>Ga0196971_1000361_pt1 | contig 38177 bp, 29 predicted proteins | sample S1v_1013CmetaG_FD_148660 | JGI IMG/M metagenome (GOLD analysis project Ga0196971, IMG submission 148660) | Soil microbial communities from Anza Borrego desert, Southern California, United States - S1+v_10-13C | ecosystem: Environmental > Terrestrial > Soil > Desert | place: USA: California...
CTTCGTGGCGATGATGGAGAAACACAAAAATGCCTAAGCGCACAGACATCAAAAGCATCCTGATCATTGGCGCCGGCCCGATCATCATCGGCCAGGCGTGCGAATTCGACTACTCCGGCGCGCAGGCCTGCAAGGCATTGCGCCAGGAAGGCTACAAGGTCATCCTCGTCAACAGCAACCCGGCGACGATCATGACCGACCCGGAGATGGCCGACGTCACCTACATCGAGCCGATCACCTGGCAAGTCGTGGAGCGCATCATCGACAAGGAGCGCCCGGACGCGATCCTGCCGACCATGGGCGGCCAGACCGCGCTCAACTGCGCACTCGATCTGCACCGCAACGGCGTGCTGACCAAGTACGGCTGCGAACTGATCGGCGCGACGCCGGAAGCGATCGACAAGGCGGAAGACCGCCTGAAGTTCAAGGATGCAATGACCAAGATCGGCCTCGGTTCCGCGCGTTCGGGCATCGCCCATACGCTCGATGAGGCATGGGCGGTGCAGAAGGTGATCGGCTTCCCGGTCATCATTCGTCCGTCGTTCACCATGGGCGGCACCGGCGGCGGCATTGCCTACAATCCGGAAGAATTCGAAACCATCTGCAAGCGCGGCCTCGAAGCTTCGCCGACCTCCGAACTGCTGATCGAGGAATCCCTGATCGGCTGGAAAGAGTACGAGATGGAAGTCGTCCGCGACAAGAAGGACAACTGCATCATCGTCTGCTCGATCGAGAACCTCGACCCGATGGGCGTGCACACCGGCGACTCCATCACGGTCGCTCCGGCACAGACCCTGACGGACAAGGAATACCAGATCATGCGCAACGCCTCGCTGGCGGTTCTGCGCGAGATCGGCGTCGACACTGGCGGTTCCAACGTCCAGTTCGCGGTCAATCCGAAGGATGGCCGCATGATCGTCATCGAGATGAATCCGCGCGTGTCGCGTTCATCGGCGCTGGCATCCAAGGCCACCGGCTTCCCGATCGCCAAGGTCGCGGCCAAGCTCGCCGTCGGCTTCACGCTGGACGAACTGCGCAATGAAATCACCGGCGGCGCCACGCCGGCATCGTTCGAGCCGAGCATCGACTACGTCGTCACCAAGGTGCCGCGTTTCGCGTTCGAGAAGTTCCCGCAGGCCGACAGCCACCTGACCACCCAGATGAAGTCGGTGGGCGAGGTGATGGCGATCGGCCGCACCTTCCAGGAATCGTTCCAGAAAGCGCTGCGCGGCCTCGAAGTCGGCGTGGACGGCATGAACGAAAAGACCAAGGATCGCGAGACCATCGAAGAACAGCTCGGCGAACCCGGCCCGGAACGCATCTGGTACGTCGGCGACGCCTTTGCGCAAGGTTTCTCGCTGGAAGAAGTGCAGCAGCTGACGCACATCGACCCGTGGTTCCTGGTGCAGATCAAGGAAATCGTCGACATCGAACTGTGGCTGGAAACCCAGTCGCTGGACGCGCTCGACAGGGCGACGCTGTTCAAGCTGAAGCAGAAGGGTTTCGCGGACCGCCGCCTGGCCAAGCTGCTGAAGACTACCGACAAGGCGGTGCGCGACAAACGCCGCGAACTCGGTGTGCGCCCGGTCTACAAACGCGTTGATACCTGCGCCGCCGAATTCGCGACCAGGACGGCCTACATGTACTCGACCTACGATGAAGAGTGCGAATCGCAGCCGACCGACAAGAAGAAGATCATGGTGCTCGGCGGCGGCCCCAACCGCATCGGCCAGGGCATCGAGTTCGACTATTGCTGCGTGCACGCGGCACTGGCGATGCGCGACGATGGCTACGAAACCATCATGGTCAACTGCAACCCCGAAACCGTGTCGACCGACTATGACACCTCCGACCGCCTGTACTTCGAGCCGTTGACGCTGGAAGACGTGCTGGAGATCGTCGACAAGGAAAAGCCGTACGGCGTGATCGTACAGTACGGCGGCCAGACACCGTTGAAGCTGGCGCTCGACCTGGAGGCGAACGGCGTGCCCATCGTCGGCACCTCGCCCGACATGATCGATGCCGCCGAAGACCGCGAGCGTTTCCAAAAGCTGCTCAACGAACTCGGCCTCCGCCAGCCGCCGAACCGCACCGCGCGCACCGAGGAAGATGCGCTGCGCCTGGCGCAGGAAATCGGCTACCCGCTGGTCGTGCGCCCGTCCTATGTGCTGGGCGGCCGTGCAATGGAAATCGTGCACGAGCAGCGCGACCTCGAGCGCTACATGCGGGAAGCGGTGAAGGTATCCAACGATTCGCCGGTGCTGCTCGACCGCTTCCTGAACGATGCGATCGAAGTCGACGTGGACTGCCTGTCCGACGGGCAGCGCACCTTCATCGGCGGCGTGATGGAACATATCGAACAGGCCGGCGTGCACTCGGGCGATTCCGCCTGCTCGCTGCCGCCGTACTCGCTGTCGAAGGAAACCATCGATGAACTGAAGCGCCAGACTTCGCTGATGGCCAAGGGCCTGAACGTGGTCGGGCTGATGAACGTGCAGTTCGCGATCCAGCAGCAGGAAGTCGAAGGCCAGCTGAAAGACATCGTCTACGTGCTGGAAGTGAATCCGCGCGCCTCGCGCACCGTGCCGTACGTGTCGAAGGCCACCGGCCTGCAGCTGGCGAAGATCGCCGCGCGCTGCATGGTCGGCCAGTCGCTCGACAGCCAGGGCATCAAGAACGAAGTCGTGCCGGAGTACTACAGTGTCAAGGAAGCTGTCTTCCCGTTCAACAAATTCCCTGGCGTGGATACCATCCTCGGCCCGGAGATGAAGTCGACCGGCGAAGTCATGGGTGTGGGCAAGACCTTCGGCGAAGCATTCGTCAAGTCGCAGCTTGGCGCAGGCGTGAAGCTGCCGAAGTCGGGCAAGGTCTTCCTGAGCGTCAAGAACAGCGACAAGCCGCGTGCGGTGCAGGTGGCGAAGGATCTCGTCGAGCTGGGTTTCTCGCTCGTGGCCACCAAGGGTACGGCTGCCGCCATCAGCGCTGCAGGCATTCCGGTCGCGGCGATCAACAAGGTCGTCGAGGGGCGCCCCCACATTGTCGATATGATCAAGAACAACGAGATTGTCATGGTCATCAACACCGTGGAGGAAAAGCGTACCGCGATCGCCGATTCGCGCGCGATCCGTACCTCGGCACTCATGGCACGCGCGACGACCTACACCACCATCGCCGGTGCGGAGGCTGCGGTCGAAGGCATGCGCCATCTGGACGAGTTGCACGTCTACGATTTACAAGGCCTGCATAAGTCTTTACACTAAACCTCTACAGTCCATAACTTGCCACAGAGGTCACAGACGACTCCGGGTTTCCCGGGGTTATTTGTGACCTCTGTGGTTTTCATTTCGTCTACAGAATTTATGAGCACAGTACCAATCACAAAGCGCGGCGCGGAAATGCTGAAGGAAGAGCTGCACCGCCTCAAGACCAAGGACCGTCCCGCGGTCATCAACGCGATCTCCGAAGCGCGCGCGCAGGGCGACCTGTCCGAAAACGCGGAGTACGACGCGGCCAAGGAACGCCAGGCATTCATCGAAGGCCGCATCGCGGAACTGGAAGGCAAGCTGGGCGCTGCCCAAATCATCGACCCCACCACGCTGGATGCGGAAGGCCGCATTGTGTTCGCGTCGACGGTCGATCTTGAAGACCTCGAGTCCGGCAACAAGGTGACGTACCAGATCGTCGGCGAAGACGAGGCCGACCTGAAGGAACTGAAGATTTCCATCACTTCCCCGATCGCCCGCGCGCTCATCGGCAAGTACGCCGGCGACGTGGTCGAAGTCAACGCCCCGTCGGGCATCCGCGAGTACGAAGTCCTCGAAGTCCGCTACATCTGAACCACATGGCTGCTGCCCGTATCCGCATGCTGATCGCCACCCTGTGGGTGGGCAGCCTGTGGACGATCGGATATATCGTCGCCCCGACCTTGTTCGCCAGCCTGGAGGACAAGATGCTGGCGGGATCGATCGCCGGCAAACTCTTCAGGATCGAGGCGTGGGTGACGGTGGTTTGCGCCGTTGTCCTGATCGCGCTGCTGCGCGCAAAGGAAGAGGGGGCTTCGAAGGCGGGCAAGCAGGCTGTGTGGATCGCGCTGGCCATGCTCGCCTGTACGCTGGTCGGCTATTTCGGATTGCAGCCTTTCATGGCTGCATTGAAGGAGGCTGCCGTGGGCGGGGTGATGGAGCCGGACGCACGATCGCGCTTCGGACTCCTGCACGGCATAGCAAGTGTGTTCTACCTCATCCAGAGCATTCTTGGCGGCTTGCTCGTCTGGAAGCTTCGCTGAGCACCGCCGGGCTCCAAATCAGGTCCGGCCGAGCGCCGATTTCTTCTGGCTGGTCTGACGCTTTTTCGCGCGCTTCACATTGCCGCCCGAGGTGACGCGCTCGTTCCCCTTGAGGACAACCTTCGTCACGGTCGGACGCTTGGTGCCGCTGGGGCTGGGCTTGACGATCGTAACTTCGCGCAAGCCCTTGCCGCGCTTGTCGCTGCGCTCCTTCTGCGCTTCCTTCTGCGGACGGTAGAGCACCAGCAGCTTGCCGATGTGCTGAATCGGCGCGGCGCCGAGCTTGTCGCAGATCGTTTCGTAGATTTCGATGCGTGCTTCGCGGTCATCGCCGAAGACGCGGACCTTGATCAGGCCGTGTGCGTCGAGGCTGGAGTCGATCTCCTTCAGCACGGCGGGCGTCAGGCCGGCATCGCCGATGATGACGACCGGGTTGAGGCCGTGGGCTTCGGAGCGAAGCGCGCTGCGCTCTGCGGGTGTCAGTTTCAACATGATTCACATTCCTTAAAAGCGGTATTCTACGCGAATGGCAAAGAACAAATTCAACAAAAACTGGCTGCACGACCACATCAACGATCCCTACGTCAAGCAGGCGCAGAAGGAAGGGTACCGGGCGCGCGCCGTTTACAAGCTCAAGGAGATCGACGAGAGCGAGAAGCTGATCAAGCCCGGCCAGGTCATCGTCGACTTGGGATGCGCACCGGGGAGCTGGTCGCAATACGCGCGCAACAAGCTGGCGGGAAAAGAGGGCGGCGGCATCAACGGCACCATCATCGGCCTCGACATGCTGCCGATGGATCCCATCGCCGACGTGCATTTCATCCAGGGCGATTTCCGCGAGCAGGACGTGCTGGATGCGCTGGAGGAGGTGCTCGAGGGGCGCAAGGTGGATCTCGTGCTGTCCGACATGGCGCCCAACCTTTCCGGTGTCGCCATCACCGATGCGGCGCGGGTCGAGCACATCATCGACCTGGCGATCGACTTCGCGCGCGCCCACATGAAACCTTCCGGAGCGCTACTCGTCAAATGTTTCAATGGCACAGGTTTCAACGAAATCCTTGCCAAGTTCCGTCAGGAGTTCAAGATTGTCCTGCAGAAAAAGCCCAAGGCGAGCAGGGACAAGTCCTCCGAAATCTTCCTGCTCGGGAAGGTGCTGAAAAATCCGGCTTGACTGGGTTGATTGCGGATTGGAAAGTTATTCATCTGACAAAGTCTTGATTTCAGGGATGCCGGCCCCATATGCCCCGCGTTTGGTTCGCACTGCTTTGCCGGTTCCCGCCTCATCCCCGGCTGTTTCCCCCTGCCATCCGGCCCGCCGCCGGATTATTCAAGCTGGCAAGCGCCGGTCAATGCGGGTAGAATCAATTTTACAAGTCATGTAAATGGGCGCTATTGCGTCTAAGGAGTTCTAGTGAACAACATGTTTTCGAAAGCCGCCATCTGGGTCGTCATCGCCCTGGTGCTTTTCACCGTCTTCAAGCAGTTCGACGGTCGAACGCTGGCGGGCGGCGCAACGCCGATTCCCTACTCGGACTTCCTGGACGAAGTGAAGGCGCGTCAGATCCGTGAAGCGACGATCGAAGATCGCACCATCATCGCCACCACGAACGACGGCAAGCGCATCAAGACCGCGGTCACCTATCTCGACCGTGGCCTGATCGGCGACCTGATCAACAATGGCGTGAAGTTCGACGTCAAGCAGCCGGAAGAGCAGTCCTTCCTGTCCCAGGTCTTCATTTCCTGGTTCCCGATGCTGCTGCTGATCGGCGTCTGGGTGTTCTTCATGCGCCAGATGCAGGGTGGCGGCAAGGGCGGGGCATTCTCGTTCGGCCGCTCGAAGGCCCGCATGCTCGATGAGGCAAGCAATACCGTCACCTTTGCCGACGTTGCCGGTTGCGACGAAGCGAAGGAAGAAGTGCAGGAGCTGGTCGACTTCCTGCGCGACCCGACCAAGTTCCAGAAGCTCGGCGGCCGCATTCCGCGCGGCGTGCTGATGGTCGGCCCCCCGGGTACCGGCAAGACCTTGCTGGCACGCGCCATCGCCGGCGAGGCGAAGGTGCCGTTCTTTACCATCTCCGGTTCCGACTTCGTCGAAATGTTCGTCGGTGTCGGCGCCTCCCGCGTGCGCGACATGTTCGAGAACGCGAAGAAGCATTCCCCCTGCATCATCTTCATCGATGAAATCGACGCGGTCGGCCGTCATCGCGGCGCCGGCATGGGCGGCGGCAACGATGAACGCGAGCAGACCCTGAACCAGCTGCTGGTCGAGATGGACGGCTTCGAAGCCAATTCCGGCGTGATCGTCATCGCGGCGACCAACCGTGCCGACGTGCTCGACAAGGCGCTGCTGCGTCCGGGCCGCTTCGACCGCCAGGTGATGGTCGGCCTGCCCGACATCCGCGGCCGCGAGCAGATCCTGTACGTGCACATGCGCAAGGTGCCCATCGCGCCCGACGTCAAGGCTGATATCCTGGCCCGCGGCACGCCCGGCTTCTCCGGCGCCGACCTGGCCAACCTCGTCAACGAGGCGGCACTGTTTGCCGCCCGCCGCAACAAGCGCCTGGTCGAGATGCAGGATTTCGAGGATGCCAAGGACAAGATCGTGATGGGCCCGGAGCGCAAGTCCGCCGTCATGCGCGAGGAGGAGCGCCGCAACACGGCCTACCACGAGTCCGGCCACGCAGTGGTGGCCAAGCTGCTGCCCAAGGCCGATCCGGTCCACAAGGTCACCATCATGCCGCGCGGCTACGCCCTCGGCCTGACCTGGCAGCTGCCGGAACATGACCGCGTGAACATGTACAAGGACAAGATGCTCGAAGAGATCGCCATCCTGTTCGGCGGCCGCATCGCGGAAGAAATCTTCATGCACCAGATGTCCACCGGCGCGTCGAACGACTTCGAGCGCGCGACCAAGCTGGCGCGTGCGATGGTGACGCGTTACGGCATGTCCGAAACGTTGGGCACGATGGTGTACGAAGACAGCGAGCAGGACGCCTACTTCGGCCGCATGACGTCCAAGACCGTGTCCGAGGCGACGCAGCAGAAGGTGGACCAGGAAATCCGCTCCATCCTGGATGCGCAGTACGCACTGTCGCGCCGCCTGCTGGAAGAGAACCAGGACAAGGTCGAGGTCATGGCCAAGGCCTTGCTCGAGTGGGAAACGCTCGACGCTGACCAGATCAACGACATCATGGAAGGCCACGAGCCCCGTCCGCCGAAAGCCGGCGTGCCGGCCAAGCGCTCCCCCTCGGACAGCGCATCCGGCGGCGTTTCACCGAACGCGACGGCACCCGCGTAAGCCTTTGCGGCTTCCGCTTCCTGTCTGACAAGGGTGAGGAGAAATCCTCGCCCTTTTTCTTTGCTCCAGATGAAATCAAGCTACTTTCAATGCGGCCGCTTCCGCTATCCGCTCACCGGCGAGGCGCGGCCGCTCGTCATGGGGGTGCTGAATGTCACCCCGGATTCCTTCTCCGACGGCGGACATTTTGCTTCGCTCGACCTTGCGCTGACACGCGCCGAGCAGATGATCGCGGACGGCGTCGACATCATCGATATCGGCGGCGAGTCGAGCCGGCCGGGCGCGGCTCCTTTGCCGCTGGATCAAGAACTGCGCCGGGTCATGCCCGTGCTCTTCGCGCTGCGCGACTGCGGGAAAGCCCTGTCCGTGGATACCTACAAGCCCGAAGTGATGCGGGAAGCCATCGCTGCGGGAGCGGACATGATCAACGACATCAATGGTTTCCGCGCGGAAGGAGCGTTGACGGCTGTCAACGATTCGGACTGCGCGTTGTGTATCATGCACATGCAGAAAGATCCGGCAACCATGCAGCTCAAGCCTGAATACGAGGACGTGACACGGGAAGTTACGCAATTCCTGCGTGAGCGCGTGGAGGCTGCGGAAACGGCCGGCATCGATCGCAAGCGTCTCTGTGTCGATCCGGGCTTCGGATTCGGGAAAACCGTTGATCACAATCTTGCGCTCCTGCGCGATATCGACAAAATGTCGGTTGAGACCGGCGTTCCCGTGCTCGCCGGCGTATCGAGGAAATCAATGATCGGAGCGATCACCGGGAAGCCAGTGGAGCAGCGCCTGGCCGGCAGCCTGGCTGCCGCCTTGGCCGCGGCGGCGCGCGGGGCGCGGATCATCCGCGTGCACGATGTCGCAGAAACAGTCGACGCGCTCAAGGTGTGGGCAGCGGTCGCCAATACAAAACAGGGGTAGAACATGACGCGTAAATATTTCGGGACCGACGGCGTGCGAGGCCGTGTCGGTACGCTTCCGATTACACCGGATCTCGTGATGAAGCTCGGCTATGCCGCCGGAAAGGTGCTGACCCAGGAGGAGGCAAGCAGCAGCAAGCCTGTGGTACTGATCGGCAAGGACACCCGCATCTCCGGCTACATGCTGGAAGCGGCGCTGGAAGCCGGGTTTGCCGCCGCGGGCGTCGACGTCATGCTCGCCGGCCCGATGCCCACACCGGCCATTGCCTATCTCACCCGCGCCTTGCGTCTTTCCGCCGGCGTCGTGATTTCGGCTTCGCATAACCCTTACGACGACAACGGCATCAAGTTCTTTTCGGCTTCCGGCAACAAGCTGCCCGACTCGGTTGAAGCGTCGATCGAGGCCCTGCTCGAAGAGCCGATGGACTGCGTGTCATCTGAAAAGCTGGGCAAGGCCAAGCGCCTGTTCGATGCGCAGGGACGGTATATCGAGTTTTGCAAGAGCACGTTCCCGAACGAGCTGGACCTGAAAGGCCTGAAGATCGTGGTCGACTGTGCCCACGGCGCGGCTTACCACATTGCGCCCGACGTCTTCCACGAGCTCGGTGCGGAAGTGATCGCCATCGGCAACAAGCCGAACGGACTGAATATCAACGACGCTGTCGGCGCCACCGCACCCGCGGCCCTGTCGGCCGCCGTGAAAGAACACCAGGCCGACCTTGGCATCGCTCTCGACGGCGATGCCGACCGCCTGCTGATGGTCGATGCCACCGGCCGCCCGTACAACGGCGACGAATTGCTGTACGTGATGGTCAAGGACCGGATGAAGGCGGCGCCGGTCGCCGGCGTCGTCGGTACCCTGATGACGAATATGGCACTGGAAGTCGCGCTCAAGCAGATGGGCGTTGGCTTTGCGCGCGCCAAGGTGGGTGACCGCTACGTGCTTGAAGTCCTGCATGAACGCGGCTGGCTCATCGGCGGCGAAGGATCAGGCCACCTGCTGTTCCTGGACAAGCATACGACCGGCGACGGGATCGTGTCTGCGCTGCAAATCCTTTCGGCCTTGAAGCGCAGCGGCAAGACGCTGGCCGAAGCGACGGCGGACCTGGTGCTGTTCCCGCAGTCCCTCGTCAACGTCAAGGTGACCCCCGGCTTCGACTGGCAAAAAAAGGCCGCGGTGGTCGCGGAGAAGGAAATCGTCGAAGCCGAGCTGGGCGACAACGGCCGCGTCCTGATCCGTGCCTCCGGCACCGAACCGCTTATCCGCGTGATGGTGGAAGCGCGCAACGCCGAGGATGCGGCGAGGATGGCGCGTCGCATCGCCGACAAGCTCGCCGCCTGAGGCGCAAGGAGGGTGCGAAGCATGGTCGCATCCTCCGCCATTTCCCAGCATCAGGGCAATAAAATTGACCGGAGTGCCACCTGCCGGTATGATGCTTGTCTCTCGGGGCGTAGCGCAGCCTGGTAGCGCACCTGATTTGGGATCAGGTGGTCGGACGTTCGAATCGTCTCGCCCCGACCAATTTTTCCCTTCTGCTTCTTCACCTGTGTTTTTCCGCTGAACATTCCGCAGTGCATTTTGTGCACGCTTTGAATGATGCCGCTAGGCATCATTCATGAGTGCTGGCACAATGTGAGAGAACTTCCTCATCCAGCTGTACCGGGCCCATGCGCATCATGCCTGGTCCCGCAAACTGTCCGGATACTACAAAAAATGCAAATGGGAGACCAATTGGCACCTGTACGGTGCGCGCTTCTGCAGGCGCACGTGCGCGGGGCCGCCGCATGAAGAAGCTGGAGGCGCTGGTTGACCTGGTCTTGGTCGAGATCGGCCTCGACCTCACTGATATCGGCAGGCGCAAGGCTGCCCTCGAACTCGGCGACGAGGACGTGATCCGCCTGCGCAGGCTGCATGTCCTGCTGGAGCCTTACCAGCAGCAGCTCGCCGACGCCTTCCACGACTACCTGTTCCAATTCCCCGAACTGAGGGCGATGCTGAGCGACCCGCTCAAGCTCAGCCGCCTCAAGCAGGCGCAGCGCACCTATTTCGAACGCCTCACATCCGGTGTCTACGACGAGGAGTACGTCAAGGACCGGCTCCGCGTCGGCCTTGCGCACCAGATGATCGCGCTCGAGCCGAAGTGGTACGTCAGCGCGTATCGCAAGTATCTCTCCGAGCTGGCGACCATCCTCTCCCGCCTGTTCGCGGACGACCGGGAGGAATTCTTCCGCAGCTACGACGCCGTCCTGAAGCTGGTCTGCTTCGACATGGTGCTGGCGCTCGATACCTATTTCCACGCGGACCGGGCCGAGGCGCTGCGTGTGAAGAATTACGCCGAGCAGATCGTCGCCTCGATGCCTTCCGGCCTCATGGTTGTCGATGCCGAGTTGAAGATCCGTTCCATCAACCATGCGATGTGCCGCATGTTCAGAGTAGGGCAGGACAGCGATGTCATCGGGCAGCCGTTGACATCCGTCGTCTGGAGCCGTCAACTGACCGAGCGCCTGAGGCACGCGCTCGCGACCGGGGAGCAGACACGGGACCTGCTGGTCAGCATCCCCGACGACGGCGGCAAGCGTTACTTCGAGTTCGACCTGTCGACCGCGCTGCTGAGGCAGGAAAATGTTTTGCTGCTGATGGCGCAGGACATCACCGAGCGCATCCGTTCGCAGGAACAGCTGCGCCGGTTCAGGATGGCGCTCGACAGTTCCATCGACGCCGTCTACCTGATCGACCGCGCGCAGATGCGCTTCATCGATGCCAACGAAACCGCATCGCAGACGCTCGGATACACCCACGAGGAACTGCTGCGGCTCGGCCCGCAGGACCTCAAGCCGGACGAAGGCGAGCTTGAACGCATCAACCGGCGCTTCGACGAGGTCATCCGCTCGGAAAGCAAGACCGGCATGATCCAGACCGTCCACCAGCGCAAGGATGGCTCCCGTCTGCCCGTCGAGGTTTATCTGCGCGCCATCCAGTCGGAAGAGCGCCAGCTGCTGGTGGCGGTGGTGCGCGACATTACGCAGCGCCTGGCGGCGGAAGCCGTACTGCGCGAGAGCGAGGAGCGCTTTCGCGTCGCCTTCAACCAGGCGGCCGTCGGCCTGGCGCACGTTGCGCCGGAAGGCCGGTGGTTGATGGTGAACGACAAACTGTGCGAAATCGTCGGTTATTCGCGCGCGGAGCTGCTCAATCTCGGATTCCAGGACATCACCCATCCCGAAGATCTGGTCGTGGACTGGGCACTGGCGCGGCGGATGATCGACGGCGAGCTCTCCGAGAAAACGCGCGAGAAGCGTTACCTCCACAAGAACGGGCACTACATCTGGGTCAATCTCACCAGTTCGATGGTGAAGGATGATGATGGCAATCCCAAGTATTACAGCACGGTGGTCGAAGACATCTCCCGCCGCAAGCAGATCGAGGAAGAACTGCTGCACCTCGCGAACCATGATGCGCTCACCAGCCTTCCGAACCGGTCGCTGCTGCTCGACCGCCTGGGACAGGCGATCGTATTCGCCGAGCGCGCGAAAGGGCAGGTTGCGGTAATGCTGATCGACCTCGATCGCTTCAAGAACATCAACGACAGCCTGGGGCACGACGTCGGCGACAAGATCATCGTCGAGGTTGCGCGCCGCCTCTCGGCCTGTGCGCGGCCCGGCGATACCGTCGCCCGTCTGGGTGGCGACGAATTCGTGCTGATCCGGCCGGATGTCAGGCGGGAAGACGCGGTGGCCATCATGGCACAGCAGATCCTCGCTGCCTTGTCGCGCCCGATGACGATACAGGGCCACGAGTTCTACCCGACCGGCAGCATCGGCGTGAGCATGTATCCCAAGGACGGGCACGACAGCCAGACTCTGCTCAAGAATGCGGACACGGCGATGTATCGGGCAAAGGATGCAGGCAGGAACAACTTCCAGTTCTATGCATTCGAGATGAATTCGCGGGCGCTCGATCGTCTCAAGCTGGAAACGGGATTGCGGCGCGCGCTGGAGCGCGGGGAGTTCGTGCTCCACTATCAGCCGCAGATGGACATCGCTACCGGCCGCGTTACCGGCGCCGAGGCGCTCCTGCGCTGGGAGCAGCCGGGACAGGGAATGGTTTTTCCCGTCGACTTCATTCCGATCGCGGAAGAAACCGGGCTGATCGTACCGATCGGCGAGTGGGTGCTGCGGCAAGCCTGTGCGCAGAAACGGCGGTGGCACGATGCCGGGCTGTTCCCGGACATGAGGGTGGCAGTCAACCTCTCGGCGCGTCAATTCAAGCAACAGGACATCGTGCGGGTGGTGTCGGACATCCTGGTAGAAACCAGATGCCCGCCGGCGTGGCTGGAGCTCGAGATCACCGAGAGCGTCGTGATGGAGAGTCCGGAAGCAGCGGCGGAAACCCTGCACAAGCTGAGCGCGATGGGCGTTCACCTGTCGATCGACGACTTCGGTACCGGTTACTCGAGCCTCAGCTACCTCAAGCGTTTTCCGATCGATGCACTGAAGATCGACAAGTCCTTCGTTCGCGACATCACCGTAGACCCCGACGACGCGGCGATCGCCAAAGCCGTGATCGCGCTTGCGCACAGCCTGAAGCTGGACGTCATCGCGGAAGGCGTCGAGACCGGCGAACAGCTCGACTTCCTGCGCGCGCAGGATTGCGACGTGATCCAGGGTTACTTCCTCAGCCGGCCGCTGCCGGTGGATCGGTTCGAACGATTCATGCGTGAAGGCAATTCGCGGCGATGATGCCCGGCGCAGTCATTGAAACCTGATGCCAATAGAGGTAATATCCGCAGGCTTCATTTCCGGTAAGACCCCGGCGATCGCACCTTCGTACGCATCGCCATCTTCCCGAGCAATCGCACTGCCCATAGCTCAGCTGGATAGAGCAACGGCCTTCTAAGCCGTAGGTCGCAGGTTCGACTCCTGCTGGGCAGGCCACCACCTCCTTCCGCGACATCTGTGCCAAAACGGTGCAAACCTGATCACAGCCGCAGATACTATGCGTATAATTATTTCTTCTTGGAAATAACTGGGCCGCCTTTTGCCCGGAACCAGCGATGCCGGAAGAGCACGTCATAACATCCGTCAACAAGTACTATCTCGACAAGGTGCTGAGCCTTGCCGAGCAGGCGGACATTACTGCGACGGAAGATATTTACGACGCGCGCGGCATGAAGCTCGTCGCCAAAGGGGCAAAGATTTCGCGCGTGCTGCAGGAGCGGCTTACGATGCGCAAGCTGAGCAAGCCGTTCGAGTCCAGCATTGCCGTCGACTCCGGCGTCAGCGTCGAGCTCATTGCCGCCGAAGCCCAGCGCATCGCCGATACGGTGGAACCGGTGCATTCCATCATGCGCACCGTCGGTGGCGTCTCGCCGGTGCAGATCCTGTCGGGCATCCAGTTCGGCAGCGCGATGAGCACCATGCTCACCATCATCGAACGCGGGGGACAGTCGGCCCTCGAACACAGCGTGATGGTCAGCCTGCTTTCCATTTGCCTCGCGAGGAAGTTCGGGCTGAGCATGACCGACCAGACCGTGGTTGCGCTTGCCGGCCTGCTGCACGACATCGGCGAACTGTATATCGATCCGGAATACCTGCAAAACAACCGCCGCTTGTATCCGCACGAGTGGCGGCATGTGGTCGTCCATCCGCGCATCGGGCAGATGCTCATTTCGGGGCTCGAGAATTATCCGGCCAGCGTCGCGCAGGCCGTCTATGAGCATCATGAGCGTTTCGATGGCGGCGGCTATCCGCGGCAGATCGCCGGGAACAGCATCAGCCCTGCCGGTCAGGTGATTTCCGTGGCCGAAATGATCGCCGGGATCTTTCTCGACAAGGACAAGCCCCTGCAGCGCGCCGAGCTGGCGCTGAAAATCCTCCCCGGCGAATTCGCACGCGAACTTGGTGCAGTGGTGTCAGTGGCGATGCAGTCGGCGCGCGGCGATGGCCAGTCAAACGATGAGAGCGGCGAACCCACGGGTGAGGAGCGGCACCGCGTGCAGGCGATGTACGACCGCATCGTGTCAGTCCAGAAGCTGGGACAGGAACTGCTGGATGGGGAAGGATTGAAATCCAAAAAAGCGCGGCAGATGCTGGCGGACATGGAACGCCGCATGATCGGCATCCGGCGCGCGTTCAGCAGCACCGGGCTCGACGTGTGCCTGCATGAGGGCAGCCGCTTCTTCGAGACGCGCAGCGCGCAGATCCTGTTCGAAACCGCGGTCGCGACAAGCGAAATACAGTGGCGGCTGCGTGACGTCGCCCGGGACTTGTCATTACACGCCTCGGTGCTGGACGAGGCGGAAGCCGAGTCGCTGCATGCGTTGATCGAACTGCTCGACGGCGAGTAAGGCGGCGCCTACCGCCCCAGTCCAAGTTCCCGCTCGTACCACCTGCCGCATGCCGCTTCGTAGTCCGCGGTCACCCGCTGCGCCTTGATCTTCGCCTGCTCGTTGGCGAGGCCGGTGGATTTCCTGACATCGTCGTTCGCCATGCGCTGGCGCCGGGCATGCGCTTCGCATTTCTTGTGCCTTGCCGCGCTGGCGCGCGATGCCTTCTTCAGCTCGCGCTGCTCGGCCGTCTCCCGTCTGTGCCGCTCGTGCTCAAGGGCTTGCAGCTGTTCCTTTTCCCGTGCTGCCTGCCGGCCCGCATCGCTATCGCCGGAGACGGGCGCGGTGTTGATGTCCAGGTGTTTGCCGCCGTCGCACGGCATGTCGCTGTACGAAACCTTGCCGCCCGTTTCGCACTTGAAAATGGCTGCCGCAGGCGCCGAGGCAATGAGGCCCGCGATGAGGCACAGCAACCGGATGCCGGGCCGCCTCATACGACCTTCCCGGGATTCATGATGCCAAGCGGATCGAGCGCCTGCTTGACGGCCCGCATCATGCCGATTTCCACCGCGGACTTGTAACGGCGGATCTCATCGCGCTTGAGCGCGCCAAGCCCGTGCTCCGCGGAGATCGAACCGCCGAAGCGATTGACGCTGTCGTGCACCACCCGGTTGATCGCTTCCTGGTGCGCAATGAACGCGTCCTGCGATCCCTGTTCCGGCGGCGATACGTTGTAATGCAGATTGCCATCGCCGAGATGGCCGAAGGTGACCATGCGGCAGCCGGGGAACTGCTGCTGCAGCAGGACATCCGTTTCACGGATGAAGTCGCCGATGCGCGAGATCGGCACCGACACGTCATGCTTGATGTTCTTGCCTTCCTCCGCCTGCGCCAGTGGAATATGCTCACGCAGGTTCCACAAGGCCTTGGACTGCGCGATGGACGACGCCACCGCGGCGTCCTGGATCATCTCCTGTTCCAGCGCATCGGTGATCAGCGCTTCGAGCATGGCATTGGCGTGATCTTCCGATTCGTTGTCCGACAGCTCCAGCAGGACGTACTGCGGATAGTTCTGCGGGAAGGGCAGGCGCATTTGCGGGAAATGCTTGGCGACCAGCTGCAGGCAGAAGTCCGACATCAGTTCGAAGCCGGTGAGGATCGGGCCGCATTTCTGTTGCGCGAGGGAGAGCAGGCGCAGCGCATCCTCGGGTGTGCTCATGGCGGCCAGCGCCGTCAACTGCGCCTGCGGCTGCGGAAAGAGCTTGAGCACCGCGGCGGTGATGATGCCCAGGGTTCCTTCGGCGCCCACGAACAGGTCGCGCAGGTCGTAGCCCGTGTTGTCCTTGCGCAGTCCGCGCAGTCCGTCCCAGATTTCGCCTTGCGCGGTCACGACTTCGAGTCCCAGGCACAACTCGCGCGAATTGCCGTAACGGAGCACGGCCGTGCCGCCGGCATTGGAGGAAAGGTTGCCGCCGATGGTGCAACTGCCCTCGGCCGCGAGCGACAGTGGAAACAACCGGCCCGATTCCGCCGCCGCATTCTGCACCTGTTCCAAGATGCAGCCGGCTTCCACCGTCATCGTATTGTTGATCGTGTCGACATTGCGGATGCGATTGAGGCGGGTCAGCGACATCACGATCGCGCTCCCGCTCTCGTCCGGCACGCTGCCCAGCACCAGCCCGGTATTGCCGCCCTGCGGCACGACGGGCACGCGGTATTCATTGCACAGGTGGACGATGGCCGCGACTTGTTCCGTATTGCCCGGCTTGACGACGGCAAGCGCCTTGCCGGTAAAGCGGCGGCGCCAGTCGGTGAGGTAGCCGGCCATGTCCGCTTCTGCGGTCAGCACATGGCCGTCGCCGATCGCAGCCCGGCATTTTTCGAGGAATGCATTCATTTGGAAGCTTTCTGGATGGCTTGCTGCGCCAGCTTCTTGGCGGCCTTCTTGAACGGCCGCAGGTAAAGGATGGTGCAGGCGAAGAAAACGCAGGTCAGCGCGACCTCGGCCCAGCCGAGCGTGGCGGACAGCCCCTTGTCGCTGGTGGCGCGCACGATGCCTTCCGCGAAATACAGCAGGATCAGCATCGACGACCATTGCATCGTATAGAGATCGCGCTTGATGACGCCGCGCAGCGGCAGCAGCAGCGGGATGACCTTCAGCACCAGCCAGGAACCGCCGGGACGCAGCGGCGCCAGCACGAGTTCCCAGGCGACGCACAGCAGGATCAGCAGCACCAGGCTGGCGGCCGAACCGACATAGAAGCCCTTTTGCATCATGCGCTCCTCAACCGCGACGCGGTCTCTGCGAGGCGCCGGCCGAGCGCGACGGCGAGCAGCTTGGTGTCGTCCGTTACCGGATTCGAACCGTTGCCGCCGGCCCAGTGGCTGGCGCCGTAAGGCGTGCCGCCGCTTGCGGTGGTCATGAGTTGGGGATGGGTATAGGGCAGGCCGAGCACCAGCATGCCGTGGTGGAGAAGCGGAATCATCATGGACAACAGGGTAGCCTCCTGGCCGCCGTGCAGGCTGCCGGTGGAGGTGAAGACACAAGCGGGCTTGCCGACCAGCGCGCCCGACAGCCACTGCGCGGAGGTGCTGTCGAGGAAGTATTTCATGGGCGCCGCCATGTTGCCGAAGCGGGTCGGCGACCCGAGGGCAAGGCCGGCGCATTCCTCGAGGTCGCGCAGTTCCACGTAGGGCGAGCCGCTGGACGGGATGTCCGGTTCAGTGGCTTCCGTCACCGTCGAGACGGCGGGGACGGTGCGCAGGCGGGCTTCGCAGCCCGGCACGCTTTCCACGCCGCGCGCGATGAATTCGGCCATTTTGCGGGTGGAACCGTGACGGGAGTAATAGAGGACAAGAATGGAAAGGTCTGAAGCAATCATGCTTGGTATTATAGGATGCTTTACTGGACAAAAATTCAAGCAGGAAGCAATGCCGCACACGCAGAATACCGGTCGCGCGTCTCTGTTCAACCATCCCCTGTTCAGCCGGTTCCCGATCGAGGACATCCGCGGGCTCTGGCGTTTCGCCACGCGCCGCCTGAACGAGGAACGCTTGCCGCAAGTAGCGGGCAGCCTGACCTTGACGACTGTGCTGGCGCTGGTGCCCATGGTCACCGTGGCGCTGGCCATCTTCACGACCTTTCCGATGTTTAATGCCTTCCGGGCATCGCTGGAAGCGTATTTCATCCAAAGCGTGATGCCCAAGGCCATCGCCAATACCATCCTGGGCAACATCAACCAGTTTGCCAGCAAGGCCACGCGCCTGTCTGCGGTCGGCGCCATCGGCCTGATCCTGACCACGATCATCATGATGATGACCATCGACCGCGCGTTCAATCATATCTGGCGCGTCAAGTCGGTACGTTCATTCACCCAGCGCATGGTGGTCTACTGGGCAATCATGACGCTGGGCCCGCTGATGATCGGCGTGTCGATCACGTCCACGTCCTACCTGTTGACGGCAACCGGCGATTACGTGAAAGACGTTCCCCTGCTCAGCGCGACAGTCTACACGCTGATTTCCGTCCTGCTGACGACGGGCGCATTCACGCTGCTGTACGTCGCGGTGCCCAACCGCACCGTCGACTGGCGCGACGCCGCCGCCGGCGGGCTGCTCGCCGCGGTGGCGTTCGAGATCGCCAAGCGCCTGTTCGTCGTCTTCGTCGCCAACTTTCCCACCTACACGGTGATCTACGGTGCGCTCGCGGCCCTGCCGATCTTCTTGCTGTGGATCTATGTATCGTGGCTGATTGCCCTGATCGGCGCGGTGCTGGCGGCGGCGCTGCCGGTCGTCAAATACGAGCGCTGGTGGCATGTCGGCGGGCCGGGGAGCGCGTTCATCGATGCGATGGCGATCCTGGAAGTGCTGCACGATGCGCGGGCCGAAGGCAGCAGCGCCGCGGTTGACGCGCGTACCATTCGCGCAAAAACCCGGCTGGGTTTTGACGAATCCGAAGCGCTCTTGCAGAAGATGCTGGAAGCCGGATGGGTGGGGCGCATCAAGGCCGAGGCGCCAAAGCGCACGCAGTTCGGCAAGCGCATCACCGACGGGCTGGATACCTGGGCCCTGATGGTGAATCCGGAAAAACTGAAGGTGGCGGATGTCTACCGGGTCTTCGTATTCAATGCCGCCGGCAACGAAAGGCTGGCGAAGTCGGTGGAAGCCGCGGTGGAGCAGGGCCTCGGCGAGACCCTGTCCACGCATTTCCAGAAAGCGCGGCTGGCAGCAGCCGGCTAGCCCTTCATGAAGCCATAGAGGTTGTCGAGCACGGCGTCGGGCTGTTCGGCCATCAGGTTGTGTCCGCAATTGTCGATGTGCACGACCCTGGCGCCGTTGATCGCCTTGGCCAGCGTCGCCGTTGCGCGCGGCGGCGTCATCATGTCGCGCGTTCCGAGCAGGAGCAGCGCCGGGCAGCCGATCGACTTTGCCGCGGCCTCGCCGTTCGAGTAGTTGTTGCAAGCGGAAAAATCCGTGTGAAAGACTTTCGCTGGATTGCGCCGCGAGACGTACTGCATCAGGCGCTGATTGCCGCCCATGACATGGAAGCCGGGGCCCGGACAGGACGGCTTCTGCGCCATCGTCGAGTGGGACCAGATGTTCACCATGTCGATCGCGGTCTGTTCCTCGTTCAGCGAGGCCTCCAGCAGCACGTCGGACACCTTCATCGGATACGCGGTGCCGACGAGGGCGAGCCTCGTGATGCGTCCCGGCGCGCGGTATGCTGCTTCCAGCGCGATCAGCGAGCCCATGCTATGGCCGACCAGCGCGGCCTTCTGCACGCCTGCCGTGTCGAGCAGTGCCAGCAGCCAGTCGGCGAGCGCTTCGACGCTGCCCAGCGGGCTGCCCTTACTGCGGCCATGGCCGGGCAGGTCGACGGCGAGGACGCCGAAGCCGTGATGGGCGAAATAGCGCGTCTGCAGCGCCCATACCGAGTGGTCGTGCTGCGCGCCGTGGATGAAGACGACGGTCGGCAATTCCGGATTGAACGCCTTGCCGCCGGTGTAGCAGTAGGTTTCCTGTCCCTGTACGTTCAGCAGCATCTCATGCTCCCTTCTGGGCAGCCTTCAGGCCGCGCCCCAAGTCTTCGATCAGGTCGTCGGCATCTTCGAGGCCGATCGACAGGCGCATCGTGCCTTCCGTGATGCCGGACGCCGCAAGCTGTTCGGTCGGTACCCGGAAATGCGTGGTCGATGCGGGATGGATGACCAGCGACTTGGCGTCACCGACATTGGCAAGGTGGGAGAACACCTTGAGCGATTCCACGAAGCGCCGGCCCGCGGCGCGGTCGCCCTTGATGCTGAATGAGAAGACGGCGCCGCATCCCTTCGGCAGCAGCGTCTTTGCCAGCGCGTGGTCCGGATGCGATTCGAGCTCCGGGTAGGACACCGAATCGACGGCGGGATGGACAGCAAGGAATTCCACGATCTTCCTGGTATTGGCCACATGCCGGTCCATGCGCAGGCTGAGGGTTTCGATGCCCTGCAGGATGGCGAAGGCATTGTGCGGGCTCATCACCGCGCCGAAGTCGCGCAGGCCTTCGCGCCGCGCCCGCAGCGAGAAGGGCGCCACGGAGGATTCCTCGGAAAACACCATGCCGTGGAAGCCGTCATACGGCTCGCACAGTTCCGCGAAGTGCCCGGTCTTTTCATAGGCCTGCTGCCAGTCGAAGGTGCCGCCGTCGACCAGCAGTCCGCCGATGGCCGTTCCGTGGCCGCACAGGAACTTGGTCGCCGAGTGAAAGAGCAGGTCCGCGCCGTGGTCGAACGGGCGCAGGAGGTAAGGCGTGGTGAAGGTCGAATCCACCATCAGCGGCAGGTAGTGTTCATGCGCGATCGCCGCTACCTTCGGAATGTCCAGTACGTCGAGTCCCGGATTGCCGAGCGTCTCGCCGAACAGCACCTTGGTGTTCGGCCGGATCGCCTTGCGCCAGGCATCGAGGTCGCGCGGATCGACGAAGGTGGTTTCAATGCCGAACCGCTTCATCGTATACGCCAGCAGGTTTTGCGAGCCGCCATAGAGGGCGCGCGATGCCACCACATGCGAGCCGGCTCCGGCGATGGTTGCCAGCCCGAGGTGCATGGCCGCCTGTCCGCTTGCCACCGCAAGCCCCGCGACGCCGCCTTCAAGCGCGGCGATGCGCTCCTCCAGCACCGCGTTGGTCGGGTTGGAGATGCGGGAATAGACATGACCTGCGCGTTCCATGTTGAACAGGGATGCCGCATGGTCCGAATCCTTGAACACGAACGAGGTGCTCAGGTAGATCGGCGTGGCCCGCGCGCCGGTGGCGGGGTCCGGAGCTGCACCTGCGTGCAGGGACAGGGTGTCGAACCCTGGATATTTCGGGGCACTCATCGGTTGTTTGACTCCAAAACTTGTTCTAGATCAGTCTTGCACGGCTCGAATGTTGAACCCTTGCATGCTAGCATTGAACGCATGATCGAGCTGTCATGCGAACGACAGGACATCCGGATTGCGTGCAATTTATCAGGAAGGAAGGCGCATGGAGGGGCGCGCTGGCTTTTTCTTTCCGCTTGGGCTACATTCAAAGGACACAACAACAACTTTCATCCTGGGACGACGCTATGAAAGTATCAGAGATCCTGAAGGTAAAGGGCGACATCCTCTATACCGTCACGCCGGAAACGCCGCTTCAGAAGGCGGTCGAGACGATGGCCGAGAAGGACATCGGCTCGCTGGTGGTCATGGAATTCGGCGAGTTGGTCGGCATGCTGACCTTCCGCGAGGTCATGAAGACCTTGTACGAGAACAAGGGTTCGATCGGCAGCGACACCGTGCGCAAGCGCATGGACGACCACCCGATCACCATCACACCGGATACCGAGGTCAACGAAGTGCGCCGGCTCATGCTCGAGCGGCACGCGCGTTACGTGCCGGTCGTCAGCGCGAAAACCCTGCACGGGGTCATCTCGTTCTACGACGTTGCAAAAGCCGTTTTCGAGGCGCAAAGCTTCGAGAACAAGATGCTCAAGGCCTATATCCGGGATTGGCCTGCAGAGGGCGACGAATAATCCAGGCGCAGCGGCGCAAAGAGACCGTTCATCGGATTGGATCCATGAGCGGTTTTTTTTCGCCTGTCGCCGTCACACCATCACCAGAGAAAGGACTTGTACATGCATATCGCCGTCATCGGTGCGGGAATGGCCGGTCTGACCTGCGCCCGCCAGTTGCAGCAACAGGGACACCATGTCGTCGTCTATGAGCGGAACGCCGATGTCGGCGGCCGCATGGGAACGCGGCAGACCGAGCTCGGCGGCTTTGATCACGGCGCGCAGTATTTCACCGCGACCAGCGAGCGCTTCAGGAAGGAAGTGGCCGCCTGGCGCAAGGCAGGCTGGGCGGCGCCATGGGAAGGAAGGCTGGTCAAGCTGGAGAAGGGCACCGCTGTTCCCGCGGGCCGCAGCAATGCGAAGCAGCGCATGGTCGCCGTTCCCGGGATGGGTGCGCTGGGCGCGCGCCTGGCTGCGGAACTCGATGTGCGTTGCGAGCTCTCTGTCACCCGCCTGGAGCGGCACGGCGACGCCTGGCTGCTTTCGCTCCAGTGTGACACGGTGCCGGTGCCGGCGACCGCCGGTCCTTTCGATGCCGTGGTGCTTGCACTGCCGGCGGACATCGCCTCGCGCCTGCTGCAGCCGCTGACGTCCTTGTTGCCGTTGGCCGCGCAGGTCAGCCAGGAGCATTTGGAACCATGCTGGGCATTGATCCTGGGATTCGAGCAGCCGCTGGATCTCGACTACGACGGCGCATGGGTGGAGGGTTCGCGGCTCAAGTGGATTGCGCGCGATGCATCGAAGCCGGAACGGCGTCCGGGCGAGCACTGGATCGGCCACGCGTCCGAGGCGTGGAGCACCGAGCACCTCGCCGACGACCCGGAGCGGGTCAAGGAAAAGCTCCTCAAGGCGTTTCACGAAGCAACGGGGACCCACGTCCAGCCGGTGTACGCCGACGTCCACCGGTGGCGCTTTGCGCAGGCACTGAGTACGCTGCCCGGCGCATGCCTCTGGGACGGCCAGACGAGGGTGGGCGTATGCGGTGACTGGTTCGCTGCGGGACTCGACGGCAGCGGGCGTGTCGAGAACGCCTTCCTGAGCGGCAGTGCCCTTGCCGGGGCGATCGGCTAGACGAAGGTCGATTGCGAGCGGATCGGCTCGTCTTCCACCTGCCGCTGCGGCGCGACTAGCGGCAGGGTCAGGATGAAGGTGCTGCCCGCACCTGCTTCGCTCTGCACGCGAATGCGTCCGCCGAGGATGCCGGTGACGATATTGTGGGTGATGTTCAGCCCCAGTCCCGAGCCGCCCGCGCCCAGCTTGGTCGTGAAGAACGGATCGAAGATTCTGTTCAGGTTGGCTGCGGGAATTCCCACGCCGTCATCCTTCACTTTCAACTCCAGCCAGCCGTCGGTACCGGTCTCGGCATCGATCGAGACGGTGCCCGACTGCCGCCCGTCGAAGCCGTGCAGCAGCGCGTTGTTGACGAGGTTGGTGATGACTTGCCCAAGCGGTCCGGGGTAACTGTCCATGAGCAGCGCGTCGGGGATGTTCTGCCTGACGACGAATGAGGTCTTCTTGAGTGTCGGCCAGAGGGTGAGCATGATCTCGGACACGACTTCGGCGACCGAGAACTTGCGCCGCTGCGAGCTGGTCTGGTCCACTGCGACCTGTTTGAAGCCGGTGACGAGATTGGCTGCGCGCTGCAGGTTGCGCACGAGGATGTCGCCCGCCTTGGACGCGTCGCCAAGATAGTTTTCGAGCATGGTTCGCTTCAGCGCGTTGCCCTGGTAGTTTTGCGTCAGGCTGCGCGTCTGGTCGACCAGAGTGCTTGCCACCATCAGACTGTTGCCGAGGGGCGTGTTGAGTTCGTGGGCAATGCCTGCGACCAGCGATCCCAGGGCGGCCAGCTTTTCGCTGCGCACCAGCTCTTCCTGCGCCTTGTTCAGCGTTTCCAGCGCATGGGCCAGTTCCATGTTTGCTTGCTGCAGTTCTTCCGTGCGTTCGATGACGCGCTGCTCGAGGGTGGCATTCAGTTCCCGGATCTGGGTCTCGATGCGGCGCTTGTCGGTGACGTCAGCGCAGGCAAGGATGCCGAACTTGTCGCCGTTGAGCGTGAAGGTGTGTCCGGAGAACTGAACCAGCAACCTGGTGCCGTCGCCGCGATTCATCCACGCCTCGCGGCGCTCGTCGGTGGAGCCGGTCTGCTTCAGCTCTTCGATCAGCCCGGCGCGGTCATTGTTGTCGCAGTACAGGCCGAGCTCGACGGTGTTCTTGCCGATCACCGTCTCCCGGTCGCGCATGAACAGGTGCTCGAACGCGCGGTTCACATCCTTGATGACATAGTTGCCGCGCACCTGGGTGACGAACATGGCGATCGGCGACGACTGGAAGATCGTGGAGAAGCGTTGTTCGCTGTTGCGCAACTCTTCCTCGGCGCGCTTGCGCTCGAGTTCGGCGGAGGCCCGCTCGCTGAACACTTGCAGGAGCGACTTGACGAGATCGGGATTGCCGAGCGTTTCGGTGTGCATGACGGCGAGCACCCCGATCGTGTTGCCTGCCGCGTCCCTCAGGGGCGCGCCGGCATAACTTTCCCATCCGCGCTCGCCGGACGCAATCTCGCCCGGAAAGGTCCCACCGATCCCGGAAGGGAAGACGCAGATTTCCCCCTCCAGCGTCCGTTCGCACGGTGTGCCCGCGCTGTCGTACTCGAAGTTGTCGACGGTATGGCCTCGCACATGGGCAGCGACCGCCCGCAGCCGGTTCTGCGCGTCCGGCATGCGCAGGCCGATGAAGGCGCACTCGGTGCGCAGCGCCGACGCAAGGTCCGCCACAAGCAGCTCGAAAAACGACTCGCCGGCGATGTCGCGCGTGCCTTGCGCAAGACGGAGCAGGGCGCGGTCCGCCTCGGCCTTGCGCTCTTCCAGCAGGCGCTGGTCGGTCACGTCCCGGATCACGGCCAGCATGTAGCGTTCATTATTCGCGGTGAAGGTGGTGGCGTTCGACACGCATCGGCGCAGGCTGCCGAACTTCGTGCGCATGTCCCATTCGAAGTTGCGCGCCATCTTGTTGTTGGCGAGCTCCTGCAGCAAGGTCCAGCGCTGGCTCGGGTGCACCCAGATATTCAGCGCGACGGCCGTCTTGCCCACCGACTCGTCGCGGCTGTAGCCGGTGATCTCCTCGAAGGTCTGGTTGACGTCGACGAGCACGCCGTCGCGCATGCGCGTGATGGAGATCGAGTCGGGATTGCCCTGGAAGGCGCCTGCAAACTTGGCCTCCGAGAAGCTGAGCGCCTCTTCGGCACGCCGCTTTTCGGTGATGTCTTCCGCGATCGAGAGCAGGCGGTCGGACTTGCCCGTGTTGTCGGCGATATAGGTGTGGCTCCATTGGCAGGTGATGACATGGCCGTCCGCGCGCCGGTTCTGGCTGATGTTGCGGCTGTCGCCCTTGCCCGCGGCGAAGCGATTGAAAACGGCCTCGATGTCCTCCCTGGTGGCATTGGGGATGATGAAGCTCGCATGCCTGCCCAGCGCCTGCTCGCGTGTATACCCGAAGATGCGCTCGGCGGCCGCGTTCCACTCGAGCACTTGCAGCCGGCTGTCCCACTCGATGATCGCAATCGGGCTTTGCTCCACCAGTGCGCGGTAGCGCTCTTCGCGCTCGTAGAGTTCCTGTTCCACGCGCTTGCGTTTGTCGATGTCCTGTTCCAGTTCCCGGTTCTTGCGGTCGAGCTCCTCGAACAGCTTGCGCAGGCTGATGCGGGTGTCTTCCATGCGCCGGCTCAGCATGCCGATTTCGTCCAGCCGCTGCCAGGTGAAAGGCACGTCCAGCTGGCGGTTGGCGAGACGCTCTGCGCCGGACCCCAGCCGTTGCAGCGGACGCACCAGCCGGCGGTCGAGCAGGATCAGGATGAGGGCAATCGACAGGACCGCCTGCGCCAGCACGGCAGCCATCGATTCCATGAGGTCGTTCATCATGATCTCGCGCAGGCGCGTGCTGCCCACTTCGATCTTGACGGAGCCGATGGTGCTGCCGCGGTAGACGACCGGCTTTTCGGTCGTGGCGGTATAGCCGATGCGCCGTTCGGGACGTTCTCCGGACACGAACACGCCGAGGGCGTTGTCACGCACTTCGATGCGCACGATGTCTTCCTTGCGGGACATCATGGCGTCCACCAGCGCGCTGCCGCTTTCCTGGTTGATGTTCCACAGCGGCTCCTGCATCCCGGTGGAAAGGATGTCGGCATTCTGTTCGAGGAGTTCCTCGGTCTGGCGCTTGATTTCGTCGTTATATTGCTTGAACCACGAATAGCCGCTGATGAGCGCCGCGGGGGCCAGCAGGCCGAGCACCACGACGAGCACGATGGCGCGCCGCAGCGTGAGTGTTCGTCGGCTGAATTTCATGTGGTTTCCGTCCGGGAAAGCGGTGCGCGGCACCGGAAAGGCAGGGTTTTACCTTGCCCCATTGTCCTTGAGCCAGGCCGTGAGCTGGTCAACCGTCATTGGCTTGGCAAACAGATAGCCTTGCGCGAGCGGGCAGCCGAGCTTGGTCAGGATGCCGGCCTGGCGTTCGTCCTCCACACCCTCCGCAACGACGGACAGGCCGAGGTTGCGGCCGAGCTGGATCACCATTTCCGCGATGCTGCTTCCGCGCGAGGAGCTGGTGATTTCGGTGACGAAGCTGCGGTCGATCTTCAGGCGGTCCGCCTGCAGGCGCTGCAGGTAGCTGAGCGAGGAGAAGCCGGTACCGAAGTCGTCGATGGCGATGCTCACGCCGGTCCGCTTGACCTGGCCGAGCAGTTCGATGAGCGCGTCGGGCTCTTCCATCGCGATCGATTCGGTGATCTCCAGTTCCACGCACGAGGGCGGCGCCTGGGTCTCCGCCAGCACGTTGCGCAACATGTCGAGGAAGCGCGGATGACGGAACTGGACCTGGGAAACATTGATCGACATCGTGAACTGGGTGTGGCCCTGGCTGTGCAGGCGTACCAGCTCCTTGCAGGCTTCGCGCATGACGCGCTCGCCGATGTCGATGATCAGGCCGGAATACTCGGCGATCGGGATGAAACGGTCGGGCGGAATGAAGGTGCCGTCCTTGGTGCGCCAGCGCAGCAGCGCCTCCGCGCCCACGGGCCTGCGGCTGTGCAGGTCGATCTGCGGCTGGTAGACGACGAACAGTTCCTTCTCTTCGTAGGCATTGCGCAAGGCGTGCATGAGGCGCACGCGCTCGCGGATGTCCACGCCCATGCTGCGCGAAAAGTAGAAGTGGCCGGCGCGTTGGAGCAGCTTGGCGCGCTTGAGCGCGATGTCGGCATCCTTGAGCGCGTCCGCGCCGCCGCCTTCGTATTCCGCCAGGCGTACAAGGCCGGCTGTCGCAGTGAGCTGGACTTCCTGGCCGTCGATGCTGAAGGGTTTGTCGAACAGGTTGAGCAGGACGTTAGGATGGACCAGGGAGGCGTCGCCGAGGACGCCGAAGGTGTCGCCTCCGACTCGCGCGATGGTGAGCTGGCTGCCGAGCTGCGACTGCAGCCTTGCACCCACGCCCAGCAGGAGCTGGTCGCCGAACTTGTGGCCGAGAGCGTCGTTGGTTTCGGAGAAATGGTCGATATCCACCAGCGCCAGGATCACATCCTTGCGCGTCGTCATGCCGAGCGCCTCGTCGAGCAGCTCTTTCAGGCGGGTGCGGTTGGGCAGCTTGGTCAGCGGATCGTAGAACGCGAAATTGTGCAGGCGCGTCACCAGCAGGACGTTGTCGAGGCCGACCGCGATGTTGCGGCTGAAGACTTCAAGCAGGCGCTGGTCGATTTCATTGAGCGGGCCGCCGGTATCGATGTGGGCCACGAAGTCGCGGTTGGCGTTGCCGCCGAAGTAGAGCGTGGCGAAATCCTTGCCATAGATATTGGCCCGCTGCTCAAGTGCCTTCTGCAGCAGGCCAGGGACGCGGCCGTCGGGGATGCCGGGGCTGGCAAGGTTCGCAAGGTTAGCGTATTGGCCGGCGGCGGCAATGATGTGCAGTTCGCGTTCGTGGTCGTTCGGATGTTCCTGCACGCACAGCAGGCCGCTGGCATCCTGGTCCAGCAGCTTGGATACCTGGGCGATGACCCCTGCCCCGAAGTTGTCCAGGCCATGCAGCGCCATCAGCTCGGTGCTCGCACGGACGATGCGGTCGAGGCCGCGCCGGCTGGCATTGATCGCGCGGATCTGTTCGTAGGAGCGGATGGCGGCCGTGACGGTCGTGTAGAGCTTGATGCGCGTGAGCTCGGACTTGGTCTTGTAGTCGTTGATGTCGAAGTCGCGGATGGCATCGATTTCCGGCGCATAGCCTGGTTGGCCGGTGCGCAGGATGATGCGTACTTCGGTGAGCTTCAAGGTTTCTCGGATATGCCGGACCAGCTGGAGGCCCGAGTCGTCCTGCTCCATGACGACGTCGAGAAGGATGACCGCGATGTCTTCCTCCTGGGCCAGGAGATCGCGCGCCTCGGCAGCGGAATAGGCGTGAACGAACTCGAGCGGCCGGTGCTGCATTTCCAGGTTGCTGAGCGCAAACGTCGTGGCGGAATGCACATCCGTGTCATCGTCGACGATCATCACGCGCCACACCTCCCGGGATTCGCTCGCATCGGAGGCGCCATAGGGAGCCGCGGCTTCTTCAATGAATACGAGATCGTCGTCGGCGGACGCAGTCGATCTGCTCATTGTCCTCTCCAGGGGGCTCGTGTTCTTTTATGGAAACAGTAGTTTAGGTATTCCATCGGCGACGAACAGCAGTGAAGGGTGGAAGCTCCGTCATTGCCATTTATGTAATTTGCTGTGTCCTGATGATCCCTGGCATTAATACTATCGATAATCTTCTTGCTAATTGGTAACTGTCTTGGATGTTGCACCATATTTCGTTCGCGCGCAATCGAGTGTTGCGCGCGCGGCGGATTTTCGATGCGCCGTGCCGACAATGCCGATTCCTGGTGATTCATGTGGTCGATAAGCTAAAATCGAGCCTTTCCCGATTACCTGCAGATCATCATGTCCGGCAACACCTTTGGCACACTGTTCACCGTCACCACCTTTGGAGAATCGCACGGGCCGGCCATCGGCTGCGTGGTGGACGGGTGCCCGCCAGGCATGGCCTTGTCCGAAGCTGACATCCAGCCCGAGCTCGACCGCCGCAAGCCGGGCACCTCGCGCCATGTCACGCAGCGCCAGGAGTCGGACACCGTGCAGATCCTGTCGGGCGTCTATGAAGGCAAGACCACCGGGACGCCGATCGCGCTCCTGATCCGCAACGAAGACCAGCGCAGCAAGGACTACGGCAATATCGTCGATACCTTCCGTCCCGGGCACGCCGACTACACCTACTGGCACAAATACGGCGTCCGCGATCCGCGCGGTGGCGGCCGTTCATCGGCCCGCCTGACCGCACCGGTCGTCGGCGCCGCGGCCATCGCCAGGAAGTGGCTCAAGGAGCAGTACGGAACCACGTTCAAGGGCTGCATGAGCCAGCTCGGCGAAATCGCCATTCCTTTCGAATCCTGGGATCACGTGCCGGACAACCCCTTCTTCGCCGCCAACACCAGCATCCTGCCCGAGCTGGAGACCTATATGGACCAGTTGCGCAAGGACGGCGATTCCTGCGGCGCGCGCATCGACGTGGTGGCGGAAAACGTGCCCGTCGGGCTGGGCGAGCCGATCTATGACAAGCTGGATGCGGACATTGCCTACGCGATGATGGGCATCAATGCGGTCAAGGGCGTGGAAATCGGCGCCGGGTTCAAGTCGATCGCGCAGAAGGGCACGGAGCATGGCGACGAACTGACGCCGGAAGGCTTCGTGACCAACAATGCCGGCGGTGTGCTGGGAGGGATCTCGACGGGGCAGGACATTACCGTGTCGATCGCCATCAAGCCGACCTCCAGCATCCGCACGCCGCGCCGCTCGATCGACAAGTCGGGTACCCCGATCAATGTCGAGACCTTCGGACGCCACGATCCTTGCGTCGGCATCCGGGCCACGCCGATTGCCGAGGCCATGCTGGCCCTGGTCCTGATGGACCACGCGCTGCGCCATCGCGCACAGTGCGGCGATGTCGCGGTCAGCACGCCGAAGATTCCGGCGCGCGTCAAGTAAAGCACAGCAGTCCGGGGCCGGCAGGCATGGCATGCCGGCCGGGGAGCCGGCGCTGACCAGGCGGGCGCCGGACAGATCGGCCGACACGCCTGAAGCCTAGAATAAAAGCATCCCGTGCAGTCTTCCCCCTGGCCAAAGCAGTCGTTCAGCTTCGCGCTGTTTTTCTTCGCCTACTACGGCTACGTCGGTGTGTTCTCGCCGTACGCCAGCCTGTACTTTGCCGACAAGGGCATCGCTGCCACCCAGATCGGGGTGCTGATGTCGCTCATGCAGGTGATGCGCATTTTCGGCCCCAACCTGTGGGGCTGGGTGGCGGACCGCCACCAGCAACGGGTCACGGTGCTCCGCATCACGGCAGTCGCCGCCGCCGCCGCCTTCATCGGCATGTTCTTCGGGCAGACCTTTGCGCAATTCTTCCTGGTGATGGTTGCCGTCAACCTGTTCACCAGCGCGCAGGCGCCCTTGTCCGAGGCCTTGATGCTGTCCGAAATGCGGGGCGACCTGACGCACTACGGCCGCCTGCGGCTTTGGGGTTCGGTCGGATTCATCATGACGGCGATCTTTGCGGGGCCCTTGCTGGACTGGTTCGGCATCGGCCTCATGCCCTGGATCACGCTGGCGCTCCTTGTGCTGGTGCTGGTGGCGAGCTTGCGCATGGTCGAGACGCCGCACGGCGACTTGCAGCAGGCGGTGCCCTCGGTGCTGTCGCTGTTGCGGCGCCGCGAGGTGGCAGCCTTCTTCACCTCCACCTTCCTGATGATCGCCGCGCATGCATCGCTGTATGTCTTCTATTCGCTCTACCTCGCCCAGATCGGATACAGCAATACGGTGATCGGCCTGATGTGGTCACTGGGCGTGGTGGTGGAAATCGTTTTCTTCTTCTACCAGGCGCCGATCTTCAAGCGCTTCGGGGTGCAGAAGTTGATGATCGCGAGCTTGTTGATTGCGGTAGCTCGATTCCTCATGATCGGATTGGGGGCAGAATCCTTATTCGTCCTGCTGCTGGCGCAGGTGCTGCATGCCGCGACCTTCGGGGTGCACCATTCCGCTTCCGTCGCCACTCTGCAGCGCTGGTTCTCCGGCCGCCTGCAGGCACGCGGTCAGGCGCTGTTCACGAGTATTTCCTATGGGCTAGGCGGGACCCTGGGCGGACTGGCGCTGGGGGCGTGCTGGGATACATTCGGTTCGCGCATGGTCTATTTATTGGCAGCCCTGTTCGCGCTTGGCGGCGCCGCTGCTGCGGCCTTGTCCTACCGCTGGCAGCCGCATCATCATGAGGAGGGAAAATGAAACCGGTCGTCAAGAGGATGTTACTGAAACAGGTGCTGGCCGCCGCCGGCCTGATGGCGCTGGTCGCCTGCGAAACGGTGCAGACCACGCAAAGCGGCATCGTCGGCGTCAACCGCGAGCAGCGCATGGCCGTGCCGGCCGAGACGCTCGAACAGGCGGCGCGCGAGCAGTACGCGGCAATGATGGCGCAGGAACGGCAGAAGGGGACGCTCAACCGCAACCCGACCCAGGTCGCGCGCGTGAAGGCCATCGCCAACAAGATCGTGCCGCAGACGGTGGTCTTCCGCCCCGACGCCCGCGCCTGGGCATGGGAGGTCAATGTCCTGAGCTCGCCCGAGGTCAATGCCTGGTGCATGCCGGGCGGCAAGATGGCGGTCTATACCGGGCTGATCGAAAAACTGAACATCACCGACGACGAACTGGCTGCCGTCATGGGGCACGAAATCGCCCACGCGCTGCGGGAGCACGCGCGCGAGCGCGCCTCGGAGCAGGCCGTCGCCGGCACGGTGATTTCGGTGGGCGCGGCGCTGATGGGGGTCGGGGATCTGGGTCAAAAAACGGCGGAATACGCGTACATGGGCCTGCTTGGACTGCCCAATTCCCGCCGCCACGAGACCGAGGCGGACCGGGTCGGCATCGAACTGGCCGCCCGCGCCGGTTACGATCCGCGTGCTGCTGTCACCTTGTGGCAGAAAATGGGGCAACTGGGCGGCGGGGAGCCCATCAAGTTCCTGTCCACCCACCCGCCGCAGTCCGACCGGCTGGCCGACCTGACGGCGTATTCGCAAAGGGTGATGCCTCTCTACGAGCAAGCGAAGAAATAGCGCCGATTGCAAAACAGTCAAGGAAAACGCCCGCGCGCCCCGGCCGCGGGCGTTTTTCATTTGGGGCGGCGGCCGCGAAGGCCCGGTTTTGCGGCGCACAACTATGGCATAATCGAGAGCTATTTTCACCGTTTTGCGCGGCTTTTCGCACGCTTCTGACCCATGGCACAAACGCTCTACGACAAACTCTGGGAATCGCACGTCGTCCACACCGAGGAAGACGGCACCGCCGTCCTCTACATCGACCGCCACCTGGTGCACGAAGTCACCAGCCCGCAGGCGTTCGAAGGGCTGAAACTCGCCGGCCGCAAGCCCTGGCGCCTTTCCGCCAACCTGGCCGTGGCCGACCACAACGTCCCTACGACCGACCGCGCCAACGGCATCGCCGACCCGGTCTCCCGCCTGCAAGTCGAAACGCTGGATGCCAACACGAAGGAATTCGGCGTCACCTACTTCAGCATGCGCGACAAGCGCCAGGGCATCGTCCACGTGATCGGCCCGGAGCAGGGCGCGACGCTGCCGGGCATGACGGTCGTCTGCGGCGACTCGCACACCTCCACGCACGGCGCCTTCGGTGCGCTCGCGCACGGCATCGGCACCTCCGAGGTCGAGCACGTGCTCGCGACCCAGACGCTGCTGGCCAAGAAATCCAAGTCCATGCTGGTGCAGGTCGACGGCGCGCTGCCGTTCGGCGTCACCGCCAAGGACATCGTCCTGGCCGTGATCGGCAAGATCGGCACGGCGGGCGGCACCGGTTACGCGATCGAGTTCGCGGGTTCCACCATCCGCTCGCTGTCCATGGAAGGCCGCATGACGGTCTGCAACATGGCGATCGAGGCAGGCGCGCGCGCCGGCATGGTCGCCGTCGACGACACCACGATCAACTACATCAAGGGCCGCCCGTTCGCACCGGCGGGGCCGCACTGGGACCGCGCGGTTGAACACTGGCGCACCCTGCATTCGGACCCGGGCGCCCGCTTCGACATGGTGGTGACGCTGAATGCCGCCGAGATCAAGCCGCAGGTGACCTGGGGCACCTCGCCCGAGATGGTCGTGCCGGTCGACGACCGCGTGCCCGATCCGGACAAGGAAAAGGATCCGGTCAAGCGCGACGCGATGGAAAAGGCGCTGGTCTACATGGGCCTGACGCCGAACACCGCGATTTCCGAAATCCGCATCGACAAGGTCTTCATCGGTTCCTGCACCAACTCGCGCATCGAGGACCTGCGCGCGGCGGCGGCGGTCGTGCGCGGCAAGTTCCGCGCCTCCAACGTCAAGCTCGCGATGGTGGTGCCGGGCTCCGGCCTGGTGAAGGAGCAGGCCGAGCGCGAAGGTCTCGACAAGATCTTCAAGGATGCCGGTTTCGAATGGCGCGAACCGGGCTGCTCGATGTGCCTGGCGATGAACGCCGACCGGCTCGATCCGGGCGAGCGCTGCGCATCGACTTCCAACCGCAATTTCGAAGGACGCCAGGGGCAGGGCGGCCGCACCCATCTGGTGTCGCCGGCCATGGCCGCCGCGGCCGGCATTGAAGGGCATTTCGTCGACATACGCGCACTGCGCTGACAGCTAATAGGGAGGATAAAAATGAAAACCGCCAAAAAACTGTTTGCACTTGTTATCGCCGCTTTCGTGCTCGCCGGCTGCAATACCGTGCAGGGCATCGGCAAGGACGTGAAGCGCGCAGGCGAAGTCGTCGAGAGCGCCGCGAAGAAATGAATGAAGGACAGCCGCTCCGTTAAACGAGGCGGCGACAGAGATCAGGACCATGGATAAATTCACCGTACACGAAGGCTTGGTTGCGCCGCTGGACCGCGCGAATGTCGACACCGACGCCATCATCCCCAAGCAGTTCCTGAAGTCGATCAAGCGATCCGGCTTCGGCCCGAACCTGTTCGACGAGTGGCGCTACCTCGACCACGGCGAGCCCGGCATGGACAACACGAAGCGTCCGCTGAACCCGGACTTCGTGCTGAACCAGCCGCGCTACCAGGGTGCTTCCATCCTGCTGACCCGCAAGAACTTCGGTTGCGGTTCCTCGCGCGAGCACGCACCGTGGGCGCTGCAGCAGTACGGCTTCCGCGCCGTCATTGCGCCCAGCTTTGCCGACATCTTCTTCAACAACTGCTTCAAGAACGGCGTGCTGCCCATCGTGCTGTCCGAAAGCCAGGTGGACCAGCTGTTCAACGAAGTGAAGGCCTTCCCGGGCTACAAGCTGGTGATCGACCTGGACAAGCAACTGGTGAGCACGACCAACGGCAGTTCCAGCTTTGCGTTCGACGTCGATGCGTTCCGCAAGTACTGCCTGCTGAACGGTCTCGACGATATCGGCCTGACCCTGCGCCACGCCGACAAGATCCGCGCTTTCGAAGAGCGCCATCTCGCGGCCCAGCCCTGGCTTGCCAACACCATTTGAAAAACAGACAGCAGACGGAACAAGATGAAAATCGCAATCCTGCCGGGCGACGGCATCGGCCCCGAAATCATTGAACAGGCAGTCCGGGTCCTGAACGCGCTCGATGAAAAGTTTGAAATGGAATCCGCGCCCGTCGGTGGGGCGGGTTACGAGGCGCACGGCCATCCGCTGCCGGAAGGCACGCTGAAGCTGGCGAAGGAAGCCGATGCGGTGCTGTTCGGCGCCGTCGGCGATTGGAAATACGACAAGCTTGACCGTCCGCTTCGCCCGGAGCAGGCCATCCTCGGCCTGCGCAAGAACCTGAACCTGTTCGCCAACCTGCGTCCGGCGATCCTGTATCCGGAACTGGCGGGGGCCTCGACACTCAAACCCGAGGTTGTTTCCGGCCTGGACATCCTGATCATCCGCGAACTGACCGGCGACATCTACTTCGGCCAACCGCGCGGCGTGCGCGAATGCCCGGACGGCCCGTTCAAGGGCGAGCGTGAAGGTTTCGACACGATGCGCTACGCGGAAACCGAAATCCGCCGCATCGCCCACGTCGCCTTCCAGGCCGCACGCAAGCGCAACAAGCGCCTGACCAGCGTGGACAAGGCGAACGTGCTGGAAACCTTCCAGTTCTGGAAGGACATCGTGACCGACGTGCACAAGGAATACCAGGACGTCGCGCTGGACCACATGTATGTCGACAATGCGGCGATGCAGCTCGTGCGCGCGCCGAAGAAGTTCGACGTCATCGTCACCGGCAACATGTTCGGCGACATCCTGTCCGACGCGGCCGCGATGCTGACCGGTTCCATCGGCATGCTGCCGTCGGCTTCGCTGGATGCGAACAACAAGGGCCTGTACGAACCCTCGCACGGTTCGGCGCCCGACATCGCGGGCAAGGGCGTCGCCAATCCGCTGGCGACCATCCTGTCGGCGGCAATGATGTTGCGCTACTCGCTGAACAAGGCAGAGCAGGCGGACCGCGTCGAGAATGCGGTCAAGAAGGTACTTGCGCAGGGGCTGCGCACGCCGGACATTTATGAGGACGGCACGACCAAGGTCGGTACCAGGGAAATGGGCGACGCCGTCGTGAAGGCGCTCGCCTCGTAGCAGAAGTTTTTGTCATGTAGTCCACTTGAGGGAGAAAATCGTGAAGTTAGTCGGTCTGGTAGGTTGGCGTGGTATGGTGGGCTCGGTCCTGATGCAGCGCATGCAGGAAGAGGGCGATTTCGCTCACATCGACCCGGTGTTCTTTTCGACTTCCAATGCAGGCGGCAAAGCCCCGGCAATGGCGAAGAACGAAACCACGCTGAAAGACGCCAACAATATTGACGAGCTCAAGAAGTGCGAGATCATCATTACCTGCCAGGGCGGCGACTACACCACCGAGATTTTCCCGAAGCTGCGCGCAGCCGGCTGGAACGGCTACTGGATCGATGCGGCCTCCACGCTGCGCATGGCCGATGACGCGGTCATCATCCTCGACCCGGTCAACCTGCACGTGATCAAGGACGCGCTCGGCCGCGGCGTGAAGAACTACATCGGCGGCAACTGCACGAACTCCATCATGCTGATGGGTATGAACGGCCTGTTCCGCGAAGGTCTGGTCGACTGGGTCAGCTCCATGACCTATCAGGCGGCTTCGGGCGGCGGCGCCAACCACATGCGCGAATTGCTCAAGGGCATGGGTGTCATTCACGCCGCGGTTGCCGACGAACTGGCTACCCCGGCGTCTGCCATCCTCGACATCGACCGCAAGGTTGCCCAGACCATCCGCAACGACGTGCCGACCGAGTTCTTCCCGGCACCGCTGGCGGGTGGCCTGATCCCCTGGATCGACAAGCAGCTCGACAACGGCCAGTCCAAGGAAGAGTGGAAGGGCCAGGCCGAGGTCAACAAGATCCTGGGCAACAAGAACACGATCCCGGTCGACGGCCTGTGCGTGCGCATCGGCGCGATGCGCTGCCACAGCCTGGGCCTGACGCTGAAGCTGAAGAAGGATGTGCCGCTGGCGCAGGTCGAAGAGATCATCCGTTCCGGCAACCAGTGGGTGAAGTGGGTGCCGAACGAGCGCTCGATCACCGAGAGGGAACTGACGCCGGCCTCCATCACCGGCAGCCTGCAGGTCGGCGTGGGCCGCGTGCGCAAGCTGAACATGGGGCCGGAGTACGTGTCGGCCTTCGTCATCGGCGACCAGCTGCTGTGGGGCGCCGCCGAACCGCTGCGCCGCATGCTGCGCATCCTGCTCGAAGACTGACTTTAACTATATTTATATAGTTGCTGCCAATCCCTGGGGCCTGTCGCCGTGGTACACCGTACCGCGGGCCGACAGGCCCCAGTTTCGTTGCCAGCGCACAACAGCCATTTCGTCAACATCAGGCAAACGTGAGGCATGGGGCGGGTCTGCCGGTTTTACACTTCTTAGTAACTTGGTTACACTTGCGCGCCTAAGTCCATGATGATATGGTGAAAGTTCCCCCGATCAATGTTAAATTGGCGCCGTGATTGTCCCCGCGCCAGATTCGCGAACGGAATGCCTTCTTATGCCATCCAAACTGCATTCAAACAAGCGCCCGACCGGGCTGTTCAATTTGAAGACACTCAGCGCCGCCGTTGCGTCTGCCTTGGTGTTTTCAAATGCGTACGCCGCCGGGCTGGGGAAGCTGACAGTCCTGTCTTCCCTGGGGCAGCCATTGCGGGCCGAGATCGAGCTGACCGCGGTTTCGAAGGATGAGGTGGGGGCACTCAGCGCGAAACTGGCATCGGCGGAGGCATACCGCCAGGCAAACATCGATTTCCACCCGGCACTGATGGGCTTGCGGTTCTCGGTCGAGCAACGAGGAGAGCGGCAGTTCATCCGCCTGACCTCCGCCCAGCCGCTGAACGAGCCGTTCGTCGACATGCTGCTCGAACTGAGCGGTCCGAACGGACGCCTGGTGCGCGAATACACCTTCCTGCTGGATCCCGCCGACCTGCGAACCACGCAATCCGCGCAAGTTGCGCCGATGCCGGTGCCACAGGCGGCAGCGCCTGCTGCTCCGGCCCCGGTCCAAGCACAGCCGGATGCCGCACCCGCGCCGCGCGCTGCGGCGCCGTCCCGCGTACAGCGCGCCGAACCGGCGCCCCGCGCCGCACGGCCTGCACCTGCACCGGCGGAAAGCGCAGCGGCCGGCGGCGGCGAATACCATGTCCGCAACGGCGATACTCTGGCTCGCATCGCCAGCCAGGTGAAGCCGGGCGGCGTGTCGCTGGACCAGATGCTGGTCGCGCTGTATCAATCGAATCCCGACGCCTTCGTCGGCAATAACATGAACCGCCTCAAGGCGGGGCAGATCCTCAGTGTGCCGGACGCGGACAAGGCGCGTTCGATCGGTGCCGGCGAGGCGCGCCACATTGTCCTTGCGCAGTCTGCCGACTTCAACAACTACCGTAACAAGCTGGCCGGACAAGTTGCCGGTGCCGATCCGCAGAAATCGGCCGAGGCGAAGCAGAGTGCCGGCGGCAGGATCACGGCCAAGGTCGAGGACAAGCCGACTCCGGCATCCGAATCCCGCGACAAGCTGAAACTGTCGAACACCCAGCCCGCGCCGGGCGCTGCGGACAAGGCAGGCGCGCCCGCAGCGACCCAGGAAGACAAGATCGCGCGGGACAAGGCCATCGCGGACGCCAATGCCCGCGTGAAGGAACTCGAGAAGAATGTCAC
>Ga0196971_1000362_pt1 | contig 38150 bp, 35 predicted proteins | sample S1v_1013CmetaG_FD_148660 | JGI IMG/M metagenome (GOLD analysis project Ga0196971, IMG submission 148660) | Soil microbial communities from Anza Borrego desert, Southern California, United States - S1+v_10-13C | ecosystem: Environmental > Terrestrial > Soil > Desert | place: USA: California...
CGTCTCCGGTCACCACCATCACCGCATTGTTCGGCGCATACCAGCGGTCGTACCAGGCTTGCGCGTCCTGCACCGTCATGCTCGCCAGGTCGCTCATCCAGCCGGCGACCGGGTGATGGTAGGGATGGGCGGTGAAGGCGGTCGCGTTCAGCGTTTCATACACGAGCGGGATCGGCTGGTCTTCGGTGCGCCAGCGGCGCTCCTCCATCACGACCCGGATCTCGCGCGCAAACTCGTCCTTGTTGAGCACCAGGTTGGCCATGCGGTCCGCTTCCAGCGCCATCACCTTTTCCAGCTTGGATTTCTCGATCTGCTGGAAGTACGCGGTGTAATCCTTGCTCGTGAACGCATTCTCGCGCCCGCCCAGGGCGGCGACACGCTGGCTGAATTCGCCCGGCTTGAGCGTCTTGGTTCCCTTGAACATCATGTGCTCGAGCGCATGCGCGACACCGGTCACGCCGTTGTGCTCATCCATGGACCCGGCCTTGTACCAGATCATGTGCGCCACCGTCGGCGCGCGATGGTCTTCCTTGACGATGACTTTCATGCCGTTCTTCAACATGAATTCGTGCGCCGGCTCGGCGCGCAGCGCGGTAGGGAGCAAGCCCAGCACCCATACCGACAGCAATAAAGCGATCCGGAATTTCATAATCTCCGCTCTGATAAAATAGAGGACTGATTCGTTGCGACGGCGCAACCCGGTGGCCGCGCGCGAAATGAGGCTCCGATTGTATCTTCTTTCTGCGGCGATGCTTTGCGCGCCCCGGACTGCCATCCTTCCCTGCTCCGATGTTTAGTTTCTTCAAGAAAAAACCGAAAGACACGCCTGCAGCGCCGCAGGAAGCCGCGCCCCAGCCGGAAGCCGCGGAAGCGCCCGCGCCCGCTGCCGCTGCCGCACCACAGCCTGCGGAACAGAAATCTTCCTGGCTGAACCTGTTCAAGCGGGACACGCCTGCGGCACCCGCCCCTGTTCCGGAGCCGGTAATCGAGCCCGCGCCGGCGGTGCCTGCCGCTGCGCCGGTCGCTGCGCCTGCCCCGGCACCGGCGCCCGTCGCCACCCCCGAAGCGGTTCCCACACCCGCACCGGCACCGGTTCCCACACCCGCGGCGGCACCGGTTTCCGCGCCCGTGCCCGCATCGGTAGCAACGCCTGTTCCCGCAGCGGCCCTGACGGCTCCGGAAGAAGAAGGCGAAATCGTCCCCGCCGAGCCGCCGCCGCCCGAGCAGAAAAAATCCTGGATGCAGCGGCTCAAGGCCGGCCTGTCCAAGACCTCGACCAACCTGACCACGCTGTTCGTCGGCGCCCGGATCGACGACGAGCTCTACGAAGAACTCGAGTCCGCGCTGCTGGTCTCCGACGCCGGCGTGGAAGCGACGCAATTCCTGCTCGACACGCTCAAGAAAAAGGTGAAGGCCGAAAAGCTGACCGACGCGCAGCAGGTCAAGACCGCGCTGCGCACGCTGCTGATCGACATGCTCACGCCGCTGCAAAAGCCGATGGTGCTGGGCCGCGAACAGCCGCTGGTCATGATGATTGCCGGCGTCAACGGCGCCGGCAAGACCACCACCATCGGCAAGCTCGCCAAGCACCTGCAGGCGCACCGGCAATCGGTGCTGCTGGCCGCAGGCGACACTTTCCGCGCCGCGGCGCGCGAGCAACTGGCGATCTGGGGCGAACGCAACAACGTCACGGTGATTGCGCAGGAATCGGGCGATCCGGCTGCGGTGGCGTTCGACGCGGTGCAGTCGGCGCGCGCGCGCGGCGTCGATGTCGTCATGGTCGACACCGCCGGCCGCCTGCCGACGCAGCTGCACCTGATGGAAGAGTTGAAGAAGGTCAAGCGTGTGATCGGCAAGGGCATGGAAAAGGCGCCGCATGAGGTGCTGCTGGTCATCGACGGCAATACCGGACAGAATGCGCTGGCGCAGGTGAAAGCCTTCGACGACGCGCTGCAGCTCACCGGCCTGGTGATCACCAAGCTCGACGGCACCGCCAAGGGCGGCGTGCTGGCCGCGATCGCCAAGACCCGCCCGGTGCCTGTCTATTTCATCGGCATCGGCGAAAAGATCGAAGACCTGCAGCCGTTCAACGCCGAAGAATTCGTCGACGCCCTGCTCTCATGATCGAATTCAATAACGTCTCCAAGCAATATGGACGCGGCACGTCGGCGCTGGCCGACATCAACCTCACGATCGGCAGGGGCGAACTGGTATTCCTTTCCGGCCCCTCCGGCGCCGGCAAGTCGACCCTGCTGAAGATGATCGCCGTCATGGAGCGGCCGAGCGCGGGCACCGTCTCGGTCAACGGCCAGGATGTCGGCAGCTTGAACGCTTCCGGCCTGCCTTACCTGCGGCGCAACCTCGGCCTGATCTTCCAGCCGCAATGCCTGCTGAACGACCGCAGCGTGCTCACCAACGTGATGCTGCCGCTGCAGGTGACCGGCACGGCCGGCGCCGAAGCCGAAAAACGGGCGCGCGCCGCGCTCGACAAGGTCGGGCTGCTGGACAAGGCCGGCGCCGACCCGATGACGCTGTCCGGCGGCGAGCAGCAGCGCGTGGCGATCGCGCGCGCCATCGTCAACCGGCCGCAGATCATCCTTGCCGACGAGCCGACCGCGAACCTGGACCGCGGCAGCGCGAAGAAGGTAATGGACGCGCTGAAAGCCTTTCACGATGCCGGCGTGACCTGCCTGATCGCGACGCACGATGAAGCCATCCTTGCCAATGCGCCACGCATCATCTACCTGGAACACGGGCGGTTGATGCCGACGCCTGCCGGCGACCTGCTGCGGGGTGCCGCATGACGACCTGGCTCAGGCAGCACCTGGTGGCGCTGGCCGATGCATTCAAGCACCTTGCGCGCGCGCCGGGCAGTTTCGCGCTCAACGTGCTGGTGGTGGCGATCGCGCTGGCGCTGCCGTTCGCCGGCCTCACGCTGCTCGAGAACGTGCGCCCGGTATCGGAGCAGCTTGCGGTGGAACCGGAAATCAGCGTTTTCCTGGCGGTCGACACGCCGCGCGAGCGCGCCACCGCACTCGCGCCGCAAATCCGGCGCAGCCTGCAGGAGTCCGGAAGGAACGGCAAGATCGAATTCATCCCGCGCGAGCATGCGCTCAACCTGCTCAAGAACAAGAGCGGGATTGCCGACGCGATAACGGCGCTCGGGGAAAACCCTTTGCCAGATGGCTATGTACTGAAGCTGTCCGGCGTACGCACCGGCGAAGATGCGGCAAGAGTCGATGCGCTGGCAGCGCAACTCAAGGCACTGCCCGGTGTCGAATACGTCCAGATCGACTCAGCGTGGGTAAAACGGCTGGCGGCGCTGATGCAGGTATTGCGGCTTGCGCTGCTCTTCCTTGCGGGCACGCTGGCGGTGGTGGTGGTGGCGGTCGTATTCAATACCATCCGCCTGCAGGTGATGACCCAGCGTGACGAGATCGAGGTATGCAGGATGTTCGGCGCAACCAACGCCTACATCTGCCGGCCGTTCTACTACACCGGCGCTCTGCTCGGATTGTGCGCCGGCTTGCTCGCGCTGGGCGCGGTGGCCGCCTCGCTGCAACCGCTCAACAGCGCAGTGGCCGAGTTTGCGCGACTGTACGCGTCGGAATTCCGGCTGACTCCGCTAGGATCGACGGCAACTGTTGCAATGCTTGCAATGAGCGCCGGCCTTGGCCTGCTGGGCGCGCTGCTGTCGGTACGCAGGCATCTGGCGAAGCTGGCGTAAGGGGAGAATGCTTCCTTTCGAGCAGTATTTTGATTTTTCACAACTTTTCCTGGCGCCACTCATTTAGAGTCAGTTTGAACAATTAACCCTCTTTTCGCCATAGCCCCCTTCTATCAATGCGGTTAAGAACCCGTATTAGCACTCCCCCAAAGAGAGTGCTAATATAGTGTCGAACTCAGCAAGCCACCCGACGTTGGGCGGATATCCGCTGAAAAGCAAGGAGAAACGATGAAAGCAACTTCTACACAAACCGCATTGGTTCCGATGGGAAGTCATGCCCTGACACTCGGTTTTCCGGGCAGCCTGGGCAACATCGAGGCGTACATCTCGGCGGTCAACCGCATTCCGATGCTCACGCAGGAAGAAGAGACCTCGCTTGCCCGTCGTTTGCGCGAGAACAATGATCTTGCCGCCGCGCAGAAACTGGTGATGTCGCATCTGCGACTGGTTGTGTCGATCGCGCGCGGTTACCTCGGCTACGGCTTGCCGCATGCCGATTTGATCCAGGAAGGCAACATCGGGCTGATGAAGGCAGTCAAGCGTTTCGATCCCGATCAGGGCGTACGCCTGGTGTCCTACGCGATGCACTGGATCAAGGCCGAAATCCATGAATACATCCTGAAGAACTGGCGGCTGGTCAAGATCGCAACCACCAAGGCTCAGCGCAAGCTGTTCTTCAACCTGCGCAGCCACAAGGAAAGCCTGGATGCGATGACGCCGACCCAGGTCGACGACCTGGCCAAGTCGCTCAACGTCAAGCGCGAGGAAGTGATCGAGATGGAAACCCGCATGTCGGGCCATGACATCGCGCTGGATGCGCCGAGCGACGACGAAGACGACAAGTTTGCTCCCATCGCCTACCTGTCGTCCGACACCACCGAGCCGACCAAGGCGCTGGAAGCGAAGCAGTACGACCGGCTGCAGTCGGAAGGCCTGGAGGCGGCGCTCGACAAGCTCGACCCGCGCTCGCGCCGCATCGTCGAAGCGCGTTGGCTGTCGAACGACGATGGCTCGGGCGCCACGCTGCATGAACTGGCTGAGGAATTCGGCGTTTCCGCCGAACGCATCCGCCAGATCGAAAGCGCGGCACTGAAGAAGATGAAAGGCACGCTGGCGGCATACGCATAACTTGCGGCCGGCTTTTTGACGTGCCCGATGCAAACAAGGCCACCGAGAAATCGGTGGCCTTGTGCTTTCTGGGGCCTGCTTACGCGTCTCGGTCCGCTTGTCCGTCTTCGCCTCTAAGAGGCCGGGCTCCCGGGACGCCATCACGACAAAAATCGAAAAGGCGGTTCAAGCCGGCACGCGCGAATCGTAAAGGGCGCTGCTTTCCCTGCGCGCAAGGCAATCGACTTCGGTCTGCGAGGATGCGGGAAAATCGGGTCGCCCCTCCTTGGTCGCCCACGAGATTGCTGCCTGGATCCGCTCGATTGCCTGCCGGCTTTCCGGCAAGTCATCCCCGTACGCATGGAACTCATGGGTCATGTGGGTCCACACATCCAGGCGCACCCGCCCTCCCTGGGATTCCACGGTGCCCGCAAAATCCCGGATCATGTCCACCAGTATCTCTTTTGCTCCCGCCTGCAGGTAAATGGGAGCGAGCCCGTGAAAATCCTGATTGATCGGCGACAGCTCGGCATCCGCAATATGCCCGCCGCCCTTGAGCCAGGCTGCGAACTGCAAGGTCATATATCCCTGCACCATATCGTAGCGATCATTGCCGAACTGGCTTTCACCGCGGCGCCCGGTATCCGTCCACGGGCTCAGTCCGACTGCGAGCGCGGGTTGCGGCAAGCCTGACGCGCGCAGCTGTACCAGCGTCATCAGGGCCAGGTGTCCGCCGGCGGAATCCCCGCATATGATCAGCTGGCGCGGGTCCACGCCCTGCGCCAGAAGAAACTGATAGGCCGCCAGGCCGTCTTCGATCTGCGCGGGATGCGGGTGCTCCGGGGTGAGGCGGTAATCGGGCGCGAAAATAGCGACTCCCAGCTTCCCGGCAAGCATCGCGATGAAATGGCGCGTGACCGCGGCGTAGAACGTGTAACCGCCACCGTGAAAATAAAGCATGGTCACGCCGCTTTTGCGCACACGCGGGACAAACCAGTCGCCGCGCGGCTCGCCCGCCTTAGCGGGACGCACCTCAACCTCCGGCGGTATATCGGGGATGGTGTACAAGCTGTCGAAATACGCCCTGCCCTCCCTGATGTCCTTCAGGGCGAGGGCATGATTGAATTGTGCCCGCCAGAAGAGGGTTCCGATCTCGAACAGCGGCGTCCATTCGGGCACGAGCGGCCGCCCGGACAGACGGCGGATACGGACGGCAAGCGAGGTAAGAACATAGACAAGCAGGCTGCGTGTCTTGTGTAAGATACGCCCCTGGAATACCGGTTTTGGCATGGTCAGGCTCCGATGTCAGTACGCTCGTGATTCTGCCGCCGCCCGCATCTGTCATATAGAACGGAAACGACAATGGCTTCTTCAGGCTTGGCACGCTTGCTTCTGCCGCATCCGGATCTCGGCTCCTGCATCTTCGCGGGCGTCGAGCGCGATACGCGCGGCACTACCCTGTCGGATTCCGAGCGGTTCAACTATTACCCGGCGACGCCGATGGCACTGGTTTCCTGGATATTCGAGGGCGAGCTCCATATGGTGGAAGGGCAAGGCCCCGCCAGCCGTGCGATACTCGGACCGTCGCTGCCTCGCGTGGTCATTTCCGGACCACAGAGCGTTCCCAGCGCAAGCTGGTCGCCGGGGCCGGTATATGCGCTGTCTGTCGCGTTTTACCCCGAAGCGCTGGGCAGGCTTTGCGGAACCGGCATCGAACCGCTCCTCGATCAGATTCTGCCGCTGAAGGAAGTTGCCGGCGGCGCGTTTCTGGAAGCATGCAATGCGCTTTTCGAGGCGAATGACGGCGCAGACCGCTTCCATTGCCTGGAGAATCGTCTCCGTCCGCTCTGGCACGCCCCGTCCTCCGGCGCCGCTGCGCGCATGGGCGACTGGGTCCGGTCATTGGCGACGCGGGCGGCGTTTTCGACGGCAGGCACGGGAATGCGCCAGATCCAGCGACGCATCAAAGGCTGGACCGGTCAGAGCCACCGCGACTTGCAGCTATTCGCCCGCGTGGAGGAGGTCATGGCTCGCTCCGGAGAGCACCGCAGGGCCAATGCCCTCGATCTTGCGGGACTCGCGAGCGATGCCGGTTTCGCGGATCAGTCGCATATGGGGCGCGAGGTCCGGCGGGTTACAGGACAGTCGCCGGCGCGTCTCGATCATCTCATCGCTCAAAGCGAAGCGTTTTGGTTCTACCGGCTGATTCAGGGGCACTACGACGGGATGTGACCCGGCATAATGCAGCCGGGATTCCCCGTCGCTTACGCCAGGCCGGATCCCCGTTCATTCCCCTCTCCCATAAATATGGGTTGCGTGGCTTGCCCGCGTTCGATGTAATGCCGCCCACGTTTGCTGATTGCTCGCAGCGTCACTGGTTTTATATCAAGGAGAATAAATGTCGCTCGTACAGAAAGTGGAATCCGGTTATTTGCAGTTTTTGCGCGTTGTGTTCCTGCTGGCCGCAACCGGCGCCATTGCCATTGCTGTTCTGCTCGGTGTCCGTTACCTGCTCCAGCACGATGCCCAGCCGGTTCCGGTAAGGGACGAAATAGTCCTGACGCCGGAAAGCTACAAGGCGCCGGCAAAGCAGGACGCAGAGAATGCACCGGGAGACCAGGCGAGCCAATCCATTGACGCACCTGCGGCAAAAGATCCGCTATTCGTCAGTTTCCTCGCATCGGTCGAGAACCTGGGCAAGGCTACCGACCCGGGCTTTTCTGTCAACCACGAACCCGTGCAGCGTCTTTTCAATGAATTGGAGAACGACTCGCGACTGGGCCGGGCGTTCATCAAACAGTTCATCGGCATCCTGGATGCCACGAAGACGAATAAGGCAGCCATCGACCGGTTGAAGGCGAACTTCGGCAGCGAGTTTTACGCGATCCTCAATCACTACAAGCAGGAATACAAGCGGCAGGCGGCGGATATCGAAGCAAAGAAAAACGAGGCTGCGGCGGAGGCGCAAATGAAGCAATCGCAAGCGATGTGGTCGCTCTATGCAGCCGGCGTCCTTTTCCTGGGCTTTGTCGGCCTGATTCTGCTGATCGTATTACTGAAGATCGAGAGGAATCTGCGCGCCGGCGTTTCGATAAAGGCGGAGCCACAGGCTTGACATTGGGGGCGCCAGGGACAGGGTCTTGCTGCCCTGTTTGCGATCGCCAATTTTTGCAGTCAAAGGAAACCCTGCCGCGGCGCGCACGCGGCAGGCAATGACTACTGCGCCCGAATCAACGAAGGTGTCGCCCAGGAAGCAGGTCCACGCCCGATAAGGATCTCTTTGGTGTTCCTGCAGTGCCGCTCTTCGCAGCGGGACCGCCGGAAGGGCTGGCATCAATATTCAGGATATGCATGCGGCGGGACGCGCCCGCTGCCGCTTCCTGGCCGCTCCTAAGACAGCAGCAGTTTCAGGTCATGCGCGATCGGCTCCGGCCCCTGCCCGTGCCGCACGAACAGGCGCAGGCGTCCCTGCGGGTCGAACACGTAACTGCCGGCCGTATGGTCCATTGCATAGGCGCCCGGTTCCTTGCCAGGCACTTTCTGGTAGAAGACGCGAAATTCCTTCGCCATCTTTTCGGTCTGCTCCTTGCTGCCCGACAGCCCGAGGAAACGGGTGTCGAAGGCCGGCACGTATTTCGACAGCAGCTCCGGCGTGTCGCGCTCGGGGTCGACGGTAACGAACAGCACCTGCACGCGGTCAGCCATCGGGCCGAGCTGCTGCATCACGTTCGCCATTTCCGCCATGGTCGTCGGGCAGACATCGGGACAATGGATGTAGCCGAAGAACACGACCACCGCCTTGCCCTTGAAGTCCGCCAGCGTGCGCATCTTGCCGTTATGGTCGGGCATCGCGAATTCCTTCGCGTAGTCCAGTCCGGTAACGTCGGTATTCTTGAACGACGACTGCGCCGGCGACAGCACCATGGGCGCGCCCTCTCCCTGTTTGTCGCAGGCAGTCAGGAGAAGGCAGGCGGTGGCCAGCGCAAGGGCTGCGGCACGATATGCGTTACGGAGAAACATGTATTCAGATCTTGATGTAATGGTCGAGGAGCAGCGCGGCAAACAGCAGCGACAGGTAGACGATGGAATAGGCAAAGGTCTTGCGCGCCAGCAGGTCGGTGTAATGCCGGTATATCTGCCAAGCATACCCCAGAAAGATCGCGCCGAGTATCGCGGCGCTTGCAAGGTAGATCAGCCCGCTCATCTGCACCGCGTACGGGAGCATGGTGGTGGCGACCAGCGCGATGGTGTACAGCCAGACATGGAACCGGGTGAATTCCGGGCCATGCGTCACCGGCAGCATCGGCAGCCCGGACTTCGCGTAGTCGTTGCGGCGGTAGAGCGCGAGCGACCAGAAATGCGGCGGCGTCCACACGAAGATGATCAGCACCAGCAGCCAGGCTTCCATCGGCACGTCGTTGGCCACCGCGGCCCAGCCGAGCGCCGGCGGCATCGCCCCGGACAGTCCGCCGATCACGATGTTCTGCGGCGTGGCCGGCTTGAGCAGCATGGTGTAGATCACCGCATAGCCGACGAAGGTGGCGAAGGTCAGCCACATGGTGAGCGGATTGACGAAATTGAACAGCACCCACATGCCGGCACCGCCGATCACGCCGGAAAACACCAGCGTCTGCGTTACCGTCAGGTCGCCGCGCGCGAGCGGCCGGCGCGCGGTGCGCGCCATGCGCGAATCGATTTCGCGCTCGACCAGGCAGTTCACCGCGAATGCCGCGCCGGCCAGCAGCCAGATGCCGATCGTGCCGGCGACGACGATGCGCCAGTCGGGCAGGTCGGGCGATGCGAGGAACATGCCGATCACCGCGCAAAACACCGCGAGCTGCGTGACGCGCGGCTTGGTAAGCGCCCAGTACTGCGCAAGTCGGTTGGAAGAGAGGGTCAGTGTGGTCATGTGGCACCTCGGACGGCGGAAAGCCGGGTTGCGGTCCGATCGGGCGCGGTTTGCGCCGTCATGCGGACCTGGTAGTTGAGCATGGTCAGAAGGAGCACGAGGACCGCCGCGCCGCCGTTATGGAGCACCGCAAGCGCGAGCGGCCATTTCAGGAACACCGTCGTCATGCCGGTCAGGAACTGCACGCAGATGGCAATCAGCAGCCAGGTGCCGAGACGTTCCAGCCCGGCCGTGTTGCGCGCCTTCAGTGCCAGCCAGCCCACGCCGGCGAAGACGATGAACGCGAACAGGCGATGCACCCAGTGGATGGCGGTCAGCGCCTGGAAAGGCAGGAAGTCGCCGGCGGCCGTCCTGCCCAGGTCGCGCCACAGGTGGAAGCCATTTGCGAAATCCATCTCGGGCACCAGTTCGCCATGGCAAAGCGGAAAATCGAGGCAAGCCAGTGCCGCGTAGTTGGTGCTGACCCAGCCGCCGAGCGCGATCTGCACGAACAGCAGGGTCAACACGGCCGCCGCCGGCGTACGCAGCCGGGCAGCCTGCGCGGCGATTGCCGATGGCGGGTTCTGCCGCGCGCCGAGCCAGGCCAGCAGCATCAGCAACCCCATGCCGAGCAGCAGGTGAGTGGTGACTATCGCCGGTTGCAGCTTCAGCGTCACCGTCCAGGCGCCGAACGCACCCTGCAGGCACACGAACCCGAACAGGAAGGTTGGCAGCCAGGGCGAGAAAAGCGCGTCGCGCCGCCGCGACCTGAGCCAACCGCGCCACGCGATCACCATCGACGCGATGATCAGCACGCCCACGCCCATAGCCAGGTAACGGTGGATCATTTCTATCCAGGCCTTCACCACGGTTACCGGCCCCTGTGGCATGGCCGCCTCGGCCGCGCTGATGCTGTCGTGCGCCTGGAGCGGGTTGGCATGGCCGTAGCAGCCGGGCCAGTCGGGACAGCCGAGACCGGAATCGGTCAGGCGGGTGAAGGCGCCGAACATGATGAGGTCAAAGGTGAGAAATACCGTCACCCAGACCAGCTTGCGGTACTTGTTGCTGTCGCGCGATACCCAGACCAGCGCCAGTGGCAGCAAGGCCGCGAGCAATCCCATGATGGCGAGCTGGATCAGCATGCGTTCCTCATCCGATGCGCGAGGCTTTCAACAGCTTCGCGATGTCCTTCTTGATCTTGTTCGGATCGGCATCCTTCGGGAACCGCATCATCAGGTTCCCCAGCGGATCGATCATGTAGATGTGGTCGGCGGCGGTCGTGCCGCTGTCAGCCGGCAGCCAGCTCTTGAGCGAATCGGGCCGGGCCCGCAGCATGTGCGTGCCGTCGTACTCGCGCATCAGCATCGTTTCCAGCGGCTTGTCGTCGGTAATCAGCCAGACCCGTTCGATGCGATCCTTGTCCTTGCCTTGCGCCAGCCGCAGCTGACGCATGTCGTACAGCCGCTTGCGGCAGTCGTTGCCGCACTCCGCATCGCCGACCTGCAGCATCACCCATTTCCCCTTGTAGGCGTCAAGGCTTGCGGGCTTGCCGTCTAGCGAAACTGCGCCGAGCGCGGCGGGTATCGGATGGGCGCGCGGGTCGACCAGCGCGCCGTAATTGGTGCGGCCCTCCGGTTTGATCACGTAATAGGTCAGGTAGGAAGCGATCACCGGTGATGCGCACACGGCGAGCACCAGGAACAGCTTCCAGCGTCCTGCGTTCTTCTGCTTACTTTGTTCCACGTCGGAATCCTGTCACGACAAAAAATATCAATGCGGTTGCGGCAAGCGCGTACCACTGGAATGCATAGCCGCGGTGCTTGTCCACGCCGGACGACGGCCGCGGCCAGTCGCGCACCAGGCCATCCTGCGTCTCGGAGACCTGCTCGACGACGAACGGCGCCATCTTCAGCCCGGCTGCCTCGCCTACCGCGGCCGAGTCGGCGTTCTGCACGATCGCCCCAGGTCGCAGCGGCTCCGCTTTCCCGAGCTGCAGCACGTGTCCGGGCGCACGCCGTGCCATTCCTTCGATCACGACCGGCCCCGGCGGCACCGGAATCTCAGGAAGTTTAGTCCGATCGGCAATGTCGCGCTTGACCCAGCCGCGCGCGACGAGCACATGCTGGTCCGAGCCCGCGATTCTCATCGGGGTCAGCACATAGAAACCGGGCGCGCCGTTATGGGGGCGGTTGTCGAGATAGACGTTCCAGTCGTGCAGGAACTGCCCCTGCACTCTCACGCGGCGGAACTCGGCCTCCTCGATGCTGTGCAGCGAACCGTCCAACGCCAGCGGCGCTGCCTCTGCGCGCTGCTGCAACCTGGCTTCGATCGCTTCCTTTTCCGTCGCGCGCCGTGTCTGCCAATAGCCCAGCGCAATGCCGATCGCCGCCGCCACGATCGCAGCGATGAACGGCATCCACCTGAAGCGGAATTTCATTGGCATTACAATGTCTCTTTCTCCAAGAGCCTGTTTCCCGACGTTTCGCACACCCTATGAAGATATTCGTCGCCGTTGCCTTCGTCCTTATTCTCGCCAGCCTCGGCTCCGCGCTCGTGTTCCTGATGCGAGATAAGGGCAGGAGCAACCGCACGGTGAAAGCGCTCGCGTTTCGGGTCGGCTTTTCGATCGCACTCTTCATATTGATCCTTGTCGCCTATAGTCAAGGCTGGATCGAGCCGACCGGCATCCGCTGACCGGTGCTTGCAGCAGCAAAAAAGCCGCACCCCGGGGTGCGGCTTTTTGTTGTGCGTCAGCCCATGCTTACAGCCAGTACACGATGACGTAGAGGCCGAGCCACACCACGTCGACGAAGTGCCAGTACCAGGCGGCGCCTTCGAACGCGAAGTGGTGATCCGGCGTGAAGTGCCCCTTCAGCACGCGGTACAGCACGACCGCCAGCATGATCGCGCCCATCGTCACATGGAAGCCGTGGAAGCCGGTCAGCATGAAGAAGGTCGAGCCGTAGATGCCGGAGGTCAGCTTGAGGTTCAGGTCGCTGTACGCATGCGCGTATTCATAGGCCTGGAAGCCCATGAAGATCGCGCCCAGGATGATGGTCGCCGCCAGCCAGAACGCGGTCTTGCCGCGGTGGCCGGCGCGCAGCGCATGGTGCGCGATGGTCAGCGTCACGCCGGAAGTGAGCAGCAGCGCGGTATTGATGGTAGGAATCCAGAACGGCCCCATCTTCGCGAATGGCTCGATCGTGCCCGCCGGCGTGTTGCCCCATTGCGCGGAGAAATCCGGCCAGAGGACCTTGTGATCGATGTCGGCCAGCCAGGGCAGCGTGACGCTGCGGGCATAGAACAGGGCGCCGAAGAATGCCGCGAAGAACATCACTTCGGAGAAGATGAACCAGCTCATGCTCCAGCGGTAAGAGGTATCGATGCGCGCGCTGTACAGGCCACCCTCGGATTCCGCGATCGCATCGCCGAACCACTTGTACAGCACGACGATCAGCCCAAGGATGCCGATGATATTGGCGGCCGGCCCCCAGCTCACCCCGTTGACCCAGGCGGAGGCGCCGGCCATCGTCACGAGCAGCGTGGCACCGGCAAGAACCGGCCACTTCGACGGTCCCGGCACGAAATAGTAAGGCGCACTACCTTGCTGATGAGAATTCATCTCCATCTCCCAATACAAATTTTAAATAATCATTTCGCGACGACAGCGTTTACCACCAACAGCAATACCGCGATGAAAATCAAGGCGCCAAGCAGGCCGGCGATGATCACATGGACCGGATTGAGCTGCTGCGCGTCCTTGTCGTAATCGCTCTTTTTCCTGACGCCGAAAAACGACCAGAACACCGCCTTCATGGTCGCCCCGAAGGAAGGCTTGCGCCGTGCCGCCTGTTTCAGCTCATCCATTTACCTTGCCCTGCACGCCTGCCTGCTTCTTGGCCGGGCCGCCGATTTCGAAGAAGGTGTAGGACAAGGTGATCGTCTTGACCTCCCGCGGCAGCGCCGGGTCGATGTAGAACGCCACCGGCATCTGCTTCGCCTCGTTCGGGCCGAGCGTTTGCTGCTTGAAACAAAAACATTCGAGTTTCTTGAAATGGGCCGACGCCTGCTGCGGCGCGTAGCTCGGAATCGCCTGCGCGTCGATCGCGCGCGCCTGCGTGTTCACCACTTCATACACCACCTGCGCCATTTCGCCCGGATGCACCTGCACGCTCGACACCGTGGGACGGAAACGCCATGGACCCTGTGCCGTCGCATCGAACTCCACCGTCACCAGGCGGCTCTTGTCGACCTGCGTGTTCTTGATGTCGCCCACCATCGCATCCCTGGGGGTCAGCAGGTTCACGCCGGTCAGCTCGCAAATCTTCTTGTAGATCGGCACCAGCGCATAACCGAAACCGAACATCATCACCGCGATCACGCACAGCTTGGCGAGCATCTGCCGGTTCAGCAGTCCGGTGCCGGGTTGGTGCTGGTCTTGCTCCCGCTGTTCCATATCAGCCCAGCCAAAGACGTTTGGTGACGAAGCCGAGCGCGAACACCAGCGCTACCGATGCCAGGATCAGTGCGGTCTTCAGGTTGTTCGGTTTCTTCGGTTCGGACATGGTTGCGCGGGCGGGCCAGGGCCCGCCCTTTTCAATTTACTTCACTACCGGCGGCGTTTCAAAGGTATGGAAAGGCGCCGGGCTCGGCACTGTCCATTCCAGGCCTTCCGCACCGTCCCATGGCTTGTCGACCGCCTTCACGCCGCCCTTGATCGAAGGCAGCACGACCGCAAGCAGGAAGTACACCTGCATCAGGCCGAAGCCGAACGCGCCGATCGACGCGATCATGTTGAAATCCGTAAACTGCGCCGGATAGTCCGCGTAGCGGCGCGGCATGCCGGCCAGGCCGAGGAAATGCATCGGGAAGAAGGTGATGTTGAAGGTAATGATCGAGCCCCAGAAGTGGATTTTGCCGCGCGTTTCGCTATACATGTAGCCGGTCCACTTCGGCGCCCAGTAGTAGAAGCCGGCGAACAGCGCGAACAGCGAGCCGGCCACCAGCACGTAGTGGAAGTGCGCCACCACGTAGTAGGTATCCTGCATCTGGATGTCGATCGGGGTGACCGCCAGGATCAGGCCGGTGAAGCCGCCCATCGTGAAAACGAAAATGAATCCGATCGCGAACAGCATCGGGGTTTCGAAGGTCATCGAGCCCTTCCACATCGTCGCGATCCAGTTGAACACCTTCACGCCGGTGGGCACCGCGATCAGCATGGTCGCGTACATGAAGAACAGTTGCGCGGTGACCGGCATGCCGGTGGTAAACATGTGGTGCGCCCACACGATGAAGGACAGGATCGCGATCGAGCTGGTCGCGTACACCATCGATGCGTAGCCGAACAGCGGCTTGCGCGAGAAGGCCGGCACGATCTGCGACACGATGCCGAAGGCCGGCAGGATCATGATGTAGACCTCGGGATGGCCGAAGAACCAGAAGATGTGCTGGAACATCACCGGGTCGCCACCGCCGGCCGCGTTGAAGAAGGTGGTGCCGAAGTGGCGGTCCGTCAGCAGCATCGTGATCGCGCCGGCGAGCACCGGCATCACCGCGATCAGCAGGTAGGCGGTGATCAGCCAGGTCCAGCAGAACATCGGCATCTTCATCAGCGTCATGCCGGGCGCGCGCATGTTGAGGATGGTGGTGATGATGTTGATCGCACCCATGATGGACGAGGCGCCCATGATGTGGACCGCGAAGATCGCCATGTCCATCCCGGCGCCCATCTGCGCGGACAGGGGCGGATAAAGTGTCCAGCCGGCAGCGGTCGCGCCGCCGCCGACCAGGAATGAACCGGTAAGCAGGATGGCGGCGGGCGGCAGGAGCCAGAACGAGAAATTGTTCATCCGCGCAAAGGCCATGTCCGACGCGCCGACCTGCAATGGAATCATCCAGTTCGCGAAGCCGACGAAGGCCGGCATGATCGCGCCGAATACCATGATCAGCCCGTGCATGGTCACCATCTGGTTGTACAGTTCCGGTTGCATCAGTTGCAGGCCGGGTACAAAGAGTTCTGCGCGGATCAGCATTGCCAGGAAGCCGCCGGCCAGCAACATGATCATGGAAAACCACAAATACAAGGTCCCGATGTCCTTGTGATTGGTCGCGTACAGCCATCGCCGCCAACCATGCGGGTGTTCATGTTCGTGAACATGACCGTGTGCGTGACCGACGATGGTCGTGCTCATGCTGTTCTCCTGATGCGGTAAGGAATGGCGACAGGCAGCGCTGTGCCGGTTTGCGGCCGTGGTTCGGGAAGAAAACTCGCGGCAAGCGGGATGCATTCATCCATCCATGGATGGATCAGGCAATCCGGCGAAGGTTCGGCGCAATCGATGTGCCGGGACGGGAGTTTGCGCGCGCGGCGGCACGCACGCGGCAACGGCATCGATAGAGGTTCGGTTCCTTGGCGATATCTACACGCGGTGTGCAGGAAATGCACGGCACCGGTATGCCTCATCGCGCGAACGCCCGAGGCGGTGGCGCGCTGCGAGGACGAATGTGTTGGCGCGGCCGTCATCGGAGTGTCACGAGGCTTGCTGCCGGGCAGGCATGCGCCCGCCCCGGGGTCAGCGGCTGTAGTCGCCCGCCGGCCCGAGATCGTCAAGACCGCCGATGGAAGCGGCGCCGCTGCCCGGAGTCGTGTTCCCCGGGCTTGATCCGCCGGCCGTCGCGCTGCCGCCGACGCCGCGAGCGCCGGTGCCGCCGTCGCCGCCAGACGGTACCGCTGCGCCGCCGCTGTCGGTTCCGCTTGCGGGCGTGCGTCCGATCGGCGTCTTCGCATCCTGCGCCGGAGCATCTTCGCCGTCAGGCGCAGCGGCTGTCGCAGGCGCGCCGCCGGCCTGGTCCGGCTGTGACGGCGACGACACCTTTTCCACGGCCTGTTGCACATCGTCGTCCAGCTGGCCGTCTCCGGCCTTGGTCACGACATCGCCGAGCGAGACGATGCCGACCAGCTTTTGTTCGGCATCATGGGAAAGCACGGGAATGCGCCGCACCTGGCTGTCGGCCATGCGTGCTATGACGTCTTCCAGCGACTGGTCGTCGAAGCACCAGCGCACATCGGTGCTCATCACTTCGTCGACATGCGCCTCCTGCGGATTCCTGCCCGCCGCAGTAGCGCGGACGGTGATATCGCGGTCGGTGACCATGCCGACCAGCCGGTCCTGGTCGCACACCGGAAGCGCGCCGACGTTCAGCTCATCCATCAGTTGCGCGGCGCGCTGCAGGTTTTCATGCGGCGTCACGAACCGGATGTCGCGTGTCATCACTTCGGAAACCATCCGCATTGCCTTCTCCTATCTGTAGCCATGTTTCAGTGCATGCCGGCTGCGCCGGCACCAGGGCCGCCCCCATGCTCCACTTTTGCACCGCCGTTTCGTGCAAAGGGAATTTCAGCGGCGTGTTCCATGCCGCCGAAAAAACGCGCAGCACTTCGTCGTTCGGCGTGAACGCAAGGGGCAGGGCAACGGGTTGCGGGTAATACGAAAACAGCAGCAGCTTGTTGTGCGGCGTAATTGCGCTGTAGAAAAGCCGCCACTGGCTGACGTCGAGTTCCAGTCCGGTCTCCTCGAATACTTCCCGGTTGAGCGCGGCGCTCGCATCTTCCATCTCGTCGACATTACCCCCCGGCAGCGCGATGCCGCCGTCGCTGCGCTCCACCAGGATGATGTGGCCTGGCGTGGATGAGGGAATGATGCCGACCGAGACCGGCGCGGGTTTCTTGAACATGAGGGATCACGGGTTGACTGCGATACGGAAGCCGCGAAACAGGAGAGCAATATCGGTGCCAGGAGAGTGCAGCGGGACGACGCACCATTGGCGGGGCTCCGTAACCCCCCCGTGACCCGAGCGCATTTCGCTCTGCAATCTTCCTCGGCTGCTTTTCCGTGCGGATGGGTGCTGTCGGTGGCGCGTTGCGGTTTCCCGCCTGTTCGAAAACCTAGCGCGGTCCGCCCAGCACGACCGCCTTTTGCCTGTTGTTTGGCACGGCGGTCACTGCATGGATAATCGCATCCGCGATCTTCGCTCCCCCGATGCTCGAGGGCTCGATCGGATTCGCATAGTCTTCCGGCCGGTTGCAGATGCGGCGAAGATCAAGAACGGTGAGCCGGTTTTCAATGCTGGCCTGCAAGATGACGTCATTGAATGCGGCCAGCGCGGTGGCGACCTGGCGCTGGTATTGCCGGTCCGCGAAATTCCCGTGGTAGATGGTGCAGGTGACGAGCGGCAGGCGCTGGTCAAGGCATGCCTGCAGGGCTTTTCGATAGTCTGCGGCAAATTCGTCGACCACCGCGGCCAGCTGCAGCAATCCTTCCGCCGTCGTCCTGGCCGGCGCGCTCAGTACCGATTGTGATCCGAGCGCGTCATTGCCGCCGACGCTGAGGACCAGATGGCTCGCATCGCGCGGAAGGCGCGCGAGCTGTGCGCCGATGCCGCGGGTGGTGGCGCCGTCGACCGCAAGCAGGCTGGCTTTCCATCCGCCGGCAATTCTTTCCTTGACCTGGCTGATGACATCCGGCTTGCCGCCGGTATAGCTGCCATTGTCGAGCGTGGAGTCGCCCAGGAGAACGATGTGCGGCATGGCGGCAAGTGCTTCGGGCGCGGCGAGGAGCGCGAGCGCCTGGGTTATGAAATTCCTGCGGCCTGGACGCATTGGAGTGACCCGCTACAGGACACCGAACAGCAGCAGAAGCAGCACTGTCAGGATGATCGAAACAACGATCGATCCGGCAAGGCCGAGCTTTTTCGAGAAAAAGATAAACATGGATGCGGTGCACGGTGGAGGAAGACATGCGAGCGGGACGTCCCGTAGTGAGCGCCACAACAGTATTTCGCTACGTGACGCTTCGAATGTCTTTCTTGTAAGACGGGCCGGTCCCGGGCGAGTTCCTGGCCTTGGCGACGGGCAGCGCCGGCGAGGGCGTTACAGGAAGGGCCGAGAGGCGCGGCGCGCGAGATATTGACTTGCCTGGGTGTATTTCAGTCGGCCGCCGGCGCCGTGTGCGCCCGCGCCAGACGCCTGCGCTCCAGGCTGTTGGCGGCGCGCCGACTTGCGCGTACCGGCGGGCTGCATTCACTGCCCGTCGGCTTCGCGCGGTGACAAGAGGGTCAGTTGTTGAACAGGCCCGTTTTCTGGGTGACGTTTGATTCGCTCATCGAATAGCGCTTCACGGTGCCATTCTGGTCGAACAGAACGACCAGCTCTTTCTTCTTTCCGCTTGCGCTGGCGCCGAAAAGATTCACGATAGGCACATAACTGATCGCGTCCGCCGAGACGTTCGTGAACTCGAAGTTCCAGATCTCCAGGCCGCCGTCGGTAAAGCTTGTCTTGACCGGCGATCCAAACATTGCGCGAACCTGTGCCTTCGTCGTTTTCCCTTCGGTAATCTTCTGGGTCACGGTCGATTCGGACTCTGCCCTCAGGGTTTCATTCCCGACGCTGGCGCATCCGGCGAGAAGGACGGTCAGTGCGAGGCCGCAGGCGGTTAATGATTTTTTCAAAATGGCTCCCTTTCTTATGTAGTAAATGTCGGTCACGTTGCCGCTCGCGAGCCTATCATGCGGCACGTTGTGCCGCCTCCCATGAACTTGGTAGTTTCACTGCAAGATGCATGTGGGGCCGGGGGAATGCCTTGCGATTGATCAAGCGTAATATTGCCTTATGGCTCAATGACTTGCGAAAAAGCCAGCAATTTATCCACAGCCTTTCCCACAGATTTTGTGGGTAACTGTAATTGGCGATGCCAGCGGCGCGGAGGCGGGCAGACGGCGAAGGTAGGTTGATCGCAGGGTTGACGCCGGCCGGTGCCCGGCGCGGTTCAGGCGCAAGACCGCGCCCTGTTCATCGCGTACGCCGGCAACAGCGGTTTCACCCGGTCCTGAACCAAGCCGGGCGCGGGATGCGCCCGGGCATGTGTTAGTTGTGCGCGTCCAGGAAAGCGCGCAGCTTCTCGGAACGCGACGGATGACGCAGTTTCGTCATTGCTTTCATCTCGATCTGGCGAATGCGTTCGCGGGTCACGTCGAGTTGCTTGCCAACTTCCTCGAGGGTGTGATCGCTGGCAGTATCCAGGCCGAAGCGCAGGCGCAGCACCTTCTGCTCCTTGGGCGACAGTTCCTGCATCACCTCGGCGATAGCCTTTTGCATTCCGCTGTGCATCGCCGCCGCTTCCGGCGACAGTGTCGTGTCGTCGCTGATGAAATCGCCCAGCATGGCATCGCCGTCTTCACCCGCCGGCGCGTCCAGCGAGGCCGGCTCCTTGGCGATTTTCATGACTTCCTGCACCTTCTGCTCGGACAGTCCCATCTTCATCGCCAGCGTCGCTGCATCCGGTTCTTCGCCCGTGGCGGCAATCGTCTGCCGCACAATCCGGTTCATCTTGTTGATCGTTTCGATCATGTGAACGGGTACGCGGATCGTACGCGCCTGGTCGGCGATGGCGCGCGAGATCGCCTGGCGCACCCACCAGGTCGCATAGGTCGAGAACTTGAAGCCGCGCCGGTATTCATACTTGTCCACCGCGCGCAGCAAGCCGATATTGCCTTCCTGGATCAGGTCAAGGAACTGCAATCCGCGATTGACGTATTTCTTCGCGATCGATATCACCAGCCGCAGGTTCGCCTTTGTCAGGTCGCGCTTTGCCTCCATCGTGCGTCGCTCGCCCGCGAGCATATGCTTGTTGACTTCGCGCAATTCAGCAAGCGGCAGGCCCGCAGCTTTCTCGAGTCCGGCTAGCTTCGCTTGCAATTCCCGGATGGCGTGCATCTGGCGCGCGAGCGCGCCGCTGTACGGAAACGCGCAGTCGACTTCGCGCTGTACCCACGCCAGGTCGGTCTGGTTCTCGAGGAAAGCCTTGATGAAGCGTTCGCGCGGCATGCCGCACTGGTCGACCATGATGGCGGCTATCCTGCTCTCGATGGTGCGGATCGCCTTCATCTGCTCGCGCACGATGGCACATAGCTTGTCCACGATTTTCGGCGTAAACCGGATGTCGAGCAGGGCCTGGGTGACAAGCTGCTGCGCGGCTGCGTAGCTCCTGCCGCGCACGCCTTCCGGGTCCGCGCGCATGATGGCGGATTGGGCTGCAACACCGGCAAATTTTGCCAGTGCCAGCTTTTTCATCTGTGCAAGCTGCTCGGCGGACATCCCGCCATCGGATACTTCCGCCGCCGTATCGTCAAAGTCGTCGTCGGCCTGATCTTCCGCATCGTCGCCGTCGGCCAGCGCCGCGCCAGGCAGTCGCTCTTCCAGTTCGGCCAGGCCGTCGACAACGTCATCGACAGCCAGTTGCCCGCTTTCGATGCGCGCGGCCAGCGCAAGGACTTCGTCGACGGCGGCCGGGTTGGCGGAAATCGCGCCGATCATTTCCCGCTGGCCATCTTCAATCCGCTTGGCGATCTCGATCTCGCCTTCCCGGGTCAGCAGCGTCGTCGCCGCCATTTCGCGCATGTACATGCGCACCGGGTCGGTGCTGCGGCCAAAATCGCTGTCATCGGCGGCCAGCGCGGTCTCGGCAACCGCCTCCACCTCGTCGTCGCCGGCACCGGAAGCGATGCGGTCGGTCAGCAGCAGCATCGCATCGTCCGGCGCTTGGTCGTAGACGGCGATACCCATTTCGTTGATTGCCCGCAGCACGTCGGCAATCACGCCCGGGTCGGTGACGTCGTCCGGCACCTGGTCATGGATCTCCGTATGCGTCAGGTATCCCCGCTCCTTGCCGCGCCTGATGAGCTCAGCCAGTTGCTTGCGGAGCTGCTCCATGCCGTCCCGACCCGCCCGGCTTCCTGTCGCCTTGGTGTCGTTCATGCGTGCACGGGACGTGCGCAATTCTGCGCTCTCCGCCGCCGCCCATTCCAAAACCTCGTCATTCTCGGGGGCGAACGACGGCTTGCGCCCGGGGCGCTTCGCGGCGACGGACGGCTGCTGATGCGCACCGGGCTCCGGCGACGCCGGTGTTGCATCAAACGTGCTCCGTTCGATCGATGCCGGCGCCGGATTATTATTGATCGCCGCTGCCGCGATGACGCGGACCTTTCCTTTCGGCCGCACCTGCGGTTTGGCTGCCTCAACAGGCAAAGGACCGGCCAGCACTTGGGTGACGCCATTCGCCTCCGGTGGAACCGGTACGGCCGGCGCCTCTTGCTCCGCTGTGTCGCGGGAGAGGGGGCCCACGCCGGGCTTTGTACCGTTGTCCGGCAAAGCGGGTGGCGCCAGGCGCGACCGTTTTTTAGTGATGACCACCGTGGGCGGCGGCGCGGAATCCGAGGGCAGGGAGGGCGCGATGCCGGCACCCGTGTTGTCCACCGTTTGCGCCTGGCAACCGACCGCTTCGGCTGTGTGGCTGCCTTCCGGCAGCGCAGCCGGCGGCAGCAGTAAACGGGTACGACGCTTTACAACGGAAACCGTGGGGCGCGCGGTTTCCGGATCGGCAGGCAGAAGCGGCACGTTATTGTTCGTCTCGCGTGCAACGGGGCTAGCGTCCGTTTGCCTGGCGGGGCGGGCGGACAAGGTCAAGGTCTTCGAAATCTTGGTCATCGGTAAAGCATCTGATCAGCTGTATTGACCTGCTCGCCGGCTTTGTAGGGCGGCAAGCAGCACCATGCGTAGGCAAGGGAAGAGCAAAACGGTTCTTTGAAAACGCCAATGCACGTCATGACGGAACAGGAAAACACAAGCTTGCACTTCGTGTGGCGGCGTATTGGTCGGGAAAGAAAACTCGTGCTGCGGGTCGGGAAAAAGGCCGAAATTATATCGAAGTTCGAAGGGGGGCGGTAATTCATGTGTTGTGTTTGCGTCGAGCCGGCTTTCCGGCGCTTTCCTCGCCCGCGTGCCACCCCCGCAATCTCCGAACCGGACCGCGCTTGCGGTCTCCGACCCGGCCTGTGCATGCGCTTCCATCGGTGCCGCCGAAAGCGCAGCGGCGGCAGGCGTGAGCAGAACGTTGGCCGCAGCGCGGGGCACTGGCTGGTGATTCATGCTTGCCCGGCATGGCATAAAAGGCGGGCGCGCTCGAGATGATGCCGTCCATCCTGTTTTTTCGAAGCAACCCTCTCTGTCTATTCGATTAATCCTGGCCCTTGCAACGGGTAGAATCGTGCCCATCTCATGCCTGTGTCGGCCGTTTCCAAACGGGCGACGTTCCGGCGCAGCCGGAATTTGATAAGGAACCTACGTGAACCAAAAGCACATCAGTCTCGTTATTTCAGCGCTCCTTGCGTTTGCCATCTTTTCCGTCATCAGCCGCAACTTCGACTCCGCCGGGCAGGGGGCGTCGACGCAGGTGGCTTATTCGGAATTCCTGAGCCAGGTGGAGGCCAAGCAAATCCGCGAGGTCGTCATCGAGGGAACCCGCGTTTCTGCCATTACGAGCGACGGCAAGAAGCTGAGCACGAACACCACCCTGCTGGACCGGGGCCTGGTCAGCGACCTGATCGAAAACGGCATCAAGTTCGACGTCAAGAATCCGGAAGCGCCTTCCTTCCTGTCCCAGGTATTCGTCTCCTGGTTCCCGATGTTGCTCCTGATCGGCGTATGGGTCTGGTTCATGCGCCGCCAACAGGGCGGCAAGGGCGGCCCATTCTCGATGGGCAAGTCGAAGGCGCGCTTGCAGGATGAACATGCGGTCACTACGACCTTTGCCGACGTTGCCGGTTGCGATGAGGCGCGCGAAGAGGTCGACGAGATCGTCGAATTCCTGCGCGAGCCGCGCAAGTTCCAGCAGCTGGGCGGCCATGTGCCGAAGGGCGTGCTGCTTGTCGGCCCTCCAGGTACCGGCAAGACCTTGCTGGCGCGCGCAATGGCGGGCGAGGCGAGGGTGCCATTCTTCACGGTTTCCGGTTCCGACTTTGTGGAGATGTTCGTCGGCGTGGGCGCTTCGCGCGTGCGCGACCTGTTCGAGACCGCGAAGAAGCATGCGCCCTGCATCATCTTCATCGATGAAATCGACGCGGTCGGTCGATCCCGCGGCACGGGCATGGGCGGCGGCAACGACGAGCGCGAACAGACGCTGAACCAGATGCTGGTCGAGATGGACGGCTTCGAGCCGAATTCGGGCATCATCGTGGTCGCCGCGACCAACCGCGCCGACGTGCTCGACAAGGCGCTGCTGCGTCCCGGCCGCTTCGACCGCCAGGTGATGGTCGGCCTGCCGGACATCCGCGGTCGCGAAAAGATCTTGCGTGTGCACATGCGCAAGGTGCCCATGTCGCAGGACGTGCAGGCGGATGTGCTGGCGCGCGGCACGCCGGGCTTCTCCGGCGCCGACCTCGCCAACCTGGTCAACGAAGCCGCATTGTTTGCCGCGCGCCGCAACAAGAGGGCGCTGGATATGCAGGACTTCGAAGACGCGAAGGACAAGATCATCATGGGTCCGGAGCGCAAGTCAGCCGTGATGCGCGAGGAGGAGCGCCGCAATACCGCTTACCACGAGTCCGGGCACACCGTGGTGGCGAAGCTGCTGCCGAAGGCGGACCCGGTGCACAAGGTCACGATCATGCCGCGCGGCTATGCGCTCGGCCTGACCTGGCAGTTGCCTGAGCATGACCGCGTCAACATGTACAAGGACAAGATGCTGGAAGATATCGCCATCCTGTTCGGCGGCCGCATTGCGGAAGAGATCTTCATGCACCAGCAGTCGACCGGTGCGTCGAATGATTTCGAGCGGGCGACCAAGCTGGCACGCGCGATGGTCACCCGCTTCGGCATGTCCGAAACGCTTGGCACCATGGTCTATACCGAAGAGCAGGACGGCTTTGGGATGCAGGCGCGCACCGTTTCCGAAGAGACGCAGCAAAAGGTTGACGAGGAAATCCGCCGCATTCTCGACGGCCAGTATGCGCTGGCGCGCAGGCTCCTGGAAGAGAACCGCGACAAGGTCGATGTGATGGCCAAGGCGCTGCTGGAATGGGAAACGCTGGATGCGGACCAGGTGAATGACATCATGAACGGCAGCACGCCGCGCGCGCCGAAGTACGCAACGGAAAACAAATCGTCCCCGCCCGGCGGCCCAGGGCAGGCGGTTCCGGCGACAGCATGAGGCGGTAGCGAGGTAGTTGATTGCAGTGGTAAAGGATGGGGCGAACTGTTTGCGGTTCGCCCTTTTTTTTGCCTTCCTCAGTGCGCGGCATAAATGGTGTGGCTTCCGGGAGTGTTAAGCAAGCCCGGCATATGGGGGATTTCCGTGAAATTAAAGCGGCCAGGCCCATTGCCCCGCCGCTCGCTTGTCCCCGTTGGCGGCGGCACAAGTCTTTCCCTGGACGGGCATGAAATCGGCAGGCACGCGCTCGATGCGGTCGAACTTGGATGGCTGCATCCTTACCGCGTTGGCAGCAACATTCACACGGCGTGCAAGTGTGTGCCGCCTGAAATCACCGTGCGCATGCAAACCGTCCTAAAGTCCCGGTCATGCAAACCCGCCGAATATTCATGATGTAGCGGAAGGGGAAGGCACCTTTGTACAGTGACGCTGCCGCGTTGACTTGCGATACAGAAACGAGAAGCGATCTAGTTTCTACGTCTCGATCAATAAAATCTTTGAGCGATCTTGCGAGCGAGCATGCCCGGAGGTTTACGTCCGTTCTGCCTGGACGATGGCATTTTTAATCCGTGCCCAATGCTAAGTAAAATACCAGTTAAGTCGGCGGCGAGACTGATTCTTAACGTGGTTGTACCGATGGAAAAAATTTCTCCTGTAGTGCACTTGAGTTGAGCCCTTTTTCGCTTCTTTGCTGCCTTTATTTCAATTGATTTCATTATCGTGAACCACCTCAACGTCGCTGGCCATCTCTTTGAACATTCTGCCGCCCTGAAGGTGCGCAGCGTGATGCTGACATCCGGTGACAGCCTGCAGGCACACCGGGAGAAGCTGGCCAAGATTATTTTGGACGACATGTATCAGTTCGTCGGCCTGCTCGATGCCAAAGGCATGCTGCTGGAAGTGAACCGTGCCGCACTAGAGGGCGCTGGCATCAGGCTCGAAGATATCCAGGGCAAGCCGTTCTGGCTTGCGCGGTGGTGGCAGGTTTCAGAAGAGACCATGCAGCGCCAGAAGGAAGTGTGCGCGCGCGCGGCCCAAGGCGAATTCATCCGCTACGACGAAGAAATATACGGGCAGAGTGGCGGTGACGAGACCATCGTCATTGACTATTCCCTCATCCCGGTAAAGGACGACAGTGGCAGCGTAGTCTTCCTCCTGGCCGAGGGCCGCAACATCACCGAAAAGAAAAAGGCGGATGCCGAGATCGCACGCAAGAACCGGGAGCTGCAGCAGCTGCTCGACCGGGTCAAGGAACTTGATGAAATCAAGAACGCGTTCTTTGCCAACGTCTCGCACGAGCTGAGAACGCCGCTGGCGCTCATCCTTGGTCCAGCGGAGAAAACACTGGCGGAGGGCAATTACCTGAAGGAAGAGCACCGACAGAACCTGACAGTGGTCAAGCGCAACGCTGCCACGCTGCTCAAGCATGTCAATGACTTGCTGGACATCTCCAAGCTTGATGCCGGCAAGATGGTAGCCAATTATGCCGAGACCGACATGGCGCGGCTCCTGCGGGCCACTGCCGGCCACTTCGATGCGCTTGCGGCCGACCGTGGCATCAAGTTCGTCATTGATGCTCCAGAGTCTCTGCCTGCACAAGTGGATCCTGACAAGATCGAGCGCGTCGTGCTCAACCTTCTTTCCAATGCCTTCAAGTTTACGCCTCCCGGCGGACGGATTGTCTTGTCGCTACGTCTAGGTGCAGACGGCAATAGCGTGGTCATGGCGGTCCAGGACAGCGGCCCGGGGGTCAAGAAGCAAGAGCAGGAACTGATCTTCGAGCGTTTTCGCCAGAGTGACGGCGGCTCGACGCGTGAGTTTGGCGGCACCGGCCTGGGGCTGGCGATTGCACGCGATTTCGTCGGTTTGCATGGCGGCACTATCAGCGTCATGGACGCTCCCGTCTCTGGCGCCCTGTTCCAGGCGGAGATTCCAGCGCGAGCGCCGGATGGCCGCTTGGTGCGCTCGCGCCATGCAGAAGCCGGCAGTAGTGTCGAACCGAATGCGATCCTCAAGGGGATTATTGAAGAACTCATGCCGACGGCACCGGCGCCGGCAAGACAGGTTTCTGCAGCTGATGGCGCCATGGAGCGCGCTTGCCCGACCGTGCTGGTGGTCGAGGATAACCAAGAGCTGAACCGATTCATTGTTGAAACGCTGGCGGCAGAATTCCTCGTGATTTCAGCCTCCAACGGCGAAGAGGGCCTGGAACAGATCCACCGCGTCAGGCCGGATCTCGTGGTCACAGACATCATGATGCCGAAAATGAGCGGCGACCAGATGATTGCAGCAATGCGCACGAACCGGGATTTTGACCGGATTCCAGTGGTTGTGCTGTCGGCCAAGGCTGATGACGAATTGCGTCTGCGGTTGCTTGAACACGGTGCACAGGACCACGTGATCAAACCGTTTTCGGGGATTGAACTGGTTACCCGGGTCCGCAACCTGGTGACCATGAAGCGTGCCCAAGACCAGCTGAGCGCTGCGGTCGCCCTTCTCGAAAAGCAGTCCGCGGCCAAATCGGAGCAACTGGCGCAGAGCGAAGGTCTCTTTCGGCTAATGGTGGAAAACATCAAGGACTATGCCATCTTCATGCTGGACCCCAAAGGGCAGGTAATTAACTGGAACCGGGGCGCGCAACGGTTGACTGGCTACTCCGAGGAGGAGGCTGTCGGCCGCCATTACTCTTTCATGTATCCCCCGGAAGAGAGGACAAGATTGTCTCCTTCGCATGACCTTGAGACGGCGGGTTTGCAACGGCAGTACGTGAAGGAAGGGATAAGGATTCGCAAGGACGGGGAAAAATACCATGCGGAGATCGTCATATCCCGCATGGACGACGAGCATGGCAACGTGGTTGGTTTCGTGAAGATGATCCGCGACATAACCGAGCGAAAGCTTGCCGACGAAGCCATCCGCAAGAGCGATTCGAAGCTCAAGTGGCTTGTTCAATCCGATATTCTGGGCGTCATCCATTACCGCACTGACGGCACGATTACAGAAGCGAATGACGCGTTCCTGAATATAGTGGGCTATACCCGGGAAGACATCACCACCGGCATCCGACTGTCCTGGCGTGCCATTACCCCACCGGAATGGGAAGAGGTGGACAGGGCCGCCTGGCGGCAGCTTGAAGAATTCGGCGTGTGCGAACCTTTTGAGAAAGAGTATTTCAGGAAGGACGGTACCCGCGCGGCGGTGTACGTTTGCGGGGCCACCTTTGAAGGATCCCGCGAAGAAGGCTTCGCCTACGTGCTCGACATCTCCGCGATCAAGAAAGCCGAGTTGGCATTAAAGGAGAGCGAGGCCAAGTTTCGAACCATTGCGAATGCCATGCCGCAGATGGTCTGGTCCACGCTTCCAGACGGCTTTCACGACTATTACAACGACCAATGGTATAAGTTCACCGGGGCTCCTTATGGCTCCACCGACGGCGAAGGCTGGAACGATATGTTCCACCCTGATGACCAGGAGCGGGCGTGGAACGTGTGGCGTCATAGTCTTGCAACAGGTGAACCGTACGAGATCGAATACAGGCTGCGGCATCATTCCGGCGATTACCGTTGGACGCTGGGACGCGCGCTACCTGTCAGGGACGACAGCGGCGCAATCGTTCGCTGGATGGGCACCTGCACGGATATCCATGACCAGAAGCTCGCGCAGTACGCGTTACAGGTTTCTGATCGCCGCAAGGATGAGTTCCTGGCGATGCTCGCCCATGAGCTGCGAAATCCGCTGGCGCCGATTTCGTCCGGCGCCGAGCTTCTCTCCATCGGCCATCTGGACCAGGAAGGGGTGAAGCAGATCAGTGGCGTTATCTCGCGTCAGGCAACGCACATGACCGGGCTGATCGAAGACTTGCTCGATGTTTCCCGAGTCACGCGCGGTCTGGTTCAGATCGACAAGAGCGAGGTGGACCTTAAGGACGTGGTCTCCGAGGCCGTGGAGCAGGTACGTCCTGCAATGGAAGGCAAGTCGCATCACCTTGACGTGCACCTCACCCGGCAACGTGCGATCGTGTCGGGCGACAAGAAGCGGCTTGTCCAGGTGCTCACCAACGTCTTGAGCAATGCCGCGAAATTTACGCCTAGCGGCGGCGGGCGCATCAGCGTTTGGATGAACGTAACGGATACCGATGTCGAGGTGAGCGTGCGTGACAACGGCATCGGTATGTCACCCGAGCTTGCCGATCAGGCATTCGAGCTGTTCGTGCAGAGTGAACGCACTTCTGACCGGTCACAGGGAGGCCTCGGCATTGGGCTCGCACTGGTCAAGAGCCTTGTGCATCTGCATGATGGCACGGTCAGGCTGTATAGCGCCGGCGAGCAGCAGGGTTGCGAATTCACGATTTGCCTGCCGCGCCTGCAAGCCGACACTGATTTGGACCGTCGCGGCGGCACAGAGGTGCTGGGAAAAGACTCAGCCCAGGGCCTGCGGATTCTGGCAGTGGACGACAATGTCGATGCGGCTAATATGCTGTCGATGCTGCTGGAATCGTTTGGCTATGCCGTTTTCGTTGAACACCATCCTGCGAAAGCTATCGAGCTCGCGCGCCGCATCAGGCCGGAAATTTGCATCCTGGACATCGGCTTGCCGGGGTTTGACGGCTACGAGTTGGTGAGGCGACTGCGTGAACTGCCCGAAATGGAAGGCGTGAAATATGCAGCGCTGACTGGGTACGGGCAGCCGGCGGATCAGGAGAAGGCATTGGCAGCAGGGTTCGACTGCCATTTCTCCAAGCCTGCGAGCGCGCTCAAGCTCAAGCTGTGGCTTGAGCGCGCAAGCCAGCGTAGTCCGACTATTGGCAGGCGTATGAACAATTGAACGGCGAAACGACCGATTCCATGTCGTGATTGACCGGAAAGCGGGCATCCGCGATTTTGTTTTCCTGACCTCAGGAATGCCCGGGCGTCATGGCGCCGGCAAGCGGGGACGTCCAGCGGTGAGCTCAAGGAATTGGGCGGGTGGAAGTCGCGCCAAAGAGTGGATCGGTATGCAAAGTATGCAACAGAACATTTGGCCGTTGCCGCCTCGAGGAACAAATGACCTTCCGGAAAGGAGCGTGGTGAAACCGATGCAGGCACGTTTCTGTCACGTTCACAAACGGAAAGGGCCTAGGTTGTTCACCTAAGCCCTTGATGTTTCTGGTGGGTCGTGCGTGACTCGAACACGCGACCAACGGATTAAAAGTCCGCTGCTCTACCGACTGAGCTAACGACCCGAAAGCACGAGATTATAAGAAACTTTAATGCGTGCTGTCAATTGCGTCATGAGGAAAAATCAAAGCCGCCCGGCGGGGCGGCGTCCTTTGCGCAGTTTTGACTGGTCCTGATGTCAAAAGTTTATTTCAGTGCGGCGATGCGTTCCTTCGCCGTCTCCGCTGCCGGCGATTCCGGGTACTGCGCGATCAGCGTTTCCAGGGTCTTCCTTGCTGCCGGCCTGTCTTTCAGTTCCATGTAGCAGCTGGCAATGTTGAGCAGCGCATCGGGCGCCTTCGGGCTGTCCGGGTAGTTCTTCAGCACCACCTGCTGCGCGGTGATCGCGTTCTTGAAGTCGCGCTGCGCATAGTAGGTGTTGCCCAGCCAGTATTGCGCGGACGGCGTCAGGCCGGACTGCGGGTAACGGCGGGTGAAATCGTAGAACGAGGCGCCGGCGTTGCGGTAGTCGCCGGCCTTGAAGTAGGCGAGGGCGGCGTCATAGGCGCGCTGCTCGCCCTGTTCCATCAGCACTTCCTTGCCGTCGATCGTGACCTTTTGCGGCTCCAGCTTGGACAGGCGCGCGTCAAGGTCGACGTAGAAATCCTTCTGGCGCTTCTGCAGGTTCGCCAGTTCATTGGTCAGCAACTCCACCTGGCCGCGCAGGCGAGCGATTTCCTGGCGCAGTTGCTCGTTCTGGTTGTTCAGGTCGAGGTTGTTGGTCTTGTCGGCCTTCGCATTGATCTCGTTCTGCATGTTGGTGAGGCGGGCGCGGATGTCGAGGATCGCCCTGCGCGCTTCCTCGTCTTCGAACAGTGCCGCCTGCGACTGCAGGGGGGCCAAAGAAAACGCGGCCAGGACGGCCGCCGCGAATGAGGATTTGAAGGTCTTGTTCATGATTGCTCTTGAACGTGGCGGGAACGCCGGTTCCCGCCTTGGTTTCCCCCTTGCGCCGGCGCGGCGGAGGGGGCGAGGGACGCGCTGCGGAATCCGAAGCACGTCAAGGTCACATTACTGGTAGGCGATGTCGGCACGGCGGTTTTCGGCCCATGCGGCTTCATCGCTGCCGTTTGCCTTCGGCTTTTCCTCGCCAAAGGAGACAGCTTCCATCTGCGCATCGGGCACGCCGAGCAGCGACAGCGACTTGCGCACCGCTTCCGCGCGCTTCTGGCCCAGCGCCAGATTGTACTCGCGGCCGCCGCGTTCGTCGGTGTTGCCCTGGATGATGATCTTGCGGCCCTTGTTGGAGCCCAGGTACTTCGCATGCGCTTCGACGACCGGCTTGAACTCGTCCTTGACGATGAAGCTGTCGTAGTCGAAGTACACGCTGCGCTTGGCCAGGATGCCCTTCGGGTCGTTCAGCGGATCGGTGCCGGTGGTGACGGTGCCCACGGTGCGGGCATCGGCGGTGTTCGGCGTGGCGCCGCGCTCTTCGACCTTGACGTTGTCGTCCAGCTTCACCGACGAGCCGCAGGCGGCAAGCGTGAAAGCGCTGGCAAGGATGAGTGCGAGTTTAGTAGTGTTGCGCATCAAAGGTTCTCCCAAGTAAGTAGAGTGTGATTTCCAAAAACCAATATTATTTCATGAAAGGGCCCCAGGTTGGTTCCCGGATGTCCCCTGCCTGGGTGGTCAGCTGGTGCTTCACGCGGCCATCGACCGATACCACCGCCAGCGATCCGCGTCGTCCCGACTCGGTCGCATACATGATGTATTTGCCGTTCGGCGAGAAACTCGGCGATTCGTCGCGCGACGTGTCCGACAGGCGCAGTTCCTGGCCGCTGGCGATATCGAGCAGATACAGCTGGAAGCGCCCCTCGCGGCGCGAGATGTAGGCCAGCGACTTGCCGTCCGGCGACACCCGCGGGCTGATGTTGTAGCTGCCGTTGAAGGTCACGCGCTGCGCGTCGCCGCCGCTGGCGCTCATGCGGTAGATCTGCGGGCCGCCGCCGCGGTCGCTGGTGAAGTAGATCGATTGGCCATCTGCGGAGAATTGCGGCTCGGTTTCGATGCCGTTGGTGTTGGTCAGCTGGCGCAGGTTGGTGCCGTCGGCATTCACGGTGTAGACCTGGGTATAGCCGTTGCGCGACAGCGCCAGCGCGAGTTTCGTGCCGTCCGGCGACCAGGAGGGCGCGGAGTTGCTGCCGCGGTAGTTGGCGATCACCGTGCGCTGGCGGTTGGTCAGGTCCTGCACGTAGACCACCGGCTTTTTCTGTTCGAACGAGACATAGGCGACCCGGGTGCCGTCCGGCGACCATGCCGGCGAGATGATCGGTTCGTTAGAGCGCAGCGCGACCTGTGTGCCTTCGCCGTCCGAGTCCGCGACCTCGAGGCGATACTCGGGGCCGGACTTGGTGACATAGGCGATGCGGGTGGCGAACGAGCCGCGCACGCCGATCAGCTTTTCATAGATGTCGTCGGCGATCTTGTGGGCCGCCACGCGCAGCCGGTCCGGGCCGGCGGTCTGGCTGAAGCCGGACAGGTTGGCCGCCTTGATGGTGTCCAGCAGGCGGTAGCGCACGTCATAGCGGCCGTCGGCCAGGCGCTGCACGCTGCCGATCACCAGCGCGTCGGCGCCGCGGCCTTTCCATTCGCCATAATTGACCGGCGTGGTTTCCGACATCACGTTGCCGGTATCGATGATCTTGAAGTAACCGCTGCGCGCCAGGTCGGCCTTGATGACGGCCGTCACCTGCTGGGGAGCGGCGGTCTCGTCGGCGAAGCCGGCGATCGCGATCGGAATCTGGGTGGCGCCGACGCCGTAGGTCTCCACCCGCAACTGCGCCTGCGCCGCGCCGGCGACGCCGAGAAACATCACAACGCATCCACGCAAAAAGTAATTTTTTATCATGATCGCTTATTGGTCCTTGGGTCTGTGGCTTCCGATGAAACTCGAGGGCACCGTGCCGTTGGTGTCACGCGGGAAGGGCTGGGAGCGCTGGATCGCGCGCTCGACCGCTTCGTCGAATCCGGTCACGCCGGAAGAGCGGACTTTTCGCAATCCGGCAACGGAACCGTCCGGCAGCAGCCGCACCTCGTATTCTACCGGCGGGTTGCCTTGCAGTCCTTCCGGCGGAATGAAGTTGATGTTCGAGCGGATCTTCGCGCCGATGCGCGCAAGGTAGTCGCCGCTGGCGCGGCCGCCCTGCGATCTGGCCGCTTCGCCGCTGCCGCCGGTGCCCGTCACGCCGCCGGCAATACGCTTCATTTCATCTTCGCGCATCTTCGCCAGCAACTGCTCTTCGCGGCGCTTCTGTTCCGCTTCCTTCTTCGCCTGATCGGCTTTTTCCTTTTCCTTGCGCTTGGCTTCTTCCAGCTTGGCGAGCTTCTGCTCTTCCTCGAGCTTTTTCTTCTTTTCCTTCTCGCGCCGCTCTTCTTCCTCGCGCCGCTTCTTCTCTTCTTCCTTGCGCTTCTTTTCCTGCGCCAGCGCGATGTCCGGCTTGACCACCGGCGGTTCCTCGACCTTGGGCTTGGGCACTTCCCTTGGCACCGGCTTCGGTTCCGGCTTCACTTCCGGCTCGGGCTTGGGCGGTTCCGGCAGCGGCGCCGCTTCGCGCGGCACCGGATTCCAGACTTCCGCCTCGATCGTGGCCGGCGTCTCGTTCTGCCAGCGCACGCCGATCCACAGCAGCGCAAGCAGCGCCAGGTGCACCAGCGCCGCGAGCGTGAGCGCGCGCCAGCTGCCGCGTTCCTTGGGGACGGTGTACGGTGTTGCGTCTTCTGTCATTGCTTGGTCGCCAGCCCCACTCGATTGATCCCGAGTTTCTTCGCTTCCGAAATCACCTGGATCACGTCATCGTATTTGATGTCCTTGTCGGCCGAGATCATCACCGGCAGTTCCGGATCGGCTTCATGCATCGCGCGCAGTTTCTGCATCAGCGCGCCGCGCCCGCCTACCTTCTCGTCGCGCGCGGAGCCGGTTTTCTTCCCGGTGATGCCGATCGTCGCGCTGGTGTCCGGCTTCAGCGAAATCTGGATGTATTCGGTCGGCGGCAGCGCCGATTTCGCCGCGGTGGGCAGGTTGATCACCCCGGGGTTGGTCAGCGGCGCGGCGACCATGAAGATCACCAGCAGCACGAGCATCACGTCGATGTACGGCACGACGTTGATCTCGGACTTGAACTTGCGACTGCGCCCCCCGCGCATGGAACTGTTGCCCATCAGCGGACCTGCCGTTGCAAGATGTTGGAGAACTCTTCGATGAAGCTTTCGAAGCGGATCGCGAGGCGGTCGATGTCATGCGAATAGCGGTTGTACGCGACCACCGCCGGAATCGCCGCGAACAGGCCGATCGCGGTGGCGATCAGCGCTTCGGCGATGCCCGGCGCGACCGAGGCCAGCGTCGCCTGCTGCACGTTGGCCAGGCCGCGGAATGCGTTCATGATGCCCCAGACCGTGCCGAACAGGCCGACATACGGCGACACCGAGCCGACCGACGCGAGGAAGGCGAGGTGGGATTCGAGCGCATCCATCTCGCGCTGGTAGGCGGCGCGCATGGCGCGGCGTGCGCCGTCGATCATGTTGCCATTGTCGACCGCGTTTTTACCGGCGAAGGTGGCCTTGGCCTTGATGAATTCGCCCATGCCCGATTCGAAGATGCGCTCCAGCGCGCCGCTCTTGCCGCCGCTGCGGCGGCGGTTGGACGTGGCTTCCTCGTACAGCACGTTCAGGTTGCCGCCCGACCAGAAGGCGCGCTCGAAATCCTCGGTCTGGGTCTGCGCGCTCTTGATCGCGAACATCTTCCGGAAAATGTAGGTCCAGCTCATGATGGACACGAGCAGCAGCAGGGCCATGACGAGCTGCACCAGCAGCGAGGCGTTGCTGATCAGGGCAACGAAGGACAGATCTTGTGTGACGGTCATTGGTTTCGATGAGGTGATGACAAGTTGTTCTCGCCTCCGCATACCTGCCGTTCCGGCTGCCGGAATGCGAGGGAATTCATCCTGTGTTCTTTATCCGGTCCAGTACTTCGTCCGGTATCGGGGCGGGACGGAAGGTCCGGCTGTCGACACAGCCGACCTTGATGCGACCGCTCGCCAGCAGTTCGCGCTCCGCTCCCCGGACACGCCAGGCTTCTTGTATGAATTGCACAGAGGCACGTCCCAGGCGTTCGACAATGACCGAGAGTTTCAGTTCATCATCTAATTTCGCCGGGGCATGATAATCGACCGCGGTGCTTTTGACCACGAACATGACGCAATGCGTTTGTAACAAATTATGTTGTTCGATCGCCGCCGCGCGCAGCCACTCGGTGCGCGCGCGTTCAAAGAACTTCAGGTAGTTTGCATAAAAGACAACGCCGCCGGCGTCGGTGTCTTCATAGTAGACCCGCACGGTCCAGGTGAAATCGGAAGTCATGCTCATTCGGCCCGTTCTCCGCGAACGGGCGTGCTTCGGTCTGCCATCAGATGTTCCGCTTGATGTTGAAGGGGCCGAAGCCCTGGCAGGTGGGCATCATCTCGATGTAATTGATGTTGACGTGCGCCGGCAGCGTCGCGATCCAGTACGCAGTGTCGGCAATGTCGACCGCCGTCAGCGGCACGGTTCCCTCGTAGACCTTAGCCGCGGCACTGTCGTCCTTCAGGCGCACGTTGGAGAATTCGGTGCCGCCGCACAGGCCAGGCGCGATATTGGTTGCGCGCACGCCGGTGCCGACCAGGTCGGCGCGCAGGTTCATCGTGAACTGGTCGACGAAGGCCTTGGTCGCGCCATAGACATTTCCGCCCGGGTAGGGGTAGGCGCCGGCCACCGAGCCGATGTTGATCACCGTGCCGCGCCCGCGCGCGACCATGCCCGGCAGGAGCATGTGGGTGATCGTGACCAGGCCCTTGCAGTTGGTGTCGATCATGGTTTCCCACTCGTCCAGGGAGGCCCGCTGCGCCGGTTCGATGCCCAGCGCCAGGCCGGCATTGTTGACCAGGATATCGATTTCCTGCCAGCCGGCCGGCAGGCTGGCCAGCGCCGCCTGGATCGAGGCCTTGTCGCTGACATCCATCGCCACCGCCAGCAGCGCGTCGCCGAGCTCCTGCGCGAGGCCGTCGAGGCGTTCCTTGCGGCGGCCGGTTGCGATCACCTTGTGGCCGGTACGGACGAATTTGCGTGCCATCTCGGCACCGAAACCGGAGCTTGCGCCGGTAACAAGGACGATCATGATGGACTCCTTTTTCAGAGGGATGCGGAATTGGCAAGATTGTAGCCGAAAGGCGCCTTCCACTGGCCGCTGATTTATGCCTCGCGGCACGGATTCGAGGGTCTTTAAGCACTAATCCCGCGTTCTTGCCGAAATCTGGTGGCTATCTTACAATCTAGCTCCATTTCGTCTCACGTGACTGGCGAAAAGCCGGCGCAGCATCCGGCACAAGGTGGAAATCCACCGGGGAACGTGAGATATCCATAGCCGTTCGCCTGGGCAGCCCAAATGGAATGCACGACTGAGGCTGCCTGTCTTCTTCCATCGGCCCTCATTCGATTTAGGCAACCCCGCTTCACCTTGATCGATTGGAGTTTTTCATGTTCGCAAAAGACCACACCATCGCTAAAGTCGACCCTGAACTTTGGTCCGCCATCCAGCAGGAAAACACGCGTCAGCAGGATCACATCGAGCTGATCGCCTCCGAGAATTACACCTCCCCGGCGGTAATGGAAGCCCAGGGTTCCCAGCTTACCAACAAGTATGCGGAAGGCTACCCGGGCAAGCGCTACTACGGCGGCTGTGAATTCGTTGACATCGCCGAAACCCTGGCGATCAACCGCCTGAAGGAACTGTTCGGCGCCGAAGCGGCGAACGTGCAGCCGAACTCCGGCTCGCAGGCCAACCAGGGCGTGTTCTTCGCGATGCTCAAGCCGGGCGACACCATCATGGGCATGTCCCTGGCCGAAGGCGGCCACCTGACCCACGGCATGGCGCTCAACATGTCCGGCAAGTGGTTCAACGTGGTGTCCTACGGACTGAACGAGAAGGAAGAGATCGACTACGACGCGATGGAGCGTCTGGCGCACGAGAAGAAGCCGAAAATGATCATCGCCGGCGCTTCCGCGTATTCGCTGCGCATCGATTTCGAACGCTTCGCCAAGGTCGCCAGGGACGTCGGCGCCTACTTCATGGTCGACATGGCGCACTATGCGGGCCTGATCGCCGCCGGCGTCTACCCGAATCCGGTGCCGCACGCCGACTTCGTCACCTCGACCACCCACAAGTCGCTGCGCGGCCCGCGCGGCGGCGTGATCCTGATGAAGGCCGAGCATGAGAAGGCGATCAATTCCGCGATCTTCCCGGGCATCCAGGGCGGTCCGCTGATGCACGTGATCGCCGGCAAGGCGGTCGCTTTCAAGGAAGCGCTGTCGCCGGAGTTCAAGGCTTACCAGCAGCAGGTGGTGAAGAATGCCGACGCGCTGGCGCGCACGCTGATCGAGCGCGGCCTGCGCATCGTGTCCGGCCGCACCGAATCGCATGTGATGCTGGTCGACCTGCGTGCCAAGAAGATCACCGGCAAGGAAGCGGAAGCGATCCTCGGCTCCGCCCACATGACCTGCAACAAGAACGCGATCCCGAACGATCCGGAAAAGCCCTTTGTCACCTCCGGCATCCGCCTCGGCAGCCCGGCGATGACCACCCGCGGCTTCAAGGAAGCGGAAGCGGTCAAGGTCGGCAACCTGCTCGCCGACGTGCTCGACAATCCGCATGACGCGGCCACCATCGAGCGCGTGAAGGCGGAAGTGAAGAAGCTGACCGACGCCTTCCCGGTCTACGCCTGATTCCCGGACTGCGCGCAAAACCCGCATTGCTTGACCCACGCGGGTTTTGCGTCGCGCTCTGGAGCGGTACACTTGGAGGCCCATCCCATATATATGGGATGGTGAAATTTGCAAAATGATAACAAAATTGCAGTATTGACAATGCTTTCCGGCGCGGCCGGAACTAACCGAAACGCACGGTACTGCCCATGAAATGCCCCTTCTGCCATCACGACGACACCCAGGTCATCGATACCCGCGTATCCGAGGAAGGGGATACCATCCGCCGCCGCCGCCGCTGCGCGCACTGCGACAAGCGCTTCACGACCTATGAGCGGATCGAACTGTCGATGCCGGTCATCGTGAAGAAGAACGGCAGCCGCGCCGAATTCGACCCCGCCAAACTTCGCGCCAGCCTGATGCTGGCGCTGCGCAAACGCCCTGTTTCGGCCGAAGCGGTG
>Ga0196971_1000364_pt1 | contig 37907 bp, 40 predicted proteins | sample S1v_1013CmetaG_FD_148660 | JGI IMG/M metagenome (GOLD analysis project Ga0196971, IMG submission 148660) | Soil microbial communities from Anza Borrego desert, Southern California, United States - S1+v_10-13C | ecosystem: Environmental > Terrestrial > Soil > Desert | place: USA: California...
GCGGCTGGCGCGTTATACCCGAAAAACCCTGGCGTTCTCCAAGTCGACCCGGATGCACGAAGCGTGCTTAGCCCTGTTTATCTACCGGTACAATCTGGACCAGATCATTCTTGAGTTACTCACTACCCAAAAACCCACCGGCAGATTTGTTGTTTTCCACTTATGCGCCAGTCTACTCCCCCGGCGATACCGGCAATTTCACCACGCCGCGCCAGTTCTGGACGAGTACCGCAGGAAATGGCACCGGGGGAAACGGCATCGCCGAATACACCAACCGGGGATTTTTTTCCGCCGGGACCCTTTTCAGTTCACCGGCACTTCCTTCGCCGACTCTCTATTCCCTGGTGAAGGGCCTACTGCTCGACATCGCGGACGTCTGCGCGGAGGCTGAGGCGGCCGAACGGCCCCCTTGCCCTCCCGACCTCTCGGGCAAGATTACGTTCTTTGCAAACACCGTCACCGACAGCCTGCGACCAAGCGAAACTCGGGATAATCCGCGGGCAGCGAGCTATTCCCTATTCGACCAAGATCTGGAAAAACGTGGAGAGGGCCCCATCTTCGCGCTGAACCGTTTCAACTTCGACGCCGCCCACGAATTCTTAATCCCTCGCGCCGTGGCCTATTCCGCCGGCCTGATCAACTACTTCTTCCGCGGCAAGATGGAAATCTCCCTGCCCGACGAGGGCGTCTACGGCGTCGTGGATCACTCGGTCGAGAAAGCGAAGGACACAGACGGTTTCCGCACGATCAAGCTGAAGCTCCGGAACGTCACGCCCGGCGGGGTCGATCCGGAAACGGGGCAAACCATGGTCGAGCCGGTGGGGACGCCGGGCAAGCTTCGGGCCGTGGCCAAGTTTCACCGCAACCGGTGCCATCAGCCGGACCTGTCGGGGGAATACGGCACTGGGGATGAGAATAATGCCAGGATTAACGACTGGAAGCAGTGCCGCTCGGAGCACGAAGACATCGTCGTCTCGGAGGAGACCGACGTGCCCGCCGGCGTCAATGCCGACGCGCAGCCGGTTACGTTCCTCTTCCCGACTCCCATCCCCATCAACGCCACGGACCTCTACCTGCAAGTCGTCTATCGCGGCCCGCTGGGTGAGGAGAACGATGCCGTCGTGGTCGCCACCAAGGACATCACCGAACCCGACTTCCAAATCGGCAGTTACAATACTATGGAGCAATATTTATGGGGAGGGTTGCCTTTTGGGTTATACCCTTTCAAGCAGTACTATTGTGACCAGATCCTCAAGGTCGATTATGATACCTGCAAGGATCGGTATCGATTCTCCGCTTACTTTCGTTTTGTACCCCCGACGAATTTCGATCCCGCCAACCCGGTTGAGACGTATGCCGCGACGGCAGCGATCGAAGACGTTCCGGTGAGCCGGTATGGACGGCTCGCGGTGCCGACCGACCCAGGGTCTTTTTCCGCCTATTGGATGAAAATCTTTCCGGAAGGGTATCCGGCAGGGTCCACTCCGGATCTCAGTTCAGAACCCTCTCTTCATACGTATACATACACTGCGACCATCAACCAACTCGATCCGGAAACCAATACTATGGATTCCACCCCGTACCGCGAGAAACGGGGAATCTATGGCGCTCAGGCTATATACGAAACATTAAGCGACACTAACCTCTCCGAACCCCCACCGCCAATAAACCCGCTTGATCCCGTGCCTGCGCGGGTAAATTATTGATCCATGCGGGATCCCATTCATGAAACCCGGACTCGAGCCGCCCCTGATTACCCAGGCGCTCGCGCTACTCCCGCTATTCCACGACGCTGCCGGACGTGAAAATCGCAAATCCGGAAAAGCATTTTGCCGAGAAAAGCAGGTCGAGAAGGAGTTCGAGGCGAAGCGGAAAGCTCTGTATACAATTCCAAAATGCCCTGCAAACCCTCAAGAACACCCAGCCCAACCAATACTTGCCGATTATCAAAATTATCTGAAGAGCTTGGAGCGGCTCGCGCACGGAAAACGGGGCCAAAAAGATAAAGGGGGCAGACTCCTTTGTAAATTCGCGCGCGAGTACTTCTACCAGGCGCTCACCTCGCCGCCGTTGCCGGACCGGGAGGACAACTGGGGCAAGCTGTTTCGGACTTCGGGCGGCATCCGGCAGCCCGCTTCCGTGTGAAGTGCGCCCATGGAACTACCCCGCATCATTCTGCACTTATATCTTCTTCTCACCGCACTATCGCTGCCGGCGTGCGCCAGGACCTATTCGGCCAGACCCATTACCGCGACCGTAATTGACACCGATACCCAGGAGCCGCTGGAAGGTGTCAACGTGGTGGCGGACTGGGTACTCTACGACCCTGCGTGGCGAGGTACCGGAGAGTTGGAAATAATAGAAGCGGTCACGGACGAGCAAGGTCAGTTCCATATCCCCGGCTGGGGACCGAAAGCGGTTCCCAGCCACTTGCCGTATGGCACGAGACTGGGAAACGAGGATCCAGCGCTGCAATTCTTCAAGGGTGGCTATCGGATTCGCGTCTTGGTCAATAGTCGGCAGCCGGAACGGCTCCGGCCCGAGAACGACATCCCCGTGCGCTATTCCGACTGGGACGGCAAGGTCATCAAGCTGGAAAAGTTCAAGGGCACTTTGGAGGATTACGGGAAATATATTCATGACCCAATGCAATATATGGGTAGTGGAATTCCCTGCCCATGGAAAAAAATGCCGCGCCTGTACGCTGCGCTCATTAAGGAACGGGAGCGGCTCGATAGCCTGGGTATCCATAACACCAATCTTCCTTCCCTACAGGCTATGGAAAACTACTTCAGCTTTGAAAATTGTGGTTCCGCCAGGGAATTCCTCCGGAAGTACCGGCAATGAGCAGACTAACTTCCAAGCTGTTGGGGGTGGCGTCGGCAGCTATGCTGGGCGCATCGGCTTTCGCCTATGAAATGCCGACTCACCGTGTGCTATCTGAGCAGGCGGCAGTAAAGTCCAGACTGAGCCAACCCGATGTTCTGGCCGATCTGGGGCTCACCAAACCCATCACTGATCTCACTCAAACCTTTCCGATCGATTACGGCTCGTGCCGCCGAAAATAGCAGACGATTACGGGACCCACGCATTAGCTGGCCCGAAGTTGAAAGTTGAGGCCGAAAGACCTATTCTTGCGCGATTTGGGGCCACGCCTGCGCCTATCCGCATACGCATATGAGCCTCCGCCTCGTCGCGGCTCCGCCACCCGATGTCTTGATATCTCCTGAGAGAAATGACATGACCGAAAGCAATCAACCCCGCGTTTTCGAAAACGTTCCCAGCCCGTTTTGCGGCATAGCCTCGGACGACCTGAAAATCGAAGTCGAGGGCCAGCGGGTCAGAATCCTCGAGAACGGTGACGCCGTAACGATTCCCGGCTTCGAGCAAGAGATCGCCGACGCCGCTCCGCGCATTGCCGGAAATCCGGCCACGCTGGATCAGGCGGTCGCACGCGCCGCGGAAATATTGAAAAGCGCACACCTCCCGGTATTCAGCGGCTTCGGCACCGATGTCAATGAAACCCGCGCGGCCCTGTCCCTGATCGATCGTTGCCGTGGCGTTTTCGATCAAATGCGTGCAGAAGGCGGTTTGCGCAATCTTTTGGTGCTGGCCGATTCCGGCTGGATGGCGACGACCCTGGGCGAACTCAAGAATCGGGTGGAGGTTCTGGTTTCGTTCGGCACCGATATCGAACTCAATTTCCCGCGCTTCTTCGAACGCTTCATCTGGAACAAGGAAACGCTGTTCAACGGTGACACCGGCAAGCGCGAAATCATCTTCATCGGCCGCGCCCCGTCCGGCCAGGCGGCCACCGCCCCCGACGGCCGCCCGCCGAAGGTCATTCCCTGTGCCCAGGAGAGCCTGCCGGATGTGGCGGCGGCGCTTTCGGCGCTGGCCAAGGGCGCGAAACTTCAAGCGGAACAGGTCGCCGGCATCCCCGTCTCGGAGCTGCAATCGGTCGTGGATCGGTTGCGCCGAGCCAATTACAGCGTGGTGACCTGGGCTGCGGGGCAGCTTGCCCTTCCTAACGCCGAACTGACCGTACAGCAGCTGTGCCAAATGGTGGCAACGCTGAATAAAGACAGCCGCGCCGCCGTATTGCCGCTGGGCGGACAGGACGGCGATCGCACCGCCAGCCAAGTGTCCTCGTGGATCAGCGGTTATCCCACGCGCGTCAGCTACGCCCGCGGTTACCCCGAATACGACCCCTACCACAACGGCGCGGCGCGACTCCTCGCGAACGGCGAAGCGGACGCCCTGTTTTGGGTATCGAGCCTGAGCTCTACACCGCCTCCGGCGAGCAACGTACCCACGGTCGTTATCGGCCGCTCGGGAATGCGCTTCGAATCCGAACCTGAGGTATTCATCCCGGTGGGCATACCGGGCATCGACTTTGCCGGCCAAATGTACCGTTGCGACAATGTCGTCGCCCTGCCGCTGTACCAGCTTCGTCAGTCCGATCTGTTGAAAGCATCCGATGCGCTTCGAGCGATCGAGCAAGCGCTCGGCACCAACGCCTAGAGCGATTTTCACCACGGCTTATCGGTTCCCGTCGGGAAGGACGATCGTAGGTCGGGAATCCTTTCCCGACCTACCGGCTCGGCAAGGGGCTTTGTTGGAAGGGTCGCGACTAAAGCGACCGTTTGCGATTGGAAGGGGCGTCCTGGCGCTCCCAGGACGGCCGTTCGCGATTGGGAAGGGATGGCCGACCTACAAACCGTGGGTTCCGCTACACCGAATCGGAAAATGCTCTAGCCACGGCTCCAGATAGTGCTTATTCCCTCCCGGTTTGCTCCGGAGCGTAACGGGATAAACCGGGAGGATGAGTACGCAGCCAACGCGTTCACGCGTTTCAGAGACTGCTCTTTGCCCCTACCCCATACTCCGGCGACCTCTTTTACATCCGACTCGATACTGTCGAGTTGAAAAGTTAAACCGGGTTGCTTATTCTTCCGAGCTATACCGAGCCAGCGGAAGAGGCATTGTGTCAGATCGATTCATGTTCGTCCGCCGCCTGTTTTCGAAGACCGCGCCGTTTTTGCATAACTTCGCGAAAACGTCGGTCCAAGAATGGGAAAGCGGCGAGTGCTTTACTGAAATCCGGACACAATTCGCCTTTCGTGGCTAGGAATGGCTCCATAAAGACCATTTACATCAGTTCGATGCCAGTACCGCCTTTTCATCCCACCCATCGATCTCCAGCGTCGTTGTATTACGACCGCGGCGGCAAAGCCGATCCGCTGAGATTGTTATTAACGGCGACCCCGAGGTGCGACCGCCCGGACTGGGTCGGATTCCGGATGTAACCGGACCAGCGGTATCACCTTGCGGTAACGATCCACAGGAGAGCTTGTTTCATGCTGATTAAACTTACGGGCGGCACTGTCTACGATCCTGCGCACGACATCGATGGCCAAGTGTTGGACATATACGTCCGCGACGGCCGGATCGTAGCTCACTCCGATGTCCAGGGCATGGCGCCCGATCAGGAATACGATTGCCGCGGCAAAGTGATCATGGCCGGGGCTATCGACATGCACACGCATATCGGCGGCGGAAAGGTTACGATCGCCCGCAACCTCCTGCCGGAGGACCACCGCGCCGATCCATCGCCCCGCGCGGGACTGAAGCGCGCCGGCTGCGGCCATGCCGCGCCCTCCACGCTGACCACCGGTTATCGTTATGTGGAAATGGGGTACACCGCAGGCTTCGAACCGGCGGTGCTTCCCATCAACGCTCGCCAAGCGCATATGGAAATGGCCGACGTACCCCTCATGGACGTGGGCGGCTACGCCATGCTCGGCAGCGACGATTTCTTTCTGCGCCTGCTCTCGTCCGGCGCCGACCAGGAGGTCATCAACGATTACGTGGCCTGGACTCTGCACTCCAGCCAATGCATCGGCATCAAGGTGGTCAATCCCGGCGGAATCAGCGCGTTCAAATTCAACCAGCGCAAGCTGGATCTGGACGATCAGCATAGCTATTACGGCGTCACGCCGCGCCAGGTTCTGCAGAAACTGGCCAGGGCGGTACACGAATTGGGCGTACCTCACCCTCTGCACGTGCACGGCTGCAATCTAGGGGTGCCGGGCAATCTGGAGACGACGCTGAACACGATCGGCGGCATCGAAGGCTTGCCGATGCATCTGACCCATATTCAGTTCCACAGTTACGGCACCGAGGGTGACCGCAAGTTTTCTTCGGGTGCGGCGCAGATTGCCGAAGCGATCAATAAGAACCGCAATATCACGGCGGATGTGGGGCAAATCCTGTTCGGCCAGACCGTCACCGCGTCGGGCGACTCCATGCGCCAGTTCGCCAATGCCCATCATGCCCATCCGAACAAATGGGTGTGCATGGATATCGAGTGCGATGCCGGCTGCGGCGTAGTGCCGTTCAAGTACAGGGACCAGAATTTCGTCAATGCGCTGCAATGGTGCATCGGACTCGAAATCTTCCTGCTGGTGGACGATCCCTGGCGTATTTTCCTTACCACCGATCATCCTAACGGCGCACCCTTCACCACTTATCCGCATTTGATTCGGCTGCTGATGGACAAGAGCTTCCGCAACGACATGCTCTCGACCATCAACGCCGATGCCGCCGCGCTGAGCACGCTCGGCGCCATCGACCGCGAGTACAGTTTGTACGAGATCGCGATCATGACCCGCGCCGGTGCCGCCCGGCTTTTAGGGCTCAGCGACCGCGGCCATTTGGGAGCGGGGGCCGCCGCCGACATTACGGTGTACACCGAACAAGAAGACAAGGAGGCGATGTTCACCAAACCGGACTATGTGTTCAAGGATGGCGAACTGGTCGTGCGCAATGGCGAGGTCGTCAAAATCGTCTGGGGGAACGTGCATACGGTCAAGCCGGAATTCGACCGCGCCGGCATCGAAGGTCAGCTGCGGGATTATTTCGACCGCTATCACACTATGAAAATGGACAATTTCATCATCCGCGACTGGGAGATTGAAAGCGACGGACGCAGCAAGATCCTTGCTCACCCCTGTCAGGGACGGGCCTAGCGTGAAATAGTAAGACCGTCCTCCATCGAGCAAGCCTGGCCACTCGCCGAGGACTCCGTCCTACAAAAGTGCTGAAGCCGTCGATACGAAGCATACTCAGCATCATGACTTTTGCCGCCATGTCCTGGATCGAGACCGATATCCTACAAGTAGAACAAACAAGCCGTGAGGAACTGCATGAACATTAACGGCGTCCAGATCGATGCGACTTTCGCCGAAGCCTTTCCGATGAGGGCCACACGGGTCATCATCACCGCCCAGAATTTGAAATGGGCTTATCATGCGGCTCAGGCCATGACAGGCTTCGCCACCTCGGTCATCGCCTGCGGCTGCGAAGCGGGCATCGAGCGCGAACTCGATCCGAGCGAGACACCGGACGGCCGACCCGGCATTTCCGTGTTGATCTTCGCCATGGGCGGCAAGGGCTTAGCCAAACAGGTGGAAACCCGCGCCGGCCAGTGTGTACTGACCTCCCCCACCTCGGCGCTGTTCGCCGGCATCAGTGAAGGCGAAAAGATTCCCTTGGGCAAAAACCTCCGCTTCTTCGGCGACGGATTCCAGATAGCCAAACGCATCAACGGCAAACGGTATTGGCGCGTCCCGGTCATGGACGGCGAGTTCCTCTGCGAAGACACCACCTGCACCGTCAAGGCGGTCGGCGGGGGCAACTTTCTGATCCTGGCCGAGAGCCAGCCGCAGGCTTTGGCCGCGTGCGAAACCGCCATCGAAGCCATGAAAAAGATCCCCAATGTCATCATGCCTTTTCCCGGCGGCGTGGTACGCTCGGGCTCGAAGGTCGGCTCCAAGTACAAAGCCTTGTCGGCGTCGACCAACGACGCGTTCTGCCCCACGCTCAAGGGTCAAACCAAGACGGATTTGAGCCCCGAAATCGAATCGGTCATGGAAATCGTCATCGACGGATTGACCGATGAAGACATCAAGAAGGCCATGCGGGCCGGCATCGAGGCGGCGTGCAGCCTGGGCGCCGAAAACGGCATACGCCGCATCAGCGCGGGCAATTACGGCGGCAAATTGGGTCCCTTCCTATTCCATCTCCAGGAGATCATGGCATGACGGCGCTAACCTTCACGCTGAAGGCCGAAACCAAGCAACGGGTCGACGTGTCCCCATTGACGCCGGACCGACTCGCCGACAGACCCGCGAACGACATCGGCGCCGAATTGCTGCAATGCGGCAACCGGCAAATCCGTGCCGATGAACTGTTCTCGATCGAAGGGCAAAATTCCGACTGTCTGATCTTTCGAGGTGGCAGCAAGCTCGACTATATCGGCAAGGGCATGAGCCGGGGCGAAATCCGCGTCGAGGGCGATGCCGGCAGCTATCTAGGCATGCACCTCAAAGGCGGACGCATCGTCGTAAACGGCAACGTCGACGCTTATGCCGCTTGCGAGATGAAAAACGGTGAAATTTTGATCCGTGGCAACGCCGGGGATTTCCTTGGTGCCTGCCTTCCTGGCAACAAGAAGGGCATGGCCGGCGGCGTCGTTATCGTCAAGGGAAATGCCGGTGATCGCGTGGGCGATCATCTGCGGCGCGGCGCCATTCTCATCGAGGGTGATGCTGGATGCTACCTAGGCTCCCGCATGACGGCCGGCACCATCGCCGTCCTCGGCAAAGTCGGGGACCACCTCGGCTATGCCATGAACCGGGGCACCGTGCTGCTCGCTCAGATGCCCCCGTCCATTCCTTCCACCTTCAATGATTGCGGCGCTCATACACTGGGTTTTATACCGCTCCTTCTAAAAGGCTTCCGGGGACTCGAGACCCGCTTCTCCGAGATGTCCGACCCGCTCAAGCGGGTGCGACGCTATGCCGGGGACATGTGCGGACTGGGCAAGGGCGAAATACTCGTAGCCCTCTGACGGCGTCACGCCGGTTGCAATTCGCAAATCGGCAGGCAAAAAACTCATCTGGTTGACGGATTTAGGCATACACGGTTATCATTCCGCGTTTAAAAGAATTTTCTGCGTTGGAGCCAACAAAAATGTACGCGGTTATACAAACAGGCGGCAAGCAATATCGGGTGAAACAGGGCGACGTCGTTAAGGTCGAAACCCTGAGCGCCGACGCCGGCCAGCAAATCGAATTCGACAAAGTATTGATGGTTCAGACGGATTCCGGCTTAAAAGTAGGCAAACCCTTCATTGATGGCGGCAAAGTAACCGCAACCATCAAAGCTCATGGCCGGCACCCGAAAGTTAAAATCGTCAAGTTCCGTCGGCGTAAGCACTACATGAAACAGGCGGGCCACCGGCAGAATTACACGGAAATTCAGATCACCGGTATCACTGCCTAATCGAATAGCGAGGAATCACGATGGCGCATAAAAAAGCAGGCGGCAGTTCACGCAACGGCCGCGACTCAGAATCCAAACGACTCGGCGTGAAACGTTTCGGCGGTCAATTCGTGCAGGCTGGCAGTATTATCGTGCGGCAGCGCGGCACCAAGTTCCATGCCGGTGAAAATGTAGGCTGCGGACGAGACTATACGCTTTTCGCATTGGCCGACGGACAGGTCCAGTTCAAGGTGAAAGGCCCGCTCAAGCGCAAGTACGTCAGTATCGTTCTAAGCGAAGCCTAAGGATCAAAGCGGCCTTACCGGCCGCCCCTTTAAACAGGAAGAAGCCTCGTCCGTGACGGGGCTTTTTTGTCATTACCATGAAGTTTGTTGACGAAGCGGAAATTCGGGTGGAAGCGGGCGATGGCGGCAATGGCTGCGTCAGCTTTCGTCGCGAAAAATATGTTCCTTTCGGCGGCCCCGACGGGGGTGACGGAGGTGACGGCGGCAGCGTTTATCTGGTCGCCTCCACCAACCTCAACACGCTGGTTGATTTTCGTTTTCACTCGCGATTCCGCGCCGAACGCGGACAAAACGGGTCGGGCGGCAACTGCACCGGCCATTCGGGAGCCGACTACATTGTTCACGTGCCCACCGGCACCGAGGTATTCGATGCCGAAACCGGCGAAAAGCTCGGCGACCTGGTCAAGGAAGGCGAAAAATTATTGGTGGCCCGAGGCGGTTTTCACGGCCTCGGCAATACCCGTTTCAAAAGCAGCGTCAATCGTGCGCCGCGCAAGGCTACCAGCGGAACGCCGGGCGAAAGGCGAACCCTGCGCCTGGAGTTGAAGCTCATCGCGGATGTCGGACTGCTGGGCATGCCCAATGCCGGAAAATCCAGCTTGATTCGCAGCGTGTCCGCCGCACGTCCCAAGGTCGCGGACTATCCTTTTACGACACTGCACCCAAACCTAGGCGTCGTACGCGTCGACGATCAACGCAGTTTCGTCATGGCCGATATTCCAGGCCTGATCGAGGGCGCATCGCATGGAGCGGGGCTCGGAGTCCAGTTCCTGAAGCATCTTGCCCGTACCAAGCTGCTGCTCCACATAGTGGATGTCGAACCCTACGAAAGCGTGGAAGACCCGATTACAGCGGCACAAAAAGTGATTGCCGAGCTTCAACAATGGGACCAAGGCCTGGACCAGAAGCCGCGCTGGCTGGTTTTGAACAAGATCGATCGGCTCGCCGACGACGCAGCTCAACAGCGCGGCCGCGAAATCATAGAGGGTCTCGAATGGACCGGCCCCGTCTTCAAGGTCTCCGCCGTTCGTGGCGACGGCCTCAATGACTTGATCTACCGCATTATGGAGTTCCTCGAGCAGGATCAAATAAAAGATGCAGAACAGGACTGAATTCGCCCGCGCTCGCCGCGTCGTCGTCAAGATCGGCAGCGCTTTGCTGACTGGAGGCGGTCGCGGACTGGATATGCCCGCAATCCATGATTGGGTGGCCCAAATTGCCGCCTTACGCCACCAGAACGTAGAAATTATCTTGGTCTCTTCAGGCTCGGTCGCCGAAGGGATGTGCCGGCTGGGCTGGAAAACCCGCCCTCGCTCCTTGCACGAACTGCAGGCCGCCGCTGCCGTAGGACAGATGGGCTTGATTCAGACTTATGAATCTCTCTTTCAACAGCACGATCTGCATACCGCGCAAATTCTGCTGACCCACGACGATCTATCGGATCGGCAGCGCTACCTTAATGCCCGAAGCACCATGCTCACGCTGCTCCAACTAGGGGTGGTGCCGGTCATCAACGAAAATGATACGGTCGCGAACGAGGAAATCCGCTTCGGCGACAACGATACGCTGGCAGCCTTGGTGGCGAATCTCTTGGAAGCGGGCCTGTTAATCATCTTGACCGATCAAAAGGGACTCTACGAACGCGATCCGACGCTAGACTCCACAGCCCAGCTCGTTCATCAGGCCAGCATTAATGATTCGAGCCTGAGCGAAATGGTAGGCGAGAGTCGCAGCGGACTCGGACGAGGCGGCATGATTACAAAACTGCGCGCCGCTCGACTGGCCTCCCGGTCCGGAACGGCAACGATTATTGCCAGCGGGCGGGAGCAGAATGTCATGACGAGGGTGATCAGCGGCGAAGAATTAGGCACCTTCCTAGTCCCGGACGTATCCCCCATGCTGGCTCGTAAGCGTTGGCTAGCCGGACAGCTCAAACTCAAGGGCAGACTGCATCTGGACGACGGCGCCGCACGCGTCCTGAGAGAAGACGGCAAAAGCCTCTTGCCCATCGGCGTAACCGCCGTGGACGGCGATTTCCACAGAGGCGACCTAGTCGCTTGTGTGGATATGGCGGGGAACGAGGTCGCTCGTGGACTGGTGAATTACGGCGCCGACGAAACGCGGATCATCATCCGACAACCGAGCTCGCAAATCGAATGCCTGCTTGGATATGTCGATGAACCGGAACTGATTCACCGCGACAATTTGGTACTGGCCTGAGAGAGGCAGGCGGACTAGCCCGCCTCGTCTTTCCGCCAGATGCTTAGGCGGATGCGCTCAGGGCTAGCGCTTTAACTCGGGCGTTGAGACGGCTCTTGCTACGAGCAGCCTTGTTCTTGTGAATCAAGCCCTTGTTGACAGAAGAGTCGATAACGGGAACCGCGGCGCGGAATGCGGCCTGCGCTTGCTCCAAGTCGCCGGATTCTACCGCCAGAATGACCTTCTTGATGAAGGTCCGCAACCGGCTGCGCTGAGCCGCGTTGTGGGCACGATGTTTTTCCGATTGTTTGGCGCGTTTTTTTGCTGAAGCAATGTTAGCCAAGGTGAAAACCTCTAATCCAAATCGTTGGAAGCGAATTCAATATTGTCGTCACAAGTAACTCAAGAGTCAATAGCCCACTTTTACGATAATAATTGAATCAGACGTTTTGACGGGGTAAAACTCATCGTTCTCAGGCGGACCAATGCGGAGTTTAGCGGCATTTCCGCAGCCGTGCCTTGACCGTGCAAATTCCTTATACTACGGCCCTTTATTCAACGACAGCACTGGTTTTAGGCTCTGAGCAAACATTTACTCAAATCCACTGCGGCCGTCGGCGGAATGACATTCGTCTCCCGCCTGCTTGGGTTCGTTCGAGACGTGATCATCGCCCGTTATTTCGGCGCCGATCCCGGCACTGACGCATTCTTTGTCGCCTTTCGAATTCCCAACTTCCTGCGCCGCCTCTTTGCCGAAGGCTCCTTCTCGCAGGCTTTCGTGCCGGTGCTGTCGGACTACAAAGAGCGTCACGATCAGACAGAGCTCAGATTGTTTTTGGATCGTACGGCGGGCAGCTTGTCGGTAGCGTTGTTGCTAATAACCCTTGCCGGAATCATCGCCGCACCGGTTCTGATCATGTTGTTTGCGCCCGGTTTCTATCGAAATGCGGCGCAATTCGAGCTCAGCGTGGAGATGCTGCGCATCACCTTTCCGTATCTTTTCTTTATTTCGCTCACGGCATTCGCCGGAGGCATTCTGAACACCTGGGGCCGTTTTGCCGTACCGGCCTTCACGCCGGTTTTTCTGAATCTCCTGATGATTGCCGCAGCGATTTGGCTCGCGCCTTACATGTCGGCTCCGATTACCGCCTTGGCCTGGGGCGTGCTCATCGCCGGCATCGTGCAACTTGCATTTCAAGTTCCAGCGCTCCTCAGGGCAGACCTCCTGCCGAGACCTCGCTACGGATTTCGCGACCCCGACGTTCGCCGCATCTTGAAATTGATAGGGCCCGCGATTTTTGGGGTTTCCGTGACCCAGATGAACATGTTGATCAATACTTTGATCGCCTCGTTTTTGGTGTCCGGCAGCGTTTCCTGGCTTTACTATTCCGATCGCCTCGTGGAATTTCCTTTGGGCATTTTCGGCGTCGCCATAGGCACTGTGATGCTGCCTCACTTGTCGAAAAATCATGCGGGCCGTGATCGGGACGGGTTCTCCCGATCGCTGGACTGGGCTCTCCGTTGGGTGGTCCTGATCGGTTTGCCGGCTACCTTGGGGCTTGCGCTACTTGCCAAACCGATGATTTCCACCCTTTTTCAGTACGATCAGTTTTCTACTCATGATGCCGAGATGGCCAGCCGGAGCCTGATAACTTACTCCACCGGATTGATTGGGTTTATCGCGATCAAGGTGCTGGTTCCGGGCTTCAGCTCGAGACAGGATCTCCGCACCCCGGTCAGATATGGCTTCTATGCCATTATCGCCAACCTCGCGCTGAATCTAGCTTTAATTTTTCAGCTTGCACCGATCGGCTGGGGCCACGCGGGCCTCGCTCTGTCGACGGCGTTGGCGGCTCTCCTTAATGCCGGGCTGCTCCTTTCCAAGCTTTTGAAGGAGCGGATTTATAAACCGGAACCGGGATGGCCGATCTTCCTGCTGCGTGTGGCGCTCGCCAGCGGCGTCATGGTCCCGATCCTGGTTTATGCATCCAATGCCCATCCGTGGCAGACCTGGTCGTTGACCGACCGAATTTCACATCTCGCACTATGGATTCTGTTGGGCCTATCGGTTTATGTGTCTTGCCTTACTCTAACCGGGCTCCGTCCGAAGCATATGCTGGTTCCAGAAGGCACCTGAGCACCGAGGACATCATATGCATTTAATTCAAGGACTTGCCAATCTAAAGCTTCCCGAAGGGGGTTGCGTTGCCACCATCGGCAACTTCGATGGCGTCCATATCGGTCACCGCCAGGTGATCGAGAGGCTGGCGGAAGCAGGGCGGAGACTAGGCTTGCCGGTCGTGGTCGTCCTGTTCGAACCGCAGCCGCGGGAATATTTTTTCCCGAGCGAAGCACCGGCCCGCTTGACTCGTCTTCGGGAAAAATTGGCTCATTTGGCGAACTTGCCGGTCGACCAGGTATTACTGCTGCGATTCAACCGACATCTCGCGAATTTGCTGCCGGAAAGTTTCATCCAAAACATTCTGCTCAAGGGATTGCGGATCAAATATCTGGTGGTTGGAGACGATTTCAGGTTCGGCAGGAACCGGCTCGGCAACTTTGCCTTGCTGCAGCAAGCCGGGAGAGAATTCGGCTTCGAAGTGGTCGATACGCCATCGGTATTGGTGGATGGACGGCGCGTCAGCAGCACTCTAATCCGCGAAGCCCTCGCGGCAGGCGATTTGGCTGGAGCAGCGCGGCTCTTGGGACGTCCGTATTCGGTCTGCGGACGCGTTATTCATGGCGCGAAGCGTGGCCGAATGCTCGGCTTCCCTACAGCCAACATATTGATGAGACGGAAAAACACTCCTGTCCAGGGCGTGTTTGCCGTTACAATGTCCGGAATAGGCGAACATCCGCTGCCCGGGGTTGCAAACGTAGGCATACGCCCAACCGTCGCGGGTGAGCGTACGGTGCTTCTCGAAACCTATTTGCTGGACTTCTCCGGAGACCTCTACGGAAAGCTGGTGGAAATCGTTTTTCACCGCAAGCTCCGGGACGAAAAGCGCTTCGACGGCTTGGCCGAACTGCGGATCCAGATCGAGCGGGACGTCATGGCTGCACGAAGCTATTTCGCCATCTCAAATCCAACACCATCCTCTGCATCATGAGCACGGATTACAAATCGACACTGAATTTACCCAGCACCGACTTCCCCATGAAGGCCAACCTGCCGCAGCGCGAGCCCGAGCAGCTCGAGCGTTGGCGGAGCATGGATCTTTACCGGAAGATTCGGGAAGCATTCCGTGGGCGTCCCCAATTCATCCTTCATGACGGACCGCCCTACGCCAACGGCGAAATCCACATCGGCCATGCCGTAAACAAAGTGTTGAAGGACATCATCGTCAAGAGCAAGGGATTCAGCGGTTTCGATGCGCCCTACGTGCCGGGCTGGGATTGCCACGGTCTGCCGATCGAATTGATGGTGGAGAAAAAGATCGGCAAGGCCGGTGTGCAGGTTAACCCTTCCGACTTCCGCAAAGCCTGCCGGACTTATGCGGCCGAACAGGTGGATACCCAGCGCCGTGAGTTCATTCGACTGGGCGTTTTCGGCGATTGGGAAAATCCTTACCTGAGCATGGATTTTCGCTTCGAAGCCGACATCGTGCGTGCCTTAGGGCGTATTTCCGCGCGCGGCCATCTGGTGAAAGGGGCGAAGCCGGTGCATTGGTGTACCGATTGCGGCTCTGCGCTGGCCGAAGCCGAGGTCGAATACGAGAACAAACGCGCGATCGCCATCGACGTGCGGTTCAGAGTACTCGACGAAACGGCGCTGATCCAGCGTTGTCATTCGGTGCCGGGGCATCCGGGCGAAGGCCCGCTGTCGGTCGTTATCTGGACGACGACCCCCTGGACCCTGCCGGCCAACCAGGGCGTGGCACTCAATCCGGGTCTCGATTATGCGGTGGTGCAATGCCAGGAACCGGCGGAACGATTGGTCGTGGCCGAAGCCCTGATGAAAGATGTCATGATGCGTTGCGGCATTAACGATTACCGTGTCGTGGCGTATTGCAAAGGGGCCGATCTCGAGGGATTGATGCTGCAGCATCCATTTTACGAGCGCGAGGTGCCGATCGTCCTCGGCGAACACGTGACGCTCGACGCCGGTACCGGCGCGGTGCATACGGCGCCCGGCCATGGCCAGGAAGACTATGTCGTCGGTCAGCGCTATGGACTGCCGGTCGAAAATCCCGTGGCGGATGACGGCAAATTCTTGCCGAGCACGCCGCTGTTTGCCGGCGAACACGTCATGACCGCCAACGGCCATGTGGTCGAGGTGCTCAAAGAACGCGGCGCACTGCTGCACGAAGCGCGCATCGAGCACAGTTATCCGCATTGTTGGCGGCACAAGACGCCGGTCATCTTCAGAGCCACGCCGCAGTGGTTCATCGCCATGGACAAGAATGATCTTCGCCGCCAGGCCCTGGAGGAAATCCAGAAAGTGGAATGGATACCCGATTGGGGACAGGCGAGAATCGAAGGCATGGTCGCCAACCGGCCCGACTGGTGCGTCTCCCGGCAGCGGAACTGGGGCGTGCCGATTGCCTTGTTCGTCCACCGCGAGACCGGTGACCTCCACCCCCGTACGGAGGATCTGATCGAAGCGGTTGCGCAACGGGTCGAGGAACGGGGAATCGATGCGTGGTTCGATCTCGATCCTGCGGAATTGTTGGGCGAAGTGGCGGCGCAGTACCAGAAGATCAACGATACGCTGGATGTCTGGTTCGATTCGGGCGTCAGCCACTTCTGCGTGCTGGATCGGCGGGAGGACCTGCATTCGCCGGCCGATTTATATCTCGAAGGCTCGGACCAGCATCGCGGCTGGTTCCAATCGTCCTTGCTCGCCTCCGTGGCGATCCGTGACACCGCGCCGTACCGGCAGGTGCTGACCCACGGCTTCACCGTGGATGCGGAAGGCAAGAAAATGTCGAAATCCAAGGGCAATGTCGTGGCCCCGCAGAAAGTGATGCAGAACCTCGGGGCGGATATCCTGAGGCTTTGGGTCGCGGCGACCGACTACCGGGCCGAGATGAGCGTTTCCGACGAGATTCTGAAGCGCACGGCGGACGTTTACCGGCGACTGCGGAATACCGCTCGCTATCTGCTCGCGAACATGAACGGCTTCGACCCGGAGCGGCATTCGGTCGAACCCGAAAACATGCTGACACTCGACCGCTGGGCGGTGGACCGGGCTTTCCGTCTGCAGCAGGAAATCGTCGAAGCCTACGAGACCTACCAGTTCAACCTGGTCTATCAAAAGGTCCACAATTTCTGTTCCATCGACCTGGGCAGCTTCTATCTCGACGTGCTGAAAGATCGCCAGTACACCTGCCGGGAGGACAGCCTCCCGCGGCGATCCGCACAGACTGCGATGTACCACATCGCCGAGGCTTTGACGCGCTGGCTGGCGCCCATCCTGAGCTTCACGGCCGATGAAATCTGGCGTCATTTGCCCGGCAAGCGGAGCGAATCGGTATTTCTGGAGACCTGGTACGACGGATTGTTCCCGCTGGACGAATCCTCTCCGTTCAACCGCGAGTTCTGGGATTTCCTGCTCAAAGTCCGCGAGGCGGTGAGCAAGGAACTGGAAGTACTGCGGGTGCGCGGTGAGATCGGCTCGTCCCTGGACGCCGAAGTCGAGCTTTACGGCAGCCAACCGATTCTCGAACGCCTTGCGCCGATCGAGAGCGATCTTCGATTCGTGTTCATCACCTCATACGCGAATCTGCGGTCCGAAGGGAGCAGCGATACGCTTCCGACGGGGATCGAGGGACTGGAATTGAAAGTCCGAGCGTCCGACAAACCCAAATGCGTTCGCTGCTGGCACCACCGCGAGGATGTCGGCAAGCATTCCGATCACCCCGAGCTTTGCGGCCGTTGCGTCGAGAACGTAGCCGGGCAAGGCGAAACCCGTCTTTACGCCTGACCCTCATGTTGAACTGGCTTTGGCTTTCCGCACTCGTTATTGGCTTGGACCAATTCACGAAGCAGCTGGTCGATCGCTCGATGCAGCTTTACGAATCGATCGGCCTGCTGCCCTTTTTCCAGCTCACTTATTTACGCAATCAGGGTGCCGCGTTCAGCTTCCTGAGTCAGGCCGGAGGATGGCAGCGGTGGTTCTTCATCGGCCTAGCCATCGCTGCCAGTGGCGCCATCTGCTATTGGCTGAGCCGGCTCGGCAAGGATCAACGGTGGGAAGCCGCCGCTTGGGCGCTGATTTTGGGCGGGGCGCTCGGCAACCTCATCGACCGGATCATTTACGGATACGTTATCGATTTTCTCGACGTATTTTATGGAGAATGGCACTGGCCGGCCTTCAACGTGGCCGATTCCGCGATCACCGTGGGCGTAACGATGCTGCTGATCGACTCCGTGAGACCGCGGCAGTCGACGGCCAGCTTGGTGTAACCCAGGATAAGCGCGGCGCTCCCGGCAAACGGCTCGGGAATGCTGGACCGAGCGATTGGGAGCCGATCGGCTCACGAAAGTACCCGACGTAGGCCGGCCATCCATTGCCGATATCATGCAGAAAACGGATTGTAGGCCGGGATAAGCGTAGCGTTCCCGGCGCAAGCGGATCTGCCGGGAACGGCTATCGCCTTATCCCGGCCTACGATAGCTGCACCTTAAAGAAAAACTTTCTTGTCTCTGGTCCGAACACCCCTGGCGGACAACAACCGGTAAAGCCTGTCCCAATCGAAACTCGGACCCGGATCGGTTTTGCGCCCCGGAGCGATGTCGCTGTGACCGACGATCCGGTCCGGTGACAAGCCTGGATAATTCGCTAGCAAGGCAGAGAGTAAATCAGCTAGGTGCTCGTATTGCTGATCGGTATAGGGAATATCGTCGGCCCCTTCCAACTCGATGCCGATCGAGAAATCATTGCAGCGCTCCCGCCCCTGATAATTGGAGACTCCGGCATGCCAGGCGCGCCGATGGAACGGAACGAATTGAACAATTTCGCCGTCCCGTCGGATAAGCGCATGAGCCGATACCCGCAAGCCGCATATGCTCTCGAAATAAGGGTGGGCAGTGGGCTCCAAAGTATTGGTGAACAAACATTCGATCCAATCGCCGCCGAACTCGCCCGGCGGCAAACTTATGCCATGAATGACCACCAGGGACATATCCCCTGCATCCGGCCGGTCGTCACAGTTGCAGCTCTCTAGCCGCCTCGCACCCGCCAACCAATGATCGATGACCTTCATTTTCTGAACCGAATCGAAAAATAGCTCGACTTTAACACCGAGCCGGTTTGCCGGATAGACGACCGGCATTCTCATTTCGAGCACGAGCCCGCCCTGCCGCCTACGTCATTCCGGCAGGATACCGGAATCCAGCCAAAGGGAGTGAAGCCAGGGCCTACCGGAGCGCCCGAACCGAGCCACTTGGAGGCCATTTCCCCCGCTAGCCGCCGCTGGTTATTAATAGTTAAGAAAGTAGAGCCACGCCAGCCCCCTCTACCTCTGGGAGAGGGGTGGGGTGAGGGCTATTCGAATAGGGCTTTACTTTACGCACAGTGCCCTCCCGTTCCGATTGATCACCGCCCCCGCTATTCGCACCGCTTATCCCGTTACCTGAAAACGGACATTCGAGAAAACGTCTTTAGTCTTTGCACGTCCGCCTTATCTGTCCAGGTTTGTAAGCGTTTTCTGACTTGACGGGTGTAACAAAAACGATTCACCATTCCGGCGCCGAAGGCGCAATCGATTTGGAATTTGGGGGGTAAAAATGGCTGTGGTTATCTCGAATGACGCATCGGCTCTAGGTTCGTGATTTTTTATACACCTTCTAGGCGTAAAGTTTTACACCCTTTGGTGTGTCTATTTCTAGTTAGGTCTCACCACAACTCTCTAAGGAGCCTCCATTTTGCAAATCAAGGTAGGAACATTAGAAGTGCTTGAATCCGGGATGGTCCAATCGAAAGGGCTCTCCCCAATCGATTTCATCCTCGCCGAAAACATGACATTTCGGGTTGTCGTGGAAAAAACCAAAGGTGCCTCGCCTTCCATCAAGCTACTACCGTCTGGAAGTGTTCTGACAATGAAGTTCGTCAATCCAGATGCACAGTTGCACTTTGGTCCACAGGATCCCATTCGCATAGGTACATTTGGAGATCGTGATCTGTATTGCACGGTGAGAATCAATACATATGGCGAGTTTGTTTCATATAGTGCCGATTACACGTTCTACCTTGGGGATGCCACAAAATGACTGAGCAAGCCCAATCCCAAGGTTCATTCATCGAACATCCGCAGGTACTCACCGATCGTCAGTTGGGCCTGGAAGAGAAAAAGCTAACCAAAGAGTTTCGTGAGCGTCTCATTAGCTACATTTTTTCAGGCACGTTTCTCGTATTTCTCTTGGTCGCTTCGCTTATCGCAGCCGGCATTAGCCTGCTGTGGAGCAGCCGCGATTTCGCACAGATATCTGAGTTCTGGAAATGGATAGTCCCGCTCGTAACAACTTATATTGGGTACGCAATTGGAAAACAACCAAGCGGCAATAGCGATACCTAACTTCTCATTCCACCGGACCTGCGCGAAAAGCCGCGCAGGCCGGTGAATTCATACGTTGACGCTGTAGCCCGCGTAGGGCGCATTAGCGCCAGCGTAATGCGCCGAATGGATTTGGCTCAATGCAGCGCAATACGCGGGACCGCTATTGCGCCCTACCGCGCTTGGCCAATAGCCGGAACTTACCCGATGCGGCTCAGATCGTGCCGACGCTCCTCCGGCTCGGGCATTAGGGTGTGTCCGTGCAACTTCGCCAGGATGCCGGCGAGATTCGCCCCTAAAGCTTCGACTGTGCCGTGCTGTTTCGGATTCGCCAGCGTGCCGTCGGGCTGAAACGCTTCGTGCGCCTTGGCCACTGCCAATTGGTCCGGCAGCACGATGACGCCGATGTTGCCCAAAATCGCCCGCAGATGAACCAAGCCGCGGAGACCGCCGAAGCCTCCGGGCGAAGCGGATAGCAGGGCAGCAACCTTGTTCCGGAAAGGCGCCAGACCGTCCTCGCCGCCGACCGGCCGGGATATCCAGTCGATGGTATTCTTGAGCAGCGGCGTAATCGAGCTGTTGTATTCGGGGGCGGAGATCAAGAGCCCCTGATGCGCCATCATCAGCTGTCTGAATTTCAGAGCATTGGTGGGAATGCCGTCGCGGCTCTCCAAGTCACCGTCATAGATCGGCATCGGAAAATCGCGCAAGTCCGCCACAGTCACTTCGGCACCGGCCCGTTGGGCGCCTGTCGCGGCAATCCGGACCAGCATTTTGTTGTAGGAGCGTTCTCGCGCACTGCCGGCGAATGCGAGAATTTTCGGTTTAGTCTCCATGACTGTCTCCTCGAAATTGGAGAGTGTACTTTACCGGGAACTCGTTCAAGGCTGGGTTTGCATTGATGGAGGGCGCTCGATTAACGCTTGGGGATCGAAGACGGCGCCGCCCTTAACCACGCGGAAGATGCGACGTAAGTGAGTCACATCGGCCAGCGGATCGGCATCGAGCAGCACGAAATCGGCGAGCTTGCCCTTCTCCACGGTGCCCAATTCGGCACTTCGGCCCATGACGCGCACTCCGCCCTGCGTCGCGGCGGCCAGAATCTCCTCGGGCGCTAGGCCCGCCTCGGCCATCAACTCGAACTCCCGGTGCAGCGCCGGTCCGTGCAGGGTGCCGATATTGCCGGCATCGGTCCCGGCGGCGATCGTCACGCCGCTTTGCTGCAAACGCTTCAAATTCCAGAATGCGATATCCCGGCTGAACCAATGAAAGGCCCAAGGCTTTTTCCAGACGGGCAGGCGAGCCAGATCATCGAATGTCGCGATTGCTTCGGGATCGCCGAGGCGGCGTTCGATGTCCGTCAGTCGGACCTTCTGCCCCAAGACTTCCTGATAGCCTTCGTTGACCACCAGCGTGGTCACGTACACCACGTTCCGATCCTTCAGGAGCTTGATGAAGGCTTCGTCCACCCGGCGATCCTCCACGCTGTGGGCCAAAATGTCCGCACCTGCCTGCACAGCCGCCCGCGCAGTCTCCAGTTCGGTCGCGTGCACCACGACCCGCGTGCCGGCGGCATGGCTCGCTTCGATCGCAGCCTGCACCACGGAACTCTGGAACGCAAGACTTCGGCCCGGCAAGGGAATGAACCAGATTTTGATGAGGTCCGGCTTGTGCGCCAAAACGTTCCGCACCGTGGCCCGGCTCTCCTCGGGAGAATCGACCTTGATCAGCGCCGGATCGTCAGCCTTGAGTTCCTGCGGAAAATAAGTCGCGATCAAAGGTCCCGCCACTGCGACGCGCGGCGTCGGTTCGGTCCGGCTCGCGAGATCCCGCACCTGGAAAGTCCAGAACGGACCGCCGACGTCCACCACCGATGTCACGCCGCTCGCCACATACCGCCTCAAGGTGTCGGGAATGCGCTGTCTGATCTCACGGATCTCGTCCGCATAAGGGCGAGTCTCCCGCAGATCGATCACGTCCGGCCGGGTATAAAGACCGCCCGATTGGAAGAAGTGGATGTGCGCATCGATCAAACCGGGAACGATCCATTTGCCGTTCGCGTCGATCACCCGGCTTTCGGGCGGAATCGGTATCTCGCCCCGGTTTCCCACCGCGGCGATCCGGCCGCCTTCCACCAGAATTACGGCATTGGCGCGCGGAGCCCCGCCGGTTCCATCGATCAAGGTCGCGCCGACAAAAGCGGTCATATCTGCCCTACTCCGGCTGGCGAACGTCACAAGCCACAAGACGATTGCCAATAACCCACCCGTGCATGGCAACCCATATCGCTTCATCTTCCAATCCAAGGACACGTTGACAGTGAGCTCTCTTCTTCGACCGCAGCACGGCCCGTTCATTGCAGCGTATTTTGCAGGGGATCGGTTTGGCGAAACCGGGCCACGACTCTCGATCGTAAAAAAATAAAATCCCGATCCCGCGCCACGCCTATTCATCGCCGACTTCTTGAGTTTAGGCGACGCCCCGTGCAACCCCCTTCCTGAAGACAAGTCTCATTCATTAAGGAAGCTCTGATTAAGTCCTTCGACAGGCTCAGGACGAACGGTAACGGATTGATTCCGTTCGTGGTGAACCCTTCGGCTCGGCTCAGGACAGGCTTGTCGAACGCTCTCCTGAGCTTGTCGAAGGGCATGAACGGAATCAACTTGTTCAGAGTTTCCTTAAGCAAGCACGCCGTGCGGCGCATCGAAGAAACGGCAGCCATCACTGCAGCTCTAGGGATAAGGTCACGATCGATTACAGGAGGGGGATCGGGTACGTACCGCAGATCGATGCTCGTCATTTAGCCGAAACAGCGGGTTACGAGACGCGCATCCGGTCTGGAAACAAGATCTGTTGAGCAACCAAGCGGGTAATCGATCATGGAAATGATGAAAGCTACAAACCTTATCTCTTGTCTTTTATTGCCTTCGTTTTCGGCTTTTCCAATAAGCCAAGCGTCCGAGGCCAAGGACGAAACATCGTCCAAACTAGTCCAACTCCAAATTGCCGGAGAAGGCGCCGAAAACCGAATGCAACCTCCCAAGGGTTCGGTATCGGCCAAGGTGGGCCAGACCCTAAGCAAGCTCCATAACGAATACCGAGCCTTCCAGGAACGCACGGCAAACACGCATGCGAAGCCCGAAACCTTTCAGCCTCGGACTGAGATGGTGCAGGTTCGTGGCAACTATGTCGCCATATATGCCGTCGCATCGGACGACCCGAGCGCGTTGCGAGCCGACCTCGAAAAACTCGGAATGAAGGATGTTACGGTATCGGGCAGAGTCGTGTCGGGATGGCTCCCCATACCGGCCATTGGACAACTGGAAACCGTGCCCGGCCTGCAATTCGTCCGACCTACCTATCCCCCGATAAAACGCTCGGGATCGGTCGACAGCCAGGGTGACGCGGCGATGCGATCGAATACGGCGCGCATGCGGTTCGGGGTCGATGGCAACGGCGTTGCCATCGGTGTCCTTTCCAACAGTTACAACTGCTTAGGCGGTGCGGAGCAGGACATCGCACGCGGTGATTTACCATCCGGTATCGCGGTATTGAAAGATATGACGGACGACAACCTCTGCCCGCCAGCCACCGATCCGACCACTGATGAAGGCCGCGCCATGATGCAGCTCATCCATGATGTGGCGCCGGGTGCCCCGCTTCTATTCCACACGGGCGGCGAGGATCAGTTCAAATTTGCCGATGCCGTCACTGTTTTAGCCAATGCCGGAGCCAAGATCATCGTGGATGACGTTGGTTACTTTGACGAGCCCATGTTCCAGGACGGACACAGCGCTCAGGCTATTGACGAAGTCGTTGCCAAGGGAGTCGCGTACTTTACTTCGGCAGGCAACGAAAACCGCTCCTCTTACGAAGCGCCTTTTCGACCGAGCGGGACCCTCATAGACGAAGGTGGAGGATATATTTGCGAGGCGCACGATTTTGACCCGGGACCTGACATCAGCGTTTTCCAGCATATCACCGTGCCCCCGGGCAGCGGGCTTATGATGTCTTTTCAATGGGACGCGCCGTTTTTCTCGGTCAGCGGACCGCCCGGGTCACCCAACGATATTGATGTCTTGCTGTACGACGAAGCCGGAACGCTCGTCGCAGACGCCAAGGACATCAATATCGGTTCAGATCCCAAGGAAATTTTGAGGTTTTTTAACCCTCCCGAATCGGGGGTTTCCGGTTTTAACGTACAAATCACCAATTGTCCCGGGCCTAATCCGGAAGTGATTAATCCCGGATTGATGAAATATATCCTCTGGGACGGGACGATCGATCAGTTTAATACCCACAGCAGCACCATTATCGGGCATGCCAATGCGGCCGGCGCCGCAGCGGTCGGGGCCGCTTCTTACCGCACGCCGCACGTGTTGAGAGAGTTCTCTTCGGCGGGCGGTACGCCGATCTTGTTCGATACGGCCGGAAACCGGAAGGCAAGCCCGGAATTCCGCTTTCAGCCCCTGATTGTGGCCCCCGATGACACCAACACGAGCTTCTTCGGGGGGCAGGATACAGAACCCGACGGCGCGCCGAACTTTCCCGGCACCTCGGCGGCGGCGCCTCATGCTGCGGCGGTGGCGGCGTTAATGCTGCAAGCCTATCCGTCATTGTCCCCTCGGGATATTTATGCCGCCATGGCAAATACGGCCATCGACATGGACGACCCGTTCACCCTGGATTTTGATACCGGATTCGATTTCGCGAGCGGATGCGGTTTTATCCAAGCCGACGCAGCCATTGCGAATCCCTATGGAAACCGTTGTCCGGGATATGGAAGGTGATGCAAAGGACGAGCTTCCGCATGCGTCAAACGATTACAGCCCGACGAATCGATCCGCAGGGCCATGAATAAAGATTCTCAGCCGAACACAACTGCAGTTTGCCCGGAGAAGGAGCCGATAAGCCCAGTGAGTGCAAACTTTCAGCTGAGACCAAGTGCTTTACAACAGCTATGGAGGGATTGTGTATGAAAAAGCGTATCGTCGGAGGATTGTTAGCCGCGGTGCTCGCCTCTCTCATCCTGATCGTCTTGGTTGCCAAGCCTGGCATCACCGATATTATTTCTTTCCAAGCGTATGACTATTACCCGGTCGTGTTTTCCGATGTAAACGGCATGACCTCGTCTCTGGTGCTAAGCAACGATACGGAGACGGCGGCCACCTACCAGATCTGCGTGCGAGCGAGTCAGAGTCCTGAACGCAATTGCAACAACGTCACCCTCGAGGGGTACCAGCAACAAATCCTCGACGTATCAAACCTCGGCCTCCAGAACATTACCGGTGCCATTGAAGTATTCGCGGCCGGGGAGAATACAGTAGGCTTTTCTAAGTTATTGATTCAGAACGCAACGGGATATTTCTCATTCGTTGAGCCCTTAACCTTCAATTTGCCTCCGGGGCAACAATAAATCATCCAGCGGCGATTTGCGGATTAAGCCGGTAAATCACATAGTCATGGCTACGCTCGCTATCGCGGCCCGACCGGCTCGCTATAGCCGTCCACTCGCTCTTAGACGCCGGGTTACCATTGCGTGATAGAGCCGCGCCAGCAGCGGGCGGATCACCGGCAACCCAATGAGCCAGGCCAAGGGTCTCAGAAGCGGGATTCTCTTCAGCAACAGGATATACGCATCCAGCTCGGACACGATCCGCCCAGTCTCGTCACGAACATGCAGTTCAGTCAGGGCCTTGTGCGGATCGATGCCGATATTGCGGAGTTTCTCCTCGCGTCCCGTAATGTCGAACCAGCAGACCTCCTCACGGCTTTTCCCCGCCAGCCGCTCGTAGCAACGGCGTTCCCGGACACAGCGCGGGCAGGCGCCATCGTAATAAACGGTAATCTTTCCCTCGTCTTCGCTCATGGGTCTTGCCTCAAACAATGGGCGATGCGTCCGAAGTTGCCGAACGCATCATCTGAGCACAACCGGCATCCGCACGAATCCCAGTTTGCATTCCGGGAAGCTATCCGGCCGCCGACTCCATGGATTTCCCCGTGCTTCCTGGGTAATCTTGCCCGGTGCCTGCTCGCCGCTTTCGTCGATGAGTCGCTAGCCCGAAACAAAAAGCCATGCACGGCGATCGAGATACAGCGGCCATGGGCGCCCCCACTAGGATTTTGAGGAGGACTTCGCCATGACGGAACCCGCTCCCATACGCGGACTTTGGTGCGCAACGCTGACGCCGCTAGGTCCGGACGGCGGCGCCGACCCGGAGAGGCTCGCCGCGCATGTACGAGCACTGCTCGCGGCAGGCGTCGACGGCATTGTGCCGTTCGGCACGACCGGCGAGGGGCCCTCCTTCTCGGTCGCCGAGCGCCGCGCCGGTCTTGACGCGCTGCTGGCAGCGGGCATTGCGCCGGAACGCCTGCTCGTCGCGACCGGAGCCGCCGCGCTTCCCGACGCGGTGGCGCTGACGCGGCAGGCACTGCAAGCCGGCTGTTCGCGCTGTCTGATCTTGCCGCCCTTCTTCTGGAAAGGTTTGACCGACGAAGCGGTATTCCGTTACTACGCGACCTTGATCGATACAGTGGGCGACAGACGTTTGCGCGTCTATCTGTACCACATCCCGCTACTCTCGGGCGTGCCGATCCGGCCCGAGGTCGTCGCCCGGCTAGCGGCCGCCTATCCTGGTATCATCGCCGGCGTGAAGGATAGCGGCGGCGATTTCGAACATACCGCGGAGCTGCTGAAATGTGTGCCGAAACTTTCCATCCTGGTTGGCCACGAACCGCACTTGCCGCGGCTGATGCGCGCCGACGGGGCCGGAACCATCTGCGGCATCGCGAACCTGTTTCCGGAGCTCGTTGCCGCCTTGCTCGAGCCGGACGTGAACCCGGATGACGAGGCGAAAATCCGCTCGTTCCTGGACATCGTCTCGCGCTACCCCTTCGTACCCGCGTTCAAGGCCATTCGTGCCGCACAAACGGGCGATGCCGCATGGCTCACGCCGCGACCGCCGCTTTGGCCTCTTCCGGAGACCGAACGGGCAAGCTTGCTCGCCGCGCTTGACAGCGCCGGCTTCGACATCGCTCCGAAGAGCGGCTCATCCGCCTTTTCATTTAAGTGACATCTTTTTCATTTACATGACACTCTCGTGCAACTCCCTCCCCGGAGACAAGTCTCATTAATCAGGAAAACGCGCAGGCTAACCTCCGAGGAGGACACCATGAAAAGGAACTCAGCCCTTTATGGCGCGGCATTGGGCGCCGCGTTGATGTATCTCTTAGATCCCGATCGCGGCCGGTACCGCCGTGCGTTGGTCCGCGACAAAGCGGCCAGCGGCATGAATCGCCTCGACGATGCGCTTCAAGTCGCCTTACGCGACCTCCGGAATCGCACCACCGGTGTGATCGCGGAGCTCAACTCGTGGCTGACGGCGAGTTCGGTATCCGACGACGTGTTGGTCAATCGGATACGCTCCAACATCGGACGGGTGGTCTCCCATCCCAAAGTCATCGACGTCAAGGTGCAAGACGGTTTCGTCACGCTCTCCGGCCCGGTGCTGATACACGAGCACAAGCCACTGTACCGGTGCGTGGCCTCGGTACGCGGCGTCAAGGACGTGGACGACCGGCTCGAGGTGCATGAGACCGCGGAGCAAATCTCAGAACTCCAAGGCGGGGTTCCGAGACGGCGCATACGACCCGATATCCTGCAGGAGAACTGGGCCCCCGCCACACGGCTGATTGCAGGTGCTACCGGAAGCACCCTGGCAATCAACGCGCTCAGACATGCGAGTCCGCTTACGGCCGTCTTGGGTTTGGCAGGCTCCACCTTATTCTTGCGGGCTCTAACCAACAAACCGATGAAGCGGCGGGCCGGCATGACCCGGGGCTACCGTTCCGAGGCGATCCAGGCACCTCACCCCGAGACCGAAAGCGGTCCACAGACCATGCCCGAACAACGGGAGGAAGCGCTCCACTAGGCGAGCGCGCTAACCGACATGAAAGTGCTCCTACTCAGTTCAGATTATTTCGAGGACCTCGAACTGTTCGTGCCGTATTACCGACTGAAAGAGGAAGGGATTCCGGTCGAGATCGGTTCCGACAAAACCGGGAAAATCATGGGCAAGCACGGTTACGAAGTGACGGTCGACAAGACGCTTTCGGAAATAACGCCCGAAGATTACGACGTTCTCATGCTTCCCGGCGGTAAAGCGCCGGCTGCCTTGCGCCAGGAGCCCTCGGCCTTGGCGATCGCTAAAGTCTTCGTGCAAAACGATCGGCTGGTGGCGGCGATTTGCCACGGACCGCAAATCCTGATCTCGGCCGGCGTGCTGAAGAACCGGCACGCCACCTGTTATCGTGCCGTGGCCGAGGAAATGAAGGAAGCGGGCGCCCATTACGAAGACCGCGAAGTGATCGTGGACGGCAATCTGGTGACATCGAGGCAACCCGCCGATCTCCCGGCGTTCATGCGAGAGTTCATGAAACTCCTGAAAAGCGGGACTTCTCGTTGACATGAAGAATCATCGGAAACAGCCATGAATACCGAACAAGCCCGTCTGCGGGAACTTCAGCTGCAAATGGAGGAATGGCAAACCGAACTCGACCAATTGGAAGCGTGGCCTGCGACCCGACTCGAACACAAGGAGCGGATCGAGGCGCTACGGGCAAAACTCCGGGCCGGCGCGGAACAACTGAGCGAGTGGCAAGGCGGCGGACGCTTGGAAATACCTTAAAGCGGAACCCTAAGCCGGGTGGAGGAGCGAAACCCGGTATTGTCAGCGACTGGAAACCTTATGGATATGCTTTTCGAAGACCGTACGGATGCCGGACGCCGATTGGCGCAGGCCTTAGGTGCTTATGCCGGCCGTTCCGACCTGATCGTGCTCGCCCTGCCCCGCGGCGGGGTGCCGGTGGCGTACGAGGTCGCCCGCGCCCTGAAAGCGCCGTTGGACCTCTTGATCGTGCGCAAGCTGGGGACGCCCGGCAATCCGGAGCTGGCCATGGGTGCGATCGCCAGCGGGGGCGCCTCCGTGCTGAACCGGGATGTGGTATCGATGTACCGGATCAGCGACGAAACCATCGAGCAAGCCGCCGCGACAGAGCGGCGGGAATTGGAGCGCCGCGAACGGCTTTACCGCGGCGATCGACCTTATCCCAAGCTCGAGAACCGCTGCATCATCGTGGTGGACGACGGCATCGCCACGGGAGCGACCATGCGCGCCGGCCTTGCGGCGCTGCGCCAGCAAAATCCGGCCTGCATCGTGGTTGCGGTGCCATTGGCGCCGCTGGATACGGTGGAACGCTTGCGCGCCGAAGTCGACGAGGTGATCTGCCTGACGACGCCCGAGCCGTTTTTTGCCGTCGGTCAAGGATACCGGGATTTTTCCCAGACCACTGACGACGAAGTTCGGGAGATTCTCGCCCAATCCTGGGGCGAATCCTCGGTTTAAGCAGACCTTTTTGGCAGGAAGATCAGATTATGGAGCATGCTACACCCTCGGATTCCATTGAATTCTCGGCAGGGCGGGAAGGCGTGACGCTGTCCGGCTCGCTGTTCATTCCAGACCAGCCGGTCGGACTCGTGATCTTCGCCCATGGCAGCGGGAGCAGCCGGTTCAGCCCGCGCAACCGCGCCGTCGCCGATTTCCTCAATCGCGCGAATCTTGCCACGCTGCTGTTCGATCTCCTCACCGCCGAGGAACACGATGTCGACCAATACACCCGTCAGTTCCGTTTCGACATCCGACTCTTGACCGAGCGGCTGGTGGGCGCGATCGACTGGGCCACCCGATACGAACTGACCAGCGGGCTTTCCGTTGGACTGTTCGGCGCCAGCACCGGCGCGGCGGCGGCACTCCGGGCCGCGGCCGAACGACCCGAGGCGGTGGCGGCCGTGGTATCACGGGGCGGACGGCCGGATTTGGCGGAAGAGCGCTTGCCCGAAGTTCGGGCGCCCACGCTCCTGATCGTCGGCGGCTACGACGATGCGGTCATTGAGCTCAATCGCGAGGCGGCCTTGCGTTTGTATGCCGTGCACAAACTGGAGATCGTCCCCGGCGCGACCCATCTGTTCGAGGAACCCGGCACGCTGGAAAAGGTGGAAGAGCTCGCCCGCGACTGGTTCCTGAAGTATCTACGCCGATGAACCGCGGCCCGCCTCGCTTGTTTGCCCTGAGCGAGAGCCGCGGTCTGGGCGAGAACATCGCCCGCGCGATGGGCTCGGTTCTGGATGAGGTTGAGGAAAAAGATTTCGAGGACGGCGAGCACAAGGCCTATCCGGCGGAAAACGTGCGCGGCTACGACGTGTTCGTGGTGCAATCGCTGTACGACGAGCCCGGCAAGAGCGTCAACGACAAACTGTGCCGCCTGTGGTTTTTCATCGGCGCGCTGAAGGATGCATCCGCCGCATGCGTGACCGCGGTCGTGCCGTATCTCGCCTATGCGCGGGCCGATCGGAAAACCCGGCCGCGCGAGCCGGTCACGCTCCGCTATGTGGCGCAATTGTTCGAGGCGGCAGGCGCAGACCGGGTCATCACGCTCGACGTGCACGATCTCGCGGCCTTTCAGAACGCCTTCCGCTGCCAAACCGATCATCTCGAGGCCGGGAGGTTATTGATCGAGCATTTCGCAACGCGGCTCCAGGGCGAGGTGGCCGTGGTCTCGCCCGACGCGGGCGGGCTGAAACGGGCGGAACGCTTCCGCCGCAAGCTGGCTAGGCGGCTCGGCGCGTCGGTCGGCAGCGCTCTCATGGAAAAGTACCGCAGCGATGAAACGGTGAGCGGTACGATTCTGGCGGGAAACGTGCGCGGCAAAACCGCCCTCATCGTCGATGACATGATCAGCACCGGCGGCACGGTAGCGCGCGCCGCCCGCATCTGTCGCGAGCAGGGTGCCGTAGCCGTACACGTCGCCGCGACCCACGGACTTTTCGCGGGCGAGGCCGCGAATGTCGTGGCTGATCCTGTCCTAGACAGCCTGGCGGTCACCGACAGCGTTCCGCCTTTTCGGCTTCCTCCGGAAACGGTTCGCGGCAAGCTGACGATTATCCCGATTGCCCCGCTGTTCGCGGAGGCCATCCGGCAGATCCGCATCGGCGGCTCCGTCAGCGGGTTGATGGAGGATTGAAGGAACTCGCCTAAATTGCTGAGTCCGCTCCTGAAGGGAGGGTGTCGTAATCGGCCCGACATGTAGACATGTAGGCTGGATTGAGGAACGAAACCCAGCATTTCCCCTTAGCGAGGTTGCTGGGATTCCTTCGTCATCCCAGCCTACTTTTGCGACACCGTCAAAGGGACAACAAACGATCCTTCTTCGAGACAAGCGAGATCGATAGCTCGAATCCCGAATCAATGTTTGCCGCCTTTATGGCCGCCTTTCCGCGTCGATTCGCGATCTTCCTCCTTTCCGCGGCCGCTGCCGCCCGCCTTTTTCCCGCCGCCGTGAATTTTGTTCACCGTGGCCCAGGCGCGCCGCTCGGCCTCTTCCTCGGGGATTCCGCGCGACTCGTAACCCTCCTCGATATGCCGAGCCTGCCGCTTCTGCTTTTCGGTGTACTTGTCTTTGCTTCCTCTGGCCATGGCCTGTGTCCTCTGCTGTTCAATCGGGAATAAGCCTAATCTTTACCGAGCTTAGACCGGCACGGAGACCATGAGTTTGGCCGGTTAGGTGAGCCCGATGACGGCGCCGGCCGCGAACTTGCCTGGGAATCCGACTGTCTCATTTGAGGAAGTCCGATAGTCGGAATTTCTTCGCCAATTCGGGAGTTTCGAATGCGATGACAAGCGTTCTCATTACGGGCAGCAACCGCGGACTGGGGCTGGAATGGTGCCGCCAATTCGCCCAGGCCGGATGGCGGGTTTTCGCTACCTGCCGATACCCCGACGAGGCGGTTGAATTGGCGCGGCTGGCGGACCAGTACCGATCGGTGCGTCTCCACCGGTTGGATGTAACGAACGCCGGCCAGATCGTGGCCTTAGCCGATGAATTGCAGGAGACGCCTATCGATATCCTGCTCAACAACGCCGGAGTCTATCCCGAGAAATATCTGCCGCCGAACGCGCCCCTCAATTATGAGGACTGGGCCTATACGTTTCAGGTCAACACCATGGCTCCGCTCCGCATGACCAAGGCGTTTGTCGAATCTCTGGCGCGCAGCGGAAGGCGGTTGGTGGTCGCGATCAGCAGCCATATGGGCTCCATTGCCGAGATCGACAGCCCCGGCAGTTACTTTTACCGATCCAGCAAGGCCGCGCTGAACGCCGTGATGAAGGGACTCTCTCTGGAGCTCAAGCCGCTGAACATCGGAGTGCTTCTGTTACATCCCGGCTGGGTGGCGACGCGGATGGGCGGTACCGGCGCGCCTTTATCGCCCGAAGAAAGCGTCCGCGGCATGCGCAAACTCATCGATGAGTTCACATTGGCAAACACCGGCCGGTTCTTTCGCTATAACGGCACCGAAATTCCCTGGTAACAACCGGCCGTAAAGCGCGGCGCCTTTTGCTCGTGTCCTGCTTTCGAAGATCGACTCATGCAACCTCCGCCGATCGGCGGAATTGGCATCATGTCGCACATGCGGCCGCTTTCGCCAGGTGGTGGGCCGGTTGATTGTGCTCTCGCGGTACGACGCGAAGTTCGAACCGCTCGAACCGGTGTGCCAAACGGCGAATCGCGGCGAAGCGGCGATCATGCGGGTGCCGTTGCCAGAGCTGAACCAGAGCCGGGCAGTCGGTGTGCACTCGAAGAATGGTCGCGCCATGCTCCGACGCCACATCCAGGGCCCGCTCCAGCGCCGCGATCTCGGTTTCAAAGGGAGGAATGGCTGCCGCCACCCGATCGATGCTTTTCGCCACGACCTCTCCATCGGCATTGGTCACGATCACGCCGATTCCGTTCGCTGCGGCCGAAGCCGTGCGCATGCTCGAGCCGTCGCACCAGGCGGAAAAGCCATCCGGCGGAAGGCGGCTCGCATAAACGATCCAAATCAGACGGTCGCGGATCTGTAGGATCGCTTGCGCCCGCGCAGGTTGACGGCGTACCCATCGTGCGGCTTGGCGCCGAATGCGTTCGGCTAACGCTGCAGGACTGGTCTGCTGAGCCGCAGCGATCAGCTCGGTCATATCGGAGCTGGCATCGAGCAACCGGTCGATCATCCGGTTGAGATGTCGGGAATCATCGCGACTGGTATCCATCACCGGTTGGAGCCCCGGGGAGGAAGCAAGTTTTCCTGCCTGCGCCCCACAGAGAAAGCCGGACGCCGATTTCGAGACTCGCGAGTTCCTCTAATTAGCGTTTCGCTCAACAGCAATGCCCTCGGCCTGAATTTCGCCCTTCTGAGCTACTTCACGGTACAGAAGGTTGTACAGCCGTGCATATAGGTATCCGCCCCCATTGTGTCTTATGTCAATGAAGGGCTGAATTAAAAGATCAACAAGACAGCGGTGGATCGCCCGAAGACATGGCCCCGAAGCCCGCAAGACGAACATAGGTTGCTGGCTTAGTGAAGAGTGGTTTTGGAGTGCGCCTCATAGGAAGCGAGGAAAATAGCCATGCGCATCAAATATGGACTGTTTCTAACGCCGCTGCTTCTCATGCCGGGCACCTCGTCTGCCCAACCCGAGTGCAGCGATTTCTCGGCGACCCGGCAGCCGTTCTTCGGCGAACTCCATCTGCATACCCAATACTCGGCGGATGCCGCGATGCGTATCGGTTCGCCAAGGGCGAGAAGGTCGGCATACCGCCGTTCGTGGATACGCGCACGGATCCGGACCCCGGGCTCGGATCAAAACAAGCCGTTTCCCCCGGTCAATGGCGTGGCTCAACATCCGTACTGCCTCCCGCCGGACCGCTGCGAGTTCACGGCGACGCGGACGGCTCAATTGCCGAAAGGGCGCACGCTGGATTTCGCGGCGATCACCGATCACTCAGAGTTCCTGGGCGAGACCAACATCTGTTTTTTCGAAGGGGGTAACGCATGCCAGGACGATTCCGAGTGCGGCGATCCGGGACAGATTTGTTCGCCACTGGATCAAAGGTGCGTGCCCCGCGGCTATGACAGCCCTTCCTGCGGCATCCTGCGGCAAGAAATTACGAGAGTTCGGGGTGGCAGAGGGGAATTGTTGCTCGGCATCAATGTCTCTCCCGAGTTTCCGACTAGGCTTCCGTTCTGCAACGAAGCCGGCGCCGGTGGAGACAGCACCTGTCTTTTCCAGGCCCAGAATGTCTAGCAGGAGATTCAGGCCGCCGCCACCGAAGCGAATGATCCCTGCCGCTTTACCTCGTTCATTGCGTACGAATATACCGCCCAGCCGGCGATGGGCGTGTGCACGGGACCCGGGACACCCCCGCCTCCCGGCGCAGGATCGCCTTGCTGGGCCGATTCGGACTGTCCGGCCACGGCGCCGGTCTGCGGCGCCAATCCGGGGGGCTCCAACAATCTCCATCGCAACATCATCTTTCGAACCGCCAGCGTTCCGAAGCTTCCCGTCAGCACGGTGGAAACCCCCACCGGTTGCGGGACCGGTTCGGATTGCGAAGCTTATCAGGGCCCAAACGGCAATTTTCCGCCCGGCGCCTTTTCGACGGCGAACGGCGTGGCGCTCGGGTCGCCGCAGATCATGCTCAAGACCCTGAGCGAGCAATGCAACGCCGGCAATAATTGCGAGTTTCTCTCCATCCCGCACAACTCCAACGTCAGCGGCGGCGCGATGTTCCTGGCGCCGGAAAGTCCGGAGGACGCCAGGGTTCGCAACGAGCTCGAGCGTCTGGTGGAGATCTTTCAGATCAAAGGCGGTTCCGAATGCCGTTTTTCCGCTCAGCATCCGGGGCTGTGGGGCACCTTCGATGAATTATGCGCATTCGAGAATGTCAGCTTTGCCAAGCTCGGCGGGCCGTTCATCCCGGACCCGGACGCCACCGACATCCCGCCCAACAGCTTCGTGCGCAACGCCCTGAAATCCGGCCTGCAATACGAGCAAAAGCAGGGGATCAATCCGTTTCAGCTCGGTTTCGTCGGCGGCACGGACAACCACAACGGCACCCCCAGCGATACCGATGCCGCGCAGTATGCCAAAACCGGGGCGCATGGGGATCTCAGCTTCGCTGAATCCGGTGCCGCTCTGAACGAGACGTTTTTCCTCGGCCTGGAAGCCAATGGTGGCGGCTTGACCGGCGTGTGGGCGGAAGAGAATACCCGCGACGCCATTTTCGCTGCCCTGAAACGCCGCGAGACCTTCGCGACCAGCAGCACCCGTCCGGTGGTACGCCTGTTCGGCGGATTCCAGCTCCCCGCCAACATGTGCAAGCAGGGCGACTTCGCGGCCCAGGGCTATGCGAACGGCGTTTCCATGGGCGGCACCCTCACGGGGGCCGGCGCCCGAACGGCCCCCCGTTTCGCGGTGGCCGCCATGATGGATCCAGGTTGGCCCGGCCACCCCGGTACTCCGTTGCAGCGTATCCAGATCGTCAAAGGCTGGGTGGATAAGAACGGAGAAAGCCACGAGGCCGTCTACGATGTGGCCGGAGGCGCCAACAATGCCACGGTCGACCTCGCGTCCTGCAAGGCGAGAGGTCCCGGACATGCCGATCTGTGCGCGGTATGGTCCGATCCCGCTTTCGATCGGGAGGAAAGGGCGTTCTATTACGCGCGTGTGCTCGAAAACCCAAGCTGCCGGTGGAACCAGTATTACTGCAATGCCCGCGGCGTCGATTGCCGCAAGCCGCCAAAAACCAAAGGCGACCAGCCCCGGTACACCGAATGGGAATACCAGCAGTGTTGCGGCAGCGCCGTTCCGAAAACCGTTCAGCAACGGGCCTGGACCTCGCCGATCTGGTATACCCCGAATCATCAGCAAGTCTCGCGGCAATAGGTCATGTGGGGCTGGCTGCGCAGTCCGGCGGTGCATTTTCTGATCATTGGCGGACTCTTGTTCGTTGGTTTCGATCTGGTGCCGGATCTTCATCGCCAGACCACCGGGAGGATGATGGAGCGCGCCCCCGTCATCCTGTCGTCGGCACGGGTTCGGGAGCTTCGGTCGGAGTTCGTGCGGCGTTGGGGTTCCAAACCCACACCCCAACAATGGCGTGCGGCGATCCAGCAAGCCGTCGATGACGAAATCCTCTATCGGGAAGCGCGGCTCTTGTCTCTCGAACGCGACGACCACAGCATCCGCCGACGGTTGGTCCAGAAGATGCGCGCCCTGAGTATGGACCCCAAGGCCGGCGAGGAAGATCTTTACCGCGAAGCCCGCCGGTTGGAGCTCGATGACGATCTCGTGATCCGGCGTATCCTCAGGGAGAAGATGCGCATCCTTTTGCAGCAGGACCCGAACGGCGTTCAAATCGATACCCGACAGGTCGAGGACTATATCGAGCGCCATCGCCAGCAGTTCGCGGTGCCGGCCAGAGTGACGTTCTCCCACGTTTTTTTCAGTGCCTCGGCGCAGGGCGGCACGCCGATCCAAAAAGCCAAGACCGCTTTGACGCGGTTGCGCTCTCGGTCCATCCTCCCTGAGCTATCGGAAGAACTTTCCGAGCCTTTCCTTCTCGGTCACCGGATGAGGGGCTGGACTCCGAGCCAAGTCGCGCGTCGCTTCGGCGAAAGTTTCGCGGAAGCGGTGTTTGCGCTACCCCCCGCCGCCTGGTACGGTCCGATCGCCTCCTCTTACGGACTGCATCTCGTCTGGGTACACGATAAGGCCACCGAAGCCTTGCCTCCATTGGAAACGATCCGGGAGCGGGCGGTGCGAGCCCTACAGGAGGAACGGTCGGCGATGAACTTCGCCAGAGGTTTACAGCGCCTGCGAGCGCTTTACGAGATTCGCATCGAAGATGGCGAATCGTATCGCTCCGCACTGGCAACGCCCGAAAAAGGTTCATGACAGGCACCATGCCGAAACGATTGATGTTGGGACTGGGCCTGGCGCTTGGCTGCTCCGGTATTCCGGCACACCCGCTCGATCCCGCGCTTCTGGAACTGCAAGAATCCGTGGCAGGCACGGTCGAGGTGCTGTGGCGTCTCCCGCTGTCTCCCGAGTTTCCGGAGCGGTGCCGTTCGATGTCGGCACCCAGCGCGGCGGAGGTCGGGCAAAGCGTTATCCAGCGTTGGCGCATGGACTGTGGTTCCGGGAGCCTGGCGGGGGAGCGAATCGGCGTGGCCGGCCTGGATATCCGCAAGACCGATGCACTGGTCCGAATCCGCCTTGCCGAGGGCCGGCTGATTCAGGCGGTCCTGCGCGGCGACTCGCCTTCGTTCGAAGTGCCCCGGCGCGCGAGCCCCTGGGATGTGATGCTCGCTTATCTCAAGCTCGGCCTCGAGCACATCCTGACCGGGTTCGACCATCTGCTTTTCGTGCTGGGACTGATCCTGCTGGTGCATCATTGGCGGCCATTGCTCTGGACCATCACCGCATTCACTGCCGGTCACAGCGTGACCCTGACCTTGGCCGCGATGGGCCTCGTGCACGTGCCGCAGGCGCCGATAGAGGCTCTGATCGCCCTTAGCCTGGATATTTCATGAGAAAAGGACGGCGGAATCGAAAAGCCCTTAAAATTCAATTGCTGAAGCTGAATTTTTGAGGAGATTCCGCCATGTCAGATTGTACCGGACAAATCGAGTTGTTTTCGCCGG
>Ga0196971_1000365_pt1 | contig 37902 bp, 34 predicted proteins | sample S1v_1013CmetaG_FD_148660 | JGI IMG/M metagenome (GOLD analysis project Ga0196971, IMG submission 148660) | Soil microbial communities from Anza Borrego desert, Southern California, United States - S1+v_10-13C | ecosystem: Environmental > Terrestrial > Soil > Desert | place: USA: California...
TGCCGTGCCTTGAGCGCTGGTTACAAGATTTTGTGCTGTTGCAGGTACTGGTGAACGATAGACAGGCGGCTTTGCGCGTCGCCGAGTTCGAGCAGTTTTTGCCGAGCCTTAAGCGGGATCGGCAGGATTTCGCACCAACGGTTGGCAACCCAGCCGGCATTTTCCAGTTGCATAGGTTGCGAGAACGGACTGATGAAGTCATCACCCTGCTCGGCATGCCCTTTGGCGTCCACATCATCGATCACAAGCTTCAGGGTTTTTGCGCAGCTGACGTGAATGTCGCTGACCGGGATGGCCCCGTCCGCGGCAATCATTTCAACGCGGGCCTCAAGGCGCTGGTCGGGGAGTACGCGCGTCTCGAGAATGCGAAAGCGTTCGCCGCCGCGCGTACGCAGCGTCATGACGCCGAGGTCCTTCATGTCCCAGTCGGTAATGTTGGCGATGCAGCCAACGGTTTCCGGTTCGGCTGCAACACCGACTTCCTGCCCATTCTTGATCAGGACGACGCCGAATGGCGCATCCACTTTCATGCATTCGCGCAGCATGTCGATGTAACGCGTCTCGAACACCTTCAACGGCAGTATTCCACCGGGGAAGAGAACGGTCTTGAGCGGAAAGAGAGGAAGCCAGTCGTCGCTGCGCATCATGATGATTACGTAAGTTCGCGGTGCCGCAGCAGTACGCGCTCGGTTGTGCGGAAGTGCTTTGCGAGTTGTTCGACCATGTAGACCGATCGATGCTGGCCGCCGGTGCAGCCAATCGCGACAGTCAGGTAACTGCGGTTGTCGTTCTTGAATGCCGGCAGCCATTTCTCAATAAAGGAGCGGATATCCGCGAGCAGTTCTGCGGCATGTGTCTGTGCATCCAGGAAGGCGATCACGGGTTCGTCGCGGCCGGTAAATGGACGCAGGCTCGTGTCGTAGAAGGGATTTGGCAGCACGCGGACGTCGAATACCAAGTCCGCGTCGAGTGGAACGCCGAACTTGAAGGCGAACGATTCGAACAGAAGCGTCAATGGAGTGCGCTCCGTCCCGACCAGGTCTTTGATCCAGGTGCGCAGCTTGTTGGCGCTTAAGCCGGACGTATCGATGACGTGGCTGATCTGTTCAATCCCCGACAGCATCTCGCGCTCGCGCAGGATACATTCGGTCAGGGTCGGCTGATCCTCGGACGATTGGCCCGGATTGATCCGGTGCGACAAGGGATGGCTGCGCCGGGTCTCGGAAAAACGCGTGATCAGCGATTCTGTCTTGGCCGTGAGGAATAGCACTTTGACATCATGACCTTCCTCCTTGAGGATGCGGATATCTGCAGGCAGTCCTGCAAGCGAGTCCGCACTACGTACATCCATCGCGACAGCGAGGTACTTTTCACCGTCTTCGAGCCGGGTCGCAACGAGTTGACGTAGCAGCTTGGGCGGCAGGTTATCGACGCAAAAGTAACCGGCGTCTTCGAGTGCATTCAGGCCAACCGATTTACCGGAGCCTGAAATGCCAGTGATGAGGATAATGCGCATAAGGCTTAATCATACCCCAAGCGATGGACGCGGGTCGGGAAACGCCCTGCTGCGAGAGGGCCCTAGCCCTATTCGTTGCCCATGGCCTTTTGCTGCCGCTCCATGAATTCCTTGAGCGTGTCGATTCCCCGCAGCTGGAGGATGGTATTGCGTACCGCGGCTTCAAGCAGAACGGCCAGGTTGCGGCCCGCTTCGACCGGGATGACCACCTTGCGGATCGGCAGGCCGAGCACTTCTTCGGTCTGGGAGTGCAGCGGCAGGCGCTCGTAGTTCTCTTCCAGGGTACTGCGGCGCACGAGATGCACGATCAGTTTCAGGCGCATTTTCCGGCGCACCGCGGTCTCGCCGAAAATGGTCTTGATGTCGAGAAGGCCTAGTCCGCGTACTTCCAGCAGGTTCTGCAGCAATGGCGGGCAGCGGCCCTCGATCATGTTGGGCGCAATCCGGGAAAATTCGACCGCATCATCCGCAACCAAGCCATGGTTTCGCGAAATCAATTCAAGGCCGAGTTCGCTCTTTCCCAATCCCGACTCGCCGGTGATCAGCACGCCAACGCCGAGTACATCCATGAACACGCCATGCATGGTGATGCGTTGCGCCAGCTCCTTGGACAGATAGACACGCAGATAGTCGATTACCTGCGCAGCAGGAAGTGGCGTTGAAAACAGCGGGATGTTTTTTTCGTCGCAGACGGACAGGATGTACGGCGGGGTCTCCAGTCCTTGGGCGATGATGAACGCGGGGGGCTCGCCATTGACCAGCTCTTCCGTCTGGTATTTGCGCGACGCCGGGGAGAGTTTGTTGTAGTACTGAATTTCCTGATGGCCGAAGACCTGCAGGCGGCCCGGATGGATGAGGTTGAGGTGGCCGACTTGGTCCGCGGCCGAAGTTGCGTCACCGGAAATGCGCCGTTCTCCGCCGGGAAAACCCGCGAACCAACCGAGCTGAAGCGCTTCGCGCGTATCGTCGTAGAGCTGCTGTATCGTCAGGTGTGTGGATGCCGGCATGGTACAAATGATACCGGTTATGCGTGGACGCTCGGTTGCCAGTCGAGGATGCGGGCATGCACAGAGGCAGAGTCGGGATCGCTGGCAAGCAAGTTGCGGAAGGCTTCGTCGGAAAACATTTCGGCAATTTCGGACAGAATTTCCAAGTGCTGTTGCGTCACATGGTCCGGAATCAGCAGAAAAACCAGCAATTTCACGGGCTGACCGTCCGGCGACTCGAAGGGAATGGGTTCCCTCAATCGTACAAAGGCGGCGAGCGGCGCCTTCAAGCCTTTGATGCGGCCATGCGGGACTGCGACGCCATGACCGAGGCCAGTTGAGCCGAGGCGCTCGCGCGCGAACAAATTGTCCGACACCACGGAGCGGGCGATGCCGCAGTTATTTTCAAAAATCAATCCCGCCTGCTCGAATGCGCGCTTTTTACTCGATACTTCGAGATCAAGCACGACGTTCTTGGCTGACAGGATTTTTGCGAGTGTGGTCATGTCACGAAACGATATGGTGCATCGCACAAGATGGGTTTGCGAGACGCATTATAGGCCTCTTTGGGGGATGTGCAATGCGAAGCATATGGTGATTTAAAGAAACAATATTGATCCAGGGCAGGGAAGCAATAAGCCGAGGTTAATAATTGTCAGACAACCATTGTCACCCTATCCGCCGACGCCATCTGGCACTACATATGCCCGGCTTTGAGTCCAGTTTCCCGTTGAAGTTTCCATAAAGCACTCAAATATAGGTGCCTCAAATAAGCGCTTGAAATATGCACCAAGACCTATTGGGCTTGTTGTCACCATTAGTCAAGTCCACGCCGAGACCCGAAGGCATGAAGTCATCTCATGCGCACTACAGACTACTGACGCGCGTTCCGTAGATTACTCGGCCGCTGGCCCGTCGTGAAATTGCTGCGCCAAGGGTTGATATCCAATCCCCCGCGGCGCGTGTAGCGCGCATAGACCGACAGTTTTTGTGGCCGGCACTGCCGCAGGATGTCCATGAAGATGCGTTCCACGCACTGCTCATGGAACTCGTTATGGTTGCGGAATCCGATCAGGTACTGGAGCAAGCCCTCCTGATTGATTTGCGCACCGACGTAACGAATTTGCACGCTGCCCCAGTCGGGCTGGCCGGTGACGAGGCAGTTTGACTTCAGCAGGTGCGATGTCAGCGTTTCCTCGACCATCGCTTCATGATGGTTTGCTATCAGCAAGGATGGATCCGGAGTGTAATTGCTGACCTCAATATCCAGGCGATCAAGCAACAACCCCTCCAGTTCCCCCATCTGCAGGGTGGAAAACGCATCGGGCAGGGTGAGTTTGACCTGTACCGGCGCATCAAAACCTGCTGTCAAGTCGGTACGCAAACGCTCTACAAGAGCCTCCGGCGAATCCAGTCGCGTCTGGTTGAATGAATTGAGATAGAGCTTGAACGACTTCGATTCGATGATGTTCGGCGAATCCGCCGGTACGGTGAATGTCGCGATTGCGACTTGCGGCTTGCCGCGCAAGTTCAGCCACGACAGCTCGTATGCATTCCAGATGTCTACGCCGAAAAAAGGCAGTGTTCCTGTGATGCCAATCTCCTCCCGCTTCTGTTGGCGCGGGATCGGGAACAGCAGGCCAGGGGCATATTCAGACTGGTAGCTGGTTGCTTTGCCGAGCGGAGAAGCTTCCGGCAGATTAGGCATGGTCATGAAGCGTTGTTCGAAGGTCGAGCGGAACGGCAATTCCAAAATCTATGACAGCGGGCGAACGTACGGGTTCGCCCGTATTTATTTACAGGAACAACTTGTATGCGGGGTTTTCGCTTTCGTCCCAGTGACGGTATCCAAGTGTCGACAGGAATTCACGGAAGGCCTTCATTTCCTTCTTCGGTACCTGCAGCCCCACCAGGATGCGGCCAACGTCGCCGCCTTGGTTGCGATAGTGGAACAGGCTGATGTTCCAGTTCGGCGCCATGCTGTTGAGGAAGCGCATCAGTGCGCCCGGTCGCTCCGGGAATTCAAAGCGATACAGCAATTCGTCGTGTGCGAGCGGGCTCTTGCCGCCGACCAGATGCCGGATGTGCAACTTGGCGAGTTCATCGTGCGTCAGGTCGAGTGCCTTGAATCCGTGCTTCTCGAAATTCTTCTCCAGCTTGGCCGACTCATCGCGACTGGAAATCTGCACGCCGACGAACACATGCGCTTCTTTTTCATCGCTGATGCGATAGACGAACTCGGTGACATTGCGCCCTCCGGTCAGTTCACAGAAGCGCTTGAAGCTGCCCCGCTCTTCCGGAATCGTCACCGCCAGCACCGCTTCGCGTGCTTCGCCGACTTCGGCGCGCTCCGCGACGAAGCGCAGTCGGTCGAAGTTCATGTTGGCCCCGCAAGCGACTGTCACCAGCACTTCATCCTTGATCGGTTTCTTGCCTGCTTTTGCACGCTCCACATATTCCTTGGCGCCGGCGACGGCCAGTGCGCCTGCCGGCTCCAGAATGCTGCGCGTGTCCTGGAATACATCCTTGATCGCTGCGCAGACGGCGTCGGTATCGACGACGATGACCTCATCGACGTACATCTTCGCCAGGCGGAATGTCTCTTCGCCCACCAGCTTGACCGCCGTGCCGTCGGAAAAGAGGCCGACATCCGGTAGCGTGACGCGGCGTCCCGCCTTCAGGCTGCGTGCCATTGCGTCGGAGTCCGTGGTCTGCACGCCGATGATCTTGATCTCGGGGCGGATCGCCTTGATGTATGCCGCCACACCGGCAATCAGGCCGCCGCCACCAATCGCGACAAAAATCGCGTGGATCGGCCCCGGACGCTGACGCAGAATTTCCATTGCGATCGTGCCTTGGCCGGCAATGACATCCGGATCGTCGAACGGGTGCACGAACGTCAGCTTGTGCTTCTTCTCGAGCGTCAGCGCGTGGTTGTAGGCGTCGGTGTAGGAGTCGCCAAACAGCACCACCTCGCCGCCGCGCGACTTCACTGCGTCGATCTTGACCGGTGGCGTGGTCGTCGGCATGACGATGACCGCACGGCAGCCGAGTTTGGTCGCTGACAGCGCCACGCCCTGTGCATGGTTGCCCGCCGAGGCGCAGATGACGCCACGCTTGAGTTGCGCGGGCGTCAGGTTCGCCATCTTGTTATATGCGCCGCGCAGCTTGAAGCTGAACACGCTCTGCACGTCCTCGCGTTTCAGGTAAATCTTGTTGTTCGTCCGCTGGGACAGGGTCGGGGCAAATTCGAGGGGGGATTCAACAGCAACGTCGTAGACGCGGGCGGTCAGGATCTTCTTCAAGTAGTCGGTGGTCATAGGCTAGGTGTTTCAAGCGTGCGCCGGCCGGCGCGGCATTCCGGGGAACGGATCATTATAATGGACGCTCTCGGCGATTCCCTTGCATCGCTTCATTTCTGACCTATCCGCGTAATCTTCACGCGGCGTCTTCCTCGCACACGATGATCGAATCCGCAATCCGCTGGTTGTTAAGCGTCCTCGCACTGCCCGATGTCGGGCTGACGTCGGTATTCCTGATCAGCGTCATTTCGGCCACCTTGCTGCCACTTGGCTCGGAGCCGGCGGTCTTTGCTGTGGCGAAGGCCAATAGCGCCTTGTTCTGGCCGGCGATTGCGGTGGCAACCGCGGGCAATACGATTGGTGGCATCATCGATTACTGGATGGGCTACGGCGCAAAGCAGGCCTTCGCGAAAGAGCGTGAGACCCACTGGTTCGGCTGGCTGCAGCGGTTTGGTCCCAAGACCATGCTCCTAGCCTGGCTGCCAGCGATCGGCGACCCATTGTGCACGCTCGGCGGCTGGCTGAAGTTGCCTTTCTGGCCATGTGTGTTTTATATGGCGATCGGAAAATTCCTGCGCTATGTAACCATGACCTCGTTGCTGTTGTACGTGCCCGACGGCTTCTGGAGGCAGGTGGTCAACCTCTTTTGATGCAGGATCGCAGCTTTTTGTCAATTTTTGCCCTAATTTGGCCGCATGAGACGTAAGGCTGTTGCCGCTTGATGCAACGCAATACGTTAGAATGCTTTTTTAGCGTTAGTCCGCCTATTTTTTGATGAACGCCCCAGCACAACTCCAAGCTTTGCTTTCTGACGCCCCAGGTGGCGCGGTTCCGACGCGCTTGCGCGAAATCCCCTACAACTACACTTCGTTTTCCGACCGCGAAATCGTGATCCGCCTGCTCGGCGAAGAATCATGGCGCACCCTGGATGAGCTTCGCGGCGAGCGCCAGACCGGCCGCTCCGCGCGCATGCTGTACGAAGTGCTGGGCGATATCTGGGTCGTACGTCGCAATCCCTACCTGCAGGACGACCTGCTTGACAATCCGAAACGTCGCCAGGACCTCATCGATGCACTGAACCATCGCCTGACAGAAGTCGAAAAGCGCCGGACCAGCACTGACTTGGCGGCGGCTGGCGACCCGCAGGCCAAGCGCCGCAGCGCCAATGTGGGAGTGTTGGTAAACGCCGCCAGAAAAGCGGTTGCCGACTTCGGTGAAGAATTCCGGCGCATGTACGACCTGCGCAAGCGCGCAACCAAAGTGCTGGGCCGCTACACGGCAAAGGACAATATCAAGTTCGACGGACTGTCGCGGGTATCCCATGTGACGGACGCCACCGACTGGCGCGTCGAATATCCGTTCGTCGTGCTGACGCCGGACGGCGAAGACGAAATGGCCGGTCTGGTGAAGGCCTGTATCGAACTCGGCCTGACCATCATTCCGCGCGGCGGCGGCACCGGCTATACCGGCGGCGCGGTGCCGCTGACGCCGCTTTCGGCTGTCATCAATACCGAAAAGCTAGAGCAAATCGGGCAGGTCGAAATGACCTTGCTTCCCGGCGTTGATCGTCCCTATGCGACCATTTATACGGGCGCGGGGGTTGTGACGAAGCGCGTATCGGACGCCGCAGAAAAGGCCGGTTTCGTCTTCGCGGTTGACCCGACTTCGGCAGAGGCGTCCTGCATTGGCGGCAATATCGCGATGAACGCTGGTGGCAAGAAAGCCGTATTGTGGGGCACCGCGCTGGATAACCTCGCGAGCTGGCGCATGGTTGACCCGAACGGCGACTGGCTGGAAGTCACTCGCATCGAGCACAATCTCGGCAAGATCCATGATGCGCCGGTGGCAAAATTCAAGCTCGAATGGACGCATCCTGCCGACAAGGGCAAGAGCAACAAGCCGTTCAAGACCGAATACCTCGAAATTGAAGGCCGCCGCTTCCGCAAGGAAGGCCTCGGCAAGGACGTCACGGACAAATTCCTCGCCGGCCTGCCAGGTGTGCAAAAGGAGGGGTGCGACGGCCTGATCACGTCGGCACGCTGGATTCTGCACAAGATGCCGAAGTACACACGCACTGTGTGCCTGGAGTTTTTCGGTCAGGCGCGCGAAGCGATCCCGTCGATTGTCGAAATCAAGGATTACCTCGACGCAGAATCGAGGAAGGGCGGCGCAATCCTCGCCGGCCTCGAGCACCTCGACGAACGCTACCTGCGCGCCGTCGGCTATGCGACCAAATCCAAGCGCGGCGTGCTGCCGAAGATGGCGCTGTTCGGCGATATCGTCGGTGACGACGACGAAGCAGTGGCGCGTGCGGCGTCAGAAGTGATCCGCATTGCGAACACGCGCGTCGGTGAAGGTTTCGTTGCGGTGACGCCGGAGACGCGCAAGAAGTTCTGGCTGGATCGCGCACGCACCGCAGCGATCGCCAAGCACACCAACGCCTTCAAGATCAATGAAGACGTCGTCATCCCGCTGAACCGGATGGGTGAGTACACCGACGGCATCGAGCGTATCAACATCGAACTGTCGATCAAGAATAAGCTGCAATTGCTGGATGAGCTGCGCGCCTTCTTCGTCGCTGGCCATCTGCCGCTCGGCAAGAGCGACGATGCGGACGTGCACGACATTCCGCCGGAAGAATTGCTCGGTGACCGCGTTACCCAGGCATTGCAGCTGATCGATGCAACGCATGCGCGCTGGACCTACTTGCTGACGCAGCTCGACAAGCCGCTGCGCGATGCCAAGTCGGAGCTGGCCGTGCTCGGTCTCGACAAGTTGGTCGATATCTTTGGCGAGCGCTTGACACGCCAGCCGGAGGCCAACGTATTCCACGTCGTGCAGGACCGCACCGTGCGCGTGTCGTGGAAGTCAGAGTTGCGCGCGCCGCTACGTCAAATCTTCAACGGTGGCGCGTTCAAGCTGATCCTTGACGAATGCAGCGCGATTCACAAGCGCGTGCTGCGCGGACGTGTGTTCGTCGCGTTGCATATGCACGCGGGCGACGGCAACGTGCACACGAACCTGCCGGTCAACTCCGACCACTATGAAATGTTGCAGGACGCGCATGCGGCCGTGGCACGCATCATGGTGCTTGCGCGTTCGCTGAACGGCGTGATCTCCGGCGAACACGGCATCGGCATCACCAAGCTCGAATTCCTGACGGAAGAGGAAATCAGCGATTTCCGCGACTACAAGCTCCGCGTCGATCCCGAAGGGCGCTTCAACAAGGGCAAGCTGCTCAACGACCCGAGCATGCCCGCAGACTTGCGCAACGCGTACACGCCATCGTTCGGCTTGATGGGACATGAATCGCTGATCATGCAGCAAAGCGACATCGGTGCGATTGCCAACAGCGTGAAGGACTGCCTGCGCTGCGGCAAATGCAAGCCGGTATGCGCGACGCATGTGCCGCGCGCGAACCTCCTTTACTCGCCGCGCAACAAGATCCTCGCAACGTCACTGCTGGTCGAAGCCTTCCTGTACGAAGAGCAGACCCGCCGCGGCGTGTCGATCAAGCACTGGGAAGAATTCGAAGACGTTGCCGACCACTGCACGGTCTGCCACAAGTGCTTCACACCCTGCCCAGTAGATATTGACTTCGGCGATGTGTCGATGAACATGCGCAACCTGCTGCGCAAGATGGGCAAGAAATCGTTTAATCCCGGAACTGCCGCAGCGATGTTCTTCCTGAATGCGACGGACCCGGCGACGATCAATGCCACGCGTGCGGCCATGACCGGGCTCGGCTTCAAGGCGCAGCGCTTGGCAAATGATGTGCTGAAGAATTTTGCAAAGAAACAGACGAAGGCCCCGCCGGCAACGCACGGCAAACCGCCGGTCAAGGAACAGGTGATCCACTTCATCAACAAGAAGATGCCTGGCAACCTGCCGAAAAAGACCGCGCGTGCGCTGCTCGATATCGAAGACGACAAGGTCGTGCCGATCATCCGTGATCCGAAGAAAACCACGGCGGATACGGAAGCCGTGTTCTACTTCCCGGGCTGCGGTTCCGAGCGCCTGTTCTCGCAGGTCGGCCTCGCAACGCAGGCAATGTTGTGGCATGTCGGCGTACAGACCGTGCTGCCGCCGGGCTATCTGTGCTGCGGCTATCCGCAGCGCGGCACCGGCCAGTACGACAAGGCTGAGAAGATGATGACGGACAACCGCGTCCTCTTCCACCGTGTCGCCAACACGCTGAACTACCTTGATATCAAGACGGTCGTAGTGTCGTGCGGTACCTGCTACGACCAGTTGCAGAGCTACGAATTCGAGAAGATTTTCCCGGGCTGTCGGATCATCGACATTCATGAATATCTGCTCGAAAAAGGCGTGAAGCTCGAAGGCGTGGGCGGCGTGCGTTACATGTATCACGATCCTTGCCATAGCCCGATGAAGCAGCAGGACCCGTTGAAGACGGTGAATGCGCTGATTACGACGGCCGATGGCCAAAAGGTCGAGAAGAACGAACGCTGCTGCGGTGAGTCGGGTACCTTCGGCGTCAGCCGTCCGGACATTTCCACGCAGGTGCGCTTCCGCAAGGAAGAAGAAATGCGCAAGGGCGCGGACAAGCTGCGTGCCGATGGATTCGGCGGCGAGGTCAAGATCCTGACGTCCTGCCCGTCGTGCTTCCAAGGCTTGTCACGCTACAACGAGGATTCCGGTACGACGGCCGATTACATCGTGATCGAAATGGCCAAGTATTTGCTCGGCGAGAACTGGCTGCCGGAATACGTAGAACGCGCCAATAACGGCGGCATCGAACGCGTGTTGGTATAAGACCTATGGCAAAAGAATCTCCCTGCGAGTTGTGCATCCAGCCCGGTGGCGAGGTGGTCTACCGGGATGATAACTATCGCATCGTGCTCATCGACGATGAGAATTACCCCGGTTTTTGCCGCGTCATCTGGAATGCGCACGCGCGGGAGATGACGGATCTGCCCACTACCGATCGCGCCATCCTGATCGCCGCGGTCTGGCAGGTGGAGGAGGCGGTGCGCGAAGTGATGCAGCCGCACAAGATCAATGTCGCCAGCCTCGGCAATGTGGTGCCGCACGTGCATTGGCATGTGATACCGCGCTATGAGGATGACGCGCACTTCCCCAATCCAATCTGGGGCGAGATCAAGCGGACACCGGCATCGGCGGAACTGCAAAAGCGCCACGCACTCGTGCCGAAGCTGCGCGAAGTGATTCTTGACCGATTTGACCGGTCCCTACTCTGATATGGCTGATTCCCCCAAGACCAACGTGGTGCCGACGGCACTGACCGTTCACAAGCAATCCCGCCTGCTGGAAATCGCGTTCGACAGCGGAGAAGTGTTTTCCCTGCCGTTCGAGTTCCTGCGCGTGTATTCCCCGTCGGCTGAAGTGCGCGGCCACGGTGTCGGGCAGGAAGTGCTGCAAACCGGCAAGCGTAACGTGCTCATTACTGCATTAGACCCGGTCGGAAACTACGCGGTTCAACCGCATTTTTCCGACGAGCACAATACCGGTATCTACACGTGGGACTACTTGTACTGGCTCGGCACCAATCAGGCTCTGCTCTGGGAGGACTATCTGAAGCGCCTTGAAGCAGCCGGTTTTACACAGGAAACGGGGCGCGACGCCCCGATGCTGGCTGAGAAGGGCGGCTGCGGCCACCACTAACCCCGTTTTGACTGCAGGCAAGAAAATCTGCCTGCCAGAATCTCGCTCGAGGGAACGCTTGGCGACGCTGCCTGTCTGCACTTGTATAATGCGGCTTCGATTAAAAAGGCCGTTCCCATGACGAATACAACGCATTTCGGTTACCAGACCGTTCCCGAGGAAGAAAAGGCACAGAAAGTCGCACAGGTTTTTCATTCCGTTGCCAGTAAGTACGACGTGATGAACGACCTGATGTCCGGTGGGCTCCACCGTTTGTGGAAGACATTCACCATTGCCCAGGCGGGTGTGCGTCCCGGCTTCAAGGTGCTCGACATCGCGGGCGGCACCGGCGATCTGGCCAAGGCATTTGCGAAGCAGGCAGGGCCAACCGGCGAGGTCTGGCTGACGGACATCAATGAGTCGATGTTGCGTGTCGGGCGTGACAGGCTCTTGAACAAAGGGCTGGCGACGCCTACTTTACTGTGTGATGCGGAGAAGCTGCCGTTTCCCAGCAATTACTTCGACCGGGTGAGCGTGGCATTTGGCCTGCGCAACATGACGCATAAGGATGCTGCGCTGTCAGAAATGCAACGTGTCCTGAAACCCGGGGGGAAATTGCTGGTGCTGGAGTTCTCGAAAGTCTGGGAGCCCCTGCAAAAACCGTATGACGTGTATTCGTTCTCGGTCCTGCCTTGGCTGGGCAAGCAGATCGCCAATGATTCGGAAAGCTATCGCTATCTGGCCGAATCGATCCGCATGCACCCCGACCAGGAAACCCTGAAGAAGATGATGCAGGACGTCGGCCTGGAACGCGTCGAATATTTCAACCTGACAGCCGGCGTGGCCGCACTGCATACAGGGATCAAACTGTAGGAGAGTGTCATGAAAAGATTGTTAATCGTCCTGATGGTCGCTGTGAGCGCAGCGTCCATGGTGGTAACCGAAGCCGAAGCCCGCAGGATGGGTGGCGGCGGTTCAATCGGACGGCAGTCGCAAGGGATCAGCCGCCAGGCGCCCGCGCAACAGCCGTCTCAAAACCAGATGAATAGCGCCAACCAGCAACAGTCGGCAGCCGCACCGGGCGCCGCGACTGCGCCGAAACCCGCAAGCCCATGGCGCAATATCCTCGGCGGCGCACTGCTTGGTCTGGGCTTGGGCGCGCTGCTGTCGCATCTCGGAATCGGCGGTGCGCTGGCCAGCATCATCAGTACCATCCTGATGGTCGCCCTGCTGGCCTTGGCCGCCATGTTTATCTACCGCATGTTCCGTCGCAAGGCACCGGACGCGCATGCTCGCGAGGCTTACGCAGGAGGGTATTCATCTGGCGTCGCAACACCGGAAATCGGCTCGCGCATTGAACCAAGAGCGCAACCGGCCGCATTCCAGGGCAACGCAGCAAGCAGTACGGCAGATGCCGGCGTGCTGAACATCCCCGCGGATTTCGATGTGCCGGCCTTCCTGCGCAGTGCAAAGACTTACTTCATTCGGCTGCAGGCGGCATGGGACCGCGCGGATGTGAACGACATCCGTGAATTCACGACGCCGGAAATGTTTGGCGAACTGCGCTTGCAATTACAGGAGCGCGGCGCCTCGCCCAACCATACCGATGTCGTCTCGCTCGATGCGAACCTGGTCGGCCTGGAAACGGTGGGCCATGAATATCTGGCCAGTGTCCGCTTCTCCGGCATGATCAAGGAAGCCGAAAACGCGCCGGCGGAGCCGTTCGCAGAAGTCTGGAACCTGACCAAGCCGGTATCCGGCCAAGGTGGCTGGCTGCTGGCAGGGATCCAACAATTATCCTGAGCCGACTGAAATAACCATCGGCAAACTGGTAAACTTAGGCCGCCCGTGAATTGTCACGGGCGGTTTTATTTTGTGACCATGATTTCTTCCCCACTCTCCGCTGCGATCAACCATTTGCTGGCCCAGGAGGCATGGGCGCGTGACAAGCTTACCCGGCACGCAGGCAAGGTCGCCTCGTTTGATGCAGGTGTACTGGCAGTCAGGCTCAAGGTCGCGCCGGATGGCATGGTGCAGGCTGCCGCGGACGAGGAGCCGATTAATGTCACGATCCGCATCAAGCTGGCGGACCTGCCTTTGATTGCGCAGAACCGTGAGCATGCGTTTTCCTATGTGAAGATTGAAGGCGATGCGGATTTTGCGAATGTGATCTCGCAACTGGGCGAAAACCTGCGCTGGGAAGCGGAGCAGGACCTCAGCCGCCTTATCGGCGATATCGCCGCTGCACGTGTTGTCGGAGGCGCGCGTGCGGCGTTCGATACCGTGCGCGTCACCCATCAACGGCTGGCCGAGAATGTCGCCGAATATTTTCTCGACGAAAAACCGCTGTTGGTAAGGCCGCAGACCGTGGCCGATTTCTCCAGCGATGTCACCAGGTTGCGTGACGATGTCGAACGTCTGGCCAAGCGCATCGAAAAATTAAAGGAAAGCCGCTAAATGCTATTCAGATTACTGCGGCTGTTAAAGATTGCCCGTGTCGTCATCCGTTACGGACTGGACGATATCGCCATATCGAGCCTCGCCCATCCCCGCGTTGCGAAGCTGATCTCATCGCTCGTGTTCTGGCGTGACATTTCTGCGCCGCGCGGCGTGCGCTTGCGCCAGGCGCTGGAAGACCTCGGTCCGATCTTCGTGAAATTCGGTCAGGTCCTATCGACTCGCCGCGACCTGATTCCGCTGGATATCGCCAATGAACTGGCGAAGCTGCAGGACCGAGTGCCACCGTTCGATTCCGATCTCGCCATCGCGCAGATCAAGAAGTCTCTCGGCGCGCATCCCGACCAGCTGTTCGCGGAATTCAGCCGCGATCCGGTAGCGTCTGCTTCGATCGCGCAAGTGCATTTCGCCAGACTCAAGAACGGCACTGAAGTTGCGGTGAAAGTGCTGCGTCCGGGCATGAAGAAGTCGATCGAAAAAGACCTCGCGCTGATGCGTATTGCCGCCGGATGGGTGGAAAAGCTGTGGGCGGACGGCCGGCGACTGAAACCGAAAGAAGTCGTCGCCGAGTTCGACAAGTACTTGCACGATGAGCTGGACCTGATGCGCGAGGCAGCCAATGCGAGCCAGCTGCGCCGCAATTTCATGAACTCCGACTTGCTGATCGTGCCCGAGATGCACTGGGATTACTGCTCGACGTCGGTGATCGTGATGGAGCGCATGAACGGCATCCCGATCTCGCAGATCGACCGCCTGGTAGCAGAAGGTGTGGATTTGAAAAAGCTTTCCCGCGACGGCGTCGAGATCTTTTTCACGCAGGTGTTCCGTGACGGTTTTTTTCATGCAGACATGCATCCCGGGAATATCCTGGTGTCGATCGATCCGGCGACTTTCGGTCGTTACATTGCCCTCGATTTTGGCATCGTCGGGACCCTGACGGACTACGACAAGGATTACCTGTCGCAGAACTTCCTTGCCTTCTTCCGCCGCGATTACAAGCGCGTCGCGCAGGCGCACATCGAGTCCGGCTGGGCGCCGAAAGAAACGCGGGTCGACGAGCTGGAGTCGGCAGTGCGCGCCTGCTGCGAGCCGATTTTCGACAAGCCGCTGCGCGACATTTCATTTGGCCAGGTCCTGCTGAGGCTGTTCCAGACCTCGCGCCGCTTCAATGTGGAGGTGCAGCCACAACTGGTACTGCTGCAAAAAACCCTGCTCAACATTGAAGGGCTTGGCCGCCAGCTTGATCCGGATCTCGATCTCTGGAAAACCGCCAAACCTTACCTCGAGCGCTGGATGGAGGAGCAGGTCGGCCTGCGCGGCCTGATTGCGCGCTTCAAGGAAGAAATCCCGCATTACAACAACATGATTCCGCAATTGCCGCGACTGGTGCACCAGGTGCTGTCGGCAAGGATCGAGGAACCGCCGAAGCACAATGCCGAACTCCTGAAGCAGCTGATCGCCGAGCAAAGACGCACCAACCTGCTGCTTGGTTTTGCGGTGTATTTTGGCGGCGGCCTGATCGGCGGCATCATCGTCGCGCAGCTGATGTTGCGCTGGTATCCCTTCTTCCACTGGTAGTCACAGCTCGCCATGCCGACTTTCGAATCCCGCGATCCTTCCGAATCCGCTTTCTGGTCTGAACGGTTCAAGCTGGATTTCACGCCGTGGGATCGTGGCAGCGTCCCGCAGCAGTTGCAGAAATTTGTCGCGCAGTCGCAACGGCGGTACGCAACATTGATTCCAGGGTGCGGTACGGGCTACGAAGTGGCATGCCTGGCCGAAGCCGGGTGGGATGTGACTGCAATCGATTTTTCCGAAGCCGCCGTCGAGGCCGCACGCAAGGTCTTGGGGCCGCTGGCGTCACGTGTAAGACAGGCGGATTTTTTCGACTTCGTGCCGGAACACCCGGTCGAACTGATCTATGAACGCGCCTTCTTCTGCGCGCTTCCGCCCCGCATGCGGCCCGATGTGGTGGTGCGCTGGGCACAGCTGCTGCCGCCGGCTGGACTGCTGGCAGGTTACTTCTTTTTTGGTGAGGAACCGAAAGGGCCACCGTTCGGGATTGCACGGGAAGAACTGGACGCCATGCTGACGCCAGCATTTGAGTGCATTGCAGACGAGGCTGTTCCGGATTCAATGCCGGTTTTTGCCGGAAAAGAGCGCTGGCAGATCTGGCAACGTCGCCCTTTGGAACAGGGCCGCTAGGAGCGCGGTTTTTTTGCCGTTCTGGCGAAATTCTGCGGATATAATCCCGAAAATTTTATTCAAGGAGCTTGCATGAGCACACTCGTCGGATTTGTCGTCCTGTACCTGATCGGGTCGGTCGGCATCGGTCTGTATGCTGCGACCCGCGTCAAGAGCTCCAAGGACTTTGCGGTCGCCGGCCGGCACCTGCCGTTGCCCGTAGTGACGGCGACTGTGTTCGCTACATGGTTTGGCTCGGAGACCGTCCTGGGCATTTCCGCTACCTTTGTGAAGGAAGGCTTGGGCGGCGTCGTGTCCGACCCGTTTGGCTCCAGCCTGTGCCTGATCCTGGCGGGCCTGTTCTTCGCTCGCAAGCTGTACCGGATGAACCTGCTCACCATTGGTGACTATTACAAGTTTCGCTATGACCGCAAGGTAGAGGTGATCACGACGCTGTGCATCGTGGTTTCCTATCTTGGCTGGGTCTCGGCACAGATCAAGGCGCTCGGCCTGGTGTTCAGCGTGATCACCGACGGCGCGGTCAGCGAGCAGATGGGCATGATCATCGGTGCTGCCATCGTCCTAACCTATACGACCTTCGGCGGCATGTTCTCGGTAGCGATCCTGGACTTTGTGCAGATGATCGTGGTGATGGGCGGCCTGCTGTTTATCGGTTACATCATCACCGGCATGACCGGCGGCGTGATGCCGGTGATCCAGCACGCGGCCGAGGCAGGCAAGCTCGATTTCTTCCCCGAGGCGAAACTGTCGGCCTGGGTGCCGTTCATCGGGATGTGGCTCACTATGATGCTGGGCTCGATTCCGCAGCAGGACGTGTTCCAGCGGATTACATCGGCAAAGGATGAAAAGACTGCCGTGCGCGGTTCGGTACTCGGTGGCTCGATCTACTTCTTCTTCGCCTTCGTGCCGATGTTCCTTGCCTATTCGGCCACACTGGTCGATCCCGAGGTGTTCAACAACCTGGTCGAGAACGATTCACAGCGCGTGCTGCCGACGCTGATCCTGCAGCACACCCCGGTCTTCGCGCAGGTGATCTTCTTCGGGGCACTGCTGTCCGCAATCATGAGCTGTTCTTCGGCCACGCTGCTTGCGCCATCGGTTGCATTCTCCGAGAACATCATCAAGCACTCTTTCCCGGACATGTCTGACCGCACTTTCCTGCGGGTGATGCGGATTTCGCTCGTAACGTTTGCGCTGATGGTGCTGACCGTCGCACTGAACTCGGAAGCCAGCATCTTCGAGATGGTCGAGAACGCCTACAAGATCACGCTAGTTGCTGCATTCGTTCCGCTCGCCTTCGGCCTTTACTGGAAGCGGGCAACGACGCAAGGCGCTTATCTGGCGATGGCCGCCGGACTGGTGACATGGGGGCTGTGCGAGGTATTGCAGCCAAGCGAAGTCTGGCCGCCGCAACTGCTTGGTTTGCTGGCAAGTATTGCTGGCATGATCATCGGCACGCTCCTGCCGCAAGTCGTTGGCGAAACCTCGGCTGAATCCGTAACCGCCTGATTTTGATGTCTTTCTTGCAAATTGACGGTTCCGCCGAGTTCCAATGGCGGCACCGTTCGTTTCTTGTTCCCAGAAGCAGCCATTCCCAAAAATTTTCCGGAAACCCCTTATAATTCAGGGTTTTGGATGATTTTTGAGAGGTACACTCATGCCGATTTACGCTTATCGCTGCGAAACGTGCGGTTTTACCAAAGATGTGCTGCAAAAAGTGTCTGACGCGCCGCTGACGGTATGCCCATCGTGTGAAAAGAGCTCTTTCAAGAAACAATTGACTGCGGCTGGTTTCCAATTGAAAGGCACCGGCTGGTACGTGACCGACTTCCGCAATGGCAGCGGTGGTACTTCCTCACCTGCAGCCAAGACGAAGGAGGCGGAAAGCACTTGCCCCGCTTCGGAATCCTGTGGCGCGGCATGTGGCGCTTCGACGTCGGCTACATCGGCTGCGTAAAAATGAAAAGGTGCGGTGCACTTGCTCTGCACCACAAGGATCATGCGTAAATATTTTGTCACAGGCCTGCTGGTATTGGTTCCCCTAGCAATTACGCTCTGGGTGCTGAACCTGATCGTCAGCACCATGGATCAGTCGTTGCTGCTCTTGCCAGAGCGCTGGCGGCCAGCTGCCCTGTTCGGTTTTAACATCCCAGGCCTGGGCACGATTCTGACACTGCTGTTTGTATTCGCGACCGGCCTGCTGACACGCAATTTTATCGGCAAGCAGGTGGTGCACCTGTGGGAGCGTGTGCTGACTCGCATCCCGATCGTCAGCTCGATCTACTCCAGCGTGAAGCAGGTTTCGGACACCTTGTTTTCCTCGTCCGGCAATGCATTCCGCAAGGCGATGCTGGTGCAATACCCGCGCCAAGGCTCATGGACCATTGCATTCCTGACCGGCACGCCCGGCGGGGATGTGAAGAATCACCTGACCGGCGACTACATCAGCGTGTATGTGCCGACCACCCCGAACCCGACATCCGGCTTCTTCCTGATGATGCCGAGGGCGGAGGCGATCGAGCTCGACATGACTGTCGACGAAGCATTGAAGTACATCGTGTCGATGGGCGTCGTTGCACCCGAATATGTCGTTGCTGCCTCGACCAACCTGAAGGCTGTTCCACCACCGATCTGAACCAGGCGGCCCACTAATCCAGACCCCGCGGTCGGCACGCCGCAGCGGGATCCATTACAAAGAATCTGAAACTGGAAACTGACTATGTCTATGCGAACTCATTACTGCGGCCTCGTCACTGAGGAGCTCCTCGGCCAAACCGTCAGCCTGTGCGGCTGGGTGCATCGCCGGCGCGACCATGGTGGCGTGATCTTCATCGACCTGCGCGACCGCGAAGGACTGGTGCAGGTGGTTTGTGACCCGGACCGTGCCGACGTGTTCAAGACCGCGGAAGCAGTGCGCAACGAATACTGCGTACGCATCACCGGCCTCGTGCGCAACCGCCCGGAAGGCACGACCAATGCGAACCTCAAGTCGGGCAAGATCGAAGTGCTGTGCCAGCAGTTCGAAGTGCTGAACGCCTCGGTCACGCCGCCGTTCCAGCTCGATGACGACAACCTGTCCGAGACCACCCGCCTGACGCACCGCGTGCTCGACCTGCGCCGTCCGCAGATGCAGAACAACCTTCGCCTGCGCTACAAGGTCACGATGGAAGTGCGTAAGTTCCTGGACGCCAACGGCTTCATCGACATCGAAACCCCGATGCTGACCAAGTCCACACCGGAAGGCGCACGTGACTACCTCGTGCCGTCCCGCGTCAATGCAGGCAACTTCTTCGCGTTGCCGCAGTCACCGCAGTTGTTCAAGCAGCTGCTGATGGTCGCCAACTTCGACCGCTACTACCAGATCACCAAGTGCTTCCGTGACGAAGACCTGCGTGCCGACCGCCAGCCGGAATTCACCCAGATCGACTGCGAAACGTCTTTCATGAACGAGCAGGAAATCCGTGACCTGTTCGAAGGCATGATCCGCGGCGTGTTCAAGAACACGCTGAACATCGACTTGCCGAATCCGTTCCCGGTCATGGACTACGCGACCGCGATGGGCCTGTATGGCTCGGACAAGCCGGACATGCGCGTGAAACTGCAGTTTACCGAACTGACCGACGTGATGAAGGATGTCGACTTCAAGGTCTTCTCCGCCGCCGCCAACATGGAAGGCGGCCGCGTGGTCGGCTTGCGCGTTCCGGGCGGCGGCGCGATGCCACGCTCCGAGATCGACGCCTACACGCAGTTCGTCGCGATCTACGGCGCCAAGGGCCTGGCTTATATCAAGGTCAATGAGAAGGCAAAGGGCCGTGACGGCCTGCAGTCACCGATCGTCAAGAACATCCACGATGCCGCGCTGAACGCGATCATCGAAAAGACCGGTGCGCAGGACGGCGACCTGATCTTCTTTGGCGCCGACAAGGCGAAGGTGGTCAATGACGCCATCGGCGCATTGCGCGTGAAGATCGGCCACAGCGATTTCGGCAAGAAGAGCGGTTTGTTCGAGGACGCATGGAAGCCGCTGTGGGTCATCGATTTCCCGATGTTCGAGTACGACGAGGAAGGCCAGCGTTATGTCGCCGCCCACCATCCGTTCACTTCGCCGAAGGACGGTCACGAGGACCTGCTCGAGACCGATCCGGGCAAGGCACTTGCCAAGGCCTATGACATGGTGCTGAACGGCTGGGAACTGGGCGGCGGTTCGGTGCGTATCCACCGTGCCGATGTGCAGAGCAAGGTATTCCGCGCGCTTAAGATCGGTGCGGAAGAGGCGCAGCTCAAGTTCGGTTTCCTGCTCGATGCGCTGCAGTACGGCGCACCGCCGCACGGCGGGCTGGCATTCGGCCTCGACCGCATCGTAACGATGATGACTGGCGCCGAATCGATCCGCGACGTGATCGCATTCCCGAAGACCCAGCGTGCACAGTGCTTGCTGACCCAGGCTCCGTCCGAGGTCGACGAGAAGCAGTTGCGCGAACTGCATATCCGTTTGCGCACTGTCGAGCCGGCGGTGAAGGCGTAAGGCTTGCGGTGAATGGAAGACAAAAAGGCGCGATGTTCGGCGCCTTTTTGTTTTGTGCCTCGTTCTGGCTTGAACGCGCAAGTTCGCGCGCGCGATTAGGAGCCATGTCCGGCAGAGCAAGACGGACACCTCTTCCAACGCACAGCAGATAAATGACCAAGCCCTATAAAATTCCAGAATCCGTACTCGTTGTCATTTACACCGCCGAACTCGAGGTCCTGTTGATCGAGCGCGCCGATCGACCAGGATATTGGCAGTCGGTCACCGGGTCGAAGGATGCCGAGGACGAACCGCTGGTGCTGACCGCGCGACGCGAAGTATTCGAGGAAACCGGCATCCGGATCGAGGACGAATCTTCGGATAGCCAGCCCACAATGAACGTCGTCCCCGTCCGCAATCTGGTGGATTGGCATTTATCCAACGTGTATGAAATCTACCCCGTGTGGCGCCATCGCTATGCGCCCGGTGTCACGATGAATACGGAGCACGTGTTCGGACTTGCGGTGCCGCGAAACATTCCGATTACGCTCGCGCCGCGCGAGCACGTCAACCACATCTGGCTGCCGTATCGTGAGGCAGCGGACAAGTGCTTCTCGCCTTCGAATGCCGAAGCCATTCTGCAATTGCCGACTTACTCGCCAATCCGATAAAACTTGTTTTAGGATAAGTTTGTCGAAAACAGTTTTCACCCCCGTGCGAGACCGCTTCACTTGGCATCCACAAGGTCTAGAATAATTTCATGAAACTCCGGATTGCGACGTACAACATTCATAAGGGCGTCAGCACCCTGCGCAGCATGCCACGCATTCATGCGCTGAAACAGGCGCTCGCATCGATGGAAGCCGATGTGCTTTTTCTGCAGGAAGTGCAGGGCCGGCACGACAAGTACGCGATGCGTCATGCGGCGCTTTGGCCGGAGGAGGCTCAGCATCAGTTCCTGGCGGGCGATTCGCACCAGGCCGTGTATGGCATGAATGCAGTGTACGACCATGGTCATCATGGCAATGCATTGCTGAGCCGTTTTCCGGTGCTCTCGGCCAGTAACCGTGATGTGTCCGACCACGCATTCGAGCAGCGGGGAATTCTCCACTGCGTGGTGCAGACGCCCAAGGATGACATCCATTGTTACGTCATCCATCTCGGGTTGTTTGCGCGTAGCCGACGGCGCCAGACGGAAGCGCTGATCGAGGCGGTCGAGAGTTCATCTCCGTCCGATGCGCCATTGATCATCGCAGGCGACTTCAACGACTGGACCAACCAGTTGAGCGACACGTTGCGAAATCGCCTCGGCGTCACCGAAGTCTTCGACGAGAATGTGTCCGGGCGCGGATTCGGCACCTACCTGCGCACATTGAGCGGTCGGGGACCGAAAGCGGTGCCTGCGCGCACATTCCCGGCCGCGCTGCCATGGCTGCGACTGGACCGCATCTATGTGCGCGGCTTCCGGATCGAATCGGCTCAGGTACTGCACGGCGCATTATGGGCAAAGCTGTCCGACCACGCACCGATTGTTGCATCTCTCGCACTGCAATAAATCCTGCGACTCCGTCGATGTAGAATGCTCGCCAACATCGTAGCCATTGGAGTCATGCCTGCTTTATGCGTCAGGTTGAATTTACTGCCCGCAACAAGATCACGCTTCTGCATTGCGGTGCCGAGTATTTTCCCGCACTGATTGCCGCGTTTGACGCGGCGCGCTTCGATATTTATCTCGAAACATACATCTTCACGCTGGACCGCACCGGCGTGGAGATCCGAGATGCGCTAATCCGCGCTGCACGTCGTGGTGTCACGGTCAATGTCGTCACCGATTGGCTTGGCAGCGGCCATCGCGAATCGGTGCTCCTCCACGAGCAGTTGACAGCGGGTGGCGTCAACCACCATGTGTTCAATACCTTCTTCCGGCGCGGTGTGGCACGCACGCACCGCAAGATGTGCGTGGTCGACCGCCAGGTAGCCTTTCTCGGCGGGCTGAACATCAATGATGACTACATCTCCGATGACGGGTTCGACGTGCCGCTGCCCGCACCGCGCTGGGATATCGGAGTCAGGATCACTGGCCCGTTGGTCGCCACTATCCATCGCGACATGCAGTCGCAGTGGCTGCTGCTTGGCGGCTTGCACCTGCGCTACCGTTGGGAGCTGTTTCGCGAGCGGCGCGTGGGCGGACGGGAGCCCGGCGAGGGGCCGGCGCTTGCGGCGCTGGTGCTGCGTGATAACCTGCGCAACCGCCGCACGATCCAGCAGGCCTACCTGAAAGCGCTTGGTGGCGCACGCAAGGTGGCCTTGCTGGCGAATCCGTACTTCGCACCGGGGCGAAAGCTGCGCGACGGCCTTGCATCGGCTGCAGCGCGCGGCGTCGAGGTGACGTTGTTGATAGGCGTCGGCCAGTTTCGCATGCAGGATGCAGTGGCGCATTCCTTCTATCCCAAGCTGCTGAAGAGTGGCGTCAAAGTCGTCGAGTACCGCAAGACGCAGTTGCACGGCAAGGTCGCCGTAGTCGATGACAGCTGGGCCACCGTCGGTTCGAGCAACTGGGATGGCCTGAGCCTGTTCGTCAATCATGAGGCGAACGTCGTCGTCAAGGACCATGATTTCGCGCTCGCATTGCGTGGCAAGATCGAACAGGCTATCGCAGAAGGCGTGCCGGTTCGTATGGAAGATTATGTGAACATTCCCTGGTACGAGCGCGCGTGGTACGGGGCAGCCTACCTGTTGTACAAGGGGATCCTGCGGATTATCACGCTCGGCAGGTATACCGAATAACGCGGGCCGTGGTCAGGGCGCCAGCTGTTCCAACTCGGCTTCACGCCGGATCCAATCGCAGAACATCTTTACGGCCGGGCGGCTCTCCGCGTCGGGCAGGCGCAGCAGGTGAAAGCGATAGGGGCCCAGCACGCGCTGCGGAAAGAGTCGTACGAGCTTCCCGTTGCGAAGGTCTTCGGCGATAAAGGGCTCGGCGGCAACGGCCACTCCCTGATGGTTTGCAGCCGCTTCCAAAGTGAGATAGGTGTGCGAAAAACTCGGGCGCGTGCCACCGGTGTAGCTAATGCCGAATGCGGCCAGCCAGCGTGCCCAATTGATCTCGTCCGGGATGCGCATTTCGAGTTCGTCATGCAGCAGCGGATAGCGCAGCAGGTCCGCTGGTTCGCGCAAATCGGGAGCGGCAGCCTTAAAGGCCGGGCTGCATACAGCTGAAAACCATTCTTCCATCAGCACTTCTGCCTGAAGCCCGGGATAGGTGCCGCGCCCCAGGCGAATTGCCACGTCCACCCCTTCGCGTACAAAATCGGCCGGATGCAGTGAGGCGAGCACCCGCATGTCGATCTCGGGATGCTGCTCGCGAAGCCGCCCGAGGCGCGGCATCAGCCAACGTGCGACCAGCGACGGTACTGACGTCACTGTCACCACCCGTTCGTCGCCGCGGCGACGTACTGCATCCGACGCATCGACGAGCCCGTCCAGCAAGGGGCGCAGCGCCTGCGCATATTGCTGCCCTGCCACCGTCAGTACCACGCCACGCGGCAGTCGTTGAAAGAGTGTGACGCCCAGCCATTCTTCCAGTTGCTTGACCTGGTGCGCGACCGCGCCGGCGGATACATGCAGCTCCTCTCCGGCACTCTGAAAGCCGCCATGCCGGGCAGCGGCTTCGAAGGCACGGATGGCAGGAAGGGGAGGCAGGCGGCGGTTCATGGATGAGGTTGGCTCAATATTATTGGGGCTAACCGTCAAGAATATTGGTTTGTGTGCGAGGCGGCAAGCCAATAGACTGCCTTTACTCGAATGGCCGCTCCATATTCCCTCAATTTCATTTGCCCTAAAGCCTATGCCGCAGCACTACGCCATTGCCCTTGTCCTGCTTTCTGCCCTTGGTTTCGGGAGCATGGCCATTTTTGCCAAGATTGCCTATGCGGCTGGCATTACGCCGACCATGTTGCTCGCATTGCGCTTTGCGCTCGCCGTCGCAATCCTCGCGCCGGTGGTCTGGCTGCGGCGGCTGCCGCTGCCGCGTGGCAGGGCGCTCGCTGGATTTGTGCTGATGGGGGCACTGTACACAGCACAGTCTCAGTGCTACTTCACCGCATTGATGCATGCAAGCAGCGGCTTGGTGGGCTTGCTGTTATACGTTTATCCGATTCTTGTCACCTTGATGGCCGTGGCATTTGGCTGGGAAAAGCTGGACCGGCGCACCTTGCAACTGTTGGCCCTCGCAGTCGTCGGCATGGCGATTACCCTGGGCGACAACTTGCAGGGGCAACCGCTCGGTATCGTGCTCGGCTTGCTCGCTGCGGCGGTCTATGCCGTCTATATCGTCGTCGGTGGCCGCCTCACGCAGAACACCGATCCGCTCGCGGCAACACTGGTTGTCATGGCTGCAGCAGCCGTCGGTAACGGAGCGCTCGCGCTGGCCGGCGGCTCATCCTTGCCGTCGGGTGTGACGGCCTGGCTGGCGATCGGCGCCATTGCCTTGTTCTCGACCGTGCTTGCGATTGCCAGCTTCCTCATCGGAATCAAATACATCGGACCGGCGAGGGCCTCGATCATTTCGACGCTGGAGCCGGTCATTACGCTATGCCTCGGTGTCGCGCTGCTTGGTGAAAGCGTCAGCGGGGGGCAGCTTGTTGGCGGGACAATGGTGCTTGCTGCGGTGGTCATGCTGTCTTTGCGTCCGCGTGCGCCATTGCCCGTGGATGGCACGCGGGATGGGGCACGGGCATAGGGGCGCCAAGAGACGATTTGCAAACCTGCTGCGCCCCCGACCAAATTCGGACCGCGCTACGGTTTTCAAACGGTCTCTAATCTGCACGAGCGGGGGCTCCACGAAGAAACGGGCGACGGACTGATTTGCGCAGCTGCAAGCTTGTTCACTCTGCCGATTTCCGGCAATCTCGTTCACGGTACGGATTTTCAATCATTGATCATCCATTCCGACCATGAACTTCACATCCGACCTGTTGGCTACCCTGCGCAACGCCCGGCGTATTCTCGTCTTCACCGGCGCGGGCGTTTCCGCTGAAAGCGGGGTGCCGACCTTTCGCGATGCCCAGACCGGGCTCTGGGCTAAACACCGGGCGGAAGACCTCGCGACACCGGATGCCTTCCTGCGTGACCCCGTCATGGTGTGGAACTGGTATGAATGGCGTCGCGAGTTGATGCGCAAGGTCGAGCCGAATCCGGCGCATCTGGCGATTGCGCGTCTTGAGCAACTCGTTGAGCGCGTCACTGTCGTTACGCAGAACGTAGACGGGTTGCATGCCCGCGCGGGCAGCACGGATGTCATCGAGCTGCATGGCAATGTCTGGACAAATTTTTGTTTCGACTGCCGACGGCCCGCGGACGTCAGTGACTCGCCGCAAGTCCCTCCGCGTTGTTCCCATTGTGGCGGCATGGTCCGGCCCGGCGTCGTGTGGTTCGGTGAAGCATTGCCCGCGGCGGCATGGAGCAGGGCATACGATTTGCTGCAAAGCGTAGACGTGTTTTTCTGTATCGGCACATCGAGCTTGGTTGAGCCTGCGGCAAGCCTGCCACGCGAAGCACGCTTGAACGGATGCCCTGTGATTCAAATCAATCCGGAACCCACCAGTCATGATGAGATTGCGCAGTATGTCTTGCGCGGCAAAGCAGGGGAGGTAATGCCAGCCCTGCTGGCTGCGGCATGGCCAACAGGATGAGAAAAGCGGGTCCTCCTTGCTGAGATGCTTGCTTTCTCTGGCGTGTACGGGAGAAAACGATGCATCAGGAAGACGAGCAGGCCATTCGCGCCCTTATCAGTGATTGGCAATCGGCGACTGTGGACGGAGATGCGCAGCGTTTGAACGCTTTCATGGCGGACGACGTGGTTTTCCTCGCTCCCGGGCAGCCGCCCATGTGCGGCAAGCAAGCATTCCTCGATGCCTTCCGGGAGGGATTGAAACACTTCCGAATGGAATCGCGAAGCGAGGTGCGGGATTTGTATATCGCTGACGACCTCGCATACTGCTGGACCCACCTTTCAGTGACAGTTACGCCGCACCAGCAAGGGCTTGAGATGCGGCGCTCAGGAAACACGCTCACCATTCTCCGGAGGCAAGCCGATGGCCGGTGGGTCATCGTGCGCGACGCCAATATGCTCACACCGGAGCCGGCTCATATGCCGACGGAGCGCGCGCCGCTGCTGTAAGCCTTACCACTCGCCGTGTAAAAAAGCGGTCGCTATCTTGCGCGACCGTAAATCATCCTTTCCTGTCTCCTTCGGCGCTTCCTTGCCATGCCCGGATGGCATGGAAGTTGCGCCACCTCCCGACTTTGCTTTATTCGCGTCATGGCGAAACTTTGACGGTGGGATCCATCCAACCTTACTCCCCCTGCTAATCGCTCGGCGCCCGTCTATTGACTTCGGTTACTACGCTAACCGGCCCCTGAAAGGAGAAGGAGTATGGCACTCGATTTATTCAGCTCGAAAGGCACTCCCGTAGAGCAGCAGCGCTTTACCTGGCGCGACATGGTCGGCAAGCCGATCAGCAAACTCGATGATGATGCATTCACGCGCGTGCGCGTCATCCTGATGAACGGCATCGAGATCGAAGCATTGCGCTTCCAGCATATGGCGGCACGATTGAGCCGCGAATTGCGACTGCCGCTTGCGCAGATCCGCCGCACCGAGCAGCACCAGGCGACCATGGTCAACTGGCTGCTCGGCCCCGATCATTCACCGCTGGAAACAACGATTGCCTATGAACAGGTCGCAATCGAAGTCACCGCGGCAGTGGCTCAGCGCGAGCCGGATGCCTATTTCGCGCAGGCATACAGGTTCGGCATGCTGGAAGACTTCGATCACCTTTACCGTTACTCGGCATTGCTCGACCGGTTGGAAGGCAAGGATGCAAACAACATCCTGCAGAGTTATACCGATATCCTGCCCGGTCGGCCGACGGTAATCGAACATCGCTCGCCCGTCGACGATGTACGCGATCCCTACGACCGTGCGAGCGCAGCGCCGCTGACCAAGCTGCATGCGCTGACGATTACCGCTGCAGAGTTCCAGACACACGACTACTACATGAACATCGGCCCCCTGTTCGCCGATCCGATTGCGCGGCAGCTATATGCAGAGATCGCTTCGATCGAAGAACAACACGTCACGCAGTACGGCTCGATGATCAATCCTGAAGAGTCCGTGCTCGAGCAATGGCTGCTGCATGAGGCGACCGAGGTCTACAACTACTACAGCTGCGTGCAACAGGAAACAAATCCCCGCGTGAAGGCGATCTGGGAGCGCTTCCTTGATTACGAGCTGGGGCATTTTCACCGTGTTTCGGAGCTGTTCAAGCAGCATGAAAAGCGCGATCCGGCGGAGCTGTTCCCGGACAAGTTGCCGGAGCCGATCACGTTTGCCAGCCAGCGTGATTTCGTTCGCCAAGTGCTGAAGCAGGAAGTCGACTTGCGCGCCAAGGGCACGCAGTTTGTGGACAAGGGGCAGGACAGCCAAGCGTCCATCGACTACCGCACACATATCAACTCCGACGGATCGCCGAGCGAAACGGTCGCAGCCGGTTATATCTGGTCGCCCGGAACGGAGCTCAACCGCAAGGTTGCCGTCGCGGTCTAAGCCAATCATTCAAAGGAGCTGCAATGAAAGAGCAAACGCATATGGGGATGAACCGCACTGGCGTGCAGATGTCTCCGCTCGATTCGAGCGACATGCAGTCCGGCATGCCTGCATCGATGACACCGGCGACACCGGGTGACGACAGCGCGCTCGCGCAGGTGCGCAGCAGTTACATCACGCAGGCCGATCCGGTTGGGTCGGTACCCCTCCCCGGCACCGTGAAGGGCGCCATCAGTACGGGGGCATCCATGCTGACGGGGGCGGAGCCGCAGCTATTGCTTGACAAGCTGGGCGAGCGGCTTGCATTCGAGCGCACCGGCACGCGCCTGTACGACGCCCTGATCACCAAGTTCGAGGCCTTGCAGGACAATTCCACGAGCATGACCTTGGCCGACCTGCAGCAGATTCGCCAGGACGAGGTGCGGCATTTCGCCGTCATCGCCGAGGCCATTCAGACGCTGGGCGGTGATCCGACGTCGCAGACACCGTGCGCCGATCTCGTCGGTGTGGAGTCGATTGGCTTGATGCAGGCCGTGACCGACCCGCGCACGACCATCGCACAGTCGCTGCACGCCATGCTGGTCGCGGAGATGACTGATAATGCCGGATGGGAGATGCTGATCGCCCTCGCCGAAGACCAGGGACAGAATGCATTGATCAGTGACTTTACCGTTGCTCTCAATGAAGAGCGGGCCCACCTGCAGCAGGTACAGCGGTGGTTCGAAGAGGCGACTCTCGGCGCACCGATTTCGAGTGGTGCGATCATTGATGATGTTGGCGATGCCAATCCATCTCAGCTGCACTGAACTGCGCTGAGCTGAGCGGCCGGGGCGCAAGGACGTCAGGCCCCGGCAGCCTGCGCCCCGCTCAGGTAGGCGACGAGCTGCCTTGCCTGCGCTGACAGGGCATCGAAGTTGCGCACGCACAGTCTGAGTTCGCGTGTTGCCCATGCGTCATCCAGCGACACGATGCTCGCGGGTAGCGTTTCGCTATGCCGTTGTGCCGCTGCCTCCGGCAGCACAGCCAGTCCCACTCGCTGCGCCACCAATTGCGCGATCGCGAAGAAGCCGGGTGCGCGTACGCGTACCGTCAGAGGCTTGCCGAGCAGAGTGGCCATTTCTTCTACAAAGCGCTGAATTGCGCGTTCGCCCGGCATGCCGACAAAAGGAAATCCCAGCGCTTCCCGTAACAGGCAGTGCCCACGCGCTGCAAGAGGATGATCGGTGGGCACCAGTAACACCAGTCGGTCATGGCGGAAAGGCAGCGACACAACGCCTTCCAAAGGGAGATTGCCGTCAAGTACGCCGATGTCGATATCCCCTGCCTGAAGCGCGCGCAGGATTTCATGGCTGGATCGCTCCTCGATCTGTAGATCGACTTCCGGATAGTCAGCAAGGAAAGGTCCTAGCGCAGGTGGCAGGAAAGTGCTGTTGGCCACGGTGTTGGCGGCCAGTCGCACGCTGATGCGCTGCCTCCCCGCCAACCCATCGAGCGCTTCTTTCAGTTGGGTGACCTCCTCCAATACGCGCCGCGCGTGGTCGAGCGCAATCCGCCCGGCCGGCGTCGGCAACATGCCACCGGCATGCCGGGTGAAGAGCAGCATGCCAAGCCGCTCTTCCAGCTGGCGCAGGCGATTGCTCGCAGCAGACAGCGCGATAGGGAAGTCCGCTGCCGCCCGGCTCAGGCTGCCCGCTTCGGCAATCGCCACCAGCAAGCGCAGGTCCGTCAGGTCAAAGTGCATGGTTTCTCTTGGGGAGAAGGCTTTCTTCGCAAAATAAGCATTTTAGTGCCTTTTCCTACGCGGCAGAATAAGGCTTGCAGTTTCACTACTGAAGACAAGAGCCATGCGTCATACATTTCCCGAGCACGTCGTACGCTGGTCCAGCGATGGCCGGTTGTACGCCATTTTGGCGGCAGCCGGTTTTTCGCTGAAAGCTGTGTTCGTCAAGCTCGCCTATGCTGCGGGTCCGGTCGATCCGCTAACGCTCTTGGCCATGCGCATGGGCTTCGCATTGCCGTTGTTCCTGTGGCTGATCAACACAGGAAGCGGCTTGACCGCTCGCCGCCTCGGACCGGGCGACATTCTTCGCATCTGCATGCTCGGTTGCGTCGGTTATTACTTGTCCAGCCTGTTCGATTTCTACGGCTTGGCCTACATCAGTGCAGGGCTGGAGCGCATGATCCTCTACCTCTATCCAACCCTGGTACTGTTGCTGCAAGCCGCGTTGATCCGGCAACGCCCGTCGGGGCGCGCCTGGCAGTCGATGGCGATCTGCTACGCCGGCCTGGCTGTTGCGTTCGCACATGACTTGCATCAGGTCGGGCAGGGTATGCATGTGGCTACTGGGGCGGCCTGGGTATTCGCCAGTGCGGTTACCTATGCGATGTATTACACGGGGACTGGCAGCATGGTGAGCCGTATCGGTTCCACCCGGCTGGCCGGGCTCGCCGGCAGCGCGTCGTGCGTTCTCGTCCTCCTGCATTTCGTGCTGTTTGGCCAGCCGCAAGCGCTGCCCGAACTACCTCCAGCGGTGTGGGGCAATGCGCTGCTGATGGCCGTGCTATCCACAGTCTTGCCCGTATGGTGGCTGTCCCTGGCAATTCGACGCATGGGTGCTGGCCAGGCAGCGGCCATCGGTACGCTGGGACCGGTATTGACGGTCTTTGCCGCGTGGGTTCTTCTGGACGAACCGCTGTCAGTGTTGCAGCTTGCCGGGCTGGCATTAGTGATGTTCGGTGTGACGCGCCTGAAACCTCGCCAAAAGCCAGAGCCATCACCCCGGCAGTCGTCCATAGCGCAGCCGTCCCTCAAGCCGGCCAATGATTGAGCCGGCCGGTGGACCGATGGACCAATCGCTCATGCTCCTGATCACAAGCGTCGGCCTGATCTTTGTGCTCGCCGGATTCGTGAAGGGTTTGATTGGACTGGGATTGCCCACTGTCGCCATTGGCCTGCTCGGTCTCATGATGTCGCCGGTTCAGGCAGTATCGCTGCTCGTGGTTCCCTCGTTGGTTACGAACCTCTGGCAACTCCTCGCCGGGCCGGCTCTTGCGCCCCTCGTGCGACGTTTTGGCTCGATGCTCTTCGGGTTTTGCGTGGGCACGTGGGGCGGCGCGAGCATGTTCGGTGCTGCCAATGGCGGAGGCGCCACGACGCTGCTCGGATTGGCGCTCATTGCTTACGCCCTTTATGGTCTGCGGGCACGACGGTTCGTCGTTTCTGCCAATGTCGAGCGCTGGATGTCGCCCCTTGTAGGAACGCTTACCGGTGTCATTGCAGCCGCTACCGGCGTTTTCGTCATTCCCGCCGTGCCTTACCTCCAAGCCTTGGAACTGGACAAGGATGAGCTTGTGCAGGCGCTAGGCCTTTCCTTTACGGTCTCCACTCTCGCATTGGCGGCTGCCCTGGCCATGCAGGGCGACTTTCATCTGTCGGTTGCCGGCGCATCGCTGGCCGCATTGCTGCCTGCCACTGGCGGAATGCTGCTCGGCCAGTGGGTAAGGGGTCGGATGCGGACCGACACTTTTCGGCTTTTCTTTCTTATTGGCCTGCTTTTGCTGGGCTGCTATCTCACACTCCGGCAGGCTTTCTGAACCGGCTGACTGCTGCGGTGAATGGCATTCTGGCAATTTTGTCTGGCCTTTTCGATCGTCCGGCACCAGGAAGCCACGGTGGCCGCGAGCGAGGCGGCTTTTTATTCCTGCTTCAGCTAGAAAAAGCACGGTCAGACTATAAAATACAGAGGCATTCCTGCTCATCTGGATAATCCTTAATACCTCGTGTCCGATTCCGTTCGTATCGATAAGTGGCTTTGGGCCGCGCGTTTCTTCAAAACACGTTCGTTAGCCACCGACGCCGTCGATAGCGGCAAGGTTCGCCTCAACGGCGACCGGGTAAAGCCCGCGCGTAGCGTCAAGGTCGGAGATATGCTCGACATCGACAATGGCTCCACCGAGTGGGAAGTTGTCGTCGATGGGCTTGCGGAAAAGCGCGGTTCGGCAACCGTCGCACAGACACTCTACGTGGAGACAGAGCAAAGCATCGCAGAGCGGCAAAAGAAGGCAGAGCAACGCAAGCTTTTCCGTGAACCGAGCGAATCCATCAAGGGGCGACCGACCAAGCGCGACAGGCGGCAACTGGACAAGTTTTAACCTGTTTTATCCCCATGTGCAGGGGTGCTTGAAGCAGGAGGATTTTGATTTTTTCCCTCTAGGGATTAACTAGAATCGTCCCTCTAAGTTCCCGTTTGACATTTATACTGCGGTAGATAATAGTACGAGCGTTCGCTTCAGTTAGACCGCACTGTTTTTCGATTTTGTGATAGGGCATTACCGTGGCAACCAACATGACTGACTCGACAACCAAATTCATGCGCAAAGGCGAACTGACTCGCGCTGCGATTCTCGATGTGGCGCTTGATCTTGCCAGTCGTGACGGGTTGGAAGGACTGACGATTGGTTTGCTCGCGGACAAGATGAACATGAGCAAATCCGGCGTGTTCGCGCATTTTGGTTCGCGCGAGGATTTGCAGATCGAAGTGGTGAAGTTGTATCACCACCATTTCGAGCAGGAAGTGTTCTATCCAAGCATGAAAGAGCCGCGTGGTCTGCCCCGCCTGCAAGCAATGTTTGCGCGCTGGGTCAAGCGTGTGTCGGTCGAAATCGCATCCGGATGCATCTACATCAGTGGTGCCGTCGAATATGACGACCGTCCCGGTGCAATTCGAGAGGAATTGGCCGGCATGGTGCGCGCATGGAAGGATGCATTGCGTCGCTGCGCGGTGCAAACCATCGAGATGGGACATTTGTCGTCCCAGACTGATCCGGATCAGCTCGTCTTTGAAATGTACGGACTGATCCTGGCATTGCACCACGATGCGCGTTTCCTGAAGTTACCCGGCAGCGTGAATCGCGCCGAAGTCGGGTTTGAACGACTGATCAAGAGTTATCAGGATGCGCAGCCTGCTGAAAAAGAAAAGCCGGCTGCAAAAACGAACCCCAAATCCGCTGTAAAGAAAACAGCCTAATCCGTTCTAGCCGTCAGGAGAAATAACATGGGTCAATACGTCGCTCCATTGCGTGACATGCAGTTCGTGCTCCACGAACTGCTGAAGGTGGAAGATGAGTTCAAGCAATTGCCTGCGCATGCAGAGATTGACAAGGACATCATCAATCAGGTGTTGGAAGAGGGTGGCAAATTCACCTCGCAGGTGCTGTTCCCGCTGAACCACTCCGGCGATCGCGAAGGATGCCGTCTCGACAAGGAAACCCATGTCGTGCATACGCCGAAGGGCTTCAAGGAAGCCTATCAACAGTACGTTGAGGCCGGCTGGCCGGCGCTGTCCTGCGACCCGGAATACGGCGGCCAGGGCCTCCCGGTGACGATCAATAACTCGTTCTACGAGATGCTGAATTCCTCCAACCAGGCATGGACGATGTATCCCGGCCTGTCGCACGGCGCTTACGAGTGCATTCACGAGCACGGCACTCCGGAACAGAAGGCGTTGTACCTGACCAAGCTGGTTTCCGGCGAATGGACTGGTACCATGTGCCTGACCGAGCCGCACTGCGGCACCGATCTCGGCATGCTGCGCTCCAAGGCAGAGCCGCAAGCCGATGGCTCCTACAAGATCACTGGCGGCAAGATCTTCATCTCCGCCGGCGAACACGAAATGTCCCAGAACATCGTGCACCTCGTACTGGCACGCCTGCCGGACGCTCCGTCGGGCACCAAGGGCATTTCCCTGTTCATCGTGCCGAAGTACATTCCGAACGCTGACGGTTCGCTCGGCAAGCGCAACAACATCTTCTGCGGCGCGATTGAAGAGAAAATGGGCATCCACGGCAACTCCACCTGCCAGATGAACATGGACGGTGCAACCGGCTGGTTGATCGGCGAGCCGAACAAGGGCCTCAATGCAATGTTCGTGATGATGAATGCTGCCCGTCTTGGCGTTGGCATGCAATCGCTGGGACTGACCGAAGTTGCCTACCAAAATGCATTGGCGTACGCAAAAGACCGTATCCAGATGCGCAGCCTCTCCGGCGTCAAGGCGCCGGACAAGGCCGCTGATCCGATCATCGTTCATCCGGACGTGCGCCGCATGTTGCTGACCGCCAAGGCTTATGCTGAAGCTGGCCGCGCATTCACCTCCTACGTCGCACTGCAGATCGACAAGGAACTGAACCATCCGGATGAGCAGGTGCGCAAGGACTGCGCCGATGAAGTCGCACTGCTGACCCCGATCGTCAAAGCATTCCTGACAGACAACGGCTGGATCGCAACGTCGGAGGCAATGCAAGTGTTTGGTGGCCACGGCTACATCTCCGAGTGGGGCATGGAGCAATACGTCCGCGACGCGCGCATCAACATGATTTACGAAGGCACCAACACGATCCAGTCGCTCGACCTGCTCGGCCGCAAGATCCTGATGGACAACGGCGCGAAGCTGCGCAAGTTCGGTGCGAAAGTGCAGGCATTTGTCGAGGCAAACGGCACCAATGAAGCCATGTCCGAATTCGTCACTCCGCTGGCGGACCTCGGCGACAAGGTCACCAAGCTGACGATGCAAATCGGCATGAAGGCTTTCCAAAATCAAGATGAAGTCGGCGCTGCAGCAGTACCTTACCTGCGCGTGGTCGGCCACCTGGTGTTCTCCTACTTCTTCGCACAAATGGCGAAGATCGCGTTGGAGAAGCAGGACTCCGGCGACAACTTCTACAAGGCGAAGCTGGCGACCGCGCGTTTTTACTTCGCTCGCCTGCAACCGGAAACCGCGATGCTGATCCGTCAGGCGCGTGCCGGCTCTGCAAACCTGATGGCACTCGACGCAGACCTGTTCTAAGTCATTGCATCTGTAGCGGGTTGGGTCTTAAGCTGTCCGATCCAACCCGTACACGATGCCGAAGTGTTTCAAGGTGCGCTCCGCGCACCGACCAGCGTCAACAACCACGTTCTGAATGGTGCGCACAGCGCATCCAACGTTTATAGGATTGACTCCATGTCTAATTTCATCGTCAAAAAAGTCGCCGTGCTCGGCGCAGGCGTGATGGGCGCACAGATCGCCGCCCACTGCGTCAATGCAAAAGTGCCCGTCGTTCTGTTCGACCTGCCGGCCAAGGAAGGCCCGAAGAATGGCATCGTGCTGCGCGCTATCGAGAATCTGAAGAAACTGAGCCCGGCTCCGCTGGGTAACAAGGATGATGCTGCACTGATCGAAGTTGCCAACTACGAAGACAACCTCGACGTGCTCAAGGGCTGCGACCTGATCATCGAAGCGATCGCAGAGCGCATGGACTGGAAGCATGACCTGTACAAGAAGGTTGCACCGCACATTGCCCCGAACGCAATCTTCGCATCGAACACTTCCGGCCTGTCGATCACGGCCCTGTCCGAAGGTTTCGACGCTGACCTGAAATCCCGCTTCTGTGGCGTGCACTTCTTCAACCCGCCGCGTTACATGCACCTAGTCGAGTTGATCCCGACCGTTGCCACCCGTCCGGAAATCCTCGACCAACTTGAAGGCTTCCTCGCTTCCACGCTGGGCAAGGGCGTCGTGCGCTGCTTCGATACCCCGAACTTCGTCGCCAACCGCGTCGGCATCTTCGGCATGCTGGCCACCATTCATGAAGCTGAAAAGTTCGGTTTGTCCTGCGACGTCGTTGACGACTTGACCGGCTCCAAGCTGGGCCGTGCAAAGTCCGGCACCTTCCGTACCGCCGACGTGGTCGGTCTGGACACCATGGGACACGTGATCAAGACCATGGAAGACAATCTGAAGGACGATCCGTTCTCCTCGCTGTACAAGACCCCGGACGTGGTTGCCAAGCTGATTGGTGCAGGCGCGCTGGGCCAGAAGAGCGGCGCCGGTTTCTACAAAAAGGTTGGCAAGGACATCCTGCGCTACGACTCTGCCAAGAATGATTACGTGCCGGGCGGTGCCAAGGCTGACGACGTCATCGCTCGCATCCTGAAGGAAAAGGATCCGGCGAAGAAGATGAAGGCATTGCGCGAATCGACCAGCCCGCAAGGCCAGTTCCTGTGGGCAATTTTCCGCGACGCATTCCACTACATCGCAATCCACCTCGAATCTATCGCCGACAACGCACGTGACGTCGACTTCGCGCTGCGCTGGGGCTTTGGCTGGAAAACCGGCCCGTTCGAAACCTGGCAAGCCGCCGGTTGGCAGCAGATCGCGCAGTGGGTCAAGGAAGACATCGACGCAGGCAAGGCAATCTGCAATGCGCCGTTGCCGCAGTGGGTGTTTGACGGCCGCACCGGTGTGCATACCGCCGAAGGTTCCTGGTCGCCAGCCAAGAAGGCTTACGTGCCGCGTTCGAATCTGCCGGTCTACCAGCGCCAGGCATTCCGCGCTCCGGTTCTGGGCGAGGGCGCAGCCGACGGTGCTACTGCTGGCACCACCGTTTTCGAAGACGACTCCGTTCGCCTCTGGCATCAGAACGACGACGTGCTGATCCTGTCGACCAAGACCAAGATGCACGTGATTGGGCCGGGCGTTGTTGCTGGGATCAACAAGGCTGTCGACGAAGCCGAGAAGAACTACAAGGGTCTGGTGCTCTGGAATGCCGACGCGGCTGAAGGCGGCGCATTCTCCGCTGGCGCCGATCTGCAGTCGATGTTGCCTGCATTCATGGCTGGCGGCGCCAAGGCGATCGATCCGGAAGTCTCCAAGCTGCAGAACGCATTCATGCGCCTGAAATACGCAAACGTCCCGGTCGTGGCGGCAGTCGCTGGGCTGGCACTGGGCGGCGGTTGCGAACTGATGCTGCACGCTGCAAAGCGCGTCGCATCGATTGAGTCCTACATCGGCCTCGTTGAAGTCGGTGTAGGTCTGGTTCCGGCAGGCGGCGGCCTGAAGGAAGCTGCAATGCGCGCTGCTGCCGATGCGAAGGGTAACGACCTCCTGCAATTCCTGAAAGTGTACTTCACCAACGCGGCAACTGCGAACGTGTCGAAGTCTGCACTGGAGGCGCAGCAGATGGGTTACCTGAAGTCGACCGACACCATCGTGTTCAATGCCTATGAGCTGCTGCATGTGGCGAAGATTGAAGCACGCGCCATGTTCGAAGCAGGCTATCGTGCACCGGCTCAGAAGCTGATTCCGGTTACTGGCCGCTATGGTCTGGGTACCATCATGGCGCAGTTGGTCAACATGCGTGATGGCGGCTTTATCTCCGCACACGACTTCAAGCTGGGCTCGATGATTGCTGAGATCGTTTCCGGCGGCGACATCAATCAGGGCAGCCTGGTGAGCGAACAGTGGCTGCTCGACCTTGAGCGCAAGGCCTTTGTTGAGTTGCTGAACAATCCGAAGACGCAAGAGCGCATCATGGGCATGATGCAGACCGGCAAACCCGTCCGTAACTAATCGGATCAGGAGCATAGAAAATGACTAAACAACTTCAAGAAGCATACGTTGTCGCCGCAACCCGTACCCCGATCGGCAAGGCGCCGCGCGGCATGTTCAAGAACGTGCGTCCGGACGACCTGCTGGTGCGCGTCATCCAATCCGCTATGGCGCAAGTGCCGGGCCTGGATCCGAAACTGATCGAAGACGCAATCGTCGGCTGCTCGTTCCCGGAAGCTGAACAGGGTATGAACATGGCCCGTAATGCCATTCTGTTGGCCGGCCTGCCGAATACCATTGGTGGCGTCACGATCAATCGCTACTGCGCAT
>Ga0196971_1000366_pt1 | contig 37803 bp, 28 predicted proteins | sample S1v_1013CmetaG_FD_148660 | JGI IMG/M metagenome (GOLD analysis project Ga0196971, IMG submission 148660) | Soil microbial communities from Anza Borrego desert, Southern California, United States - S1+v_10-13C | ecosystem: Environmental > Terrestrial > Soil > Desert | place: USA: California...
CGCACGGTCATCGAACACGACGCCGGTGGTGGTGATGCGCTTCGAGGCGGAATCGGCCGACGCATTGCAGCGCATCCAGGCCGACCTGAAGCGGGCAATACTTGAAGTCAAGCCCAATGCGGTGTTTCCTTATTGAGTAATGCCGTGCGTTGAGCGCATTCCTCTCGGCATTGTGAAGCCTTTCTAACGCACATCAAAACCGTGCGTGGAAATGCAAACTATCTTCATTGTGCAGGCTAAGCAACATCAAGTTATAGCGGCTTAACTCACTCTGGAGAAGAAGAACAATAATGTTTATCGATACGCGACGGGTTGAACAAGGAACTGTTGTCCAAACCACAGTTTGCATTATCGGTGGTGGCGTCGCGGGCATCACGCTCGCGATGGAGTTGGACAAGAAAGGCATCGATGTTTGCCTATTGGAAAGTGGCGGATTTGCACCGGACAACGGTACGCGTGACCTGTACCGCGGCGAGGATGTAGGTGAGTGGCGCTACAACTTCGCTGATGGAAGCCGCAGCCGCTTTCTCGGCGGCAGCAGCAATTGCTGGGGAGGATGGTGTCGCCCGCTTGACCCGTGGGATTTCGAGAAACGTGATTGGATCGACCATAGTGGCTGGCCGTTCGGATTCGACGAACTGGCCCCTTATTATGACCGTACGCATGCACTGCTGAAACTCGGACCGAACAATTTCGACCCCGACTTCTGGGAACGCTCAATTGGCCGTCCCGATGTGCGGCGCATGCCGCTGGTGTCAGGGAAGGTACGAGACACGATTTCGCAATTCAGCCCGCCTGCACGATTCGGAAAACTGTATCGCGACACGCTGAAGAATTCGGAGCGCATACGGGTATACCTGTATGCCAACGCCACCAACATCGACACCGATAATCCTGCGCAAAATGTCACGCGGATCCAGATCAAGACGCTGAGCGGCAATTACATCGAGGTGAAGGCCAAGTACTACATACTGGCCACCGGTGGCATCGAGAATGCGCGCCTGCTGCTCGCATCAAACAAGGTGCAGCCATGCGGGCTCGGCAACGGCAACGACCTGGTCGGGCGCTTTTTCATGGATCACCCGCGCCTGTTTTCCGGAAACATCTATTTCTCGGAGCAATGGTCGCGCAACAAGTTGTCCGATGTGAAGTATCACTACATGAATTCTGCCGTCGCTGCACACGGCACGCATATTGCTCACCAGTTTGCTTTAACGCCGGAAGTGCTTGAGCAGGAAGGCTTGCTCAATGCCCGTGTCTGGTTCTCGTCGGTATTCCCGGGCGAGGGCAGTGAGGGCGCGCAGGCGCTGTTCCGGATCAAGCAGGCATTGCTGAAGAAGGACCAGGAAGACTGGAGCCTGACCAGGGACATCCTGACGATGATTGCGCATCCAATCGATACGCTGGGTTACGGCTATACGCGACTGTTCCAGCCGCGCTGGCTGATCCGCGGCGTGAAGTTCCAGCTTATCGTCGAACCGGAACCCAATCCGAACAGCCGCGTGATGCTGTCGCCTTCGCAGAAGGACCAACTCGGCATGAACCGCGTCCGCGTCGACTGGCGCCTGACATCGAAGGTGCAACGCACTTTCGACCGTACGCTAGCCATCCTCGCCGACGACATGCGCCGCAGCGGCGTTGCCGAGGTCGACCTCGATCCGCCGCTCGAAGGCAAGAAATGGCCTGCAGATATCGAAGGCACTTGGCATCACATGGGAACCACACGCATGCATGACTCGCCGCGCCACGGTGTGGTGGACCGCGACTGCAAGGTGCATGGCATGACAAACCTGTTCGTGGCTGGCAGTTCCGTGTTCCCGACGGCCGGCGCCAATTTTCCGACGATTACGCTGGCTGCCCTCGCATTCAGGCTTTCCGAACATATCGCAAAGGAGCTGCGCAATTCCACCTCTCATTTATCGGCGGAGGCGGCGTAGGGAACCGCCAGGAAACAGCTAGGGAATAGCTAGGGGTAGCTAGGGGTAGCTAGGGAACAGCTGGTGACATGGTGTAAAGCCAGGTTTTGGCGAAGGCAGCAGAGCGCAAACGGCATGTGGATTTTGTTATGGCGGCCACATTAACCATATGGTTGCTCTGCTAGTTACGTATCTCGCATCAATCGACTGGTTGTATCCCGCGCGTTTGGGATGACGGCTGTCCAGTATGCCACCGCGCTGCCGTCTGGGGCGTGAAGTGTTCTTCGCAATGGGATTGCTCTCCATTGCGCGTCTCCCTACCCGGGAAGCTTGATCCCTGCGGCTTGCCGCAGCTGTCATAGCGCGCCGAAAGCACTGCCCTCTGCAATTCGAAGATCGGAATTCACTGACATGACGACACACAAGACCATCCTGGTGACCGGCGCCTCCGGTTATATCGGTTCGCATACCTGCGTCGAGCTACTGTCCGCCGGGTATGCGGTGATCGCGCTCGACAACTTGTCCAACAGCTCGCAGGAATCGCTGCGGCGGGTCGAGAGAATTACCGGCCATGTCATTCCATTCTATGAAGTGGATGTGCGTGACAGGCTGGCTTTGAACGCATTGTTGAAAACGCATCGTGTGGATGCGGCGATTCACTTTGCAGGCCTCAAAGCCGTGGGTGAATCCGTGGCCAAGCCGCTCGACTATTTCGAAAACAATGTCGGCGGCACGATTACGCTGCTGCAGGCACTGGGAGACGCAGGGGTAAAAAAATTCCTGTTCAGCTCTTCCGCAACGGTTTACGGCGATCCGGAATCGGTCCCGATCAACGAGTCGGCCCGCGTGGCGCCGACCAATGCCTATGGCCGCACCAAGCTGATGGTGGAGCAGGTGCTGGAGGATCTCGGCCGGTCAGACCCATCGTGGGCCATCGGCGCGCTCCGCTATTTCAATCCTGTGGGTGCCCATCCGAGCGGCTTGATCGGCGAAGACCCGCGTGGCATTCCGAACAACCTGATGCCATTCATCAGCCAGGTCGCGGTGGGGCGGCGCGAGCGGCTGTCAGTGTTTGGCGATGATTATCCGACACCGGATGGCACGGGCGTGCGTGACTACATCCATGTTGTCGACCTCGCACTGGGACATGTAGCCGCGCTGAGGGAATTGTTTGAAGCCGGCCGCAGCTTCACGCTGAACTTGGGAACGGGGCAGGGTTACAGCGTGCTGGAGATGGTGCGCGCATTCGAGAAAGCCAGCGGACGCAAAGTGCCGTACCGCGTCACCGACCGTCGCCCTGGCGATATCGCGGTGTGCTACGCCGACCCGAAGCAAGCTTGGTATGTGCTCGACTGGCGGGCCAGGCGCGGCCTGGATGAGATGTGCGCCGACCACTGGCGCTGGCAGAGCATGAATCCGAACGGCTATGCGGAGGCTGATGCAAACGTTGGATGAGAAGACGGTACGGGGATTAACAATCCGAAATTGATAACAACATTGTTGAGTAATTATGCTTTCGGGGAAATACATTATTCATGCGGCATTGCTCTGCATGACTGCAGTCTTCGGTATCGCCGCTTGCAGTGAAGAGCGCAGTTTCGATCCTGAGCTGGTAGCAGCGGCCGGCAAGATTGCAAAGGAAAAGAAACACAGGAAAGAGACGAAGAGCCCGTACGGTCAGGACCCTTCGGAATACGTGCTGACCTTCTCCGAGGAGTTCGACAGCTTCAACAGAAATCGATGGAACGATCACATCTGGTACGAAAAGCCGAATCCAACGAAGAACTACGCCGTCGAAAACGGCGTGCTGAAGATCTGGCCTCAACGCGACGCAAGTGGCAAATTCTTCAATCGCACCCTCGATACAGATGGCAAATACGAACAGAAGTACGGTTACTTCGAAATGGAAGCAAAGCTTCCGCGCGGGAAGGGGACCTGGCCTGCCTTCTGGCTGTTTGCACATCCGGGCAACCGGCGCCCTGAGATCGACATCATGGAGGCCTATGCGGGCGGTATCGATCCTTGGGGTTACAAAGACAAGCATGGCGTCGCGCGGCCAAAGGCCTATGGCACCACGGTATGGCTCGACGAAGGCGTCAAGAGTGGCGGGCTGCAGTTCGACGCACAGACCGATTTGTCTTCCAAATTCCACAAGTATGCGGTGAAGTGGGAGCCGAACAAGCAGACGTTTTATTTCGACGGCAAGCCCGTCTATACGGTGCACGCCACGATGGGGGATCCAAAGTACATCCTGCTCGACCTATGGTTTGGCGGGGACAGCGGTGAACCCGACGAAACGACGCCAGTGGGCAAGAATAATTCATTCGAGATCAACTACGTCAGGGCATGGCAGTTCAAGCGCTTCATGGAACAATGATGGCGTTCGTTGCGCCGCCGCTTGTACCGCCGTACTCGGCACCTTAAGCGGCACCCTTAAGCGGCACTCTTAGGTGGCCCCATTATCTGCTCCCATATCTGGCCCCCTTACGCATCAGCCCGGCACCGAAGCCGCTTCGCCTACATCTTGATCTACGCCGGCCTTGTGCCGGCGTTGTCGCTTCTATCCTGAGAACAGATTATTTCCCTCTCCTGTGGCGCAGTGCTACGTGCGGTAGTTGTTGTAAGGCGTCTACAGAAACGTCGGCACACCATAACTTTCTCTTGCCGTACGGAACCATTTCTCGTTGGAAAGTCTCTTAGAGAACTCTTGCCTCATAGAACTGCAAGGCAAGGTTAAATTCTTGAGGGACTTATCTTGTTTAATCAATTTCGTCATCGATTCTCGATGACTGCGCTTGCCAGTGCATGCGCCGCAGTGCTGCTCGCTGCGTGCGGCGGCGGTGACTCGGCAAACAACGATGCTGCGGAGTCGATCGCAGCGGCCGGCGAAGCCACGGCCTACATGGCAACGACGACTGTCAGTACCACGACCTGGACTCATTGCGCCAATGAATATGGCGTCTGCTCCTTTTCCGGCACGCGCCAGGTCCGTTATGGCCTGAATGGAAGATATGCAACACGTACTGCGACCGGCTCGATCGCTTGTACCAACGCAGTGTTCGGCGATCCTTATCCCGGCGCAAACAAAATCTGCGAATATGCGACCACCACGACCAGTACCGTAACGGTACCGGATCCGGCACCTGCGCCATCAACGACTACGACTGCGACAACTTCCGTCACATGGCAGCGCTGCGCGGCCGAATACGGCACCTGTAATGTGCCGGGCACCACGCAGGTCCGCTATGGCCTGGATGGCCGATATGCAACACGTACTGTGACCGGCTCCGTTGCCTGTAACAACACCGTGTTCGGCGACCCGTATCCGGGCGCGAGCAAGGTGTGTGATTACGCCGTGCCGGCACCGGCCATGACATGGACGCGTTGTGCCGCAGAATACGGCACTTGTAACGTGCCGAGCACCACGCAGGTCCGCTACGGCCTGGACGGTCGATATGCAACACGCACTGTGACCGGTTCGGTCGCTTGTACGAATACCGTGTTCGGCGATCCGTATCCGGGCGCGAACAAGATCTGTGAATATGCAACGCCGACGACGGCTCCTGCACCTACACCGGCTCCCACTCCGGCACCAGCGCCGACGGTAACGTGGACGCGTTGCGCCGTCGAGTACGGCACTTGCAGCGTGCCGAGTACCACGCAGGTTCGCTATGGTCTCAATGGCAGGTATGCGACACGCACCGTGACTGGCTCCATTGCCTGTAATAACACCGTGTTCGGCGATCCGTATCCGGGCGCGAGCAAGATCTGTGAATATGCAACGCCGACAACGGCACCTGCACCTGCTCCCGCTCCCGCCCCAGCACCAGCACCGGCTCCCGCACCGGCTCCCGCACCGGCACCAGCGCCAGCACCGGCACCAGCGCCAACAGTAACGTGGACGCGTTGCGCCGCAGAGTACGGCACCTGCACCGTGCCGAGCACGACACAGGTTCGCTATGGCTTGGATGGCAGGTATGCAACTCGTACGGTCACTGGTTCCATCGCGTGTAACAACACCGTGTTCGGGGATCCGTATCCAGGCGCAAGCAAGGTGTGTGAGTATGCAACGCCGTCATCGGCAACGAGCGAGCCAAGCCCGACACCGGCCACGATATCGCCGTTTGGCCAGGATGCGAATGCCTATACGCTGACGTTCTCTGACGAATTCAATAGCTACAACACCAATATATGGAATGACCATATCTGGTACGAGAGCTCGAATCCGACCAAGAACTACACCGTGGAAGACGGCAAGCTGAAGATCTGGCCGCAACGCGATGCATCCGGCAAGTTCTTCAACCGCACCATCGACACCGATGGCAAGTACTACCAGACCTATGGCTACTTTGAAATCGAAGCGAAGCTGCCGGTTGGTAAGGGCACCTGGCCTGCATTCTGGCTGTTCAACCACATCAACGAGCGCCGTCCTGAGATGGACGTGATGGAAGCGTACGCAGGTGGCGCAGCACCGTGGGGCTTTAACGATGCCAACGGCGTCGCGCATCCGCAAGCCTATGCACCGACCGTGTGGAAGGGCGACTATGAAGGCCAGTTGGTCGGCACCCGCCAGTACGACACCGGCATGGACCTGTCCGCAGGTTTCCACAAGTACGCTGTGAAGTGGGAGCCTAACAAGCAGACCTACTACTTCAATGGCAAGGAAGTCCTGGTGCTGAACGTATCGATGGGCGACCCGATGTACCTGATGCTCGACCTGTGGTACGGCAGCGCCTCCGGCACGCCGGACAACTCGACCCCGCAAGGCAAGTCGAACTCCTTCGAGATCAACTACGTGCGTGCCTGGAAGTTCAAGTAACAGAACGTGATGAGAGTGGTCCACGCGATCAAGAATCAAGGATCACGAATACTGATGCGCTTTCAACACTGTTGAGGGCGCACAGACTGCGACAAGGCCAGCTTTCGAGCTGGCCTTTTTTTCGTTCCTCGTTGCCGGCGATGTGGTGGGGAAGATTCATTGAAAACTATGAGATGCGGCAACAGAACATGGAGACAGGAAAACTTTTTTATCGGAATGAGGTGACCTGGAAAGGATGCCGCAAACCTTGTCCCAGTTCCTAACGCCCTCTGGAGCCGTTTTCTTATGATTTAGGTCATCCGCCAAGCGCGCACACCCACTAAGATGGGGTTCATGACGAAACTCGCCATTATTACCAATGAGCCACCGCCGTATCGTATCCCGGTCTTCCAACGAGTCGGAAAGATGTCAGGCATCACGCTGCAGGTCATATTTTGTGCGAAACGAGAACCGAACCGGCAATGGGACCTGCCTCCACTGGATTTCGACCACCGCTTCCTGCGGGAGCGGATCACTACGGTCAATGGCCGCTATATCCATAACAATCCGGATGTGATTCCGGCGCTGAAACAGTTTGCGCCGGATGTGATCGTCAACGACGGTTTCAACCCCACGCAACTGTATGCATTTGCGTATGCGTTCATGAAGGGTATTGCGCACGTCCCGCTAACGGACGGGACCTACCAGTCGGAGCGGGTACTGAGCGGCATTCATCGCATCGTGCGGCGCTTCGTATATGCGCGGTCCGGCGCTTTCCTTTCCGCCAGTGAAGGCGGCACACGGCTGTATGAAAGCTACGGCATTCCTGCCGAGCGCTGCTTCAAGTCTTACCTGTGCATTGATAACGACGCGTACCTCCATACGCCCGAGACGACACAGGAAAAATTCGATTTTATCTTTTGCGGCCGCATGGTTCCTGAGAAGGGGCCGCTGTTTGCGCTGAATGTCGCACGCGAGACGGCAAGAAGGCTGGGACGGAAGGTGCGCATCATCTTCGCCGGTGCAGGAAGCGAAGACGAACGCGTCAGGGCCGCCGCGTCGCGCATGCACGATCTGGTCGATGCACGCTTCCACGGGTTCGCAAAGCAGCGCGAGCTTCCGGGGCTATATCGTTCTGCACGCGTGTTTCTGTTTCCGACACATGCCGATGTGTGGGGCGTGGTCGCCAACGAAGCTTGTGCGGCAGGCTTGCCCGTGATCGTCTCGCCGTATGCCGGTGTCGCGGGGGAACTGGTGCAGGACGGTGAAAACGGATTCGTCTGCGAGCTCGACGCCGGCCTCTGGGCTAAGCGTGCGGCAGCACTGCTGATGGAGCCCGAGGAATGGGAACGTTTTTCACGGCGCAGTCTTTCACTGGTCAGGGAGTATTCGTTCGAAAACGCGGCCAGTGGCCTGGTGGATGCCTGTCGTTTCGCGCTGTCCGAAAGGGCACCAGGCAAGGTCAGCAAGCCGATATGAGCGGGCACCTCATCAGCTGCGGAGCTGACCGGGAATACGAGCGCAGTGCCCTCGCTTAGCAAAATTGAGATTTGCCGCAACCTTTTGTTCTGCAACCTTTTGTTCTTTTTCCTGTCCGTATTCCGAAAGAGGTGTGGCTGAAGTGGCATGCCGGACTTTGCTGACAATGCGGATGTACGGGGCCATGCGGTGCCTAAAGGGTGCCTGGACTAGGAATGCAGGCCGACCGTTGAAACCGAAGAACCTGAAAGCGCAGTGTCCCTGCAGTGTCCCATTGCCCGCTACCCTGGTACGTAAGACAGGAGCAGTATGGAAAACAACTGGAGTCAATGATGGGTGCAGTGTTTACCTGTTCGATCGACGATGGCCACCCATCAGACATGAAGACGGCGGAACTGCTGCACAAACACGGCTTGGGCGGCACCTTCTTCATCCCGATCCGGAATTGCGAGGGCGATGCTGTCCTGTCCGATTCCCAGATCCGCGAGCTAGGGAAAAACTTCGAAATCGGATCGCATACCTTCGACCATTGCTACCTGAAAAACGTTGATATCTGGCAGGCCTACCATCAGATCAACGATGGCAAGGCGCGGCTGGAGGACCTGCTCGGCGCACCGGTCAACGGCTTTTGCTATCCGGGCGGGCGTTACCGCCGACGTGATGTTGAACTTGTGCGAGCCTGTCGCTTCACCTATGCCAGAACCACGATGAACCTGTGTTTCGACACCGGCAGGCGTCCCTATGAAATCCCGACCACGATCCAGTTCTATCCGCATGATCGCGTTGTGTATATGCGTAACTTTGCCGGCTCCGGCAACTGGCATCGGCGCCTGAGCGGGCTGCGAATTGCCCTTCAACATGACAACTGGATCACGCGCCTGTATGCGCTTTTCGACTATGCCTGCCGGCATGGTAGTGCCTTCCATTTGTGGGGACATTCCAAGCAGTTCGGTCAACTGAATGCATGGCATGACATCGATGCCTTTTTTCGCCATGTCGCCGCCAGAGTCCCGGCACAGGACCGGCTGAGCAATGCGCAGCTGGTCGCGCATGCTTCCATCATGACGGCCCCCGCAATCGCAGAGTCCGCACAGTCGCTCTGAACACTGCAAATTTCACGTGGTGCCTTTGTACCCCGGATGAGGGTTCTGTTTTTCCGTTCTTCCTTCGAGCCTTGCGCGACGCAACAAGACAAGAACAATAGCTGCAGCGAGCAGGATGCCGAGCGTTCCGCCGGTATAGCGCAACAGCCTCTTTGCAGACTGGTAGGGTTCGAGCAGGTTGATCAACGGACCGGAGTACAGCGTCTGCCCATCGGGTGAAACTACCGCGGCACCAGGAATGCCTTTGCTGATCGGGTTGCCATGCATTTGCGCGAGATCGATGTTCTTGTCGAAGCGGCCGACATCGACCTTGACGATGACGTAGCGCTTGTCGCCGAGCAGGCCATTGTTGTCATGGATACGGCTGTCGAGCCGCAGGCAGTCGGCACACCAGTTCGCTCCGTACACTACCAGCATGTTCTTTCCGCTGTGGCGCGCAGCGCGCATTGCATCGTCCAGGTCGACGCGTGCGTTGGCATGCTCGTCGTAGGGAAGACCTGCTGCCATGGCCGGCAAGGCCATCACCATGCAAAGCAGGAAAAGATAAAGCCAGACGGGGCAGAGCGTGGTGGCTGGAGCCGATTGCTGGCGGCACCCGGAATGCGCAATCACGCGCTTTTCCTTTCAAGCTCGTCAAACTGGGGGAACTGGACGACAGTTGCAGGCCAGGTACGTTCGTCTGCAAGTCGCATGCGCAGGGTCTGATGTATCGAGTCGATCAGCATTCTGCGTTTGGTCCCTGCCGGCAGGGACGACTTCGTACAGGAGTCGGGTGTTGTGGAGGGACAGGGGACTTCGAAGTTGCCGTCGGCGCGAGCAGCGGCATTCAGCAGCTTCCAGAACCGGTCGTAATCTGCCGTTCTGGGACAGTATCGTTCTTCTGTCACGGGGAGCTTGTTCCGGTTGCCGATCAATACGACCTTTCGACAGCCCAGGCAGGCGCCGATTTCCTGCACCAGCGACACCATCATTTGCCTTGGCTGCCATCCATGGAAATCCCAGGTTGCTTGCATGATGCTGATCCGGTGCTCCGAATGCCGGCCCAGCTTCAGCATGCCGGTCAGGTTGCCGACGACGATGTGCCGGTCATGGCGGTCGCCGGCAAACAGGAACGTCACGGTATAGACGCAAATATCCTTGCATACGAGGCGCAACACCCATTCGCCAGCGCGATGACGATCGCCGACAGTCGACAGCTCAAGGCGATAACGCAATCCCGATTTTCCGGTGAATGCGCACAGTATCAGCCGGTGTATCGCTGCCTGCTGCACCAGTTTTCCGAAACCAGCCTCCTGCACGATGTCGTAGTGGCGCTGGAGGACCGCAATGCGCGTGCCGCAGTCGAGCGCGGGAGAAAGGTATGGCTCATAGACCTTCGTCAGCAATTTGAGGCGCACGCCAGGCAAGTCGCACAAGGCAGGCTGCATGTTGACGAAATACAGCATGCGGCAAGTCCGCACGGGATGGCGCAGTATTCCGGACAGCATGGTCAGATACGGCTTCAGGGCCGATCGTAGCGGCGCCGGAGCTGTGAAAGGGCTTCTTGTCGTTACCATCAGTCTTTGGCGAGAGAGTTGGCGAGGTTTGGCTCCAATGATTTCATTCCTGGAAGTTACAAGATTGATCTCGCGTAAGTTTGCTACTTGACGGAAGCAATTTGAAACACATTTGTTCTGAAGAAGCGATCGTCATGCGCGACATCTCCCTGCGGCAGGGCAGGAGGGCAACGGCGATGCTTGCGAATCGCGGCCCTATGCTTGATGGAAGGGAGGGAGGAATGTGTGGTGCTTCATGGTGCTTCACATATCGCCCACGGGCAACTTGGCAAGGACGAACTGGCGCACGAAGCCGACGGCGAACAAGGTGTTGGTGACCATGTAACGCATGAAGAGGCGCCGCGGTTCCGTGCCGAGGCGATACAGCCACTCCAAGCCGTTGTGCTGCCACCAGAGCGGAGCGCGCTTGATGACTCCGGCGTGATAGTCGAATGCCGCGCCGACGCCGATCATGACGGCGTGGATCCGGCCGCGGTGGTCGTACATCCATTTTTCCTGCTTCGGGCAGCCCAGTCCCACGAAGACGACATTGGCACCCGATGCATTGATCATGTCGACGACCTTTTCATCCTCCTCGCGCGTCAACGGGCGGAAGGGCGGGGAATAGGTTCCGCCGATACGCAACAAGGGAAACTGCTTGGCGAGCGCAACGCGCAGCTTGGCGAGTGTGGCTTCGGTGCTCCCATAGAAAAACACCACCTGGTCCAGGCGTTCCGCTTCGGCGAGGTACTTCATCATCAGGTCGGGCCCGTTGATGCGTTCCTGTGACGGATAACCAAGGCGGCGCAGCGCCCAGGCGATCGGCGCACCGTCCGGCGTCGCCATGTCGGCGTTATTGACCGCAATCTTGAACTCCACGTCACGCGTTGTGGTGACCACCGAGTGCACATTGCAGATACTGACGTAGCGCGATTCGCGTGCAGCACCCCATTGCGTGATCTGGCCGATGGCTTCGTCCCAGGACACGGCATCAATGAATGCTTCGAGAACGGCGTGCCCGTTACGCGGCGCGGATTCCTCGGTGCACAGTAGAGATTGCATCGTCATAAATATCCATCAAGATTTCATAGTTGCGCTCTGGCGTGTATTCCGCCGTGTACTGCGCCCGTGCGGCCCGGCCCATGCGCGTCATTTCCTCCGGGTGGACAGACGCCCATGCCATCTTCGCCGCGAGGTCTGCACTGTCGCCGGGATTGAAAAGCAAGCCGGTGACGCCGTCCTGCACGATATCGGCGAGCGCGCCAAGACGGCTTGCAATCACCGGCAAGCCGCAGGCAAACGCTTCGACGATGGTACGAGGTGAATTTTCGTAACAGATGCTCGGCAGGACCAGGAATTGCGCGCGACCCATGCGCGCCATGATTTCATCCAGCGGCAGATAACCAAGCCAGCTCGTGCCGAATGCCTGGCGCGCCAGGTCTTCCATCGGACCGTCACCGATCACCTCGAGGCGGACCTGCTTTGCCCGCTCCGCAGCGTTGGCAAGAACGTCGAGCCCCTTTTCCGAGGATAGGCGCCCGACGTACAGGCCGCCACGGCGATCGTTCCAGTCCGGTTGCGCGGAAGAGGCGACAAAATTGGGCTTGATGCGAAACCGCGACGCGGGGAGACCGCCCTCTATGTATTTGTCCCGCGCAAAACGGTTGAGGGCGATATAGCGCGTAATCCGGTCGCGATACGTGCCAAGCGCACGATGCGTGGTCAGCATGCCGGCAATGACCGCGGATTGCGTGGCGGACGAGCGATAGCATTTTCGCGTGACGGCGCGCCATGGCACTTTCCCGATGCAGTCCTCGCAGACCCTGCCATCACGCAGGAAAATCGCCTGCGGACAGAGCAGGCGGAAGTTGTGCAGCGTTTGTACCACCGGGACACCATTCCTCGCTGCTGCCCAATAGAGCGAGGGAGAAATCAGCGGAAAGGTATTGTGGACATGGATGATGTCGGGACGGAACTGCCGGCAAAGTGCATCGACTTCGTTGGCGGACCGCTGTGACCAGATCGCCGTTACCGCAGCGCTGGCCTTTGGCATGCCGTTCAGCGCATCGTTGTGTTGCCGGTACATTTGCACTTCGTGTCCATATCGCAGCAGCAGTGCAGCTTCGGCGTCTACCACCGTATCTTCGCCGCCGCGCCGCTGGTACGCGTTATGTGCAATAAGTATCTTCATGTTCCGTCTGGGATTACTGTACTGATGACGCTTGATCGCGTGCGCGCTCGGATGGGGACGTCCGCCGCTACCCGGCTTTTCCGCTAGCTTGCTTCAGCGCCGCGACGTGGCGGCCGCCGGCCGCATGCCGGCATGCCTCCACGATGCCCGTCGCTGCGCCTTCAAATGTATAACGTGATGCAAGCACCAGGCTCTTTCGCGCATAGCGCTGGTATGTGCTTTCGTTCCTGAGCAGGTGCACAACGCAATCTGTCCATTGCGCCACATCGAGCGGACGGACGAATCCGTTCTCGCCATCGACGACCAGTTCTCCGGCGACGCCCGCATGTGGCGAGACAATGACGGGCAATCCCGCAGCGCAGGCTTCATTGGCAACCACGCCCCACACATCGCCCATCGTGGGAAACAGGAAGATGCGCGCGGAGCCGTAAAGCGCCGGAAGATCCTCCTGTGCGGCATGGCCATGGAACGTTGCCTCCACGAAGTCGGTGAGGCGGGAAGCCTCAGATTGGACGAGAGACTTCTGTTCTCCATTGCCGACAAAGAGCACGCGGATTTTCCTTCCCAGCATCTCGGCCGCTCGCCGGGAAACTTCGAGTGCGAACAAGGGATTCTTCGCCGACACGATGCGTCCGCAGAAAATCAGGTCGTGATTCTTTTCCTCCGCGGTTCCGGTACGCCAATATGCTTCGTTGTCGATACACAGGCATGAGCGGAAGCAGCGTTCGGTCGGGATGCCATAACTTTCATACAATCGCTGGCCGCCCTGGCTGGCTGCAATGAAGGCTCGGGAGCGCGAGTACACGAGACGCCGTATCAGCTTGTGCCAAACTGAGAGAGACTGCTCGGAAGCGTCGGTGCCATCCGTCATCGGTACATGAGGTATTCCCTTGATCACCGCATAGGCGAATGCGTACAGATAGGTCGGGTTGAATCCTGTCGTGATGATGACATCCGGTGCAAAGCGCTTCAGTGCAGGGATCACGTCGGGATTGTTATGGATGAAATTAGAGCCGCGCGCAACGAAGTGCTCCTTCAGGAAGACATGGTTGAATCGCAGCGGTGGCAGTTCCCATTGCCGGTTGGGTTCCCGTTCACTGCAGAAAATCACTTGCAGGTCCACATCGGCCATGCTGGCGAGCTTGTCGTAAATCGGGATGCGAAACGGCGGAGGGTGGTTGGTGATTAATGCGATTTTTGGCATCGTTCTGCTCCGGGTCGTCACGAGTTCGCCCACATGGATTCCGGTATGGATACCTGCGGGGCTTGTTTTTCACGTTGCTTCAAGGGCATTCAACTTGCTGCCGATCGTCGTCATGTTTTGCTGCCTGTGCGAATCGAATACACGATGGGTGCGTGCTGGCTGTTTTCGATGGCTGCTTTCACCAACAACCAGCGCCCCGATGTGGCAGCACTCGTGATGTAGAAATTGTGCGTGCAATTAGTGCCGGCATTCCGCGCTAGATCAAACGAAAGGCCGTTTCTCCTCGAGGATTTGTAACAAAAGCTATACAAGTTCATGCAGGCCTGCGGAGATGCTTCAAAGTCATGCTTGTATGACTCGGTTGGCATGGGAGCTTATCGGCCGACCTCCTTGATACGGCCTGCTGGACGATGGGGGCGCTCATCTGTGTGTTCACGGCGCCATGCGAGCATGCCGTCGATACGGCCACGCGCGGTTGCGTATCCAAGCGCAAGTTGCCCACCGAACGAGCCTTTCATCAACGGGCGCAGCACAGGGGCGAGGATGCCGCGGGCGATGACCCATGCTGGCAGTTTGTGCTTGGCATACAGCGCTCCCGTGCCGCGGGCACGATGGCGCGCTGCCTTGCGCGCCTGGGGACTGGTGTCTGGTGTGCTCGAACCGACGGCGTGATGCACTTCGCCGCGCGGTTCATAGGTCAGGTGGGCACCCGCACGCAGGGCACGCAGCGCAATGTCGGTTTCCTCTCCCGCGCCGAACCACTGACCGACGCCGAGCCTGCTGTCGAAGCCGCCGATCTCCTTGAACAAGGCGCGCTGGCAGAACAGCGTGATGGAACTCACCGCAATGTCGCGGAAAGCGCGCGAGCGCTTCCATGACAACGCTGCCGGCGACATCGGTTGTTCATCCTGTTCCACCCAGCGGACGATGATGCCGGTCGGCTTGTCGGGGCAGGCAAAACGCGCCGCCAGCGTTTCCAGGAGGCGCGGGTCGTACCAGCAATCATCGTCGGGAAACCCGACCCACTTTCCGCGAGCCATGTCGATCCCCGCATTGCGTGCGGCGGCAAGGTTCGGCGGATGATGCTTGATGTGCCGGATCGCGATGCCGAGGTACTTGGCGCGTTCGACATGGGGCAGCAGACGGTCGTCGGTATTCTGGTCGACGACGATCACTTCGAAGTTGCTGAATGTCTGTGCTGCAAGCGAATCGAACAGCCGGCCCAGTTCGTCGGTGCGGCCGACGGTTGCGAGGATCAGGGAGACATCCGGTTTTCTCATGCAGGCCTCTTTACGTGCACCTTGGAATTGATGATGCGGCGGCGACGGACGAAGTACCGTGCGTAATGCGCCATGATCTCGAGCGGATTGTTCCCGGCATAGGACAGGCGCACGCGGAAATCTTCTGCCATTGCGGCCAGCCGCGTACGCGACGATGTCGACAGGCTTCCTTCATGCTCCCGGAAAGCGGTCAGCGGCTCGTCCAGCTGCAAGGGCTCCGACATGCGGGCCAGCTTGAGCCAGAGGTCGTAATCCATTGCGTACTTGAGGTTCGTGCTGAAGCCGCCCGCGCGCAGCATCAGTTCGCGGCGGACAAAGGTGGCCGGGTGGGGGATGAAGTTGCCACGCAACAGCTTGTCGTAACTGAAGCGGGGCGCGATGTAGTTGTCCGCATGCAGCGCGCCATCCTTCAATGCCATGGTGCGGCCGAACATCCATCCGCGTCCGCTCGATTCCAGCAGGTTTGCTGCAAGCGAGAGCACATCGCGGCGCAGGTAGTAATCATCCGAATGCAGGTAGGCGACGACGTCTCCTGTTGCCGCGCGCAGCCCTTCGTTCATCGCCCGGCTGACTCCGCCGCGGACGTTTTCCAGCAGGCGGTAAGGGCGGCGCAGTGCGCGGATGTGATCGAGCGTCCCGTCTTCGGAACCACCGTCGACAAAGATGTATTCGATTTGCGGATGATCCTGCGCCAGCACGGACGCGATCGACTCGCCGAGGTAGGCCGAGCTGTTCCAGGTGCAGGTAATCACGGTAACAGTGAGTGCCATATGCAGACCTTTCTGTTAATGGGAAGGTGACGGCGGCAGCTGGTAAATCTGCAGCAGTTGCTGTGCCGCCCGGTCGGCGCTTCCCAAGCCTTCCGGTGCGGTCCCATATGTGGTGTTCGGATCGAAGGAAATGAGGTCCTCCACCAGTGACTGCATGTCGTGGTGCAGCCGCAATTGGCCGGGCGCTGCCGCATAGACAGCCAATTCCGGCGTGCCGCCGCGATGCAGTGCAAACGTTGCCTTGCCGAGGAAGAGTCCTTCCAGCACCGTCGTTGCGCAGGGCTCTTCCCACACGGAAGGAACGACAACGGCCGTGGACGTTGCGGCAAGCGTCAGGGTCTGCTCCGGCGAGCACCAGCCGAGGAACTGGATCTGGCCACTCTCGAATCCTGCGCGTAACTCAGCCTCATCCGAGCCGTCACCCGCAACCGTGACGCGCATATGAGCGGGAATGCAAGGCTTCAACGCCTGAAGGAACTGTTTCACGCCTTTAGCCGGGTACAGTTTCGCCGCGATGAACACGTTGAAGCCCGGCGATTTTGGCAAGGATTTTGCTGCCTCGCGAATTCGCTCCAGTTCGGCGCGATCGACGAAGTTATGCACCGTCGTTCCCCAAGGACCGGGGCCGAAGGAGCGTGCGACATTCCGCAGCAGCATGTCCGAGACGAACACCGTCTTGTGCATGCTGAAACTTTCCGCCACCTCCTTGCGGAAGCGGATCACCGCGATCTTTGACACGGCGCGCTGCAACGTATTGGGGTCGGGATGGATGCAGCGTGCGCATTCCGCAGGATCAACCGATTCGCAGACCGTGCCATCGCGAAAGCGCGTATGGCGGAAGCAGTCGCTGCCCTGGTCATGCCGGGTCTGAACGAAATTGATATCCGGCGGCAGGAAACGTGCGACGTTCGGCACATGCCCGTGGTAGTGGATCACGTCGTAGCGTGGCGCATGGCGCAGGATGATCTTCGCAAAGCGTCGGGCAATCGCGGTCCGTTTGGGCGGCATGAACATGCCGAGACCGATTTCCTTCCAGCCGGCATGCTGTCCGCTCAGTTCCCCGAAGAAGCGGCCGCCAAAGCGTCCTTCTTCGCCGCAGACGGAAATCGGGTGCTGGTTCCCGCCCAGAAGATCGACTTCATGGCCCGCGCGCACCAGCGCACGTGCGAGATTGAGCGCATGCTTGGCGAGCCCACCCATGCTCGGGTAAGGAATGTCTTCGCTGACGATCAGGATGCGCATCTGTTACCTCAGGAGCGACGCCGCCTGGCGTAAGCCAGCATGGCGGCGCGTTCGTCGACGCCGACAATGAAATACAAGCCGGCCAAGGAAAGCGCGACCAGCGCGGCAGAGACAATCACGGCGGTTGCGAACAAACCGCCCGGCATCAGCATCTTGAGCGGAGCGAGAACGCCGATGATGAGCAGCCCTACCACGAGGCTGCGACCGAATCCGGTGCGCATGGACTCGCCGAATGTCACCGGGACGGTGCGGCCATGTACGTACAACAGGAAAATCATGCCGAGCGTCAGCGACGACAGCAGGTGGCCGCCGGCGGCACCGACGATGCCGAAATAGGTCGTGCCGAGATAGACCATCAGCACGCCGCACACGCCGTTGGCCAGTGCAAAGCGCCCCGTAATGCGCGGGTGGCCCAATGCATCGTTGACCATGGAAGGGATATTTGTCAGAGAATCGGCAAGCAGTGCAAGGGTCATCAGTATCAGCACCGGGAAACCCTGTTGCACGAACTCTTCCCCGACCCAGCGGCGCAGGAATTCATCGCCGGCAAGCACCATGATCCCGAGCGCGGCGAGATTGATGTACGTCACGTAACGCATCACGCCCAGGTAAACCGGGCGCAGTTCATTGATCCGCCCGGCACCAGCGAGGGCCGATGCGCGCGGATAAATCACACTTGACAACCGGTAGGTCAGGCCAAGAACGCGCCCGGCGAGCGTGACTGGCACCGTATAAAAGGCTAGGGCGACCGGCCCTGCAATGGCGCCGACGATCAGTTTGTCCGCATGCTGGTGCAGCGTGGACGCGATCTTGCTGAGATACGCATAGGCGCTGAAGGAAGTCAGTGCCTTGCGCACGTCGGGACGTGGCCAGCAAGGGGAGAGGCCCAGCTTGAAACCGCGGATCAGCCACACCAGGTACAGCAGGTTGCTTACGGCGACTGCAACGCGCGCAACGATGACGCCAACGACACCGGTTCCCGCAAGCGCAGCGGCGACCGACGCGAGGTTGACGAGTGTGCCGAAAAATGCCTCGCTCTGGGCCGAGCGGTCATACCGCTGCAGGGCTTGCGGTACGACCAGCAGGTAGCTTTGTGCCTGCGACAGCGCGAACCCGAGCGCCGCAACCTGGAAAGCGAGGACGGTTGACTCGTGCATGGCTTCCGATACCTCAAAGAAGCGCTCGATCAGCAGTTCCGCGCCGAAGAAGATGGCAGCAGCACCGGTGAGGCCGAGAATGCCGTAAAAGAGGATGCCGAACCAGAAGGTCTCGGCGAAGCGTGCACGGTCACTGGCGGCATGATGCTCCGCCAGATACTTGATTGCGCCGGCGCTGAGGTTGATGTCGAGTACGCCGAAGTAACCGATGACAGACCCGACCATGGTCACGATGCCGAAGCCCTCGACCCCAAGCGCACCGATCAACAGCGGGACGGTGGCCAGTGCGACCACCATCGGTACGGCGGAACCGCTCAGGTTCCAGAGCGAATTACGCAGCAGCATACTGGGCGCGCGCCACATACTGGCGGACCTGGTAGTTATGGAGGCCAACGGCGATAAACGGCATTGCCATCGTAAAACCAAGCAGCAGCATCGTCCTGAACTCGATGATCGGTGTGCCGATCAGTAGCGTCGGCACCCAGAAGAGGAATCCGGCGAAGCCGGCATCGGCGATCAGCCGCGGATCCCCAGCCAGGTATTTTCGATGCTTGAAGTAGAAGGACACATAGGCTGCGAGGATGCAGGTGAACAGCATGAGCCCGACAATACCGGTCTTGAGCACGATATGGCCGAAGCCGCTGTGCACGAAACTGAAGTCGTCACCATGGTAGGACAGCAGTTCCCGGTCGCCGGTAAACGTTCCCCACGTGCCACGCCCGAACAGCCAGTTGCCATCCATGCTCTGCGCCGCGGCATACAGTTCGTAGAAGCGGCTGTTCTTGATGCCGCCGCGTGTCGGGGAAATGTCGTAAATGATCGACTCGAGGATGCCGCCGCTGGTGTTGAACTGAAGACGATGCTCGAAGAACACGACGGCAACGGCCGACAATAGCGCTGCTGCGAGCAGGGCAAACAGGAACTTGCGCCGTCCAGGAATACTGAGGAACAGGAAGCCAAACATCAGCGCCAGGCCGATCAGGGACGAGCGGCGGAAGGAAAGCGCGACCGCAGCGACCTCCAGTATCAGTACCCCCATCAGCAAGATCCGCTTGAGTGCGGACAGCCTGACGCCGGGACTGGTCAGCATCCAGGCGGCACAGAAGGCGGCGAGGCTGGCCACGAAGTTGTCGCTGATATCGAAGAAGAAGATCTTGATGTCCAGGCCCTCAAAGTTCCGGTACGGATTGGCCGTGTCGCCGTCGAACAGAAAGAAGCGCACTGCACCGAATGCCGCACGGATCGCCGCCAGGACCAAAATCGTCATCAGCAGGTTCCAGGAGTCCTTTCTGCCGTCGAATGCCATGATCACCAGGTACATGAACACCAGCATGTTCAATACATTGATGACGCCGTTGTACCCGAGGATGACATTGAGTTCGATGCCTTCCATCAGTCCGATGACGACATGCGCGAACAATAGAAAGGCAAATGCGAGGAAGTATTTGGTGATCGGCGGTGCAAGCTGCGGCCCTTGCGGATTTGCCAGTCTCTTCAACACGGCGGCCACGCCTGACGTCAGCAGGATCAAGTTAAGCAGGGAGAAATAAAACATGCCGGCGCCGCGTGAGTAGATGTTGCTTTGCGTCTTCAACTCGCCCCAAGTCGAGTCGGAGAACATAAACAGCACGCCGATGAAGCCGAGCACGATCAGCTTGGGGGCCTTGATGAAGATGCCGAATATGATCGGAATCACGAACAGGGAAACGACCAGGTTGGTATAGACCTCGGCGGATGTCAGGGATGGTGTCATGGCTATACTCGTTTCGTAACACTGATGTCAGGCGTCACTCTATGCATCTTTATTGCGCCGCGTGGATCCCGCCTGCCGGGAACGCGACATGCCGATAGCCTGTTCCCGGGAAGCGACTGGAGAACGGAAACACACCGGCACGGCACGAAGGGATTTTTGTAGCAACGACAGCGGATGAAGTCGAAGCCGGACGCCTGTTTGTCACTGTCCCAACTCCTGATGATGGCGTGTTTGCCGCGTGGAAGAATCTGGCGCGTCCGGCTTTGCGGCGAACCGGCACATACCTGTCTCGAGATGTGCGCCGCATGCAACAGCAAGCATGTGCATTCGTCCTGCTCGCTTTTGTTCGCTTATTCCTTGTGCGCTTCTACAAAATCCTCATATGTTTTCCGGATACCTTCGGCAAGTCGCGTCGCCGGTTTCCACCCGAGCGCTGACAGCTTCGACACATCGAGCAACTTGCGCGGCGTACCGTCCGGCTTGCTGCTGTCGTATGCGATATCACCCTCGTATCCGACGGCCTTTCTGATGATTCCGGCAAGCTCGTTTATTGTGACGTCCTCCCCGGTCCCGACATTGATATGGGACAACGTAGGTGTCGTATGCGTTGCATAAACGGACCGGTCGAGATCCATTACATGCAGACAAGCAGAGGCCATGTCGTCGACAAACAGGAATTCTCTCCGCGGTGTTCCGGTGCCCCAGATCACGACCTTGTCGGCACCATTGATCTTTGCTTCATAAAAGCGGCGGATCAACGCCGGGATGACATGGCTGTTTTCCGGATGGTAGTTATCGCCGGGACCATACAAGTTGGTCGGCATGACGCTGCGGAAGTCTGTTCCGTACTGGCGATTGAAGCTTTCGCACATCTTGATGCCGGCGATCTTCGCAATGGCATAGGCCTCATTCGTCGCTTCCAGCGGGCCGGTCAGCAGGTATTCCTCCCGAATGGGTTGCTCCGCCATACGGGGATAAATGCACGAAGATCCGAGGAACAGGAGCTTTCCTACTCCGTGGCGCCACGCTTCCTGGATCACATTCGACTGGATCATCAGGTTGTTGTAGATGAATGTCGCGGGGTAGGTGTTGTTGGCATGGATGCCGCCAACCTGTGCCGCCGCCAGGTAGACCTCATCGATTTTTTCGGAAGTAAAGAATTCGCGGACCTGTGCCTGGTCGGTGAGATCCAGTTCCGAGTGCGTGCGGGTCACAATGTTCTCTTCGCCTCGCTCGCGCAGCGCACGCACAATGGCAGATCCGACGAGGCCGCGATGGCCGGCAACATAGATGCGTTTCTTGGGACTGGTATTCATTTCCATCCTCTCTGAACAAAAGGCAGGAGCCTTGTCGTGGCTGAATCGAAACGAGCCGCCGGCAATGATGGCTGCCTGCCGTCTCCGGGTTTGAATCTTTGCGCTCCGTATTTACGCCTCGAGGGGCAGGATTCCCAAAGCGTCCTGCGGGAAGGAGGTGGAACGCTGTTCCGCTGGCAACGTCCGCAGGAAAGCGGCAAATTCTTCCTTGACTTCCGGATGCCGCAATGCAAGCCGCACGGTGGCCTGTAAGTAGCCAAGCTTGCTTCCACAGTCATACCGGGCGCCTTCAAACTGGTGTGCGAGCACAGTCTCGTGCGCGAGCAGAGCCGCAATGCCGTCTGTGAGTTGCAGTTCTCCGCCCGCACCGGGTTGTAACTGGCGCAGGTGGGTGAAGATTGACGGCATCAGGATGTAGCGTCCTACCACGCCAAAAGTGGAAGGGGCTTTTTCCGGTGCCGGTTTCTCGACTATTCCGTGGAGTTCTATCAGCCGGTTGTCGAGCGGGGTGCCGTCAATCACGCCATACGAACGGCTGCGTTCAAGCGCAATGGACTCGATGCCGACGATGCTGCATCCATGCTTTTCATAGAGTTGGGTCATCTGGCGCAACACGGGAGGCTGCCCGTCGAGCAGGTCATCCGCGAGCATGACTGCGAACGGCTCGCCATTGACGAGCCGCTCGGCGCACAGGACGGCATGCCCAAGGCCCAGCGCCTGCGACTGCCTGACATAGAAGCATTCCACATGGTCGGGCTTGATGCTGCGGATGGCATCGAGCAATGCCTGTTTGTTGCGCGCTTCCAGCTCCGCTTCCAGTTCATACGCCTTGTCGAAGTGGTCTTCGATGGCGCGCTTGTTGCGCCCAGTGACGAAAATCATGTCCGTGATCCCGGCTGCGATTGCTTCCTCGACCGCATACTGGATCAGGGGCTTGTCGACGATCGACAGCATTTCCTTGGGACTCGCCTTGGTCGCAGGAAGAAAACGCGTCCCCAGTCCCGCCACGGGAAATACCGCTTTCGTTATCTTTTTTTGCATCAGTCTTTCTCTGAAAAGTCACGGAAACTGTTACTCATTGCCGTCCGACGAAGCGGTACTTGGCACGCCGGTTCCATGTCCTGCGAGGCGAGTAGCCAGTTGCGAATACAACGGGTGCAAAAGGATCATCAGTGCGACACAGGACAGGGCTGCCAGCATGTCGACCCGCCAGTCTGCCCAGTTCGCATGCCGGTACGGCATGAAACTCTGAATTGCCTCGTCCAGCCCACCCAGCACGGCGGTGACGATCAGCGTTCGCAGCGCGCGCGGAGCAGGGCGACCGCGCAGTCCGAGATATACCAATCCGCTCAAGACGGCATAGGCGGCAAAATGCAGCAGCTTGTCGTACACCGCCGCCGACATGGCCTCGGCTTTTCCCGGCACGGCGCCGACGAGGACCATCAGCGCATACAGCAGCGCCGCTGCCATCAGGCAGCGCGCGGGCGTGACGATGGCGGTAACAGTTGTGTGGAGACGCGAAAGCGAGAGATGCATGTCGGCTTTTCTTGTTTTGTATTCGGTTGCAGAAGGCAGCGCTGTCCGACGCCACCGGCCACGCGTTACAGGCGAGAGGCTGTTCAATATGCGTTCTTGCCCGTCCATCCCCTGAAAGCCGTCCACAGAATGATGCGGATATCCATCCACAGCGACCAGTTCTGGATGTAATGCAGGTCAAACCTTACCCGCGCCGCCATCTTGTCCACCGTGTCGGTTTCCCCGCGATAGCCGTGGATTTGCGCCCAGCCGGTAATGCCAGGCTTGACCCTGTGCCGGAGCATGTACATCTCGAGCAGGTCCTTGTACATCTCGTTGTGCTGCAGCGCATGCGGGCGAGGTCCGACGACCGACATGTCTCCAAACAAGACATTGATAAATTGCGGCAATTCATCCAGGCTGGTGCGGCGCAGGAATCGGCCGATCGGGGTAATGCGAGGATCGTCCTTCGTCGCCTGCGTGACCTTGCCGTGCTCCTCGTGCACTTTCATTGTGCGGAATTTATATACGTTGAATTTCCTGCCATTCAGGCCGAGACGAGGCTGCTTGAAGAACACCGGGCCAGGAGACGTCACCTTGATGCAAACAGCGATCGAGACAAACAGCGGGAGCAGCAGCACCAAGGCGACGATTGCGAACACGCGGTCGAAGAGATCCTTCACGATGCCGTTCAGGCCACTCGAAATCGGCTGGTTCAAATCCACGATCGGGAAGCCGAGGAAATTCCCCATCTTGTTGCTTAGCATTTGCAGGCCGAGGATGTCCGGCACCCAGCGGATGTCCACGAAGGTGTTCCGCAGGAGGTACTGCAGTTGCTGGAGCTTGGGGGACGCCATCAGCGGCAGGGTGACCCAGACCTCGTGGATGTGGTTCTCCACCACAAAGTCATGGATTTCCTGCAACGAATTAATACGGACAATGGATGGATCGCTGATCTTCTCCATGTCTGCCGCGTCGGCGTGTACCGCCTTTACGTCATAGCCCGTCCAGTCCTGTTGCAGTGCCCGACGATGCATTTCCTGGCCGGTGCTGCCATAGCCGACGATAACGACGCGCTTGTTGTTGAGGCCTTTCGTGCGCAGATATTGCAGGACCAAAAACACGGCGGCCCGGTAAAGCACCAGGAAGGTCAGTCCGCTTGCATACCAGTAAAACATCCATAAGCGGGAGACATTGCCGACATGATGGATCAGGAAGCTGAAAAACAGCCCTATCAGCATGACGAGTGCCCATGATGCGCCAAGGCGGAGGAACATGTCCGGTTTCGAGCGGCCGCGCCACGACCCGTACACCTCAAGTTGTGGAAACAGAAGGAAGGCGAGGGCACTGCAGAAATGCAGCAGCACGGTATGAATCGGTGATGTTTCGCTTAACGGGACATGGAAATGGATCAGGCTGGCCAAGGTGCCGGCGGCCTCCAATGCCAGTACATCCATCAGGCGCATCGAGAATTCCAACCGGGAAGAATTTGTGATTATTAAATCTCGCATGGCGGTTCTAGCGTTCTTAGCGGTTGCAACAATCTCAAACCAGAGACCGGTCACTGCGGTATGCTGAAACCTGTCGACGGGCAGCGGGTTCGGTGTCCTTATTCAGCGCACACAATGCCGTAGCTCCATCGGCCGGTCTCACGGCCTATTTGCCATTACTGCAAAAGCCGAGTGTTATTACCTTTAAGACAATGGTAATCACTAAAAACGGACAGAATCTGTTAAGTTGGTTTCGCTTGCGAAGTCTCAAATATGCGATTGCTGGGACTCAAATTGACCGTTGTGAAGCATCAAAATGTGATGCGCCGTGTACAAAAATTGCCCCTCGGCCCATTGGCCGCTTCTGCGCAGAGGGAAGCATGACCGTTTCGAGTTTTCCCAAAGTCGTATGCGCCACGTCGATTAATAGCGAGTAATAAATTCCGTCAAGACATGTGATGCGCTATCATTTCGCCCTATGACTACCGAGGATATGCAGCAGAAAACTGCTTACGAACTGATAGGCGGGGCTGAAAAACTGCGTGAACTGGTCGACCGCTTTTACGACCTGATGGAGCTGGAGCCGGAATTCACCGGCATCCGTGCAATGCATCCGACTCCGATGGATAGCTCACGCGACAAGCTTTTCTGGTTTTTGTCCGGTTGGACTGGCGGGCCTGATCTGTATATCGAGCGCTACGGCCATCCCCGCTTGCGTGCGCGTCACTTGCCCTACGCGATCGCATCCGACGAGCGCGACCAATGGCTGCGCTGCATGGCAAGGGCGATGCAGGATGTCGGCCTGCCGGAGCCGATGCAGGAGCGCCTGATGCAGGCGTTCTACCAGACCGCCGACTGGATGCGAAACAAGGCAGATTGATATTGCCAGGATCTCGGCAATGACCATCCGATCAAAAGAGGTGCAAGCCGCCTCCCGAGCAAACGCTTCATGAATCCAACCGACATTATTCTCCTGCTGCTGCTTGCCATAGTCTTGATCCTGCAAGTCGTGCTCTTGTTCCGTGCGCGCGGTTCGGAAAACGCGGCACAGCTGCTGCAGCTTAAGGATGCACTCCAACAGCACCAGCAGCAAACGAGTGAACGCATCGAGCGCGAATTGCGTAACCAAGTGCAGACCAGCGCGCAGAGCACACGCCAGGAATTGAGCGGTAGCCTCGCCCAATTCCAGCAGACCCTCGCTGCGCAACTGACCAGCGTGGCCACGCTTCAGAACAACCAGATCGACACTTTCGCGCAGCAGCTCGCCAAGCTAAATGAAGTCAACGCGCAGCAGCTCGAATCCATGCGGCAATCGATTGCCTTGCAAGCCCGGGCAGGGCGGGAAGAGCAGGCTGCCACGTTGAAGCGCTTCGGCGATACGCTGAACCAGTTACTCTCCACATTGACCGAATCCAATGCGCAGCGCATGGCAGAAGTGCGCGCCACGCTGGAGGCTAAGATCAAGGACCTGCAGGCGGACAACGGCGCGCGCCTTGAGGAGATGCGCAAGATCGTCGACGAGAAATTGCATGCAACGCTTGAGCAGCGGCTCGGCGAATCCTTCAAGCTGGTATCGGACCGGCTTGAAAAGGTGCACCAGGGCCTCGGTGAAATGCAGCAGCTCGCCATCGGCGTCGGCGACCTGAAGCGCGTGTTGACCAATGTGAAGACGCGTGGCACATGGGGGGAAGTGCAGCTGGAAATGCTGCTCGAACAGGTGCTTACGCCGGACCAGTATGCGAAGAACGTCGAGACTGTGCCCGGCACGGGCGAGCGCGTCGAGTTCGCGATCAAGCTACCGGGGCAGGACGACGGCGCTCGCCCGGTCTGGATGCCGATCGATGCAAAGTTCCCGAAGGAACAGTACGAACGACTGGTCGAAGCGGCAGAGGCAGCGGACACCGACGGCGTTGCGCTGGCAGGGCGGGAACTCGAGCGCGCAGTGCGAGTGGAAGCGAAGTCGATTGCCGAGAAATACGTCTCGCCTCCGCTGACCACTGATTTCGCCGTCATGTTTCTGCCGACCGAGGGGCTGTACGCCGAAGTCATGCGCAGACCCGGACTGGCGGATGAATTGCAGCGTGTCTGCCGTGTCAGCATTGCCGGTCCATCCACGCTGTCGGCCTTGCTGAACAGTCTGCAGATGGGTTTCCGTACGCTGGCACTGGAAAAGCGCTCTTCCGAGGTATGGCAAGTGCTGGGCGCGGTGAAGACTGAGTTCGGCAAGTTCGGAGAGGTACTTGCCGCGACAAAGAGCACGCTGGAGCGGGCTGCGAAGAACATTGAACAGGCCGAGACCCGAACGCGCCAGATGAGCCGCAAGTTGAAATCGGTAGAAGCGCTGCCGTCCGAGACAGCCCAGCTACTTCTTGGGACAGATGCCCCCGATTCCAGCGACGACTAACCGGATGGAAGCGCACAGTTGCCCATCCTTTTTTATTCTTCCCTTGTCACGGATAACAGGTGCCGCTGAAAAAACCGTTGCGGTCGTTTTCGGCGGAAATGCCCTGCATTTGTGATAACTTCTCAGCATTGCCGCGGAATTGCCCGGCGATGCCTCACAGCTTGATTCTCTCCCGGCGTCCGTAAGGACGTAAGTTATGGAAATTGCGATACTTTTTGGTCTGATCCTTCTCAACGGCATGTTCGCCATGTCGGAAATTGCGCTCGTCACGGCGCGCAAGGCTCGCCTTCAGCGCCTGGCGGAAGAAGGCGATACGGCCGCTGGCGCGGCGATCCAGCTCGGCGACGATCCGAACCGCTTTCTTTCGACTGTACAGATCGGCATCACCTCCATCGGCATCCTGAATGGTATCGTCGGTGAAGCGACGCTTGCCTATCCGTTCAGTATCTGGCTGCAGCGCATGGGCGTTGATGGCGCATGGTCGGAATACCTGGCAACCGGCCTGGTCGTGGTCAGCATCACCTATTTCACGATCGTGCTTGGCGAACTTGTACCCAAGCGCATCGGACAGATCAGCCCGGAACCGATCGCCCGTATCGTTGCGCGCCCAATGCTGTGGCTGGCTGCGCTGACCAAACCATTTGTGCGCTTGTTGTCGGGGTCTACTCAACTGGTCTTGCGTACCTTTGGCGTGACAGAGCGCCTTGAGCCGAGCGTCACCCAGGAGGAAATTCACCTGATGCTGGCCGAAGGATCGAGCGCCGGCGTCATTGAACAACATGAGCACGAGATGGTGCGTAACGTGTTCCGCCTGGATGATCGCCAGATCGCCTCGCTGATGGTGCCGCGTAGCGAGATCGTGTATTTCGATGTCAATGAACCTTTGGAAGAGAACCTGAAGCGCTTCGAGGAAAGCGAACATTCCCGCTTCCCGGTGGTGCGCGGCGGGTGGGATGACGTGCTCGGGGTGGCCAACGCACGCCAGTGGCTGACGCAGACCTTGCGCGGTGAAAAGCCGAGCCTGACTGACAGTTTGCAACCGGCAGTCTTTCTTCCTGAATCGTTGACCGGCATGGAGCTGCTGGAGAATTTCAAGAACTCCGGTGTCAAACTTGCCTTTATCGTCGACGAATACGGCGAAGTCCAAGGCATTGTCACGTTGCAGGACGTGATGGAAGCCATCACCGGTGAGTTCAAGACACATCGTGCCGAGGATGCGTGGGCAGTTCAGCGTGATGATGGCTCGTGGCTGCTGGATGGCCTGATCCCGGTGCCGGAACTGAAGGACCGCCTGAGCCTCAAAGGCGTGCCGGAAGAGGAGCGGGGACGTTATAACACCTTGAGCGGAATGATGATGCTGCTCTTGGGCCGGTTGCCGCAGACGTCGGATCGTTGCGAATGGGAAGACTGGACGTTTGAGATCGTCGACCTGGACGGAAAACGGATCGACAAGGTGCTGGCCACGCGCAAAACGCCGGAGACCGTCGAGGTCAAATCCAATCCGGACTGACCATTCCCTGGTGCCTGCTGGCGGGTGCCGGGAATCGTCGTGAGCCCATCGACGAGAAAGCTGACTATCCATGTCGACCAGACGCAATCATGTCAAGGAGGAAGCCATGGTTCATCGCCTTTCTGACCCCACGTCGGGCGGGTCCCGTCCTTCCAGTCGCAACAAGATCGTTAGCGCCGCGGAGGCAGTTCGCCTCATTCACGATGGCGACACGATTGCCACCGGTGGCTTTGTCGGCATCGGCTTCGCGGAGAACATCGCCGTAGCCCTTGAGAAGCGCTTCCTGGAGAGCGAAGAAGAATTGCTCGGCAAGGGAACACCTGGCAATCTCACACTGATCTACGCTGCCGGGCAGGGCGACGGCAAGGATCGCGGCCTTAACCATCTTGGCCATGAAGGCCTGATCAAGCGCGTTATCGGCGGTCATTGGGGCTTGGTGCCCAAATTGCAGCAGCTGGCGATCGCCAACAAGATCGAGGCCTACAACCTGCCGCAAGGCGTCATCACCCACCTGTTCCGCGACATTGCTGCCGGCAAGCCTGGCGTGCTGACCACCGTAGGGCTCGGCACGTTTGTCGATCCGCGCCATGGTGGCGGCAAGATCAACTCCGCCACCACGGAAGAGCTTGTCGAACTGATGACAGTCGGCGGCAACGAATACCTGTTCTACAAAGCCGTACCGATCAATGTCGGCATCATCCGGGGCACAACCGCTGACCCGGACGGCAATATCACGATGGAGAAAGAAGCGCTCACGCTGGAGGCGCTGGCGATCGCGATGGCGGCGCACAATTCCGGCGGCATCGTGATTGCGCAGGTCGAGCGCATCGCCGAAAGCGGCTCATTGAATCCACGGCAGGTGAAGATCCCCGGCATCCTCGTCGATTGCGTGGTTGTCGCAGAAAAGAGCGAATACCAGATGCAGACCTTCGTTGAGCCGTATAGCGCGGCATTCGCGAGCGAGATGCGCGTGCCGCTGTCGTCCATCCAGCCGATGGAAATGAACGAGCGCAAGATCATTGCGCGCCGTGCGCTTCTGGAAATCAAGCCGAACAACGTAGTCAACCTCGGCATCGGCATGCCGGAAGGCGTCGCGAGTGTTGCGGCGGAAGAGAAGGTGCTCGACCTTGTTACGCTGACGACGGAACCCGGTGTTATTGGCGGAATCCCTGCCGGCGGCCTGAATTTCGGTGCGGCGACAAATGCCGCGGCGATCATTGACCAACCCTACCAGTTCGACTTTTACGATGGCGGCGGCCTCGACGTTGCTTTCCTTGGGCTTGCGCAGGCCGACAGGCACGGCAACCTCAATGTCAGCAAGTTTGGTCCGCGGCTCGCCGGTGCGGGCGGTTTCATCAACATCAGCCAGAATGCGAAGAAGGTGGTGTTTGTCGGCACCTTCACCGCGGGCGGGCTGGAAGTGGCGATCGCCAACGGGCAGTTGCGCATCAAGCGCGAAGGCTCCGCGCCCAAATTCGTTGACGCCGTCGAACACAGGACCTTCAGCGGCGAATATGCAATGCAACGCGCGCAGACCGTGTTGTACATCACTGAGCGCTGTGTTTTCCGCCTCGTCCTGGAAGGACTGGAAGTGATCGAAATCGCACCCGGCATTGACCTCGAACGCGACGTGCTGGCACAGATGCGCTTCCGGCCGGTAGTCAGCCCTCAGCTCAAGACCATGGATGCGCGCATATTCCAGCGCACGCCGATGGGACTGCGCAATGACATCCTGTACTTGCCGCTGGAGCAACGCCTGACGTATGACGCGAAGCGCAATGTGTTCTTTGTCAATTTCGAAGGGTTCGAAGTCAGGAACGTCGCCGATATCGAGGCCATCCGCGACCAGGTCGAACTGCTGTTGAAGCCGATCGACAAGAAGGTGCCTGCGGTCGTGAACTACGACAATTTCTCGATTACGCCCGAACTGCTGGATGGGTACGTCGACATGGTGCATGATCTTGCGGAACGCTATTACAGTCGCGTCACCCGCTATACGAGCAGTGCCTTCATGCGCAGCTATTTCGGTACCGCATTCCGGCGCCATCACACCGAGCCGTCGCTGTACGCGAGTCGTGAGGAGGCGTTCTCGCATCTTGGCGATTGAACTGGTACTGACGGGTTCGAAGAATCTGGCCCGCATGCCGATTGGCCGGGGCAAGGCGAGAGCCGTAATGAATGTGCCGGCCACTCAGGACGTGGCGTCGCGCCTCATCCGCCGATGTAGGACATCTCGACTTTGCGCACCGGTTGGCTGGAGGTGAACGTGTTCGCTGTCCGCAACTCTGAATAACGGTCAGCACGGGCGCGCCACAAGTGCGCGACAGCAGTCGAGATTTCTTCATCGCTGCGCCCGCTGCGCAACAGTGCGCGCAAGTCATGGCCGTCGGACGCAAACAGGCAGGTGTACAGTTTCCCTTCCGTCGACAGCCGTGCGCGCGTGCATTCGCTGCAGAATGCGCGCGTGACGCTCGATATCACGCCGATTTCGCCGCCGCCGTCGACATAGCGCCAACGTTCGGCGGTTTCGCCGGTATAGTTTGGCTCGATCTCCTGCAGCGGCATTTCTGCGCTGATCCTGCGCACCACTTCAGCAGATGGAATCACTTCATCCATCTTCCAGCCGTTGCTTGCACCCACGTCCATGTATTCAATAAATCGCAGGATGAACGGCGTGCCTTTGAAGTGCCGTGCCATCGGCACGATCTCCTGGTCATTCATGCCGCCCTTGACCACCATATTGATCTTGATCGGTCCCAGTCCCACCTTGTGTGCGGCTTCGATGCCTCGCAGAACATCGGCAACGGGAAAATCGACATCGTTCATGCGCCGGAATGTGGCGTCATCCAGGGAATCGAGGGACACCGTTACGCGTTGTAGTCCTGCATCTTTCAGGGCTTGTGCTTTCCTTGCCAAAAGCGATGCGTTTGTTGTCAGGGTCAGGTCGAGAGGATGGCCATCAGGCGTTTTCAATGCGCTCAACATCGATATCAAGTTTTCGATGTTCTTGCGCAGTAGCGGTTCGCCACCTGTCAGGCGCAGCTTGCGCACACCATGTGCGACAAAGATCTTTGCAATGCGTGTGATTTCCTCGAAGGACAGCAGGGCGGAATGCGGCAGAAAAGGATGATCCTTGTCGAAGACCTCTTTCGGCATGCAATAGACACAGCGGAAATTGCAGCGGTCCGTCACCGAAATGCGCAGGTCCTGCAGTGGGCGAGCAAGCGCATCAGCCAGCAAGCCGGTTGGCGCCTCCAGCGCATCAGGAACTGGCGGCGCGAAACGGAGGCGATGGTCGGTGATAGGGATAAATCGGTCGGACATGCGGGAAGTGAAGCAGCGTGCCAAGAAACAGCGGACTAACTAACGCACATACGATACCACGAGCCCGGCAAGCGCACAGACGCCGATCAGTTTGATCGTATTGGCCTGAAAACGCAGCAGCGCCAGGCTGGCCGCGGCCGAGATCACAATCGCAATCCAATCCCATTGCTGCATTGGTTTTGCAAGCTGGAACACATGTTCCGCAAAGAACACGGCCAGGCTAACAATGACGCCGACTACCGCTGCCGAGATTGCGGTCAATGGTGCGGTGAGGCGAATGTTGTTGCGCGTAGATTCGACCAATGGTCCGCCTACGAGAATGAAAAGAAAAGAGGGTAGGAACGTGAAGAAGGTAGCAACGCAAGCGCCTGCGATGCCGGCCGTCAATAATGCGTCAGGACCAAACACCTCCTTGCTCCATGCGCCGACAAAACCAACGAACGCGACGATCATGATTAACGGCCCTGGTGTAGTCTCCCCCAATGCAAGACCGTCGATCATCTGCGCCGGCGTTGTCCATTGGTATGTCTCTACGGCACCCTGATACACATACGGCAGCACAGCGTATGCTCCGCCAAACGTCAGTAGCGCAGCCTTCGTAAAGAATACGCTCATGTGCGAGAGCGGATTGGATAAGCCAAAGCGTGCCGCAATCATTGCCCAGAGAGCAATCCCAAGGCCAATGCCGACCATGCAGGAAATGACTAGCTTACGCCAGGAAAAACGAGCGTGGTCGGGCGTGGGCGTGTCATCGTCAATCAATGCCGGGCCATAAGAATGCTTTTCTCCGGACACATGTCCACCACCAAGCTTGAATTTGGCGGGCACGAAGCGTCCGCCCACCAAGCCGATGAATGCCGCTCCCAGCACGATCATCGGGAATGGTACCTGAATGAAAATTGCCAAGAAGGAAGCAATCGCAATTGCAATGAGCCATGGGTTTTTCAGCGTGCGGTTGCCGATGCGCCAGGCGGCGGCAAGCACAATCGCAACGACGGCTGGCTTGATGCCATATAGCACCCCGGCGATGACCGGCGTGTCGCCGAACGAAATATACATCCAGGACAGGATGCAAAGAATTACCAGTGATGGCAACACGAAGAGGGTTCCAGCGATAATGCCGCCCCATGTGCGGTGCATCAGCCAGCCGATATAGACAGCGAGTTGGGTCGCTTCAGGTCCGGGTAACAGCATGCAATAGTTCAGCGCATGCAGGAACCGTTGCTCCGATATCCAGCGCCGTCTTTCCACAAGGTCGGCATGCATGATGGCGATTTGCCCGGCAGGACCGCCGAAGCTGATGAAGCCGAGCTTCAGCCAATACCAGAATGCCTCGTGCAGACTTACCTCGGCGGAATGGCGCCCTATCGTTTTATCCATGTACGTCGTCCGGTTTTTGGAAGCAGGAAGAAAAAAGGGAGCAAATGCTCCCTTTTTTATTTTCCGCATTGTCCCATGGCTGGCATGGGACTCGCGATTATCCGCCTTTACCGTCGGGTCTCGACTTGAATCAGCGGTTCGCTCGATACCGGCGGCAACGGCTTGCGTTCACGCGGAACGCGCGGCGGTTGCTCGAGCCTCGAAGCGGCTTCCTGAGCAGCGCGCAGCTTTTCCGGATCTGTCACGGCAAGGGTCAATCCGGCTGCCGCCAGGATTTCACGCAGATGATCGATCTGCATGGGCGCCGGTGCAACTGGCGACAAAGCGGATGGAGTTGCTGCAAGGGCTGCAGGGGATGTCGCTGCCGGCACCGGGGTCAACGGCGCAGGCTGAACTTCTTCTGCTTGCGGTTGTGCCGTTGGTTGCGGTGTAACTTCCGCAACTTGCGGAGCAGGTGCTTCCGTAAGGACTTCTGCTTCGGCTGCTGACGCCTCGGTGGTCGATACCTCGGTGGCAGCTTCAGCAACTTCGCTGACGGCAGGAGTCGTTTCCTTCTCCGGTTGAGGCGCTGCCGGCATAGTAACCGGTGCAGGAACAGCTGCCTGAACAGAGGCCGGTGCCGCTTCCTCCACAGGTACCGGTTCCTCCGCAGGGGCGGCTACTTCAGCAGGTGTCGGTTCTTGCGCAGGAACTGCCACTTCCGCAGGAGCAGTAGCCTCTGCCGGTTGCGCGACTTCGGCGATTTCCAATTGCACCGCCTGTTGTTCCGTCGCGCCTTCCGCAGCAGCTTCCAGCTCGCTGCCGGCGATCACCTCGCCGGTCTCGCGGTCACGGCGATTACGATTGCGGCCACCACGGCGACGGCGACGGCGGCGCTCTTCACCTTGTTCGGCAGTACCTTCTTCCAGTCCAAGTGCGCCTGCCTCCAGTTCAGCTTCAGCACCCGGCACGGCTGCCGATACGAGTGCCGGTGCAGTCGGCACCGGAATCGGGGTGACTTGGGCGGCAATCAGCAGCTCTTCAGCCGGTGCTTCCTTGCGCTCTTCACGCTGGCGTTGCTGGCGTTCGCCACGTTCGCGGCGAGTCTCCTGGCCTTCGCGCTGCTCGCGCGCTTCGCGTGGCTCACGAGGTTCGCGCGGTGGGCGTGGCGGACGTGGAGCCTGTTGGGTCTCTGCTGCAGGGGCAGCAGCTTGCTTGGCCGTTTCAGCGCGGCCTTCCGTGCGACCGGTTTCGCGTTCCTCGCCACGCTCGCGCCCGCCGCGGCCGCGGCCACGGTTGCGGTTGCGTCCGTTGCGCTCACCGCGCTCACGGCTTTGCTGCGGCTTCTCTTCAACGACCGGTACGGGTGCGGCAACAGGTACGACCGGTTTCTTGCGGAAGAAGCCGAAGACGCGGCTGAAGAATCCTTCTTCGGCCGGCGCAGCGACAGGCGCCGGTGCCGGTGTTGGTTCGACCGGCTTGCGTTCGACGATTGGTGCCGGTTGTTCCGGGGTAATGCCCTTGACCACGGCTTCCTGGCGCGGACGTACTTCTTCCTTCTGACGCTTGCCGTAACTAATGTCGGTATCCGCCTGCTCTGCCATGTCATAGCTGGCTTGCGGCTCTTCCAGGCGCGGATCATCATGCTTGATGCGCTCAAGCTTGTAATGCGGCGTTTCCAGATGCTTGTTCGGAATCATGATGATCGTCACGCGATGGCGCGTTTCGATCTTCAGGATTTCGCCGCGCTTTTCGTTCAGCAGGAACGCGGCCACATCGACGGGTGCCTGAACGTGGATCGCGGCGGAGTTTTCCTTCATTGCCTCTTCCTGGATGATGCGCAGGACTTGCAATGCGGAGGATTCGGTGTCGCGGATGTGGCCCGTGCCGTTGCAGCGCGGGCAGGTCACGTGGCTGCCTTCGGACAGGGACGGGCGCAGGCGCTGGCGCGAGAGTTCCATCAGGCCGAAGCGGGAAATCTTGCCCATCTGGACGCGGGCACGATCGTAGCGTAGCGCATCCTTCAGGCGGGTTTCGACTTCACGTTGATTCTTCGCATTCTCCATGTCGATGAAGTCAATCACGATCAGGCCGCCGAGGTCGCGCAAGCGCAACTGGCGCGCCACTTCGTCGGCGGCTTCGAGATTCGTATGGAGTGCGGTGGTTTCGATGTCGCTGCCGCGAGTGGCGCGGGCGGAGTTGACGTCGATGGAAACGAGTGCTTCAGTGTGGTCGATGACGATGGCGCCACCGGAGGGCAGGGGGACGGTGCGGGAGTAGGCGGTTTCGATCTGATGTTCGATCTGGAAGCGCGAGAACAGCGGCACGTCGTCACGGTAGCGCTTGACCCGGTGCACCATGTCTGGCATCACATGGCTCATGAACTGCTGAGCCTGTTCGTAAATCTCGTCGGTGTCGATCAGGATTTCGCCGATATCAGGCTGGAAGTAGTCGCGGATCGCGCGAATCACCAGCGACGATTCCTGATAGATCAGGAAAGCGCCTGGTGAAGACTGACCAGCGCCTTCAATCGCGCGCCAGAGTTGCATCAGGTAGTTCAGGTCCCATTGCAGTTCTTCAACACTGCGGCCGATACCTGCCGTGCGCGCAATGACCGACATGCCGGACGGCAGGTCGAGCTTGTCCATGGTCTCGCGCAATTCCTGGCGGTCTTCACCTTCGACACGACGCGACACGCCACCACCACGCGGGTTGTTCGGCATCAGGACCAGGTAACGGCCAGCCAGCGAAATGAAGGAAGTCAGGGCCGCGCCTTTGTTGCCGCGCTCTTCCTTCTCCACTTGAACCATGATTTCCTGGCCTTCGCGCAGTGCATCCTTGATCGAGGCATTACGGACATCTACGCCATCCTTGAAGTAGCTGCGCGCGACTTCCTTGAAGGGGAGGAACCCGTGGCGCTCTTCGCCATAGTTGACGAAGCAGGCTTCCAGGGAAGGTTCGATACGGGTGATGACACCCTTGTAGATATTCGACTTGCGCTGTTCCCGCCCGGTCGTCTCGATATCGATGTCGATGAGCTTTTGCCCATCTACAATCGCCACGCGCAGTTCTTCCTGCTGCGTGGCGTTGAACAACATTCGTTTCATTTTTATGCTCCGTGACTCTGAGGTCATTTTTTATGCAGCAACAGCGAAATTCGCCAGAGCTGCCAAGTACAGGGATGTACGCGAGAACGGAGTGCTTGAGGAGGGAACTGCCTTAGTGTGCGGGTGCGCGATACGAAAGCGCGTGGGCCGCAACGGGGCGCGGATGGGGTTGATACAGATGCCGGGTGCGCGCTTCGTCCGCGCTGCGCCGATCAGACGGATCAGGCGCAACTACAGGCAGCGAGCAACTTAATTGGGCCAAACAAAGCATGGGTCCAGCAAAATCGGCAAACAGGGGTCAACCACATCAACCAGCAAGCATTCGAAACATGAACTGCTTGCCGGACTTATCCTTGGAATTCAAACAATCTCGTCCAACATCATTGCACGCAATCCGATCGCAACAGCGGTGCAACCCTGATTCATACAAAGATGATGCATACACATCTTTTCCATCGAATTTGCAATTCGGCGAGGCCGGTGGAGACGCCCCTGTGTAGAATGTGCTTTTTATTCTTACACTCGCACCGGATTTGTAACCGGGGCGAAACAATTATATATACAAATGAAGGACTTAGCGAGATTTTCTGGGGAGCGGGCGGATTCGGCTTCATTTAACCAGCCCTTACAAGCCCCGGCGCAAGTCCGTCTCGTCACCATTTCCGAAGAAGAGGCAGACCAGCGGATCGATAATTTCCTGCTACGGATCTGCAAGGGCGTGCCGAAGAGCCATATTTATCGCGTTCTGCGTTCTGGCGAGGTCCGCGTCAACAAGGGGCGCATCGACCAGACTTACCGCCTCAAGGAAGGGGATGTCGTCCGTGTACCGCCGATCAGGATTGCGGAGAAGGCAACTCAGTTAGTCCCGGGCGCAGAATTCAGCATTCTGTTCGAAGATGCCCATTTGCTTATTATTGACAAGCCGGCCGGAGTGGCGGTGCACGGTGGGTCCGGGGTCAGTTACGGCGTAATTGAACAGTTGAGGGCTGCACGCCCGCAGGCGAAATTCCTCGAGCTGGTGCATCGACTGGATCGCGAGACGTCCGGCATTCTTTTGTTGGCAAAGAAGCGCTCTGCGTTGTCAAACCTGCACGAGCAGATTCGCGAGGGGCAACTGGACAAGCGCTATCTCACCTTGGTTCGGGGCACCTGGCAAAATACCCGCCAGCACGTAAAGTTGCCGTTGTTTAAATACACGACACCGGATGGTGAGCGTCGCGTACGGGTGCAGGCGGACGGTGCGCCGTCGCATACCGTTTTCAATCTGGTGAAGCGCTTCGGTGACTTCGTGCTGCTCGAGGCAGAACTGAAGACTGGACGTACGCACCAGATCCGCGTGCATTTGGCTTC
>Ga0196971_1000367_pt1 | contig 37784 bp, 43 predicted proteins | sample S1v_1013CmetaG_FD_148660 | JGI IMG/M metagenome (GOLD analysis project Ga0196971, IMG submission 148660) | Soil microbial communities from Anza Borrego desert, Southern California, United States - S1+v_10-13C | ecosystem: Environmental > Terrestrial > Soil > Desert | place: USA: California...
CCTGGGCAGGTGTGAATGAAGATCCGGTTACCGGTTCTGTCCATACGGTGCTTGCTCCCTACTGGTCGGCAATATTGAAAAAAAGGGAGCTTAAGGCCCTGCAGGCATCCCAGAGGAGCGGAGAGCTGCTTATAAGGGTAGCCGGCGGCGGGAGGCTGGAATTTATCGGTGATGCTGTTGTGGTGATGAAGGGAGAAATATATCTGTAGAAAGTGGTGATAGGCTGTGAAAAACGTTCTGATGGAAATGGACGGACTGTTATTTTGTTTCACCAGACCGGAGTATCTGGACCTTATTGGCAGTATAGAGAAGGACAACAGCGATTTTGTATTCGTATGGACGAAAGAAAGGCATATAGAAGCCATAAACCGTGTGGATGAAATGCATATATCGGTAATAGATGCGTCTGCCAATGAACTCATAGGCTATATAATACTTGCCGGGATCGGCGGAGAAGATCGCGTGCTGGAATTCAGACGCATGGCCGTAGCTGTCAAAGGAAAGGGCTGCGGGCGTATAAGCGTCAGATTCATAAAGAAATACTGCTTCGAGGTGCTTAAGTATCACAGATTATGGTTGGATGTATATACCGACAATGAAAGGGCGATAGGCCTTTACCGCAGTGAGGGCTTCGTGCAGGAAGGCCTGCTGCGGGATTGCAAGAAGCAGGGGGACGGGTACCGCTCAATGGTGATAATGTCGATGCTGGAGAATGAATATAAGGGCTAAAAGCCCTTTATTTTTTTACCAAAAGCTGCTATAATAAAATCGAACATATGTTCGTATAATTTTAATATAAGTCAGTAATTTCTAGTATGGCGGAGGGGATGTATCATGAGTGGCAGCGACTGCAGAAGAACTATAATGCATATTGATGTGAACTCGGCTTTTTTATCCTGGCAGGCGGTTTATAACCTGCAAAAGGGGGAGGCTCTTGACCTGAGGGAAATACCTTCGGTGGTGGGAGGCTCCCAGGCTGACAGGAGAGGTATAGTTCTGGCGAAAAGCATACCGGCCAAGAAGTTTGGAATAGTAACGGGAGAAGTGCTCTGGCAGGCGAGGCAGAAGTGTCCCGGGCTTGTAGTGGTTCCTCCCAATTATGACCTTTACATGAAATGCAGCAATATGCTGTATGAAACCATGAAGGAGTATTCCCCAAAATTGCAGAGGTTTTCCATAGATGAGATGTTTTTGGATTATACGGGTATGGAACCTCATTTTGGCGATGTGCTTGCTGCCGCACATATGATAAAGGATAGGATCAAAAAGGAATTGGGTTTTACCGTTAATATAGGGATAGGTGCAAACAAACTTACCGCAAAGGTTGCAGGGGACCTTAAAAAGCCTGATATGGTCCATACCTTGTTTCCTCATGAGATAGAGGGCAAAATGTGGCCGCTGCCTGTAGGGGACCTGTTTATGGTGGGCAGGCAGACTAAAAAGAAGCTTCTGGAAATGAATATAACCACAATAGGGGATCTGGCGAAGGCGGACAGAAAGTTCCTGTGCGGAAGGCTCAAATCCTTCGGAAATGTGATATGGTGTTATGCAAACGGTATTGACGAATCTCCGGTGTACTCGGGTTATTACCTGCAAATGAAGGGTATAGGCAATAGCACCACCATAAAGTTCGACGTGACGGAGAACCGGATAGCACACAAGGTGCTATTGTCCCTTACGGAGTCTGTTTCATTGAGGCTCAGGGCCGCCAGGGCCTGCTGCAGGGTAGTGTCGGTGGAGATAAGGACGGCTGAGCTTAGCTTCTATTCCCACCAGAGGAAGCTTATGAACCATACCAATATAACCATGGAGATATTTGAGACTGTGAGAGAGCTGTTTGATGAGTGCTGGAAAAATGAAAGGATAAGGCACCTGGGGGTAAGGGTCACGGATCTTTGCAGCGATGAGTTCATGCAGGCCTCGATATTTGACGGGCAGTGCAAAAGCAAGAAGCAAGCGCTGGACAGTGCCATAGATGTGATAAGGTGCAGGTACGGAAATGATTCCGTCATGAGGGCGGTATTTGCGGACGGGGAGTTTGCGCCCATGTCCGGAGGGTCAGGAGGAGAGGACTACCCGGTAATGAGCAGTATATTGTAATAGATGCGAGATACGAGATACGAGACTCGAGGAAAGCTTGGGTATTTTTATGGGGTATGGTTGCGCGAGGTGTAGGGGCGACCAGTGGTCGTCCGCAAAGCCTTCGAAGCCCTGCTTAGGCCCCTCGTATCCCGTATCTCGCATCTCGTATCTAAAGTTTGTATATAAACCACTTTGAGGTGTCTATTTCAAATCTTAGTTCGAAGGGTCTGACCTGGTTGCCGATGCATGTCTGACAGGTGAATTTCATCATCCTGTTGCCGGCGAATTTGTCAAGATCCCTTTTTATTACCCTGTCCACCTTTATTGTTACCAGTTCCGACCCATCATCAAGATACCTGAACTTTATAGGGACCGGATTTCCTTCCAGATCAAAAAGTACTATTGCTTCAATAGGCTTCCTAATAGTCTTCATGTATTACACCCCGCATAATAGATTGTATTTCTAATATTAGCATGTTTTTACAGACACCGAAACTCCGCTGTGGCACGGTATAAGTAAATTCAGATGAATTAACTGGCTGATTCATGGAAATAAAAGATATTCCTTAGAATATTATACGAACACATGTTCGATTTAATGTGTGTCAATTTAATTTTTTATATAAGCTTCTTCCGTTTTACTGTAACCAAACTGTCATGTGTACATAGTATATAAGTGGAAAGGTGAACAACCTTTTGAAAGGGGGTTTGAACTGTGGCAGGTGGATTTGGAACGGTCAGTCCAGTAGCAGCCGCAGGATGTGGTGCACCGCCGGCACCTGTCGGAGGTTTTTTCGGATTTAAAAGCTCATGGATCTGGATAATTGTAATTCTGATTTTTGTACTCCCACGCCTGGGCCTCGGAGGATGCGGCGGCTTAGGAGGCTTGTTCGGAGGGCTGAGCTGGATTTGGATTCTGATATTGATAGTCTTCTTGGTCCCTGGTATCTTGCCAGGCTTTCGTCCTGGCGGGTTTGCCATATAAATCGTCTACATTATAATGAGGGGAGGTGAGAATATGGCAAACGGATTAGCAGCAGCCGGATGTGGAGTTCCTACAGCAGTAAGCCCCATCATGGATATGTGCAAAGGTAATGGGTTCCTGATATTGCTCCTGTTGTTTGTGCTTCTGGCATCATGCACAACCTTGGGAAGGGAGAAAAACTTCTTCTTCATCATAATACTCGCTATAATCGCTTTTGGCGGATTTGGAAGAACCTTTGGTTTCGGCGCAGCGGATGTGTAATGGAAATATAAATTGAAAATTCAGCCTGACCTATAAAATATTAGGTCAGGCTGAATTTTTTGTCACCATTTAAAAGCATGTACATAGTATGGAAGTGGGAAGGGGTGTCAACCACACAATCCTAACCCAGATGCCATAACTCACCTCGAGCATGGAAGTGAGCTCTCTTGCTCACTTTTATGCTTTACATAGGAAACTTGTCACCAAATCGAAGCATGTACATAGTATGTAATAGAGAAAGGAGGTGACATCATGGCAAACTCATATGGGGTAAATCCTGCCGTAGCGGCAGCGGGGTGCGGTGTTCCTACAGCAGTAAGCCCGATCATGGATATGTGCAAAGGCAATGGATTCCTCCTGCTGCTTTTGTTGTTTGTGCTTCTGGCATCATGCACAACCCTGGGCAGGGAGAAAAACTTCTTCTTCATCATAATACTCGCTATAATCGCTTTTGGCGGTTTTGGAAGAACCTTTGGTTTTGGCGGAGGAGCAGCATATTAAGCTGACAAGGTCGCTATTTGTTGGGAAAGTCTAATTTATAGTAACCAAATACATGCCTGTACATATCATGGTATTGAAAAAGAGTACAGGATGTATTTTGGAAAGGAGGTGTCAATATGGTAGATGGAGTAGCAGCAGGCAATGCTTATGGCGGAAACATCTTTGATCTTCTTCAGGACAGCATAGGAGAGACTGTGACGATATACACTACAAGCGGAGGAGATTCAGGCTCCGGATTTACAGGAGTAGTACTCGCTGTAAACCCATGCTTTGTAAGGCTTATTACCCACATAGGACCGGCTCCGGGCTGTGCATTAGGAAGCTGCTGTGGAGTACCCGGATACGGCGGCGGATACGGTGGCTATGGCATGGGCGGCTATGGAGGCGGTTACGGCAATGTACGTACAGTAGGCTCGGTAACAGATATTCCCCTTGACAGGATTGCTGCAGTTGTACGTAACGCTGTGTAAAAAACAGAATGGAAGAATAATTAACAACAATTCAGAAGGGAATACCGGATGCTTGTATCCATGTATTCCCTTAAGTTTTTTTTATACAGCCTGTCACCAAATCAGTGCATGTACATAATATGGAAGTGGGAAGCGACACGTTCAACCGAGGGAAAGGGGGTGAAACAATGGCAAACGGATTTGGTTACGGTGGAGGAAGCAGCTATGGTAATATTTATGACCTGCTTTCAAACTATATAGGAGAGACTGTAACGATATACACTACAAGCGGAGGAGATTCAGGCTCCGGCTTTACAGGTGTGATACTCTCTGTAAACCCATGCTTCGTAAGACTTGTAACGCATATAGGACCGGCTCCCGGCTGTGCACTAGGAAGCTGCTGTGGAGTACCCGGCTACGGCGGTGGCTATGGCGGAGGTTACGGCGGCGGATATGGCGGCGGATATGGCGGCGGATATGGCGGCGGATATGGCGGCGGTTACGGAAATGTACGTACAGTAGGTTCAGTAACAGATATACCTCTGGATAGGATTGTTGCAGTTGTGAGCAACGCTGTGTAACTATTTATACAAATAATAAACCCAAGCCAAATCATGGCTTGGGTTTATGCTTGTTACAGCTTTATGTATTCTCAGTTATTATCTTACAATTGCCTATAAATATTGCACCTTCATCAATGATCACATTTTTCACCGTTATATCGCCTATAAGCTTTGCAGTATGTGTAATATGCAGCTGGGAGGTTGCGATGACATTACCCTCTACGACTCCGGCAATAAATGCATTCTCTGCTTTTATATTGCCTTTAATGGCTCCTTCTTCTCCAACAATCAGATTGCCTGCGATATTAAGCCCTCCGTGCACCTTGCCGTCCAGTCTTACGGTACCCTCGGCATTGATGGTGCCCTCAACGCTCGTGCCTTTACCTATAAGTGTATCTGTTTTTTCGCCGTTTATTGATTTCCTGCCTGAGCCAAACATTCCTACGACCTCCCCATTTATATAAATTGCAATTACACTATTTCAGCATTAGAATAGATTAATTGAAGTATTTTGCTGGATTAACATTTTTTCCATTCAGCTTTACTTCGTAGTGCAGGTGAGTTCCGGTGCTTCTGCCTGTATTTCCTACCTTTGTTATAGCTTGTCCCTTCTTGACTTTATCTCCCTGCTTAACAAGCAGCTTTGAATTATGGGCATATAAAGTGGTGATGCCGTAGCCGTGTGATATTATCACCATTCTTCCGTAGCCTGCATTCCAGCCGGAGAATATTACTATACCGTCACCGGTTGCCACTGCAGTCTGTCCATAAGAGGCTGCAAAGTCAATTCCCTTATGGAATTCGCTGCCCCTGCTGGTAAAAGGGTTTTTCCTGTAGCCAAAACCGGCGGTTATAGCGGCAGTAACGGGCATAATGGAGGGCTTGGCCATCAAATATGCAAGTTGATCTTTTATTGGACCCAAAGAATCACTGATTGCCTGCTTTTGAGCTGCAATTTTATCAGACAGAGATGCGAAATCAGATTCAATATTCTCCAGCTTAGCCGACATATCGAGGACTGACTCTCTTTTCAGCAAGCTTATGGGAGTACTTTCCTCCGGAGCAGCAAGCTTGATTTCAACGCTCTCATTGGCAGATGCGGGGTTAATCCCTACCGCTTTCTTAACTTCTTCCAGCATCAGCGAGTTCTCTTGCAATTGTTTTTGTACTTCTTCAGAATTCTTCTGCAGCTTCTCAATTTCAACCTTCTGAGAACTGTTGATAGCTGTAAGCTTCCCGATTTCTTCCCTGCTGATTTCATGCTGGAGCCTGAGCTCGGATAAAGCATAAAAACTCGTCCCGGATGCCAAAACAAGCAGGACTATAGATAGGGTAACAAATTTGGGAAACCATAGCGGCAGCCTGAAAGATTTAACAGTGGACTGACCTTCGGGAATGAACATGAAAGTAGCATAGTTTATTTTCTTTTTCACCATTGCTTTTTTCAAATGAATCATCCTTTATATATTGATAATGCTTAAAAATCTACAGATATAAAGATTTCAAACTCAGTTCCATGACTTAAAGGTTTGAAATCTGCAAAGGAGTCAAAATATATCCTATAAAGGATTTTTTATGAGAGAACTCATAAAAGGGAGACTTATTACCATTTTAGACTAAGTTTGCCATAATGTATAGTCCCAAAATTATCGGATATTTATGATATGTTAATGTGAAACAAACTCCAAAGGTGCTGATATTAAGGATTAAGCAGTATCGAATAAAAAGCAAAAATTTAGCGGAAAATATATTTATATATTTATATATATAAAAGCAGAAAATTTTAATTGCTTTGAAAAGAAATTTATATGGAGGTATTGATATGAAGAAGGTAGGCATAGAGAGAACCCTGAGCAATGTGAAAAACTACCTGGAGAGCAGGGATTGCACAGTTGAGGTACTGGACAGCAACAACAAAGAATCCCGGAGAGCTTTGAACAGATTTGATGCTATTGTTGTCACAGGTGCAGATTCCAACTTCATGGGAATGGAGGATATAATGACCAGCACGGCGGTAATAAATGCAAACGGCAAAACTGAAGATGAAATATACAATGAGGTATTAAGGACTTCGGATTTGAAAAAAAGATAAAAGCTTACGGGACATGACAAATTAAGGTGGAAATATGTCCCTACTCGTTATAGAATGTAAATATGCACCAATGAATTTCACACCGGATATATAGTAAAATGTGCCCTGCAGCAGTATTGCCTGTAGCTGCAGGGCACGATATCAATGGCGCAAGTATTCATTTTGCATAACTTTTCTATGCTTTCATATTTTCTGATGGGGGTACAAGAGGATGATATATGTAGGAACATCGGGATACAGCTATAAGGATTGGGTCGGGCCGTTTTATCCTGCTGATGCCAAAGCAGGGGACATGCTGGGTATTTATTCGGACGCTTTTAATTTTACAGAGATCAACTCTACCTATTATAAGATACCCAATGCCTTTATGTTCTATAATATGCAGAAGAAGACCGGAGATGACTTTGTTTTCACCGTTAAGCTGCATCAGTCCATGACACATGGAAGAGATGCAGGAGATAAGGATTATGAGGATTTCCAGAGCGCAGCGGATGTGCTGAGGCAGGTCCGGAAGCTTGGCTGCCTGGTAGCTCAGTTTCCATATTCCTTTTACTACAACAGGGAGAATATGGAGTATATACAGGGGCTTAAAGAAAGGTTCGCTGATTTTGACATGGTGGTGGAATTCAGAAACAATAGGTGGGTTAATGATGAAACCATGGAATTCCTAAAGACAAACGGACTGGGTTATGTCTGTGTGGATGAGCCGGCCGTGGCAGGGCTTCCGGACCGCAGGGCAATAGGTACCTCAAGGGTGTCTTATGTCAGGTTCCATGGCAGGAATGATGAAAAATGGTGGAGCCATAAGGAAGCATATGAGAGATATGATTATTTATATAAGGAAAGCGAGCTTACGCAGTGGAAGGATAAACTGCTGGAGCTTGAGAGACAGTCTGAAAACTGTTTCGTAAGCTTCAACAACCATTTCAGGGCTCAGGCCGTAATAAACGGCATCATGCTTAAAAAAATGCTGGGAATGTGACGGATATATAAAAAAGAAAAGGCTATGGCAAGTAATGAGCATAGGGAGGCTAACATGAGGACATTTATCGGAGCGGATTTTAACAGGGATATAAAGGACAATATTGCAGGGATACAGCATATTGTACGGGAAAACTCAGAAAGAGGAAGATTCAAATATGTAGGGAACTTTCATCTGACACTTAAATTTCTCGGTGAAATCCAGCAGGAAAAAACTGCGGACATAGGAAAGTCGCTTAAAGCTATCGCCTCTAAGCACCATAAAATCCATCTCAATATTGACAAAATCGGGTACTTTGACGGTAAAGAAAGCATTCATGCCCTGTGGCTGGGCTTTTCAGGCGAATTGGATAAATTGAAAGCATTATATTCCGACGTTGAGGAAGAAATGCACAAATTGGGCATAAAGAAAGAGATCAAGGCTTATACGCCACATATAACAATAGCTCAGGATCTGCTGCTCAGGATACCCTTTGAAAAGCTGAAGGAAAAGGTGGATTTCAAAAGCTTCAGGACCATCGAAGTCAAGGAAATTTCCCTGATAAAAAGTGAGGAGGTTCAGGGGAAAAGGATATACACCCCAATTTCGGCCTTTGGGCTAAAATAGATACGGGATGCGAGATACGAGATACGGGGATCCAGGCAAGGTTTCGAAGGCTTTTCCATAAAATGCTCGAGTCTCGAATCTCGAATCTCGTATCTAAATAAATATTCGGATGTGATTTTTTGATTAGTAGGGATGATTTTCTTCCCATATCCAGGGAAGATATGCAGAAAAGAGGAATAGAGCAGTTTGATTTCATATATATAAGCGGAGACGCTTATGTAGACCATCCAAGCTTTGGTCATGCCATAATAACAAGACTTCTGGAGAGCAGAGGCTACAGGGTCGGTATAATTCCGCAGCCTGATTGGAAAAGTGCAGACGCTTTCAAGGTCCTGGGTAAGCCAAGGCTTGCATTTCTGGTGTCTTCGGGCAATATAGATTCAATGGTCAATCACTATACTGCAAGTAAAAAGTCCAGGAGGGAGGACCTCTATTCTCCGGGAGGCGCAAGGGGAAAGAGGCCTGACAGGGCAGTTACGGTATACTGCAACAGGCTCAGGGAGGCCTATAAGGATGTTCCGATAATAATAGGAGGAATTGAAGCCAGCCTCCGGAGGTTTGCCCATTATGACTTCTGGGACAATCAGGTCAGAAGATCAATACTCTTTGACAGCAGGGCAGACCTTCTGATATACGGAATGGGAGAAAAGCCTGTAATACAAGTGGCTGAAGCTCTTGACTCAGGTATGGGAATAAAATATATAACCTATATAAACGGTACCGCTTACATAACCTCAGAGCTTGACAACGTGCAGGATTCATTAGTCATACCGGGCTATGAGGAGGTTAAAGACAGTACGCGGAAATATGCCCAGGCATTTATGTTCCAGTACAGGGAGCAGGACCATCATACAGGTAGTATATTGATACAGCCCCATGGAGAAAGGTTTCTGGTGCAGAACCCCCCTCCTGCCACTCTGACACAAATGGAGCTGGATGATGTTTACAGCCTGCCCTTTACCAGAGAGTATCATCCGGTATATGAGAAGCAGGGAGGGATACCTGCCCTTAGTGAAGTAAAATTCAGCCTGATTTCCCAGAGGGGATGCTTTGGGGGCTGTTCCTTCTGTGCTTTGAATTTCCATCAGGGCAGGGTTGTTCAGAGCAGGAGCCATGAATCGATATTGGAAGAGGCTGAACGGCTTTTGAAGGACCCGGAATTTAAGGGATACATACATGATGTGGGGGGGCCGACAGCCAATTTCCGGGCTGCCGCCTGTGACAAACAGCTCAGAGAAGGGGTATGCAAGAACAGGCAGTGCCTTCATCCATCACCCTGTAAGAATCTTAAGGTGGATCACAAGGATTACATAGGGCTGCTGAGAAAGCTCAGGTCTCTTCCCGGAGTGAAAAAGGTATTTGTCCGCTCAGGACTCAGATATGACTATATGCTGGCTGACAAGGATGATGAATTCCTGAGGGAGCTCTGCGAAAACCACATAAGCGGGCAGCTCAAGGTAGCGCCGGAGCATGTGTCCGACAAGGTGCTGCGGTACATGGGCAAGCCCGGTAAAGACACATATAATAAATTTGTAAAAAAATATTTTGATATGAACAGACGGCTTCATAAGGAGCAGTATCTTGTACCCTATCTTATGTCCGGGCATCCCGGCTCGGATATTGATGCAGCAATTGAGCTTGCCGAGTATGTAAGGGACATGGGTTACAATCCGGAACAGATACAGGAGTTCTATCCGACTCCGGGCACGCTGTCCACCTGCATGTACTATACAGAGCTTGACCCGAGGACAATGAAGCATGTATATGTCCCAAAGGAGCCTGAGGAGAAAGCAATGCAGAGGGCATTGATACAGTACAGGAATCCAAAGAATTATGAACTTGTACATAAGGCTTTGAAATCGGCAGGGAGAGAAGATCTGATAGGCTTTGACGAGAAATGCCTGATAAAGCCTCCAAGAGGCACTGCAGCAAGAACGGGCAGCACTGCAAAAAATAGTCGCGGGACAGTAAAGGCCGGCTCTAAAAAACCACGGGCCGCGAGCCACGTGCCACGAGCCAAAAAATATAGATAGGAGAGTGATGATATGAAAGCAATATTGGAAAGAAGAAGCATAAGAAAATACACCGATGAGCCTGTGCAGGACAGTGACGTTAAGGATCTGCTCAAGGCTGCCATGGCGGCACCCTCTGCGGGGAATGAACAGCCATGGGAATTCATAGTAGTCAAGGACAGACAGCTGCTTATTGAGATAACAAAGGTGCACCCGTATTCAGCAATGCTTCATGAAGCACCCCTGGCAATTGTTGTATGTGGAAATCTGCAGCAGGAAAAGTATAAGGACTATTGGGTGCAGGACTGCTCGGCAGCCACCGAGAATATTCTTGTAGCAGCGCAGGAGAAGGGACTCGGCACTGTCTGGCTGGGAGTCTATCCCAGAGAGGACAGGGTGCAGAGCATAAGAAAAATTTTCGGAATCCCGGAGCATGTAATACCAATGAATGTAATTGCAGTGGGTCATCCCGGCGAGAAAAAAGGCCCGGCAGACAGATATGACGACAACAGGGTTCATCTGGACAAGTGGTAATTATACGCTGCGGATATCTTCTCCAACGACTGGCTAAAATACTCCAAAACCCCGCGGCCTCGAAACCTCGTAACCCCGTAAGCATATTAGCTCATTGCTCTTATTCCGTTCATATAATTCTCCACCCAATGATTCCTTGCTATACTGCCGGTTTGCACTGTGATTTTGATCGAATCCTTTACATGCCTGTAGTACAGCAGCTGGTTCGACAGGGGAGGCTGTACCGCAGCCGGGGGCAGCAGAGGCACTATGTCGTTTGTGTTGACGATTCTTGCACTGTTATTGACGACCTCGTTATAGGTCTGGACAAATTGGGGACTACCTACCCTGGGGCTTCCGAAGTTGTACATGACAGGATTGCTGTAAGCAGTATTGGCGGCTGTATCCAGGGCGCAGAGCACTGCGAGAGCGCCCCCAAGGCTGTGGCCTGTGATATAAAGCTGTTTTGAAGAACTCAGAGTGTTTAGTATATCCATTATCTGCTTTCTGCAGGCATTGTATATAGCGGCAAACCCGGAATGGATATTAAGCTTTATGCGGGTATAGGGAAAATAAGTCTGCAATATTGCTGCATCTGCGATCCAATCGGGATTGGACCTGCTGCCCCTGAAGGAGATCACTATGCTTTCCGGGGATTCAATGATAAAGCCATATGCGTCAATGGCCCCGGCTGGAGCGGCCATTATTGAAGCAACAAGAGAGTAACCGGGGGGTGCACTGAAAGCCCCTTTGAAGCTAAATAGGTTATAAGCCTGGAGACAGCAATCCGCAAGAAACAATGCCAAGCCTTTGCTAAAGCCTGTGGAAATTGTCATTTCAACGGTTCCTTTCCTCAGAAAAATCGAGTAATACATATTATTCAACTTTTGTTTACTTTGACAATACAATTCTGTTAAAATATATGTGGCAGACGTACAAAATTTTTTGACGTTCTGTTTATGCAAAACTGATAAAGTGTATAATATGCACTAATTTAATAAATAAGGAGTGTATTCTAAAATGGGGCATTTGTTGATTGATGGCCAGCATCTCACCATAAAGGATGTGGTTGATGTTGCCAGAAGCAACCGCAAAATTGAATTGTCGGAACAGGCTGTAACCAAGATAAAGAAATCAAGAGAATACGTTGACAATCTTGTTGATAAGGGAGCTGTTGTATACGGAATAACTACAGGCTTTGGGAAGTTCAGTGATGTATTTATATCCAAGGAAGACACCAGGGCTCTGCAGAGGAATCTTATTGTGAGCCATTCCTGCTCTATGGGAGATCCATTTGCCGAAGAGATCGTGCGTGGAATAATGCTTTTAAGGATCAATGCGCTTGCCAGGGGTTTTTCAGGTATCAGACTTGAAACCGTAAACACAATGATAGAAATGCTCAATAAGGGAGTACATCCTGTAATTCCCGAAAAAGGCTCTCTTGGAGCCAGCGGTGACCTTGCGCCTCTTGCCAATATGGTGCTTGTAATGCTGGGCGAAGGAGAGGCGATTTACCAGGGGGTAAAGCTGTCCGGTAAAGAAGCCATGGATAAAGCCGGCATCAAGGTGGTGGAGCTGACTTCCAAGGAAGGGCTTGCGCTTATTAATGGTACTCCTGTAATGACGGCCATAGGTGCACTTGCTGCATACGATGCTGTAAATCTACTGAAAAATGCTGATATAATATCTGCTTTGACACTGGAAGCCCTTAAGGGAATAACAACTGCTTTTGATAAAAAAGTGCATGAAGTAAGGGGTCACAGCGGACAGATGGCAGCTGCGAGAAATATGTTGAGATTGGTCGAAGGAAGCGGGCTTACGACAACACAGGGGCAGATAAGAGTACAGGATGCATATACATTAAGGTGCATACCGCAGATACACGGGGCCAGCAGGGATGCAATCCAGTATGTGGTAGACAAGATTACCATAGAATTGAATGCAGTAACTGACAATCCGATTGTTTTTGCTGATGAGGACCAGGTTATATCAGGAGGGAACTTCCACGGACAGCCTATAGCCCTGGCTATGGATTTTCTGGGTATAGCAGTTTCAGAGCTTGCAAATGTATCGGAAAGACGGCTGGAGAGACTGGTAAACCCTCAGCTTAACGATCTTCCTGCATTTCTGACCAGAAAAGGCGGACTGAATTCAGGCTTTATGATAACCCAGTATGCGGCTGCCTCTATTGTCTCAGAAAACAAGATACTGGCACACCCTGCAAGTGTGGACTCCATTCCTTCCTCCGCCAACCAGGAGGACCATGTAAGTATGGGAACTACAGCTGCAAGAAAAGCCAGAGTCATACTGGACAATGTTCAGAAGGTGCTGGGTATTGAAGCCTTTGCAGCAGCACAGGCAATAAGCTTCAGGGGAGATGTGAAGCTTGGAAAAGGTACTTCCGAAGCCTATAAGACCATAAGAAAAGAAGTGGCTCCTGTGGATGAGGACAGGATAATGTATACCGATATGAGTACACTGGATAGGATGGTGAAATCCGCAGCGTTGGTAGAAGCCGCAGAAAGCGCAGTAGGAGAACTTGAATAGAGCACATAAAAAGAAGGTGAAATGCATGAAGGCTGATTTGATAATAAATGCCTCAATAATAGCTGCCTGCACCGAAGGAGAAGGTGCAGGAGTAATTGAAAACGGATATCTGGCGGTTAAGGACGGAAAGATAATGGCATTGGGAGAAGGAAATGCCCCAATGGATATGAAGGGTCCGGATACAAAGGTAATTGATGCAGCCGGGAAAACAGTAACTCCGGGACTTATTGATGCCCATACGCATCTTGTTCACGGAGGTTCGAGAGAAAAGGAGCTGCCCTTGAAGCTCAAGGGGGTACCCTATCTGGAGATTCTCAAGATGGGCGGAGGGATATTAAGCACCGTAAGGAATACCAGAGGAGCTTCCAAGGAAGAGCTTAAGGCAAAAGCGGAGAAGAGTCTGAACCAGATGCTGCTTCATGGTACTACCACCGTTGAAGCCAAAAGTGGCTATGGCCTTGATTTTGACAATGAAATAAAGTGCCTCAAGGTTGCTTGTGAGCTGAATGCCTCCCATCCTGTCGACATAATCTCCACCTATATGGGTGCTCATGCGGTACCTGAGGAATTCAAAGGGAATACCAAGGGCTATATCGATTTCATGTGCGGTAAGGTAATGCCCTATGTCAGGAAGAATAAGCTTGCAGAATTCATGGATGTATTTTGTGAGGAGGGTGTATTCTCTCCGGAGGAGTCAGAAATCATAATGAGGAATGGCAGGGATCAAGGCTTCAAGCTGAAGATACATGCAGATGAAATTATTCCTCTCCAGGGAGCGGAGCTTGCGGGCAAAATGGGCGCCGTATCGGCAGAACACCTGCTTGCGGCATCAGATGAGGGCATAGCTGCAATGGCAGAAGCGGGAGTCACAGCGGTGCTGCTTCCGGGAACCTCCTTCTACCTTATGCTTGGAAAATACGCAGCTGCAAGGAAAATGATGGATAAGGGTGTCAGGGTAGCGATTGCAACTGACTACAATCCGGGTACATGTCCCACGGAGAATCTGCAGTCAATAATGACCTTCGCCTGCTATGGAATGAAGATGACTCCTGAAGAGATAATAAAAGGAATGACTTTAAATGCAGCATACGGGTTGGACAGAGCCGGGGAGATCGGGAGCCTGGAGGTTGGTAAAAAGGCGGATATAGTGATTTTTGATGCCCCAAATCTTGAATATATAGTATATCATTTTGGTATAAACCATGTAGATACTGTTATCAAGAGCGGAAAAACAGTTGTCGAAAATGGAAGAATAGTAAAAAACTGAAGAGGAGTGTATTTATGAGTTTATTAATGGATATGACCTTAAGGGATTACAGTAACGTACTGGCAAGCAGCGAGCCTGCTCCGGGCGGTGGAAGTACAGCGGCATTGTCCGGGGTTTTGGGTGCGGATCTTACAATGATGGTGGTGAATCTTTCTTTTGGGAAGAAAAACTATGAGGGTTTGGAAGAAACCATAAAGACAGAGTTCATGAAAGAGTTCGAAAATGTAAAAGCACTTAAGGATGAGCTTACAGGTCTGGTTGATGAGGATACAAAAGCCTTCAACAAGTTTATGGAGGCAATGAAGCTTCCAAAGGATACGGAGGAGCAAAAGCAGGTGCGTGGGGCGAAACTGCAGGAAGCAAGCCTATATGCGCTGCAGATCCCTCTGAAAACTGCAGAAAGCTGCTTTGAACTGCTTAAAAATCAGAGCACTATTGCCAGATATGGAAATAAGAATGCCATATCCGATGTAGGGGTAGGGGCTTTACTGGCACTTTCAGGACTTGAAGGAGCGATATTGAATGTGAATATCAACCTTCCCGGAATTTCAGATGAAGCCGTCAAGACGAAGGCTTATGAGAAATGCAGGATGATGTCCATTGAAGGACGGAAGCTTCAATATGAAATACTTGATATAGTAAACTCAAGGATAGGATAGGTATGGTATGATAACCAGGGAAATGATAGACAGGATAAATCAGCTGGCAAGGAAGTCCAGGCAGGATGGTCTGACTGAGGAAGAAACTCTGGAACAGCAGGAGCTTAGGAAGAAATATATTGAATATATAAAAGGACAGGTAAGGGGTCAGCTTGATTCAATAAAATTTGTCGAAGACGGGCATGATTGCGGACATGAACATCATGATTGCAACTGCGGCTGTAAAAAACATTAAAATTTGCAATAATTATTCACAAAATAGGTTTTCGTGGTATAATTAGCTATAGGAGGGATTTTTATGGCTGAATTGCAATTTGTTATTTTCAAGCTCGGAAAAGAGGAATATGGTGTAAATATCATGCAGGTTCAGGAAATAGGGCCCTATGAGGAACCGGTCAAAGTGCCCAATACCCCCGCATTCGTAGAAGGAGTAATGAATCTTAGAGGTAGTGTCATTCCGGTTATAAGCCTGAAGAAAAGATTCAATATACCAGGACAGGAAATAAATGAAAACACAAGGACTATTGTAATAAACTTCGGAGACAGACAGATAGCCTTTATTGTCGATGATGCATCCGAGGTACTGACATTGGATGAGTCTGATATACAGGAAACCCCTGAAATAATTGCTGGGGTTGAGAGAAAATATATAACAGGTATAGGAAAGCAAGGGGAAAGACTGCTGATAATACTTGATCTGAGCTTTTTACTTAACGAGCAGGAGCAGAAGCAGCTTTCCACCATGTAGAGATTGGCTTTAAAGTGCGGCAGATAAACCGCACTTTTTTTGTTGTATTACACATTACGCTAAATACATTTTACATTCTTAATTCAAATTTCGCACAAATGTTACATTAATCATTAAATTATGAGAAGACTGCTATTAACAATTTTATTGTACAATAGTATAATATGCGTATATAAAGTGTGTCGGCTTTGATAGCGAGCATTAAATCGGTATGGAAACTTGCAGTTTAACATAAAATACGTGCATTTGGTATTATTTTCTTAACAATACCTGATTATTAAGCGATAATAGTAATATAAATACCTCACAGGCAGAAGTTTTATCGCATTATTGAATGATTATTAACTTAACAAGGGGTGTTCATTATCGACAGATTGAATCAAATAATCAAAAATACTGTGGATATTATCGAAAAAAGCAAAAGTGAGATATTCAGCATAGCTGAGAATGCCCGGAATGAATGCCAACTGGTAGAGAAGGAGTTGGAGAAGATCAGGCTGCTTGCCTCGAATCTGATCAACCAGGTAGACAGTCTGGAAAAGCTGGACAGGGAATGCAGATACCGGCTTATGATAGTGAGCAAGAATATAAAGGAGTACAAGGAAGAGGATATAAAAAGGGCTTATGACAGGGCAAAGGACCTTCAGGTGGAGTTGATGACGAAAAAGGCAGAGGAGCAGCTGCTTATTCAGCGCAGGGGTGATCTGGAGAGAAGACTTAAAGTAGCCAGAGAAACTGTGGTCAAAGCTGAATCCCTTGTATCCAAGGTGGGAGTCGCAATGGGCTATCTGAGCGGTGAGCTTCAGGACCTTTCAATACAGTTGGAGGATATAAAACAGAAGCAGTACCTGGGAATAAAAATAATTAAAGCGCAGGAGGATGAAAGAAAGAGGGTTGCAAGGGAGATACATGACGGTCCTGCGCAACTCATTGCCAATCTTGTTATTAAGACAGAACTGTGCGAAAAGCTTATAGATATAGATAAAGAGAAGGCAAGGGAGGAATTGAGCAGTTTAAAAGGTTTCCTTCGTTCCAGCTTGAGTGATGTAAGGAAGATCATATATAATTTGAGACCTATGTCCCTGGATGATTTGGGACTGGTTCCGACACTACAAAGATATATTTCGAATTATGTCGAAGAAAATAATATACTGGTCGATTTCCTGGTTTTTGGGAAACCTAAACCATTAAAACCTGTTGTCGAGCTTGCTGCATTCAGAATCGTGCAGGAGGCATTGACCAATATAAAAAAGCATTCTTATGCCAAGAATGCAAGTATCAGAGTTGAATTTACAGATGAACACATAAACCTTTTAATAGATGATGATGGAAAAGGTTTTGACAAGAGCAGACTTAAGACGGTCAAAGAGGAAGATACGGGCTATGGTTTGCTTAGTATGAAAGAAAGAGTTGAGCTTTTGAACGGGAAGTTTGACTTGAAAACAGCCAGAGGTAAAGGCACCAAAATATTTGTAAGCTTATTATTAGATATAAATGAGGAGGGATAGTGTGAGTAAGATACGCATACTGATCGCAGACGACCACTCCATAGTCAGGGAAGGACTCAAGAAGCTCCTGGAGCTGGAAAATGACTTTGAAGTTATAGGACAAGCCTCCAACGGGGTTGAAACTATAGAAAGGGTTAAAGAGCTTAAGCCTGATGTACTGCTGCTGGACATTAATATGCCTATAATGAATGGTATAAAGGCATTGAAAAAGCTTAAGGAAGATGGTATAGATACAAAAGTTGTGATACTTACAATACATGAAGACAGGGAATATCTCCTGGAGACAATGCAGATAGGAGCCTCAGGGTATATCCTCAAGGACTCTGATTCCGCAAGTTTTTTCAAGGCCATAAGAGATGCTTATAATGGTGAAGCGTACATACAGCCGAAGCTGGCAGCAGAACTTATAAGGGAAATCAACAGGCCCAGAGGGACCAGGACCAAGAATGAAAATGAGCTGACTCAGAGGGAATATGAGGTAATTGCCCTTATAGCAGACGGGCTGAACAATAAGGATATAGCGGACAGGCTTTTTATAAGTGAAAAGACTGTGAAAAATCATGTTTCCAATATATTCAGGAAAATAAACGTCAGCGACAGAACACAGGCAGCTATATATGCATATAAGAATAATATAAAGAAATAGGGTATTCCTATTGGGTATGGGCAATGGGCGATAGGCAAGGGGCAATAGGTTCGGGGTTCTGGGGTGTAGGGAACGCATTGCATGCATTCCGCTATAGAGACAGACCTGCTTTGATATGACATAAGGGAGGCAGTAATATGAATCTTGTCAGGAAACTGTTATTGAAGTTGAAGAAGAGGAGTAAGATAAATAACGGCGGGACGGTAGAAAATAAAGATAATGATGACCCTGCAAATGTTTTGTATGAGACATTTGAGCACGGATATAGATACCCCGCAGAGGAAATAGGCTGTGGGATAAACCTGATGAAGCATAGGAACGAACTATGATATTACTGTTACAGAATTGTAATATTTGGAAGGATTGTAAAATTGGTAATTTGGTGGTATAGTAATTAAGTAATAAAAATATATATGAATTATGGATATATAGAATTTGAAAGGAGGTCGTGAATATGAATAGGAACTTTGTTATTACAACCAGCACTGCAATCATTAGTATGGATTTTTTTGCATGCGGGATCGTTATGCCCGAAATTATATATCACGGCCTGAGATCTGATAGATAGTATATAGCTTATTTAGCAGTCACGGGCCATTAACCCGTGACTTTTATATTTATATATAAATGCATAGAAGTCATCTTTACAAGACGTTTTTAAAAGTCATGGGTTACCCATGGCTTTTTTATTTACAACACCTAGTGATTATTAACACAACAAATTTCTTGTCTTTCATAGTGTTAATAATCACAACATTGATTTAGTGCCTCGCATGCTCAAGAAGTTATATGCGTTACGAGGCACTATCTTACAACTTATGAAAGGGGGAGGCTATCAATTGATTATTGAAGAAACAGGTGGATTTATTAAGAATACCGCAGCCAGGAAATTTGACAGAGGAGGTAACAGCATGAATTTATTAAAAAGGATCTTTGTGGAATTAAACTACAATGATGAAGCAAGAAAGTACACGACTGAAGCAGACAGTAATATCAATGATTACGGATATAGATTGTATAGGTCGATGGAATACAACATCAAATATTTAAAAAACGATGATTCCGGATTAAAAGGAAACGTGGTGAATACATTTATAAGATAATAAGTGTATAAAAGCCGGGTAAAAATGTGAATAACACATATATGCCCGGCTTTTTGTTTTGATAATTTCCAATGTTATGTTAAACTATATATATAAATCAGATACGAGATGCTAGATACGAGATGCGAGGAAAAGTCCGGGTAGTCCTTACGGGTATTGGACCGGGGCTTTGACCGTAGGGAACGCATTGCATGCGTTCCGCTAGGCGAACAACATTCGCTCAACTTCGAAGCATAGCTTAATCTCGAGTCTCGTATCTCGAGTCTCGCATCTCGAATCTCGCATCTGATAAGGAGAGTGAATTGGTTGGATAGGCAGAAGCTGTATACTCTTTTACAGAAGCCGGAAGGTACCAAGCTGGATTTTAAGGCCGTGCTTTCTTTAAAGACTGAAAGTGAAAAAAAAGAGCTTGCGAAGGATGTTGCGGCAATAGCCAATTCAAAGGGCGGAAGGGGCTATATAGTTTTCGGCATAGAGGATGGTACAAAAAACATATTGGGAATAGAAGGCAAGCGGTATACAGAAGAACAGATACAGCAGCTTATAAGCCAGAGGTGTGACCCGCCTGTATCCGTAAGGCTTGATATCATTCTGCTGGAGGGAAGGCAGATTGCTGTTCTGACAATATATAAGAGCAGTCAGAGACCGCATCAGATAAGGCAGACAGGAGTTTTTTACATAAGAAGAGGTTCTACTACGGATATAGCAAGACGTGAGGAAATAGCCGGCATGCTTCAGGAGTCAGGAATGATCCAGCATGAAAGAATAGTCTTAAACAGGGTGGAATTAAAGGAACTGGATGAAAAGCTGATAAACGATTATATTTCAAAGACAGGTCTTACCAGTACAAATGAAGATTATTACACACTTCTTGAGGGAATTGGTATAATAGGGAGAGATGAGGATAATAACGGATATCACCCGACTGTCGGCGGATTGCTGGCTTTCGGATATCATCCCCAGCTTTATCTTCCCCACACCGGGGTGAGGCTGATAAATAAATGCTCGGCTGATGAAGTAAAATATTTTTCCGGCCCTATAACGAGAATGCTGGATGATATAGAAAATTACCTGGAGCATACGATAACAAGGATCAATAAGGAATATCCCGTAGCAGCAGCTGTTGAAGCTGTGGCTAACGCCGCTGCTCATAGAGATTATTTTTCCATGGGAAGGGAAATTGTCGTACTGATAGAGAACAACAGGATAGAAATAAGCAATCCGGGTGTCACCTGCAGTGATGACGATGTTTTCGGGGTTGTGGAGGACTACAATCCCTGCAGAAGGAATCAATGGCTGTACCAAAGACTTCTGATACTGGACGACAAGAGAAGGTTTTTAAAAACAGGATCAGGAATGAAAAAAATACACGAGGCCTTTAAGCAGCACGGGGGTGCCAGGTTCTTAAATAATGAGAAAAGGAACCTTTTCAAGGTAATGCTGCCTGGACCGGTGAAATACTGAATATTACTTTGCAATGAAGTAGGTGATGGAATATGAATAAAAAAGTTGTAACTTTTGAAAGAGGAGCGGAGTTTTATTTTGATCTTGGATATAAATACATCCAGAAGGGCAATATGAAGACCGCTTTAAGATATATTGAAAAAGCTGTTGAACTGAAGCCCAAGGATAGTTTCATACAGTTCAACTATGCCGGGCTGCTGGCAGAATTGGGAGATATTGACCGTTCTACCGAGGTATTGGTCAATATAGTAAAAAACCTTGATCCTGATTATCTTGAGTGCTATTTTGGTCTGGGGTGCAACTACCTTCAAATGCAGAAAATTAAGAAGTCCTCCGAATACTTCAGCCTTTACCTGGAAAAGGATCCGAACGGGGAGTTTTCCGAGGAAGCGGAAGAACTGCTGGAAATGCTCACAATGATAAAGGACGCCAATAACAACCTGGATGATGAGGAGCTTGAAAAAATATATAAAATAGAAGAGGAAGCCATTGATCACCTGGAAAAACGGGAATATGAAAAAGCTACAAGAAAATTTGAGACTGTGGTGGAGATGCTTCCAAATGCCGTACCGGCAAGGAACAATCTCTCGCTGGCATACTATTATCTTGGGTTTCTGGACAAAGCCATAGAACTTGCCCGGGAAGTGCTTGTCTATGAAGAGACCAATGTGCACGCAAACTGCAACCTTGCGATATTCTATAATAAGCAGGGTTCAACCAGCTGGGTTGAAAAGCAGGTAAGGATCATAAGCAAGATCCGTACCGACAATGAAGACTACCTATATAAGATAGGGGACACCTATGGAAGTCTGGGACGGCATACAGAGGCGCTCAGGAACTTTAAAAAGCTATTGGCTGTGGATCCGGAAAATCCTATGTATGTGCATCTTACTGCAGTCGCAGCATATAACAGCAAAAAATATAAGGAAAGCATAAAGCTCTGGGAAAGGCTTTCGGTACTGGATAATGAAAATATGCTCTCTCACTATTACATCGAAACCGCCATGAAACAGCTGGAAAATGAAGATGAAAATGAAAGTATTTGTTTCCCTTATGTATATCAGCTTCCCAGGGAAGAAATCAAGAACAGGCTGGATTTCATATATAAATTCATAGAAATGCCGACTGATGAATGTAAGGCCGAGTTTGCCAAAAACAAGCATGTGACTGACATACTTTATTTTGGCATAAATTTTGACAAGTATTTTTTAAGGAAGCTGATATTCAACAAGATCAAAAATGACAAGTTGGTTGAGACAGAAGCTGCCATCAAAAGGTTTATGTTAAGGGACGACGTGGAGAACTATATGAAGATGGAATCGGTATTCCTCCTGAATTCCATAGGAGCAAAGGAGCCATACACTGTGAACTTCGACGGGGAGATAAAGAATGTGACAATAGATTCCCTGGATTTTCCGGAGTCTGAATGGAAAAAGTCATGGGGTGAGGTGGAGCATAAGGCAATATCCATGATGAGAGGCTGTTATAAAAGGCCTTATAAGAAAATTGTTGAAGACATCTGGTATGAATTCATAAAATCAACCTTTCCGGCTGTGCCGGAAATAGATGATGTGAATATATGGGCTGCAGCACTGGAGTACACTTACTGCAGTCTGTGCAATGCTGAAGCCTCTGAGCGGCGGCTTGCAGAAAAGTACAGCATAGTATCCGGCTCACTGCTTGAAAAAGCGGAGTTGATCAACAATGCAATAAAAAGTAAGTTCCAATACAGGAAAGAAAAGAAGTAAAGCAAAATCTGCTTTACTTCTTTTCTTTCCGTACAGGCTTCTTCCTTACAGAGAAGCCGAAAGTTCCCAGGGAATCCGCCAGAGCCCTGTATTCACCATGGCTATAGCATATAAGATCCGCCTTGTTGAGATGCAGTTTTCCGGATTTGTCCAGCAGGGCATCTTCAACATCCACACAGAGGATTTCACCTATGAACATATCGTGAGAGCCTAGGGGAATTATTTGTTTAACGCGGCATTCCAGATTCACAGGGCATTCTTCAATGCCGGGTGCATCAACCTGATTGGATTTCTGAGCAGTGAGGCCCAGATGCTCGAACTTATTGATATCTCTGCCGGATTTTACACCGCAAAAATCCAAAGCATAGGCCAGACTCCTGTTTGGAAGGTTTACTACGAAGCTGCCGGTTTCTTTTATCATGTCATAGGAATATCTTTCCGGCCTGATAGATACGTAAAGCATCGCCGGATCCGAACAGACAATACCTGTCCAGGCTACTGTTATTATATTGTTTATGCCCTCACTGTTTTTACAGGATACCATTACAGCCGGTACGGGGTAAAGAAGTGTACCGGGCTTCCACATCTGTTTTGCCATTCCGTTCCTCCTTTTAAATACTTTTCCACAACGTTCACTCTTATTATAACATATATATTATTAACAATATTTATACAATCTACCGAGTCACCAAAGCTCCGGTTTGTACATAGAATGAAAGTGGGACGGTATTCATAGGATTCCAGGGAGTGCATCAGGTTAAAACTCTGTAACCAATGAGTGTGAAGAGAATAATATAATAATAAGGGTAATGAAGATTGGAGGTTACAATATGCCATATGGTAAGGATAATAACACGTCTGACAGCGGACTCAACGAGATAAAAAAGGCGGTTTCTGAAAAGCTGGGAGGCATAGATGTAAACAATGTATCTCCTGACCAGGTTAAGAATATGCTGGTAAATGAAATAAGCAAGAACAACACTATAGACCCCGCCATAAAGGATAAAATCAACAGGGGGGATGTAGACGGCTTAAAGGAGGATATAATCAAATATCTGTCCAATAACAAGTCTCAGGACGGCTCCAGTGAACAGCTTATAAACATGTTGAAAAATAATGATATGGATGGTCTGAAAAGACAACTTATGGGCATGCTCCTTTCGGGTCTTGGCTCACAAAAAAAAAATGAAGTAAAGGAAAAACAGGAAGTACCGGAAACGGAGGGCAGCGAGGCAGGCGAAGAAGCTCCGCAGACTCCGGCTGCAGACAATCTGGAGGGCTTCGATGAGAAAGCATTGATGGGGCTGCTTTTTGACAAGATGTTTGCAGGAGTAAAAGATGATAGAAGGATTTTACTCTTAAATTCCGTAAAGCCTTTTGTATCGGAAAAAAGACAGAAGGGCATTGATGACTGCATTAGAATTATGAACCTGGTTGCATTCTTTGAAAATTTCATGAGTAAGGCAGGGAAATGAAATGGGTGTGGAACGTTTAGCCTTGGGGATACTCAACAGGTTAAGCCCGGAAGACTTTTTGATCCTTGCCATTGTATTTATTCTGTATGTAGAGAGCCAGTGTGACAAGACCTTTCTGGTGCTAATGCTTTTGGTTTTCATAATGGATTTACCGCAAGGCCTGCTGGCTTAACAAACAGTAGGCCGTTTTTTTGAAGAAAAGCATGATTTGCCAAACAGGAGAATAGCAGCGGCTAATATGGCGCATTACTACAATAAGGGCTGCTTGGAATAAAGCGCAAAACTGAGATTCGACAAATAAAGTACAAATTGTCTGATATAATTGCAATAGGGCTTGTTATACCTTAATAGCAGGTGATATGGCTGGAAAACTGGAAGTAGCAGGATATATTTGACTATGTTTTAGTTTGTACTTATAGGAGAATAAATAGTATAATATTAACAAATGATTTACTATATTGAACGCACAAAAGTATTCCTATGGGGTATTATGCGAATTCAATAACATCAAGGAAAGCATTTTGCGGATTCTGAATTAATGTATAGCTGATTTCCGCAAAATAATTAGGGGGAATTTTTTTAATGGACGGAGACTTATGGACACAAATGCTGGTCATATTCATACTGATAGGTTTGAATGCGTATTTTGCCGCTTCTGAAATGGCTATAGTATCAGTAAGGCAATCCAGGATCAAACCGCTTGTTGATGAAGGCAACAAAGCTGCAATTTTAGTAAACAGGTTTCTTGAAGAGCCGAGCAAGCTGCTGGCCACTATTCAGATCGGCATTACCCTTGCCGGCTTCCTTGCCAGCGCAATAGGTGCTCAGACATTATCGGAAGGCCTGGCTACGCTATTGGTGCGTCTGAATGTTCCAGGCATATCACACTCAGCTGCATGGATTTCTACATTCATTGTAACCAGTGTGATTGCACTATTTACTTTAATATTGGGGGAGCTTGTTCCAAAGAGAATGGCTCTTTCACAATCCGACAAGATTGCACTTAAAGTTGCAGGAACAATTAATTTTTTGTCCAAGATTACTTCGCCCGTTGTAAAATTTCTTACCTTTTCAACAAATATTATTGTAAAACTGCTGGGAGGCCAGGTAAAAGCCACAGGAGAGCAAATAACCGAAGAAGAAATCAGGCTGATGATAAACGTCGGGGAAGAGAAAGGGATATTCCAGGAAACTGAGACTGAAATGATCAACAGCATTTTTGAATTCGACGATACAGTCGCAAAAGAAGTTATGACTCCCAGGACCGATATTGTTGCAATAAGCTCGGAAGCTACACTGGACGAGATACTTGATGTGATAGTGGAGGAGAACTTCTCCAGGATCCCGGTATATGAAGAATCAATAGATAATATCATTGGGATATTGTATGTAAAAGACCTTTTCGGTATGATAAAAAGGAAAATGGAATGGGAGGTTTCCCTTAAAAATATAATCCGGTCAGTATATTTCGTACCGGAGTACAAGAAGATCGACGAGCTTTTCAAGGAAATGCAGAAATCCAAAACCCACATTGCGGTTGTCATAGATGAATATGGCGGAACGGCCGGGCTGATCACGATAGAGGACTTGCTTGAAGAGATAGTCGGAAACATATTTGACGAATACGATGACGTCGTTCTTGATTTTGAGAAGATAGACGACAATACATATATTGTCAGCGGAATGCTTGATATAGGTGATGTGAATGATATTATGGACACCAGCATACCGGAAGAGGAGTTCGACACAATAAGCGGTATGTTACTTAGCCACTCGGGCAAAATGCCGGAGGTAGGCGATGAGGTGGACATGGGCAATATATACTTCAGGATAGAAGAGGTTGATGACAAGAGAATATCCAAGATAAGGATAGAGAAAAGGACTGTAGATCCGAACAGGGCAGAAGAGCCGCAATAATGCGGCTCTTAAAAATCGGTCTTTGGCTGCACATATGCAAGGGAATATATGGGAATAAAATACTTTTATTGTAAAAGACGGTAGGTTATAATAGGAGTATGGGAGGTTGGGGGTATGGAAGATAAAATTGATAAGATATATGATCTGATGGAAAGAATGTATATAGATCTGAAGGGTAATATTAAGGAGCTTCAGGAAGGGCAAAGCGGCCTGAAAGATGATATCAAGGAACTGCAGGAAGGACAGAATAGTCTTAAAGGTGATATCAAGGAGCTCCAGGAAGGGCAGAGTAGCCTGAAATCAGATAATAAAGAACTCCAGGAAGGACAGAGTAGTCTGAAATCATATATCAAGGAACTCCAAAAAAGTCAGAATAAACTGCATATAACTCAGGAAAAAATGCAGTCGAAGCTGGAGCAGATGGCAGAAATACAGCAAAGCCATTACGACGAGAATAAGCGAAGTCATGCTGAGATAATCAGGAGAATTGAGAGGATCGAGGTCTCCACCCTGGAAAATGAGGCGGAAATACATAAATTGAAAAAGGCAAAATAGGATTGCAATGTCAAGTATGCAGGATATAGCAGGAGCTTTTACAAGCTTCTTTTTTATTCTGCTCAACATAGATTATTTACAAGAGATAATCAAGGAACTAGCTAAATCAGCTTGTCATAGAATAAGGGTAGAAGACAAAAAGGAGTGAAAATAAATGGATAAACTTTTTACCTGGGAAGCGATAGCCACCTTGACAGGTGCTGCTACGCTCGTGTACTTTATTGTAGCTTATACCAAAAGGCCATTGGATAAATTACTGCCAAAGCTTATGGGAGCTATCGGAACCGACTTGTATGCAGTTTTCTGGGCATTTATTGTGCTATTGGTTGCCACCACAGTCATAACCGGAGGATTAACCTGGGCATCTGTGGCTCTGGCCTTGTTCAATGCTTTTATTGTTGCTGCCGCCGCCGGCAAGATGAATGATAAGGCTGTATATGAAGCAAAACAGAGTGAAAGGGATACTAAGTGAGGATGTTGGGTATGCAGGTTATTAGGTTATAAACAGTGCTAATAAAGCATAACTTAATAACCTTTGTATCCGGTAATTACTCAGTCATGCAGAAATAATCAGGAATATGAAAGAATCGAGGCCGCCACCCTGGAAAATGAAGCAGAAATGCATAAGTTGAAAAAGACAAATAAAAAAAGGTTTCAAAGTATTGCTTTGGAACCTTTTTGATTTCAATATATGGTGCCGGAGGCGGGACTCGAACCCGCATGGTTTCCCGCATGATTTTGAGTCATGTGCGTCTGCCAATTCCGCCACTCCGGCATTTAGCCACGTAAAATATAATAGCATATAAATCCTTAAAAATCAACACATATATTTGACATTACATGATGAAAATTACTCATGGGCATGTAAACATAAAATGACGAACATGCATACATTGTACTATAGTTTACCGCAAGACAAAAATTGCATTTATAAAAAAATACGCTTTTATGATATAATATTATGTAAACAAAAATGAGAGGAGTAATTGACTGATGGATCCAATTACACACGCAGTTGTGGGATTGAGCATTGCTGTATTGGCGGGCGAGCCTCTGACTGTTACAAATCCTGCAATATTAGGCTGTGTGGCAGGTGCGATTATTCCTGATGGGGACATTATTATGCAGCTTAAGGGCGACTATGTTTATCTGAAAAATCATAGGGGCATGTCTCACTCAATACCAATGATGTTCATATATTCAGGCGTCCTGACAGGCTTGCTATGGCTGGCATTCGGCAACATAGCACTCTGGAAGGTTTTTACGGTTACGCTTCTGGGCTGTTTTTCACACATTGCCCTGGATATAACCAATTCGTACGGTGCACAAATTTTATGGCCTTTGAACAAAAAACGTATAACGCTTGATCTTCTTCTTATTTACGACCCCATGCTTATAATAGTATGTCTGAGTATTATACTGCCCTACACAAGAAACATCATGCCCTACTATATGGCAGTGCCTGTATTTATCGGCTACTTAATATTTCGTCATTTGATGAAAAAACTGGCGCAAAGCATTGTTCTTAAGAATTTGGGCGGTAAGTACAAACCTGTCCATTTCAGGATACTGCCTTCAATGATCGGGCTTATCAAATGGCATTTTATCCTGAGCACAGGGAAAGAAAAGGTTATCGGGGAAGTGAATATTTTTCCCAGAAGGTTCAAAGTGATAGATATAAAGAAAAACATAGATACGAGCTTGTATAAGCTTGCGATAGACACACCTGTAGCCAGATTCTTCAGCCAGTTCACTCCGATATTCCATATTGATTGTGAAAGGATAGAAGACAGCTATATTTTCAAGTTTATAGATTTGAGGTACTATCTTGCCAAGGATTTTCTGCACCATGCAACAGCTGTTATAAACAGGGACCTTGAAGTGGTGACGTCATTGTTTCATCCGTATACAAAGAGCAGAAATGTAGAAGTATAGAAGTATAGGCTTAAACCTGGAAAAGCATGGATTTTCCAGGTTTTTCTTTTTTGTCTGATATTCAGGAAAGTCTGAATAAATGTGCTGATCAGACAATACATATTAATTTTGTGCAATTTAAGTGATTAAGTTTTCCGGCTGTTGTCAATAATCTGAAGGCAATGGTTATAGGAGTATACTCCCTGAGGGTTCATATAATAAGGAGGAATTGGATGTGAAGAGGTCCTTTTTTATTGCACTTATTGTTTTTGTTTGCTGCATTCAGGTATCGGCCGGAAGTGAGTCCGGCAAAGCAAGTATAGAGATCAATCTGCCTTCCCGCACTCTGAGCTTGTATAAGGACGGTATACTGTTCAAGGAATACCCGGTTTGTGTAGGAAAGCGGTCTACTCCCACTCCACAGGGGGAATACAGGGTGATTTACAAAACTGAAAACCCATACTGGATAAATGAAGGTGATGTAATACCGCCCGGACCGCAGAATCCTCTTGGAGTAAGATGGATAGGAATAACAAAAAGCATAGGGATTCACGGCAATAACAGGCCTGAGTCCATTGGAACCTACGCGTCTTCAGGTTGTATCAGGATGTACAACCGGGATGTGGTGGAGCTATACAACATGGTAGCTGTGAGTACACCTGTCAGCATTATATACGACAGGATAAAGGTATTTGAGGATAAATACTCCGGAGAAAAAGCTGTGATCATATATCCGGACAGTTATAAAGTTGATGATTTGGATGAATGGCAGCTGCAGGAGAAGCTGGAGGAAATGGATATACCTGAGGGATCGATAAAAACCACTCAGGAAATTTTAAAAAGGACTACCGGCAAACCGGTGGCAGTATCTCAAGGCATTGGAATATTCCTGAACGGCAGTCCGGTGACCTGTGATTCCATAGAAGAGCAGGAAGGAATATATGTGAACTATATGGCGGCTGAGGACATGTTCGGACTGACTGCAGAAATAGCCGGCAGCTTTGATATAGGAATAAAAGAGCTGGATGGAGTAATATATGTCAATCTCTCACAGGTAGTGAAGCAGTTTGGTGGAAGCATCAGCTATGACAAAGCAGTAAGGAATGCATATATAAATATGAAAATAATAAAGATCAATGGTGTGTTTGCAGGTCTAAACCTCGGGGACTATGATAAAGCTGATCTCCTGGACATATCAGCAGTTAAACAGCTTGGATACGAGTATTCTGAAGACTCTGTCGATGTGAGACTGTTTGATAAAGGAATTATGAAGCTTGACAGGAATAAGGTACAGTGTGTTGATGTGGATAATATTATTGAAGTCCTGGGCGGTTACAAGAGCATGAACTCCTGCTATGGGGCAGTAGATATAAGACTACCAACCTTCCTGAGATCAGGACAGGAGTACTATAGAACGGATTTCCTCGATGGAAGACTTGTATTGAATGCTGGAGCGGCTTATGATATATGTGAGGAAGCAGGCTGGGTGCAGGAGGCTTTTTTAGCTCAAATGGAGGAGCCGGATGAGAATATTGATCTGGAGACTTTTCTAGGGAACTATGACTATAATTCTAATATTTTTAGAACTGTAATAGATATTAAAAGCAAGGAAAGTCAACCCGTGGAAGAATGATGGCAAAAAAACGGCAGCATTTTTATATAAAGGTGCTGTTGTTTTTTTGCCAATATATATAGTGATAAATCAGGATAAAATAATATCATATGCGGCAATTTTGAAAGAAATGTTTTTTTGATGTATATTCTGGAACTTTCTATTAAAAGTTTCGTCTAATCAAAGCAGGCATATTAATGCCTTCTTTGATTATATATGGTATAATTTACCGGAAGACACCAAAAAAATGGATTACATATACGAATATATATTTGAAGGAACGCGGATATCTAGTGATTATTAACACAACAAATTTCTTGTCTTTCATAGTGTTAATAATCACAACCTTGATTTAGTGCCTCGCATGCTCAAGAAGTTATATGCGTTACGAGGCACTATAGGATATTAAGAAGCGGAAGGGGGAAATACTGTGAGTGATTTGGAAAAGCTGTTAGTGAAAAAGAGCCAATCCGGAGATGTTGAATCCTTTGAACTCCTGATAAGCTCCTATGATAAAAGGGCATACAACATTGCCTACCGTATAATGGGGAATGAGGAAGATGCGAAGGATATGGCGCAGGAAGCACTGCTCAGGGTATTCAAATCTATAAAGGATTTTAAAGGGCAATCGGCCTTTTCTACTTGGCTGTACAGGATTGTGACCAATGTATGCCTGGACGAGTTAAGACGCAGGAAGAACGATAAGTATGTGCCTCTGGAAAGCACGGTACAGACAGATAACGGTGAGCTGCATATGGAGCTTTGCTCCGACAAGGAGACTCCAGAAAGCGCTTATGAGAGGGTTGAGCAGAGGGAACTGATAACGAAGGCGATCCGGGAGCTCAATGATGAATATAAAAGTGTAATAGTGTTAAGGGACATACAGGGCTTCAGCTATGATGAGATATCCAATATGCTTGATTGCTCCCTGGGTACGGTAAAATCAAGGATCAATAGGGCGAGAACCATGCTCAGGGATAAGCTGAAGGCAAGTATGGAACTTTCCCGGCAATATAGAGTCTAATTTGGTGAAGGGAGGTAGAAGGTTATGAAGTGCGAAACAATAAGGAATATGATATCCTCATATATAGATAAAGATCTGAACGATATTGAAAAGGCCGAACTGGAAAAGCATATTGCCGAGTGCAAGGAATGCAGGGAAGAATACGAGAGCATGCTTGATATAATAGCTGTGTGCGGAAACCTCGAAGAAATTGAACTGCCTCAGAACTTCAGGGCGGAACTTCACCAAAGGTTAGTTGAGGAGAAAAAGAAAAAGAGCTTCTTTAGCGGTATAATGGGAAACAGGAACATGAGAATGGCATCCGGGCTTGTTGCGGCAGCACTGGTGATAGCTATAGGTCTGGGAAGCCTGCCGTTATTTTTGTATAATAATAATATGAAAATGTCCCAGGAAAATGGCGCTTCCCCGGGTTACGGCGCAGCAGCACCTGCCGCACCGCCAAGTACTTTTGATGCGGACTCTGCCAAGAGGAAATCGGATGAGCGGCAATATGAGACAGCGGCAGAACAGCCTCAAATAACTTCGGTTGAAGACACGGCGATTGCAAATAATTCTTTAAAGATGGAATTCAGTGAAAACCTCTTAGCTGATAGGGCCGCACCAGATAGGGGAATTGAGAGTTCAAGGTCGGGCAGGATGGTGATCCGGACAGGCAACCTGTCAGTCAATGTCGAAGATGTGGAAAAGGCAGCTGCTGATATTAAAAAGCTCACTGAAGACACCGGAGGCTATGTAGAGAATTCGCAGATAGACATTATTACGATGCCGCCTGTCCAGGAGGTTGATTCCGGCGCTGCAGCCAAGGAGACCGTTGAGAAGTATGCAAATATGACTGTGAGGGTGCCTGAAGCCAGTTTTGACAATATATTCAACAGCATAAAAGGTATGGGCAAGCTGGTGAATGAGAATACGAGCGGCAATGACATAACAACAGAATACAGAGATACTGCCGCCAGGGTGGATAACCTGAAAATACAGGAGCAGAGTCTGAAGCAGCTTATGACCAAGGCTAAGACCGTGGATGAGATACTTAAGATAGAGACGGAGCTGAACAGGGTAAGGACAGAAATCGACATTAAATCCGGAGATCTGAAGCGGTGGGATAATCTGGTGCAGCTTTCCACCATCCACATATATATGAGGGAGCTTAAGCCGGAAGAGCTTAAGAGTGTGGACGTGACCGGAATGTGGGGAAAGGCATATCAGGGCTTTATAAAAGCCATAAACAACATAGTCGTCGGGCTGGAGAAGACCTTTATAGTACTGGTGACAGCAATTCCATACCTGATAGCGGCAGGAGTGCTTGCAGTTATAGGGGTAATTATGGTAAGAAGGATAAAGATGAAGAAAAAGCAGTAGAGGACAGGGCTGCGAGGCTGCGGGGAGAGCTTTTATGGTTGAACAAATGATGTAATTATTTAACTGATTCATATACTAAAATGACTTGTCCAACTTTCGCGGCTAATAAAAAGTATATCAGCACTATAGTTGATATGCTTTTTTGCTATTTATCCATAATTTAAAAGGGTTTTTAGCTTTTAAGTGGAAATAATATGTATTACATAATGAGAAAAATGCAGAAATATATAACGGAAATTTTAATTATTTCATTTAAGATCATTTCCGTGAATTCAATATCAAATTTTGGAGGATATTAGGGATGGATAGTGGCAAACTCATAATCATTGACGGCAACAGCCTGATGCACAGAGCTTTTTATGCTCTACCCAAGCTCACCAATTCCAAGGGCTTTCATACAAGTGTGATATATGGCTTTGTGAATATGATAAATAAAATACTTGAGGAGTACAAACCTCAGTATATAGGCATCGCCTTTGACAGGAAGGCGCCTACCTTCAGGCATCTGGAATATGCCGAATACAAGGCAGGCAGACACAAGATGGCGGAGGAAATGGCAGAGCAGATTCCTGTGCTTAAGGAGGTCCTGGCTGCCATGAATATCAAACAGACAGAAATAGACGGCTTCGAAGCGGATGATATAATAGGAACAGTTGCAGCCAGGTGTGATGAAAAAGGCATAGCCACCCTTATTGTCACCGGAGACAAGGATGCGCTCCAGCTCATAAGCGATAATGTACATACACTTATGACCAAAAAAGGGATAAGTGAAATTGAGGAATATGATATAGCAAAGCTTAAAGAAATATATGGGATCGCTCCTGCCCAGATAACCGATCTCAAGGGACTTATGGGAGATGCTTCAGATAATATTCCAGGTGTGCCCGGAGTGGGGGAGAAGACTGCATTGGAGCTTATCCAGCAGTTCGGAACAGTGGAAAATGTCCTTCAGAACGTGTCGGAGATCAAGAAGAATAAGGTAAGAGAGAATGTATCAAACAATGCGGAGCAGGCCATCTTTTCAAAGAGGCTTGCTACAATAGTAAAGGATGCTCCAATAGGTTTCAGCCTGGAGGATTATTCCTTGAAGGAGTTTGACAGGGAGAGGCTTCACAAGCTCTTTTCCGAGCTGGAGTTCAAGGCTTTGATCGACAAAATGTGCGGCAGTCTTGATGCGGCTGTGGAAGAAAAGGCAATAGAATTGACGGTAGAGGAAATAATCAGCATGGATAAGCTTAAGGAAGTCTTTATGGAAGCTAAAGAATCCGGCAGGCTTGTTTTCAAAATAGATGACGAAATGGGAGAAATGCTCAGGACAGTATATATATCTGTTTCAGGAAAACAGTATAGGTTTGCCTTTAGCGACAGCAGCAGGTCGCTTCTGAAAAGTGTTACGGAGGATCCGGGAATCGAGAAATCAGGGCATGACATCAAGCAGGACATACTGCTCCTGAAAAAGTATGATATTGAAGTGAAGTCTGTAGGCTTTGACACTATGATAGCCGCATATCTGCTGAATCCTGCAAAGGGTTCTTATAAAATCAGGGACCTGAGCCAGGAGTATCTGGGAGCTGCAATGGACGGATATGACGCCAAAGGAGCAGATCAGGTGCAGAAGTATGGAGCTACCGTGAAAATGGTATCGGAGCTGCAGCCGGTATTTGCAGGCAAGCTTCTCGAGTATGGGATGGCGGAGCTGTACTATACTATTGAGCTGCCTTTGGTTACAGCGCTTGCCGACATGGAGCATGAGGGCTTCAATGTGGACAAGGAAATGCTCCAGGTGCTGTCTGCTGATTTTGCAAAACAGATAGAAGTACTGACCTCCGACATATACAAACAAGCCGGAGAGGAATTCAATATAAATTCCACCAAGCAGCTGGGAGTGATACTGTTTGACAAGCTGGGGCTTCCTGCTGTAAAGAAGACAAAGACGGGGTATTCCACAGATGTTGAAGTGCTGGAGCAGCTTTCCGACAAGCATCCGATAATTGAGAGGCTTCTTGAGTACAGGCAGCTTGTAAAGCTTAAGTCCACTTATGTTGACGGGCTTATAGGCATAATAAACCCTGATACAGGAAAGATACATACCAAGCTGAACCAGACGGTCACAGCCACAGGAAGGCTCAGCAGCACAGAGCCCAATTTGCAGAATATTCCTATAAAAACCGAAAACGGGAGGCAGATCAGGAAGGTTTTTGTGCCTAAAAACGAGGATTATACTCTTGTGGACGCCGACTATTCACAGATTGAGCTCAGGGTACTTGCACACATATCAGGAGATAAAGGGCTCATTGATACATTCATAAGAAACGAGGATATTCATAGAAGGACGGCCTCCGAGGTCTTCGGGGTCGGACTTGATGAAGTTACGTCTGTCATGAGGGGAAGGGCCAAGGCGGTGAACTTCGGAATAGTATACGGTATAAGTGATTATGGCCTGTCACAGGATCTGAAGATTTCGAGAAAAGAAGCGAAAAAATATATAGATAATTACTTTGCCAGGTACCCCCTTGTAAAGCAGTACATGATCGATATAGTTGAAGCAGCTAAGGCTGACGGATACGTCAAAACAATAATGAACAGGAGAAGATATATTCCGGAGATTGCATCAAGGAATGCAATGAACAGGAATTTCGGAGAGAGGATGGCTATGAATACTCCGATACAGGGCAGTGCTGCAGACCTGATAAAAATGGCTATGGTCAAGGTTCATGAAGAACTTAAAAAGAGAAACCTGAAGTCAAAGCTGATACTTCAGGTTCATGACGAACTTATTGTAGAGACTCACAAGAGCGAGCTTCAGGAAGTAAAACAGCTGGTAAAGGAATGTATGGAAAGGGCTATTGAATTAAAGGTGCCTGTAGTTGCCGATATCAGCAGCGGTGATAACTGGTATTATGCGAAATAGGTGGAATTAAGGTGGGATGTGTGATGGTTATTGGCCTGACAGGGGGAATAGCTAGCGGCAAGAGTACCGTGGCAGCAAAGCTTAAGAAGCTTGGAGCTGCTGTCATAGATGTGGATATACTGGCAAGAGGTGTTGTAAGTAAAGGGGAAATTGCATATAATAGAATAGTTCAGTGTTTTGGAGAGAACATACTTCTTCCAAGTGGGGAAATCAACAGAAAGAGGTTGGGAAGTATTGTATTCTCCGACAAAGAAAAGCTGGCGCTTTTAAATAGTATAACCCATCCGGAAATAATAAGCAGAGTGAAGGATAAGATCCGGGAGCTTAAGGTATCAGGAAAAAGGATTATTGTTGTGGATGCTGCCATACTTATTGAAATGGGCTTGCATAAATATGTGGATAGTGTCTGGGTTGTGATAGTAGACAGGGATACCCAGATAAGAAGGCTTATAGAGCGTGATAAATTCGATTATAAAGATTCGGAGAACAGGATAAACTCGCAGTTTACAAATGAGGTAAGGAAAAAATACGCTGATGTAATCATTGATAATAACAAACCAGTTGAGGAAGTGGAGAAGAAGCTGGAAGAGTTATGGAACAATATTATTTCTGGGGGAGAATAGTATTTGGCTAAAGACAGGAAATTCAAATACACCGGACTTATAACGGCAGTATTGTTGATTTATATAGCAATGCTTTGTATACCGGGCATCTTAAAGCTCCTTTATCCTTTAGAGCATAAAGAAGCGATAATTAAATACGGACAGCTGCACAATATAGACCCGCCGCTGCTTGCTGCACTCATAAAGACAGAAAGCAATTTTGAACCCTATGCGGAATCAAGGAAGGGGGCAAAAGGCTTGATGCAGATAACGCCTTCTACCGGAGAATGGATAGCAGCTACTACAGGTGTTAAGGATTATAATGAGAGCATGCTTTATGATCCGGAAACAAATATCAAGCTGGGCAGCTGGTATATTGAACACTTGAGTGAGTACTACAGCGGAAGCTTCGATTTGGTTTTTGCTGCTTACAACGGAGGCAGCGGGAATGTGGACAAGTGGTTGAAGGACAGAAACTACAGCCTCAATGGCAGGACACTTGATACAATTCCATTTTTAGAAACGGAAAATTTTGTGAAAAGGGTTAAAAAAAACTACAGTATTTATAAACGGATATACAACTGGGAATAAAATACTGAATAATATGGGATAACGAAGGATGGAGAACGGATAATGAAGGAAAGAAGGCTTTTACTGGTACTGCTACTGCTTGTATCACTTGTACTGATATCCTGTGAAAAGGTAGTTGAACCGGAGAAAACGGAGATAACCATACAGAACGAAGAGCCTGTTGCAGGCGGGACAATAAATATGTGTTCGGTGGAACCCGGTTCTTTGAATCCTCTTCTCAGCAGGAGCAAGACATATAATGAGATCTCCGGGTTGATTTTTCAAAGCCTGGTAGAATATGATACAAACCTTAAAATAGTTCCTGTTCTGGCACAGAGCTGGAGCTTCGAAGAGGGTTCTTCAAAGTGCATGATCAAGCTGAAGGATAATGTGCTTTGGAGTGATGGCGAAAGCTTTACCGCCGATGATGTAAAATTTTCTCTGGATACAATAAAGGAAGCTGAGAACTCTATATATAAGAGCAATCTGGAGCATGTGTTTTCATATAAAGTAAGGGATGCTTCAACAATAGAAATAGTATTTGACCAGCCTTTTGCAAATGCTGTAGATATGCTGAGTTTTCCCATTATACCCCAGCATATCTATAAAGCGGATCTGAATGCAGTGCCCGTTGGTACCGGTATGTTCAAGGTATCTCAGTATAACAAGCTCAAATTCATAGAGCTGGTATACAACGATAAATGGAAGGGCGAGGAAAAGCCTTATGTTGAGAAGCTGAACATATTATTTATTAATGATACCGAAGCATTTTCCACAGCCTTCCAGTCCAAGGAGCTGGATCTATTGAATACGACCTCCTATGACTGGGAAAAGTACAGCGAAATGAAGGATGTCAATGCATATAAATATACCACCATGTATTATGATTTTATCGGCCTGAATTACAACAATCCGGTTTTTCAGGAAAAAGCGGTAAGGAAGGCAATGATACAAGGTATTAACAGAAAGTCGATCGTGGATAAACACCTGCTGGGAAATGCGGTAGTAACAGATGTGCCTGTAAATCCGGCCTCATGGCTGAAGGATGAAGAAGGCGTCAAATACAGCTACAGCAGGTTGGAAGCCCAGAATCTGCTTAAGGGGGCCGG
>Ga0196971_1000368_pt1 | contig 37738 bp, 40 predicted proteins | sample S1v_1013CmetaG_FD_148660 | JGI IMG/M metagenome (GOLD analysis project Ga0196971, IMG submission 148660) | Soil microbial communities from Anza Borrego desert, Southern California, United States - S1+v_10-13C | ecosystem: Environmental > Terrestrial > Soil > Desert | place: USA: California...
GTGGTGCGGTCGGGAATCTGGCTGCTGCGACGCAGACCGACAAAACGTTGAAAGCTCAGCCGATCCAGCAATTGGAATTCCGTCTGCTCGTCGCTGAGATTATAGAGTTGCTGAAGCATCAGCGCCCTCACCATCAATTCGGTGGGAAACGGCGGACGACCACCCCGTTCTCGACCGGGGCGCGGAGCCGCTTGATCAATCGCGGCGGCCAGCGCGGCAAAATCGACATGCTTCTCCAGCACCTGCAACACATCTCCGAGTCGGTCGAGCTTGGCTTCTCGTTCCTCAGCAGCAAACAGGCTCTCTTTGATCTTCATGGCGGGGCTTCTTGCATGGGTTGAGAGGTAGCCATTATCTCAGCAGACAGGTTTTTCGAGGCGCCCTGGAATAGTCGGCAACGCCAGCAAAAGGCAGTTAACTCGGGGCACATCGCCGAAAGCATAGGGTGCTTCTTGCAGCTACAGGCACTCGCCCTCCCCCATTGCATTGGATAGTTTGCAGATCTAATTCGAATGAAATCGGCGTCGCCGGAAGCGACTCAGATCACTGACGAGACAAATCAACCCGGGGTAAGAAAGCTTTTCCCGAAGGACGGAGCCACCGGCTCCATCCCCCGGAAAAAAGACTGCGGAAACTACTCATGGAGACATCAAGGGATATTAGCCACAAGTCTCAAAAGAGATTGGGCGAAAGGGATGTTATTTCACCGTTTCCTTAAACCTGATGCTCTCTTCATCGACTTTTGCATAATTACTGATGCAGAAGCCAATCGAAAAAGCGAAAGAAGCCGCAAACAAACCAGTTAACAGGACTTCAACCCAAGTCATCGCAATCATCTGAACCTCCTTAGGATGGTTAGCCGGCACATCGGCGCCTACGATTCCATCATATATCAGCTCTTCTTGTTTACAATAACCCATATTATGTAAACATTGATTCTTTTTGAGAAACTATACCCCAGCCAAGTGCAAGACATTGATCTGAGTTCTGCAGCCAAGCTGAACGCTTGCCACGCCGGAGCAAGACAATGCGGGATTCGCAGAACGACTCGGGAAACTAATGTCCCGCGAGCAGGGGATATGGATTGATGGCTCCACCCCACGGAAGGTAGATACCATAGTGAAGATGACAAGGCGTAGTACGAGCGTTACCCGTATTGCCTACATAACCCAAAAGATCACCCGGCTGAACAATGTCTCCCGCCCGGATAGACGCTATACGCTCGAAATGAGCGTAGTAGTGAACATGACGACCGGGACCCAACGCCCAGACAACATTGCCGCCCAAGCGGTTCTGCCCCGTTCTCACAACAATCCCGCGCGTAGTCGAATAAACGGGCGTTCCCTTGGGGGCAAATATGTCGATTCCTTTATGCGTTCGACCGCCACCTCTGAGAGCTCCCCATGTATCTTGCAGATCGCGCGGTCTAACACCGGCAACGGGGACCGGTAGAGTGACCGGTGGCTTTTCGAACAGAAGCCGGACAACAAAAACGGAATCTCCCACAAAAGATCCCGAGATAAGCCCTAGAATCCCGAAAAGGAGTAAAACAACGATGACGCCTTTAAAGATGCTCAACACGCAACCCTAGCGAAATTTCGTGCAAGAAGGGCTTAGACCGATGGTGATGAATTCTTTTCAGGATTGTCTATCAACGGAACGGCGGGATAGGGCGAACCCTGCACCAGCAGCAAATTTAGGAGCTTGTCAGATTGTAGGGTGGAGACTTGACGCGATGTGCCGCAAGAATTGGAGGCCCGTATTTCGGCGCATCCCTGCGCCGCCGTGGATTGGGACCGACCTAACACGGTCAGTGAAAGCTGATCTAATGATCACCCGCACCACTGGTGGAACTGACTTGTTCCTCAGACGGATCTACGGTGCTCTTGCCGAGCCCGGAATAAGCCGGGCACCAGCGAAAACGGGCGGATGCCAGCAGGGCGCCGCCCAAGATCAACAACGGAATATTGGCCAAAAATACCGAAAGCAACGCCAGCCCAGCACCGACGCCGTAGCGGATTTTCTGGTCTTTAAGCCCGACGTTGAGCTCGCGTTTGGTCATTTTTTTTATATCGAAACTCATTGCAAACCTCCTCTTTCAAGAGATTGGGATTGTGCAAGCTTCATATCAATCGCGCAAGCCGATTCCGGTAAAATAGCACCATGGATATTACCTCGATTATCGATCCCCTAAATCCGGCTCAGCGCGAGGCGGTCACCTCACCTTCTCCCGCCCTTTTAGTATTGGCCGGTGCCGGCAGCGGCAAGACCCGCGTACTCGTGCATCGCATCGCCTGGCTGATGCAGGTGGAAGGCACTTCGCCCCATGGCATCCTGGCGGTCACCTTCACCAACAAAGCGGCGAGCGAAATGCGCGGCCGTATCGAAGGTCTGCTGAACATTTCCGCTCAAAGCCTGTGGGTGGGCACTTTCCACGGCCTCGCGCACCGGTTACTGCGCCGCCACGCGAAGGAAGCCAGGCTGCCTGACGCATTTCAGATCCTCGACTCCGACGACCAGCATCGCCTCATTCGGCGCCTGCTCAAGACTCTCGATCTGGACGAGGCCCGCTGGCCGCCGCGTCAAGCGCAGTGGTTTATCAACGCACACAAAGAAGAAGGACGCCGAGCCCGTCATCTGCCGGAGTCCTACGATCCATTCCAAAAGCAGATGCAGCGCATCTATCTGGCTTACGAGGAAATCTGCGAGCGGTCGGGCCTGGTGGATTTTGCCGAATTGCTGCTGCGCGCCCACGAGTTCCTGCGCGACACCCCGGAGGTACTGGATCACTATCAGCGTCGTTTCCATCACGTGCTGGTCGATGAGTTCCAGGATACCAACCGGATTCAGTACGCCTGGCTGCGGCTCCTCACCCGCGAGCGCGAGAACTTGTTCGTGGTGGGCGATGACGACCAGTCCATCTACAGCTGGCGCGGCGCGAAAGTAGAGAACCTCCATAAATTCCAACAGGATTATCCAACGCATCGAGTGATTCGCCTTGAGCAAAACTACCGATCCACCAGCAATATTTTGAATGCCGCGAATGCCCTCATTGCCAATAATGAAGGCAGACTCGGAAAGACCTTATGGACGGACGGTGGAATCGGCGAGCCCATTTCGGTGTACGCCGCCTTCAACGAACAGGAAGAGGCTTACTTCGTGGCGGAGCGGATCAAGCAATGGGCCCAGGAAGGCAATGCCCGCCGCGATGCGGCCATTCTCTATCGCTCCAATGCTCAGTCCCGCCAGTTCGAAGAAAAATTGCTGGCCATGGGAATACCGTATCGGGTCTACGGCGGACTCCGCTTCTTCGAGCGAGCAGAAATCAAAGATGCTCTCGCTTATCTCCGTCTGATCGCCAACCGCCATGACGATTCGTCTTTCGAGCGCGTGGTCAATACGCCAGTGCGTGGCATCGGCGCCAAAACGCTCGACCTGATTCGCGACCTGGCCCGCTCGGAGCGCTGCTCCCTCTGGCAGGCGGCGGAGGCGCTTTGCCGCGACGCCGCGCTTCCCACCCGGGCCAGAACACCATTAGCCGGCTTTCTGCAATTGATCGAGGCTATCACTCAGGCGACGGCCGAGCTTCCGCTCTGGGAACAGGTGCAGCACGTTATTTCCACATCCGGTCTCCGCGCCCATTACGAAAAGGAAAAAGGCGAACAAGCCGAAGCGCGGCTCGAGAACTTGGATGAATTGGTCAACGCCGCCCGCCAGTTTGAGTACGAACCACAACTGGACATGGAGATTCCGAAGCTCGACCAGTTTCTGTCCCACGCCGCACTGGAGGCTGGCGAGAATCAGGGCGACAATTTCGAGGACTGCGTGCAGCTCATGACCCTGCATTCGGCCAAAGGGCTGGAGTTCGAGCTGGTATTTATTGTCGGGCTCGAGGAAGGACTGTTCCCTAGCCTGCAATCGCTGGAAGAGCCGGGACGCCTGGAAGAAGAGCGCCGCCTTTGCTACGTCGGCATCACCCGCGCAAAACGCAAGCTTTATCTTACCTACGCCGAAACCCGCCGCTTGTACGGCAAAGAAACCTATCCCCGGCCCTCACGATTCTTACGGGAGATTCCGTCCGAGCATCTTCAGGAAGTACGAATGCGTGGAAGCATCGGCCGGCCGATGACCTCCTCCCAATCCGCATCAAGCGGGGCGGAAAATACCTCGGTTTTCAGACTGGGACAGCGTGTGCGCCATGCGAAATTCGGGGAGGGGGTTGTCCTTCAGTATGAAGGCGAAGGCAGTCAAGCCAGGGTTCAGGTGAATTTTGCCGAATCCGGCATCAAATGGTTGATGCTCGCCTATGCCAATTTGCAGCGGCCTTGAGAAAGGCCGCATTAAAGTGCGACTTATCGTCGATAAAATATCCCGGCGAGTGACCGTTTTTTCGAGAAGCTGTCGATCAAGCCTTTTTCTTCTCTTCCATCATCCGTTCGAGAATCGGCCGGAAAATGATTTCCATGGCGAGCCCCATCTTGCCGCCCGGCACGACGATGGAGTTGTAGCGGGACATGAACGAGTCTTTGATCATCGGCAAGAGATTCTGGAAGTCGACGTTGAATTTGCGCGGATTCTTGAAGCGGATGATCACAAGACTCTCGTCCGGCGTCGGAATGTCCCGGGCGATGAAGGGATTTGAGGTATCGACCAGAGGAACCCGCTGGAAATTGATATCCGTCTGCGAGAACTGGGGAGTGATGACCTTCACGTAATCGTACATGCGGCGCAGAATCGTATCGGTCACGTCCTCCGGCTTATAGCCGCGCTCGGCGGTATCCCGGTGAATTTTCTGAATCCATTCCAGATTGACGATGGGAACCACGCCAACCAGGAGATCGGCATATTTCGGAATGTTCACGGTCTCATTCTTAACCGCGCCGTGCAGACCTTCATAGAACAACAAATCGGTTCCGTCGGGGATATCGGCCCAAGGCGTAAAGGTCCCCGGCTTGTACCCACCCAGATTCTGACCTTCCTCTTCGTTGTGGATGTAATAACGGCGCCTGCCGGTGCCGGTTTCGCTGTACTGCCGGAACAGCCCCTCCAACTCCTCAAGTAGATTCGCCTCGACGGCGAAGTGGCTGAAATGCCGGCCTTCCGCTTGAGCCTTGGCGATATGGCCGCGCATTTCGACACGGTCATAACGGTGAAAACTGTCGCCCTCGACCACCGCCGGCTTGATCTCGAGCCGGAAAAACAGATGTTCGAACGCCTGCTTAACAGTGGTCGTGCCCGCGCCGGATGAACCGGTGATGGCAATGACGGGGTGTTTCTTAGACATGAGACCTCCTCCTCTTTTGTTATTCTAACCGCACAGGCATACCTGTGGGCTGCGATGCCTGCCGGGATTTACGATAAAGCGGCTAAGGCGCCACGCGGCATCCAACCGATGCAACCCATATCGACGAGTGATCTCATCGCGAATCACCCCTCAGGAAAAGCCCTGATGACCTGCGTAATCGTTTCCAGCGATAATTGTGGAAAACCCTATCCACAACTCTATACCGTCGTTTACCGAATCTTAAAATAAATTTAAGACGCCGACTTTCCGGGTCGTTGAAGACCGGATACCTGCTTGAAGATCTTGCATAAGAAGAAGTAGCAAGCACATACTTTAAAGATAAACAATTCTTTATAACTCGCGATTGGCGCGAAACCATGAACATTACGCTTCGGCAATTAAAAGTTTTTGAACGGGTTGCACGGCGCCTGAGCTTCACCCGCGCGGCGGAGGAGCTTTATCTTACCCAGCCTGCCGTTTCGATGCAGATCAAGCAGTTCGAGGACGTCGTCGGTTTGCCCCTGTTCGAAAGGCTGGGCAAGAAAATTTACCTAACCCGAGCCGGGGAGGAATTATACCGACTCAGCCGCACCATCTCACTGCAACTGGAAGAGGCCGAACAACTGGTCGAGGAACTGAAAGGCACGGAAGGCGGACGTTTGGCCGTGTCGGTCGCCAGCACGGTGCATTATTTCGCCATTCGCCTTTTGGCCGACTTTTGCCAACGCTATCCCAAGGTAAAGGTCAGTTTCAAAGTCACCAATCGTAAAGGACTGCTGCAACAACTGGACGACAACGAGACAGACATCGTACTGATGGGCCAACCGCCTGAGGATCAGGACCTAGCGGCGCAGGCCTTCATGGACAACCCCTTGGTCATTATCGCCCCGGCAAATCATCCTTTGGCGGGCAAAAAAGGCATCTCCCTGAACGAAGTCAGTCATGAAACCTTTCTCATGCGGGAACAAGGTTCCGGCACCCGCAATTCCGTCGAGCGCTTCTTGTCGGAAAAAGGCGTGCAAATTTCCGCCAGCATGGAAATGAATACCAATGGTGCCATCAAGCAAGGCGTTGAAGAAGGACTCGGCCTCGGCATCGTTTCGATACATACCGTGGAGCGCGAACTGAAAGACCGCCGGGTGGTCGTTCTGGACGCGGAGTCATTTCCCATCATGCGCCAATGGTACATCGTGCACCGGGCCGGCAAGCGTCTGTCGGCAGTGGCCCGGGAGTTCGAGGAATTCGTTCGCAACGAAGCCGACCGCTTCGTCAAAAGCGACATCATCAAAACCGCCCTGGGCGGTTAGCGGGTTTCTGTCTTACTGACTCGGCTTAAAGGCAAAGTCAGCTGGACATTATCGATCAGGCGGGCCTTGCCCAACCAGGCCGCTGCCAGTACGACGAGATGGGAATCTGTCTGTCCCGCCGCGGCCAAATCGGATTGACGCCGGACGCTGAAATAATCGGGGCGAAAGCCGGCCGCCTGCAATGTTTCGATTTGCTGCCGTTCAATTCGCTGGAAATCTTTCTCGCCATGGCAAATAGCCTCTGCCGCACGGCAAAGACAGCGATACAAGGTAGCCGCCTGCTCCTTTTGCTCGGTCGTGAGATAAGCATTTCTAGAGCTCATCGCCAAACCACTGGGTTCTCTGACGGTCGCAACCGAATGAACGCGCACGGGAAAATCGAGATCGGCGACCATGCGGCGGATAACCATCAACTGCTGGTAATCCTTCTCACCGAACAACGCGACATCCGGCTGTACCAGATTGAAGAGCTTGCAGACGATAGTGGAAACGCCCCGGAAATGTCCGGGTCTGAATCGACCGCAGAGCGCATCGGACACATCCGGCACCTCAACGAACGTCGCCGCTCTAGAGCCCGCCGGGTACAACTCGGCCACCGAGGGGGTAAATAAGAGATCGGTCCCTATGCCGCTAAGCTTTTCGGCATCCTCGTCAGGCGTTCGCGGATAGGCATCGAAATCCTCGCCCGGAGAGAACTGCGCGGGGTTGACGAAGACGCTTACGACCACCCGATCAGCCAGTTGCTTCGCCTCGTGGACAAGGTGCAGATGCCCCGCGTGCAAATTTCCCATGGTCGGCACGAAAGCTACGGAAAGACCTTTCGAACGCCACTCCCGTACGGTTTGGCGTAAAGCGGCTATGGGTTCAATGATGAGCATGGCGAGCCCCGGTTATCCGCCTGGAGAACCGTTAAAAACTATGTTCCGATGCCGGAAATCGGCCCGCTTTTACATCGTCCGCGTAATTGCGAATAGCCGACGGTATATCCCCAACGCCTTGAAGAAAGTTTCTGGAGAATTTGGGACGCTTGCCCGGAGTAATGCCGAGCATGTCGTACAACACGAGAATCTGGCCGTCACAGTCAGGGCCCGCACCTATGCCTATCGTGGGGATATCGAGAGCGGCCGTGATCTCGCCGGCCAGTGTCGCCGGCACGCATTCGAGCACCAAAAGACCGGCGCCCGCTTCTTGAAGAATCATGGCGTCCTCCAGGATTGTTTGTGCGGCTCGTTCGTCTTTCCCTTGAACCAGGTAGCCGCCTATCTGGTGGACGGATTGAGGGAGCAGCCCCAAATGACCGCATACCGGAATATCCTGATCCACTAAAGCACGGACGATTTCGACCCGCTTCCGCCCGCCCTCGATCTTCACCATGCACGCTCCGGCACGGATCAGACGGGCCGCGCTGTCTATCGCCCGTGCAGGGCAGGAATAACTGACGAACGGCATATCGGCCGCCAATACGGCGCGGCGAATCCCCCGCGCCACGGACCGGGTGTGGTAGACCATGTCGTCCAAGGTCGTCGGCAATGTCGTCTGCTGCCCCTGCACGACCATTCCCAAGGAATCGCCAACCAAAACCAGATCGACACCGGCGTCGTCCACAATGCGGGCAAAACTGGCGTCATAAGCGGTCAGAGCCACGATTTTTTCGTTTCGCCGCTTCATCGCCGCCAGACCCGGAACAGTCAATACCTTAACCGCATCAAGCATGCTCGATCACCTCCAAGCCCCGTTGCGGGCATTTCCGAACCAGATCGGCCAATAGGCCTTTGCCGGGAATATCGAGATCCGGGGCGATCTCCCCAAGCGGATACAAGACAAATTCGCGGTCGGCGATTCCCGGATGAGGTACGGTCAGCACTTCGCTCACTATCCTTTCGCGCCCGTATAGCAACAGGTCCAGATCTAGCGTCCGGGCACCCCAGCGCTCACCCTTGCGCACTCGCCCGTGGGCCGTCTCTATGGCCTGAAGTTCGCGCAGCAACTCCAGGGGTCTTAATGTGGTTTCGACCGACATCACGGCATTGACATAATCGGGCTGATCGGCCGGCCCCAAGGGCGTGCTGCGATAAAGACTCGAAAAAGCCAACTCGCGGATACCCGCTACGTTATTGATAGCCAAACGCGCCGACTTGATCGCTTCAATGGGATCGCCCAAGTTGGCACCCAGACCTATATAAGCCGCCACTTTATCCAATCGCTCGGAATAATCAGACGGAAACATCGGTAGGAGGTTCAGCACGAACCTTGCGTTTACGCGACCGGGATCTGCCGGAACGGCGTCGGCCGGGACTCGTCATGCCTTTCCGCTCGGCTTCGCCAGCCTGTTGGAATCGAGTCCACCAGTCGGCAAGCGACGGCTCGGCCTCTCCGGTCTCGGCCCGGAGCAACAAGAAATCGTAAGCCGCACGAAAACGCGGGTGGGTTAATAAGCGAAACGGCCGCACACCGACAATACGTTCAAAGCGCGGCTGCAAGGCCCAAACCTCCCGTGCGGGCAGACTGGCAGTGCGCGGAAAAGCGGTGTGGCGAACTTGGTTGGAGATCACCTCGCCGGCGGCTTCCTGATAGGCCAGAATATCGCTCTCCCCGGCCTTGATTCGGGCCTGCGCGCGTGCTCTAACCGGCTCCCATAGCAGGGCTGCGAACAGAAAATACGGCGCCACCGGTTTGCCATCCTGTACTCTTTGATCGGTACGCTCCAAGGCTTTGGCAAGGAAGGTCAGCGGAAATCCCTGTTGCTCCCTGGCCAAACACTGCTCCGTCTCGGGAAACAGCGAGGCGAACAAACGATAGTGCCTGAGCTGTTCAAAAGTCTGTACGGCATATCCGGACAAGAACAGCTTGAGAACTTCTTCATAGAGGCGTGCCGGCGGAATTTCCTGGAGCAGGCTCGAAAACCGGTTAATCGGGTCGGCGCAACTGGGATGAATGGTAAAGCCGAGCTTGACAGCGAACCGTATCGCCCGCAGCATTCGTACCGGATCCTCCCGATACCGCTGCTCCGGATCGCCAATCAGTCTCAGCATGCCGGCCTTGTGATCCTCCATGCCACCGACATAATCCACCACGGAAAAATCATTGATGTTGTAGTACAACGCATTGACCGTGAAATCCCGGCGGAATGCATCTTCTTCGATTGTTCCGTATACGTTGTCCCTAAGGATGCGGCCGTTCTCGACAACGCGCCCGCCGTGGCTCTCCTCGCCTGCCAGCCCGCGAAAGGTCGCCACTTCGATAATCTCCTCGCCGAAATGCACATGGGCGAGGCGAAAACGCCGGCCGATCAAACGGCAGTTGCGGAAAATCGCTCTGATCTCTTCGGGATGCGCACTGGTTACCACGTCGAAATCTTTCGGCTCACGCCCTAAAAGCAAATCGCGCACGCAGCCACCGACCAAACAAGCCTGATACCCGGACTTCTTCAAGCGATACAGCACCTTTAGCGCGTTATCGCTGATCATCGAGCGGGAAATCATGTGTTCAGATCGCGGATAAATCCTTACGCTCACCGCTGCTTCCGGCTTAGGCTGCGGTAATTTGAACAACTTTTTGACGAAGTTGAAGATTGGCAGAGGAGTATCTTATTTATCAGACCTTAAAGAAGGCGGAATGTTACCTTAGCTGACGGGCGCACTCAATGAGCTACCCCATCGATCCACTTCAGTATGGCGAAAATAAAGATCGGACCCGATCATTGACACCGGTCTGTTGGATAATTACGGATACAAGCGAGTAGCGTCGACTCTAAGAAAAAGGCCACTTGCGCCGGACACACTGAGGAATAGTGCTCATGATCGAGAACTGGTTCAGTCACATGAATGCGTTCATCCTCTCTCATCCGCACTGGATCGCGAAGCTGGATTTTCTATTGCGGCTAAAGTGCGGGCTTCTAGCAGTTTTGATGGTTTTTTTTCTGTATCTCATCTACAAAGATCGGAGCAAGCCCGCCATTAAACCCAGGAAACCGCCATATCATTTTCTCGCTTGATTTGCCCATACCCTTGCGGCCGCAGCATATAGAGTCGGCAGTCATAAGCGAGACTTCCTCGTTCCATTCTCAGAAAATCTTTTTCTGGTTCGGAGAAAACCCGGTTAGCGGCATGTTATGAGCAAATCCGGATTAACGATTGGCCTTTATGTCTTGCTCGTAATCGCTGCGCCTTTGGCGGGCGCTTACTTTGCTGGCCACCCGCTTTGGTCCTATCTCGAATTTCCGCCAAAGTCCCCTCCGCGATCGGGTATGGCGCCTTTTTCGTGGCTTGTATTTATCGTCGCAGCGGGGCTCATCGCACTTTGCATAGCGCCATTCGTCGTGCGTATTGCCAAAGCCGGAAGATCTCACGCTCTGACGCAAAGCTCTGCGCCGCAACGCTTCCCATCCTTTGGATGGATCGGATGCGCGTTAACTATTGGTGCATGGATTCTGGCGTGGAATCGATTCGAATGGTTCCGGCATTTTCAGGAATTTACTTTTACGCCGCTATGGATCGGCTACATCCTGACCGTGAACGCCTTGTGTTACCGACGCTCCGGCCGATGTCTTTTACTCGATCGCCCCGGGTTTTTACTGGTGCTGTTTCCGCTCAGCGCTTTGTTTTGGTGGAGCTTCGAATATCTCAATGGCTTCGTGGGCAACTGGCGTTATCTCGGAATCAGCGAGCCGAGCCCCTGGGCGTACGCCGTCAATAGCACCTTGGCCTTCTCGACTGTGCTTCCGGCCATTGCCAGCACGGTGGAATTTCTGGAGACATTTCCTCGACTGTACCAAGGCCTTGACTGCTTTCACCGGCCTTGGCCGTCCGCCCGACAAGTTCTGGGCGGCATCGGTTTTGTTGCCGGAGTGTTGGGATTGGCCTTGATCGGAATGTTTCCGGGCCAGCTTTATCCTGTCATTTGGCTCGCTCCGATATTCATTATTAGCGGTCTACAAACGCGGATTTGGAACCGTAGCCTATTATCAACCGCACTCGCTACCGGAGATTGGCGCAAGCCATGGCTATATGCGTTAGCCGGGCTGGTCTGTGGCTTCTACTGGGAGCTTTGGAATTACCTGAGCCTGGCTCATTGGGAATACCAAATCGCCTACGTTGGCCGATTCAAGCTGTTCGAAATGCCCATCCTCGGCTATTCCGGATATCTGCCCTTCGGCATACTTTGCGCCGCCTTTGCCGACTGTTTAAATTCGGAAACGCTGTCTACCACAGCGAAAAATCGTTATGATGGGAGCTTCGATCACCCCGACAGCAAGGGTTTCTCATGCAAGTCTCACCCCGCAAAGTAGTCCATATCCACTACACCCTCACCAACGACGATGGCGACATCCTCGACAGCTCGAAGGATCAAGACCCTCTGGCCTATATTCATGGCATGGGCAACATCATTCCCGGGTTGGAGAATGCACTGACCGGCCGAACCTTGGGCGATAAGCTCCGGGTCACCGTTCCGCCGGAAGACGCCTATGGCTTGCGAGACGATGATCTTATTCAGTCGGTACCGAAAACGGCCTTTGAAGAGGGACAAGAGATACTGCCGGGCATGCAATTCCACGCACAATCGCCGGAAGGTCTTCAGCTGCTTACGGTAATCGGCGTGGACGACGAAGAGGTGATTCTGGATGGCAATCACCCGATGGCCGGCCTCACCTTGAATTTTGAGGTCGAAATCACGGAAATCCGCGACGCCACACCCGACGAACTGGATCACGGTCACGTGCATGGCCCAGGCGGACATCATCACGGCTGATTGACGGACTGAGGCGGCTATCTCTTTGCCAGGTAGCCGCCTGTTACCCTATTGCTTTGCCAAATGCGCCCACAAATCGTGGTCGTCGGCGTCTTCGAAAACCACGTCTACCAGTTCGCCGACCTTTAGATGGGTCGCTCCATCAATAAATACTTGGCCATCGATTTCGGGAGCATCGGCCCGGCTGCGAGCGACGGCTCCTTCATCCACGACCTCATCGACTAAAACAGTCTCCCGCTGTCCGATCCTGGACTGCAGCCGGTTGGCGCTGATTTGAGCCTGAACCTCCATGAATCGCGCGAGACGTTCTTCTTTCACGGCTTCCGGCACCGGATCGGACAATTCGTTGGCAGCCGCCCCCTTGACGGGCGAATAGGCAAAACAACCAACTCGATCGAGCTGGGCTTCTTCCAGAAACTCCAGCAGTTGTTCGAAATCCGCCTCGGTCTCCCCCGGAAAACCGACGATAAACGTGCTCCGAAGCGTGATGTTCGGACAGACCTTCCGCCACTCGGCGATCCGGGCCAAGGTGTTTTCCGCAGCCGCCGGACGCTTCATCAGCTTCAGGATTCGAGAGCTGGCGTGCTGAAAGGGAATGTCCAGATACGGCAGGATTTTCCCCTCGGCCATGAGCGGCATCACTTCGTCCACATGAGGATAGGGATAGACGTAGTGCATGCGGACCCAAATCCCAAGCTCCCCCAGCGCCCTGGCCAAATCATAGAAGCGGGTTTTCAGCGGGCGGCCGCCCCAGAAACCGGTCCGGTACTTCAAATCGACGCCGTAAGCGCTGGTGTCTTGCGAAACGACGAGCAGTTCCTTGACTCCGGCCGAAACCAGACGCTCCGCCTCGATCATCACTTCCCCGATCGGGCGGCTGACCAGATCGCCGCGCATGCTCGGGATAATGCAGAACGTGCAGCGATGATTGCAGCCTTCGGAAATCTTCAGGTAAGCATAATGGTGTGGCGTTAGCTTGATGCCCTCCGGCGGCACCAGATCGACAAAAGGATCGTGAAGCGGCGGTAAATGCTCGTGTACCGCCTCGACAACCTCTTCATAGGCATGAGCGCCGGTAATCTTCAGCACTTGAGGGTGACGGGCGCGAATTTCACTCTCGCGAACGCCCAAGCAGCCCGTAACGACGACTTTGCCGTTCTCCTTCAGAGCCTCGCCTATGGCATCCAGCGACTCCTCGACGGCAGCGTCGATGAATCCGCAGGTGTTAACGACGACAAGGTCGGCATCTTTATACGTCGGAACGAGACTGTAACCTTCCGCACGCAACTTGGTCAGAATGCGCTCACTATCTACCAGCGCCTTGGGACAGCCAAGGCTGACAAAACCGATACGAGGTGTTTTCATGAAGAAATATTCGAGGGAGGAACGAAGGATATTGGGACCATTTTACCCCAGCGGAGGTTTCCGATTCTAAGGACTCTCCGCGATAAACACCGCCCGCACTGGCGCAGGCAGCCCCTCGACGGTCAATTCCGGATTAACCGGATCTAGAAAATCAGGCAGAGACTGAAAACGCATCCAGTCCGTGGAGCGCTGTTCGTTGGTCGTGGTCCTTGTTACATCAACAACCCGGCCATTCCGGTAACCACATCGCTTCAGCCACGACAATAAGGTGGGGCAAGATGGAATGAACCACACATTGCGCATCCGAGCATAACGATCTTCGGGCACCAGGGTTCGCCCCGATTCGCCTTCGATGACTAATGTTTCGAGCACCAATTCGCCACCGGATCTGAGACAGCCCTTGAGCTCCAAGAGATGATCGAACGGCGAACGGCGGTGGTATAGCACTCCCATCGAGAAAACGGTATCGAAGGCACGGAGATTCGGCAGAATATCCTCGATACCCAGCGGAAGCACATAAACCGGAAAATCGCCGGCAAAATGCTTGACCGCCAGAAACTGCGCGACGCTCAGTAGAGTTGGATCAATACCGATTACTAACCCGGCTCCGCATCCGATCATCCGCCAGGCGTGATAGCCGTTCCCGCAGCCCACGTCCAACACCGTTCTGCCGTCGAGCGGCTGAATATGATTTTCCAGCCGGTGCCATTTGAGATTGGAGCGCCATTCGGTATCGATATGAATACCATGAATGGTATACGGCCCCTTCCGCCAAGGGTGAAGCCGGCGCAGTAGCGTCTCGATTCGGCCCCGTTCGTCTTCGCCGCATCCTCCGCCAATGAGAATGCTATCGGCGTCCAAATCAACTTCGGACGCTTTGATTCCAGGCAGGCTATCGAGCGTTGCCTGCCAAACCGGCCAGTCTCCATGCCGCTCGGAACCAAAGGCCGCCCCTAATTGAGTCGGCAAACGCTGCAGCCAGGGGCGTAATTCCGGTCGTCGAGACTCTGAAAACAGGCCCGAATAATCCGGCAACCTCAAGTTGTGGTTCGGCATTTTGGCCAATGGGTTGTGGCGCATTTATCTGAACTCATACATCATTGCTCCAGATTGCTCGGCGTGGCGCTATGGCTTTTTCAGGAGGGTAAAATCGCCGACTCTGCGTGCTACAATCCCGCAGTCATTCCACACGAAAAAACGCTGCAAAGCGCGCTCGAAACACGATTAATACAGCACCCGGGGCATTCCCATCCACAATCGACTTTTAGGGGAAAATCGCCGCATGAATACACCCGACATCTTACAAGTTAAAGCTTATCTTCAAGACCTCCAAGACAGAATCTGTCTCGCTCTGGAGAACGAGGAACCGGAGGCGCAGTTCCTAGAAGACCTTTGGCAATACAACGGCGGCGGCGGTGGTGGAAGAACGCGCGTATTAAGCGGCGGAAGCACCTTCGAGCAAGGCGGCGTCAATTTCTCCCACGTTTTCGGCCAGAACCTGCCACCGTCCGCCACGGCTCATCGGCCGGAACTCGCTGGCCGGACATTTCAGGCTATCGGCGTATCCCTGGTGATTCACCCCCTGAATCCATACGTACCGACCTCCCACGCCAATGTCCGCTTTTTCCTCGCGGAGAAGGAAAACGAACCGCCCGTATGGTGGTTTGGCGGCGGCTTCGATCTCACACCCTACTATCCGTTCGAGGAAGACGCGATTTATTGGCATACCGTCGCCCGCGATGCCTGCCTCCGTTTCGGCGAAGACGTTTATCCCAGGTTCAAACGTTGGTGCGATGAATATTTCTTCCTCAAGCACCGCAACGAAACCCGAGGCGTCGGAGGGCTATTTTTCGACGATATCAATGAGTGGGGATTTGATCGTTGCTTTGAATTTTTGCGTAGCGTCGGGGACCACTACATAAAGGCTTATGTACCGATCGTCCAAAAACGGAAAGATATGGCCTACGGCGAACGGGAGCGCGACTTCCAACTCTATCGCCGTGGACGATACGTTGAATTTAATCTGGTTTATGACCGAGGAACTTTGTTCGGGCTTCAGTCTGGAGGCAGAACAGAATCTATTCTGATGTCTCTGCCTCCCGTTGCCCATTGGCGCTACAACTGGAAGCCGCAGGAAGGTAGCGCCGAAGACAATCTTTACAAGAACTACCTGAAACCCAGGGAGTGGTTATGAGCCTTTATTGCCGCCGTCTGGCCCCCCAATGGGTTCCCTCATGGCGGTGGCGTTGCGCTCGGCAAGATGAGTAATCAACTGATCGAGGGAACCCGTGCGGGCAACTTCGTCAGTGAAACTGGATCGGTAGTTCTGTAGCAGGCTGATACCCTCGATCAATACGTCATACACTTTCCAGTCGTTCTTGGTAAACACCATCCTGTAGTTGACCGCTACGGGTTGAGATCCGGCTTGGAGGATTTCGGTACGGACTATTACCTTTTTATCCTCGGGCTTCATCTGCAATGGCAGATAACGAATCTTCCAATTGGCGTATTCGGTAAAGGCGGTGGTATATGTGCGCACGAGAAGCATTCGGAATTCCTTTTTAAAACGCTCCTTTTGCTCAGGCGTCGCAGTTTTCCAATACTTTCCCAAAATCAACATCGATACACGGTCAAAATCAACGTGCGGCTCGATAATACCGTCAACCAACTGAGTGGCTTTCTTGAAATCTTTCTTGTATTCCGGCTTTTGCAGGGTGGTCTGCAGCTCGTCGGCACTGTGCTGGATGACCTGCTGCGGAGCGAGCAATCCTTCCTCTGCCCATGCTGTCGCCCAAAAGAAGCTTAACAGCAATGACAACGCACCGGCCCAACTCGTCAGACCGAAGGAAGATTTGGTAAATTTCATTTATATAAACTCCTGCTGACTTCTTTTAGTATTTTTATCATAACTCGGCGGCATTCACTAAACTACCAAGATCCCTTGTATCGCACGCAATAAACCGGCCACCATGTCGTTAAATAATAGCACTTCTTACCCCAACATTCGCTTGCGCCGAATGAGACGGAACGAATTCAGCCGACGCTTAATGCGGGAAGCGCGGCTTTCCACCGACGATCTGATTTATCCACTTTTTGTCTTAGAAGGCGAAGATCGACGGGAACCGGTCGCCTCCATGCCCGGCGTCGAGCGACTGAGTATCGATTTGCTCTTGCACGAGAGCGAAAACGCCTTCCGGTTGGGCATTCCCGCCATCGCTCTTTTTCCCGTAACGTCGCCCAACAGAAAAACTGACGATGCGCGTGAAGCTTACAATCCCGAAGGGCTGGTGCAACGAACCGTACGCGCTTTGAAGCGGCGACTACCGGAACTGGGAGTCATCACCGACGTCGCCCTTGATCCTTTCACGACCCATGGCCAAGACGGGTTGGTTGATCACCAAGGCTACGTGGTCAATGATGAGACCATCGAAGTGCTCGTCAAACAAGCGCTGTCTCATGCGGAAGCCGGCGCGGACGTCGTGGCCCCCTCGGACATGATGGACGGACGCATCGGCGCCATCCGCGGCGCATTGGAGAAAAAAGGATTCGTCCACACGCGGATTCTCGCCTATTCCGCCAAATACGCTTCGGCCTTCTACGGGCCTTTCCGGGACGCCGTCGGCTCGGCAGCTAACTTAGGAGGCGGTGATAAATACAGTTACCAGATGGATCCGGCCAATTCGGATGAAGCCTTGCGGGAGGTTGAGCTCGATTTAGCGGAAGGCGCCGACATGGTCATGGTTAAACCGGGTTTGCCCTATCTCGACATTATCCGCCGGGTCAAAGACCGTTTCGGCGTCCCGACGTTCGCCTACCAAGTAAGCGGGGAGTACGCCATGCTCAAAGCAGCCGCACAAAACGGCTGGCTTGATGAACGCAAAACCGTGCTCGAATCTTTGCTGGCGCTCAAACGAGCGGGATCGGATGCAATCCTGACCTATTATGCCAAGGCCGTTGCCGAATGGCTCCGCGAAGAAACAACAAAATAGATAATAGGTGGGACCTGAACCGCGCGACGACCGAGGACAGCTCTCCGACCAAAGTTGCCCTCTCTTACACTTTCTACCAACGCTCATATATGCAGCCACCAGATCGCTATGCCGTCTTCGGCCATCCTATCGGCCACAGCAAATCGCCTCGTATCCACGCCTTGTTTGCAGAACAGACCGGAGAACAGCTGAGCTATACCGCACAAGACGTTCCACCGGAAACATTCGAAACTTGCGTGCGGGATTTTTTTGCTCAAGGCGGGAAAGGCTTGAATTGCACCGTCCCCCTCAAGGAACTCGCCTGGAGAATCGCCGACTACAGAAGCGAGCGCGCGGAACATAGTAAAGCCGTCAATACCTTAGCCTTACGTCCGGATGGAATGATTTATGGGGACAATACCGATGGCATCGGCTTGATACGGGACCTTACGGTCAATCTCAAGCTCTCTTTGAACAACCGCCGCATTCTTCTGCTAGGTGCGGGCGGCGCAAGCCGTGGAATTATTGGACCGCTGCTCGAACAGCGCCCTTCACACCTGACAATCGCCAACCGCACCCCCGAAAAAGCCGCCCAGCTTGCCGAGGAATTTTGCGATCTCGGCCCGATTAGCGGCTGCGGATTTTTCGACCTGGGCACGGAATCCTTCGATCTCATTCTGAATGCTACTGCCGCGAGCCTAGCCGGCGAGCTTCCGAACCTTCCGAAGAATATCCTGCGACCCCGAGGATGCTGCTACGACCTCGCCTATGGCATGGAACCCACGCCATTTGTCCGATGGGGAGAAGAAGCGGGAGCGGATATCAGCGTTGACGGCATCGGCATGCTGGTCGAACAAGCGGCCGAAGCGTTTTTTATTTGGCGGGGGATGCGGCCGGAGACGCGCCCCGTGATCGATGTGCTGAATCGGGAGCGCCGCGGCTCCCGCTAAGCGCCAGATGCCCCCGCATCGCTCAGGTACTGATTTTTCAAACGCACGTAGCCGTCCTTCGAAAAACTTAGATATTCCAATTCGGCCTCCTTGAGCGGACGTGCCTGTCTTGCCGGCGACCCCACGTAAAGAAAGCCGCTTTCCAAGTGCTTGCCGGGCGGCACCAAGGCGCCCGCACCGATCATCACGCGATCCTCCACGACGGCGCCATCCATCACCACAGCGCCGATACCAATCAGGCATAGATCGCCAACGGTGCAACCGTGCAGCACGACCCGATGCCCCACGGTTACGCCTTGCCCGATAATCAAGGCATTCCCCTCCTCGTTGTACCGGCTTCTCTGAGTGACGTGCAGCACGCAGCCATCCTGAATGTTGGTTTCGTCGCCTATCTCGATGCGATGCACGTCGCCTCTCGCAACCGTCATCGGCCAAATCGAAACATCGCTCCCCAAAGTCACGTCACCGATTACCAAGGCGGTATCGGCAATATATACTCCCGCTCCGAATTTCGGCTCGACGCCGTTATAAATCTGAATCGTCACGTTACGACACTCTCATTTATCAAACGACTTGCCGGACCCGCCGCTATACTTCTCCCAAATCTGCTATTCAACTTCAGGAGCAAGAGGAGAGATTATGAGCGTAGGCGGTTTCATTCTGATCGGCACGATCCTATTCGTGATCGTGTATGCCGTCTTGATTTACAACCGGCTGGTTAATTTGAAGCATGATACCGCAAAAGCCTGGTCCAACATCGACGTGCTGCTCAAACAGCGTCACGACGAATTGCCGAAACTCGTTGAAACCTGCAAGCAGTACATGCAACACGAGCGGGAGACGCTGGAAAAGGTCATGCAGGCTCGCGCCGGAATTTCGGCGGCGCGGGAGTCCTCGAACCTCCATGCCCTCGGCGTTGCGGAAAGCCAGCTCCGGCAAGGTTTGATGCAGCTCTTCGCGGTAGCGGAAGCGTATCCCGACCTAAAGGCGGACGAATCCTTCCGGACATTGGAATCCCGCATTACCGGGCTCGAAAACGCCATTGCCGACCGCCGCGAGTTCTATAACGAGAGTGTCAACAACAACAACGTCCGCCTGGAAGAGTTTCCGGACGTGGTCATTGCCCGGCTCTTCGGGTTCAAACCGTTCGAACTGCTGGAGTTCTCCGAGGAAGAAAAACGCGACGTGGACCTGAAGGCGCTGTTCGGCTGAGGCGAAAGCCGTGCTCTTTCGCGACATCGCCCTTCAATCGTCTCCGCAACACTTTTGGCTGGCGATAGGTTTTACCGGCCTAGTTGGAGCGGCCTGCTTCTATCTCGCCTTTCGCTGGCTGCATCGTGCACGCCTAATCGCCGACACGCCCACCGCCAAGGTCCGCTCGGCCGCCCAAGGCTATGTCGAACTCGAAGGTCGAGCTCAACTGATGGACGGCGAACCGATCCACGCTCCCCTGAGCGGCGCACGTTGCGTCTGGTACAGCTATAAGGTCGAGAAGCAAGAAACCGATTTTGAAGATGGCCGCAGCACAACCCGGTGGCAAACAATCGAGAGTGGAGTGAGCGAAGCCATTTTCCACCTGGAAGACGACACCGGGCGGTGCATCGTCGACCCCGGGGGCGCGGAGGTCACGCCTTCCATTCGAGTTAAATGGCGCGGTCAGCTAGCGCGTCCCGGATATGCTCCCCAGCAAACCGGCTTTTGGAATTCGCTATTCTCTTCCGGCCCGTATCGGTATACGGAATACCGCATTCAGCCAAACGACCCGCTTTATGTCATCGGGCAGTTTGTGTCTCTCGGCGCCGACAGCGTTACCCTCCATACCGAGGTACGCGATCTTTTGAGCCGATGGAAGCAAAACCGCTCCGAGCTTATTAAGCGCTTCGATACGGATGGCAACAGCGAAATCGACGCAGAGGAATGGGAACTGGCCCGGCAGCACGCCGAACGCGAAGTCATGGCGTCCTGGCGCGAGAAAACGAGACAAACCGAGTTTCATCTGATGAAAAATCCGGATTATGGCCGCCCTTATCTGCTATCGGTCATCCCACAGGAGAAATTGACCGAGCGATATCGCCGTAATGCCTGGATTGCGGTGATGGGCTTCCTAATCGCGGGCAGTTCAACGACCTGGGCATTACATTTGCGGCTTGGCTCCATTCTCTAGACGTCCACTGAACCATTCGCTAGATCGGATGGAACTTCGGCCAGCGAGAAACGCGTGATCGAAGGGTTTGTCTCAAGCAACTCTTCCAAGCGGTACCACTGCCGCACCCGTTCTCCGGTAATCTGCAATACGGTTCCCGGCTCGATCCCGTCTGAAGAAACCAATAGCTCCGGAGCTTTCCGCAAAATCGGATTGAGCGGCAAAAGCAGGCCCATCCCCTTCGGAGTTAAGGAATCATCCGCCAAGTCCACGACTTCGGCAGTCGGTGCCAGCAACTCCACACCGAACTTCAAAAGGCCATAATCGTAGATTAACCAACGCATGACGCCGACATGCGGCATTCCCCTATTCACGGATACGCCGACCAACTCTCCGGTCTTGGCTTTGGATATCTGGTCTTGCAGCCAGATAATGCAATACCCGCGAGAACTCGAGTTAACGATGTCGCCTTTCAAGCCCGATTCAAGCTCTGAACTATCGACCTGACCAATCGTCTGTCCTCCCCAGATTTGATCGCGCGAAACATGGAATTGGTCGTCATCGAGCAGGCTATTGATCGCAGATTCGTTTCGATCGGCGCGGCCCTCGACTGTATTCAACATCGCGCCTTCGTTGGTCGTCAGCTCGCATTGAGGAATCCCCAACCACTCGGCTTGCTGAACCTTGAAAACAGGCAAACCGGGCTGACTGCCTTCACGTAGAACCGAAGGCGCGGACAAAACGCGAATCAACCCCGGCAAGCCTATAATTACCGAGCATTCGCCATCCTCCACCGAACGCCTTGATCTCCGGTGGTCCATGGCCCCAAAGGTATTCCCCAACCGCATGAGCAACACCTTATCGATGGCGCCCTTTGCTCCAGCCAAAGTGAATTTCTTCGCCTCTTTCTGTAACGCAGATGCCAACTGGAAAGTAGACAGTGACCTTAAATTCGGTTGCGGCACACCCTCGTGAGCACGGCAGCGAAAGGGCGGCCGGTCAGTAGCAAAATCGACACAAAATGCGCCGTTACGCACGGGTTCTCGGCTCCAATCCGCTTGCTCGGCAGCTTTGCCCAGCAAGCTAAAAATGCGCTGCATATCTCTTTGCCGGAAGCGATGGACGTCGGCGAGGGCAAACAACAAAATACGTTTGAATTGGCCGAGAGGCGTCTTACAAGCATCCGGTTCATCCGCATCCTCAATCCGCATCGACTGAAGTCCTCGCCCCTCGGCTTCAAGGTATAAGCGATATAACTCCGACCAAAAACTCTCGCCGGAAAATTCATAAAGCTGCGCGGAATTCAGCAAGATCCGCCCGGAATGCTGGAAAAAACGATAAAGGCCGAAACCTAGAGCATCGCTGGTCCGATTGGCATGAAGCAGGAAATCGGAGACCGACAATCGATAAGCCGCCGCAAGCCCTTGATAAAGCTGCAAGCTGAAAATGGCATGTACCCTAGGGCCGGGAAGATACGGCAAGGGCGCGTCAACAAAATGGGATTGGTTGCGTTCGGCCAGCATCAGGGCACAGGGCCTGATCAGCTCAGCCAGCTCGAACCTGATCGTTCCCGGAAGATCGGGCCTGGCGTTGAACGCTTCCAATGCCGCCATTACCGCATCGGAACAGTACTCCAGATTTGCCAGCGGAAGCTCCGCCAACCAAACGTTAACCGACGAAGGAGTGGGAGCGGGAAGCGTCATTTGAATCTCCGGAGCACAGCAGAAACACTATGCGAGAGGAATAGTTTTTTATTTTTTTTAAAATGAATTATCGATACGGTGTTAATTGCAGAATAACAACCGCCGATTAAGTGTAGCCCCGGATTTGACGCTTATACGGATCTGAAGAAGTTCTCGAACATCAAACGGTCTCCCGAGCGGCTTTGATCCAGGCGAAGTCGCACAGGCGCCTCAGCCGAGTGGGATCGTCCACCAGGGTATTCCAGGCGGTGGCCACCGCATCGTCGAGCGCAGTTTGATCGGCATAGACTCGGTTGCTCAAGTGCCGCTGACGCAGTTCATGCCAGAGGCCCCCGGCCGGGTTGAGTTCGGGGGAGCGCACGGGCAGGGGCAACAACGTCAGGTTGTGCGGCACCCTCAGCGCTGGGGCCATGTGCCAGCCGGCCCGATCGAGCACCAAGACGGCGTGCACACGGGCGGCGAGCTGCCGGCTCAAGTCGTCCAACTGCACCTGGATCGCCGCCGTGTTCGCCACCGGCATGAGCCAGGCGTTGGTCTCGCCAGTAGCCGGACACACGGCGCCAAAGAGATACACGTAGCGGTACTCAGTTTGCCGGGGCCGGCAGGGGCGGCTGCCTTGGTCGGCCCACCCCCGGCTTAAAGTGCCCTGTTGGCCAAAGCGCGCTTCATCCTGAAACCATAGTTGCACGTGACACTAGGGATGGGCGCGCTGCACGTCCGCCAGTTGGGTCGGCAGATTTTTTGATAAATGCGGCCTGCGTGTCGGGGTCACTGTCGGGGTGCTTGGGCCGGGGCACGAGGTTCGATTGCTTGAGCCGGTGCAAGAGCCGGTACACCCGGCCAACGAATACTTGGCCTCGAACTCGTCTTTCAGCAGACGGCGGAGGTCCTCTCCTCGATAAGCCGACAGCCCCGCCTCGGGCGGCGGGCCGGCGTGCAGGCGGGCCAGAAAAGCCGCCTCTTGTTCGTGCGGCAGGTGCGTCGGGCGGCCCGAGCGTGGCCGATCCGCAAGCCCCGCCAGTCCCACGGCATTGTAGCGCCGTACCCAGCCATACAACTGTGTGCGGCCCAAGGCAAACAGACCAGCCGTCTCGTCGATGCGGTGGCCGGCTACTAAATGGCGGATGGCCAGGATCCGGCAGCGCACTCGGGCGTTCGGTTCGCGGCGTGCCGCAGCAGCCAGTTGCGCGGCGGACAGCCACTGGGAAACGGTGCTAGTCGAACTCATCCTGATCACTCCCAGGTCAACTAGAGATCTTAAGCGTACGCCTGTCCGGGAATTATTTCAGTTCCGTATTAGACGTCAGCCGAGAAAAAAGACGGAGATTATGATTCCCGAGGAAGGGATTTACGGGAGATTGACAAACCAGCCAAGCGCTTTCAGACGGGCCGGACGTGCGCCTTATCAAGCGCGCATGACACAAAAAGAATCGTCGAGAATCGTAACCGGCTTAACCGGCCTTTTCACCGCGGCCCGCTTTTTCTTCTAACCCTGAGAGACCGAATCGTCTCTGCAATTCGGCCAGCACCTGATCCGGGCTCAAACCCTGGTGAGCCAGCAACACCAAGCTATGAAACCACAAGTCCGCCACTTCGTAGATGATTTTGTCCGGATTTCCGTCCTTGGCGGCCATCACCGTTTCGGTGGCTTCTTCGCCGATTTTCTTCAAGATAGCATCGAGTCCCTTGGCATAAAGACTTGCCACATAGGATTGTTGCGGATCCTGGGATTTCCGTTCTTCGAGCACCCTGGCCAACTCTCTCAACACGTCCATATCAGCGCTTGTACATCGCTTCCGGAGATTTCAGGACGGGTTCCACCGTTTCCCAGGAACCATCCCGCAACACCCGATAAAAACAGTGGTGGCGACCGGTATGACAGGCGATGCCGCCGATCTGCTCGACCTTGAGCAAAATCACGTCCGCGTCGCAATCCAGGCGCATTTCCAGCACTTTCTGCCGATGTCCGGATTCCTCACCCTTCTGCCAAAGCCGGTTCCGGGAACGCGACCAGTACACTGCATAGCCTTCCGCGGCGGTAAGCTGCAAAGCTTCCCGGTTCATCCAGGCGAACATGAGAACCTGTCCCGTGGCTGCTTCCTGAGCGATTACGGGCACGAGCCCGTCCGACGTCCAACTGATTTCATCGAGCCATGCGGACGCTGTCACAGCCGAACCTCGATACCCTGAGCCGCCAAGTGCTCCTTGGCTTCACGAATGGCGTATTCGGCGAAGTGGAATATGCTGGCCGCCAAGACCGCGTCAGCTTTGCCCTGCAAAATCCCGTCGGCCAGGTGCTGCAAATTGCCGACACCGCCCGAGGCGATCACCGGTACCGATACGGCTTCGCTGATTGCCCGAGTCAGTTCCAGATCAAAACCCTGTTTGGTGCCGTCCCGGTCCATACTGGTCAAAAGGATTTCGCCGGCCCCGTAAGCTACCATGCGGCAAGCCCATTCGATGGCATCGAGGCCGGTCGGCTTGCGTCCCCCATGGGTAAAGATCTCCCATCGCTTGGGATTTTCGGACACCTGCTTGGCATCGAGGGCGACAACGATGCATTGGGACCCGAAGCGCTCCGCCGCTTCGCGCACGAATTCGGGCCGGGCGACCGCGGCGCTGTTGATGCTGACCTTGTCGGCACCGGCATTCAGCATGCGCCGGATATCGTCCAGCGTACGGATACCGCCGCCCACGGTAAGCGGGATAAAAATCTCGCCCGCCACCTGCTCCACGACGTGCACCATCGTGTCGCGATTGTCCGAACTGGCGGTGATATCGAGAAACGTAAGTTCATCCGCCCCTTCCCGGTCGTAGCGCCTAGCGATCTCGACGGGATCTCCCGCATCTTTGATATCGACAAAGCGGACGCCCTTGACCACGCGTCCGTTGTCCACATCCAGGCAGGGAATAATGCGCTTGGCAAGCATGGATCAGTATTCTTCCGCCACTTTGCGGGCTTCGGCGAAGTTAAGGGTGCCCTCATAAATAGCCCGGCCGGTAATGGCGCCCATGACACCGTCGCCGACCACGTTACCCAAGGCATGAATATCTTGAATACTCCGGATGCCGCCCGAAGCGATGACCGGAATGCGTATGGAGCGCGCCAGCTTTGCCGTCGCCTCGACATTGACGCCTTCCATCATTCCATCCCGGCTAATGTCGGTGTAAATGATGGCTTCAACTCCGTCATCCTCGAACTTCTTCGCCAGGTCGATCACATCGTGATGAGATAACTTGGACCAACCGTCGATGGCCACTTTGCCGTCTTTCGCATCCAAACCGACGATAATGTGATTGGGAAATTCCGCCGCGACTTCACGTACGAAATGAGGCGCGCTGACCGCCTTGGTACCGACGATAACGTAATCGACACCGGCATTCAGGTACCCCTGGATCGTTTCTTCGTCCCGAATTCCGCCACCCACCTGGATTTGCACATCCGGATAGGCTTCGCGGATGGCATGGATGACTTCCGCATTGCGCGGAACCCCGGCAAAGGCACCGTTCAAATCGACCAGATGCAGGCGCTTCGCGCCCTCCGATACCCATTTTCCCGCCACCGCCACCGGGTCATCGGAAAAAACCGTATCGTCTTCCATGCGGCCTTGCCGCAAACGGACACACTTGCCATCTTTCAGATCGATAGCAGGTATCAAAAGCATAGGAAAATCCTCAATAACGGATAGAGTGAATAATCGGTGCCTTATCGCCCCGGGTCCCAGTTTAGAAAATTAGCCAGTAATCGCAAGCCGGCTTCCTGGCTCTTTTCGGGGTGAAACTGAACAGCAAAGATATTTTCGCGCACCAGCGCCGAAGCGAACGGCTTCGGATAATCGGTGGTCGCCGCAACATTAATGGAATTGACCGGCCGAGCGAAATAGCTGTGAATGAAATAAAACCAACTGCCGGATTCGATGCCTTGCCATAACGGATGATCGGTTTCCTGATGGACCCGGTTCCATCCCATATGCGGAATTTTCAAGGATTGGCCTGCGCCGTCCGTCATCCCGTCGGCGAAGCGCACAACTTGCCCGGGAATCAAACCCAAGCAAGCCGTCCCATTGTTTTCCTCGCTCTCGTCGAGCAAAGCCTGCATCCCTAGGCAGACGCCCAAGAGCGGCTTCGAAGCCGCCACCTGTTCCAAAACGGTTGCGAGGCCCCGATCGGCCAATGCATTCATGCAATCGCGGATCGCTCCAACCCCCGGAAACACCACCCGGTCGGCATCGAGAATTTTATTAGGATGATCCGTGACGATCACGGCGGTTTCGGAGTGGGCGTGCTGAAGCGCCTTGGCTATGGAATGGAGATTTCCCATTCCATAATCGATGACTGCAACGGAAGACATGGTCAAAAACGGTGGGGTGAAAGTTCCGTGGAAATTTCTTAAATTAATCCCTTAGTCGATGGGACGACGTCCTGCATCCTAGCATCCGGTTCCAAGGCCATTCTCATGGCGCGGCCGAAAGCCTTGAAGATGGTTTCGGCGATATGGTGGGCATTCTGTCCCTTTAGATTATCGATGTGTAAGGTAACTCTGGCGTGATTGACGAAGCCCCGAAAAAACTCGAGTAGCAAATCGACATCGAATTCGCCTATACGGGCACGCGGAAAAACTACGTCGTAAGATAAACCGGGGCGCCCGGAAAAATCAATCACGACGCGCGACAAGGCTTCGTCCAAGGGAATATAGGCATGGCCGTAACGCCGTATTCCCTTCTTGCTGCCCAATGCCTTTTCCACCGCCTGGCCCAGCGTAATGCCGATGTCCTCCACCGTGTGGTGGGCATCGATGTGCAGATCGCCCTTCGCACGCACCTCAAGGTCGATCAACCCATGCCGCGCCACCTGATCCAGCATGTGGTCGAGGAAAGGAACACCGGTCTCGAAAACGCCCACGCCACTCCCATCCAAGTTAAGACAAACCCGAACCTGGGTCTCCAATGTATTGCGATCTACTTCGGCGGTACGGCTCGTCATAAATGATAAGAGGTCTTCTGGATCAATCCGCCCTACATGATATAACGGCTAGCGGGTCTTGCTAAGCCCGATTCACGATAGCTATCGACCCATTCCGCACGTAAGCACATGCTTACATCATTTTCAGCCTTTTCTGACTTAGCCGGAAGAAGAACTTCTGCGACACTCCTCAAGTCGCCAACACGGAAGTCAGGATTGCCAAATCTCTTGCAGGATAACCATCAGGACGTGACTTGATAGCCAACCAAGCAGGCGATAGCCCCGAGCGAAAGGAATTCGTTTCGGGGCTTCTTTATTACGCGAACGCAAAATCAACTCGCGATTGCAAAAAAAAGAGACTGGTGGGGACACCAACTATCGACATGCAATCTTTTGACCCGTTACTCATGGCCCAGCCTGTATCTTACTGGCAATCGTGCCGTCCTTAGCAACTCAGCCACCCCATCAAGATTTCTGCACATACAGTTTGCAACTGGCATCACGATTTCGATCAATCGCTGACGGAAGCTCAGCTTTTTCCACACCGATGGTGTGTCTCCTCTGAGAGCATTTCGGCAAAATCCGAACTGCATCAGTTGTGCTAGATTTAGCATCAATCTAGTTTCGTTAAGTCCCTTTAAAAACCGTCTCGCCCTACGATATCAGCAGAATTGCTTACGCCATTCCGTAGAAACCGCACCCAATAGACGAAGAGAGAAAACTATGTTCGGTTGGTTTAAAAAGAATAAAGAACTCGATGTGTTTGCTAAGACCCTGGCGCAAGACATCGCTAAACGCTATCCACCTGCTATGGATTCAACGAAGGAAAAGAAGATTTCTGTCAACCGACTCAGCAGAATTCTTGAAGATTCGTACAACAAAGCGCAACAGTATAAACAAGCCAATAAGCTGGGCGTTTACCGAAAGGCAAGGCTAGGCAATAACTTCCGATGGGAACTGAAAGAGCTGGGATATAGCTCTGAATTCATCGATACAGCGACAGAAGGCTTGGTTGTCTATTTAAGCCGCAAGTAACTTACTGGAGTAGGCAGCAAGGTCTAGACAAGCCCGCCCGAAAATCACGATGCTAAGCACAATTCTAAGACAGGCAGTCGATGGATTGCGGCGACTGAACTCTAACCGATCAGATCGACAAAGCGAACTCAAAAGCATTACAGAGCAAGTCCGGCAGCATTTGGAACGAGGGGAAGTTCTTCAAGCTGAAGCTCGTTGCAAGGAGATCTTGACTGCAAGCCCCAACCATCCCGAGGCCAACCATCTGCTTGGCCGTATAAAAGGTATGGGCGGAAACTACAGCGAAGCCATCCAGTTTCTCCAGCGAGCCATGCATAGCGACCCCGGTATGGCAGAGGCACATACAGATCTCGGAAATGTATTTCAATTGCAAGAGGATTTAGAGCAGGCTACAAAAAGCTATGAACGAGCAATCAACATACGACCTGATTATCTAAATGCTTGGTATAACTTAGGCTGCACACTCAAACGACAGAATCACAACGAAAATGCGGTCGATTGCTTCTTGAAAGCCGTTGAACTCGAACCAGGGTTTGAACCAGCCGTTAAAGACCTAATTGCTCTACTCGACCGATTGGGAAGGCATGAGCAAGCGCAGAATATTCTGATCAAGATTCTGGACATTGACTCCAACCATGTAACTGCACACGCTGGTCTCGGCTATATCCTGCTAAAAAGATATTTCGATCCAAAACAGGCCCTTTCTCACTTTAATGAAGTTATTCGTCTACGATCAGCCGACTCAGAACTATATGGAAATCGAGGCATCGCCCTACAGGACTTGGGGCTGGTAGATGAAGCAATCCAAAGTTATGACAAAGCATTAGAGCTAGCACCGATCAACCGTTGGGTACGGTTTCACAGAAGCCTTGCGCTATTACTTCAAGGTCGCTTTGAAGAAGCCTGGCCCGACTACGAAATTCGGCTTGAAAGTGAGGATCGCCCAAACCGGAATTTCCCGTTTCCAGTTTGGGACGGCTCCGACCTCACGAATAAAACTATATTAATTCATGGAGAGCAAGGACTGGGTGATGAGATAATGTTAGCTTCTTGCGTGCCGGATGTAATCGCTAGCGCAAAGCATTGCGTAATCGATTGTTCTCCAAAGCTCGAATCTATTTTCGAACGATCTTTCCCAGAAGCTACTATTCACGGCGGCAGCCAGAACGACGACCTAAATTGGTTAACTGATATGCCCCCGATAGACTGCCACTTGCCTATCGGCAGTTTACCGCTTCACTTTCGCAGAACCCTTAAAAAGTTTCCAAATCATCATACTGGCTATCTAAAGACAGATGAAAGACGTGTTGCTTACTGGCAAGCGAAGCTCACTGCTCTGGGAGAAGGGCGAACAGTCGGAATCTCGTGGCGTGGCGGCACCCTACAATCACGAAGCCCTATGCGCTCTATTCCACTTGAACATTGGTTACCAATCTTGCAGTCAAAAAAGGTCCATTTCATCAATTTACAGTTTGGTGAATCGGCAGCGGAGTTGAGCAAACTTTCTGAGATCCATGGGATATATATCCACAACTGGCCCGAAGCGATTAATGACTACGATGAAACTGCCGCTCTTGTTTCTGCCATGGATCTTACCATCAGTGTCTGCACTGCGATTATTCACCTTGCAGGTGCCTTAGGAAAAGACGTATGGGTAATGGCGCCCAAGAGTCCAGAATGGCGGTACGGTCTTACTGAAAACTCCATGCCCTGGTATCCAGGGGTGAAAGTATACCGACAACTTCACTATGGAGACTGGTCATCCGTAATTTCAAGCATAAAAACTGACTTAAGTATATTTTCTAAAGAACGAAACTCCGACTCTATTACTCGATCAACAAGGGTCTAAAGTGATGTCGTACAGTCGACTAAATCCAAGCCAACGCTATAACAATCTCCTCGATCAATATCGCGAAATGCACACTGAGGGCGAGAAGTTCATCGGTATACCAGCCGAAAACACCTTTCCTGGTTTGAGCTTACCGCCTCAAGCACAAAGAATTAAACGATTGATTAAACTAACCGAGTCTGCAAATTTACTTGACTATGGAAGCGGCAAAGGCAAGCAATATGATCCTATGCCATTTAAAGCCGGGGATCAAGATATATATGACAGCATTCTCGATTATTGGGATATCGATTCCGTTCACTGTTATGATCCATGCTATACCCCCTTTAGCAGGTTACCGGAGAATAAATTCGACGGCGTGATATCAACTGATGTATTAGAGCATTGCCCTGAGGAAGATTTGCCCTGGATAATCGAAGAAATGTTCTCATTTTCAAGAAAATTTCTGTTTGCCAATGTGGCCTGTTATCCCGCAAAAAAGCGCTTACCAAATGGCCAAAACGCTCATATCACCATTAAATCCGAATCCTGGTGGCAAGACATTTTTCATAAGATATCTACAAACTTCCCTGGGATAGTATGGGAGGTTTGGATTCAGACATTGACAGATACTAATCATGGCAAAAGCATGGTCGAAACTTGTCTTACCAATCAAAATACTGACCATTAATTAGCATCACCATATCTTATGTTAACCGTAACGTTGGTAATCTTTAAAGGCTAATGGTGATGCTACCAGGATTAATATCATGACCCTCTCCCTAGAAGAATATGAAAGCTACAATCCTCATATCAAAGTAGAAAGTAACGGCATCTGTGCAACGTTCTCCACACCTAACCGGCATACAGTCTGGCGAGCTCAAACTCTTTTTACGAAGGAACCAGACACGATAGAGTGGATAAGCACCTTCCGGCCAGACGAAATTCTTTTTGACATTGGCGCTAATGTTGGCATGTATACCATTTGGGCAGCAAAGGCGAGTGGGGTACGAGTTTTTGCATTCGAACCCGAGTCTCAAAATTATGCGCTACTTAATAAAAATATTTACTTAAATGATTTAGACAAAACAGTTGATGCCTTCTGTATCGCTGTCTCTAATGAAACACGTTTTGATCAGCTACATCTAAGTGAATTTGTGCCCGGAGGATCTTGCCACAACTTTGGTGAAGCAATAAATTTTCAACATGAACGCTTCTTAGCCCCGTTCACACAAGCATGCTTCTCAACAACGATCGATAAACTTATCTTAGATGACAAAGCCATCCCTTCTCCAAATCATATTAAAATTGATGTCGACGGAATTGAGCATAAGGTAATTGAAGGCGCCAGGGGTACATTAGAGAGGGCAGACGTTAGATCCGTACTTATTGAAATTAATACCAATCTTGAAAAGCACTGGGAGATCATAGATTTCATGCTCGATTTAGGATTTGATTATTCACAAGATCAAGTAATGAAGTCACAAAGAAAACAAGGCTCATTTAAAGGGGTTGGAAATTATGTTTTTCGACGCTGAGCAGTACGTCTATTATCAGATTGCAAATACACATATAAATCGCTATCCATTCCCGCACTTTTATATAACCGATATTTTTCCAGAAGACTTTTATAAAGCTCTTTTAAAATTTTTACCAAGTAATAGCCAGTTTAAACGTCTCGATGAAACTGGAACAGTACCCAAGGGCTCATATCCAGAAAGATTTATATGCTCTTTATCTGACCTAAACCAAAACGAGGAATTTTCTGCCGAACACCTAGATTTCTGGAGACAACTATCTTCTTGGATAAACGGAACTCGCTTTCAAAACGTATTACTACAAAAGTTTCATAAAGACATCAAACAGCGCTTTGACAAAGACATAAAATTGGTCATTGAAAATGATGTTAGATTAATTAGAGACTTTTCAAACTACTCTATTCCTCCTCACACAGACACACAAAGAAAGCTGATTTCGCTTTTATTTTATCTACCACATGACGACAGCCTTAAACATCTGGGAACTTCAATATATTCGCCAACCGATGAAAGCTTCGTTTGTAATGGAGGTACGCATCATAGCTTTTCAGAATTCAAAAAGGTAACCACTGCACCCTTTACACCAAATTCTCTCTTCGGTTTTTTAAGAACTGACAACTCTTTTCATGGGGTAGAACCTATAACCGAGACAGGAATTCAACGAAATCTTCTCCTATATAATATCTATATCAACAAGATCGTTAGGCATGCTGCCTAACGATCACCTTACTAACCTGGACTCGTAAAATAGAGCAACCTATTTATATTGGTAATCCTTCTTTGGCTGACAAAAATAATAACCAGTACCAATTTGACGGGTACACGCCAGCGGACTTCGATGCAAATCTTTGCTTAAAAGTGCCTCCACTTCTTCTTGCTTCGATTTTTTATCTTTCCCGCCACTTACTGATGCCTTTTATAACACTGGCCATTCAACGCAAGACCGGCACAAACGAAATGGATTACCTTTTAAAGGGGATTGGCGGACTACATATGCTAACAAGCATACCGTCCTTATTTATTTTAACAGCCTGGATCAAACGTTCTCGAAAATCTGGCTCTTTAGTTCGATGGATTTGGGCTAGAGCAGCATGGTTCTTAATTGCAGGCGCTATCCTAGATATCACCCTCTTATCATCGATGACCAAGGACTGGCTTAAGGGTTTTGCCACAGCCCAACTTCTTTTAGATGTTTATGTACTCATCTATGTTTGTTGGTCCCGCAAGGTACGTGACGTCTTCTCGGATTTTCCGCAACCTTCAGGAAAATAATCCGCCTCGACCTATACTTACTCTACGTTGTGATGAAAGACATCCAACTTGAAACCAATGGCATATCGCCTCAATTTCCGCTTTATTGGTACAAGATCGTATGAGCAATCTTAATCCATTTATAGGGTAACAATATGATTAACGTCTTTATTGGATACGACCCACGAGAAGCCGTAGCTTTTAGCGTATTGAGCCATAGCATTCACGCACAAGCTACGCAGCCAGTGTCAATTACACCGCTCATGCTTTCGCAGCTTAAGGGCATCTATAAACGCGAACGACACCCGCTACAGTCGACTGATTTTTCGTTTTCGCGGTTTTTAACTCCATATTTGTCAAATTACTCCGGGTGGTCACTCTTTCTTGATTGCGATATGTTGGTTTTGCACGATATCGCGAAACTATGGGCGATGCGTGATAGCCGTTATGCAGTTATGGTGGTCAAGCATACTCACATTCCAAGGGAAGAGATAAAGTTCTTGGATGCACCGCAAACCAAGTACGAGAAGAAAAATTGGTCTAGTGTGATGCTGTTTAACAATGAAAAATGCAAAGCTTTAACCACTGACTATGTAAATTCTGCAAGCGGACTGGAGCTTCACCAGTTCAAGTGGTTGGAAGACGACAGTCTGATCGGAGAGATTCCACACTGCTGGAACCACTTAGTTGGGTACGATGAGCCTGACCCTGATGCCTCTTTGGTTCATTACACGATCGGCGGACCGTACTTTAATGAATTCAAAAACTGCGAACACTCAGACGCTTGGAACAGGGCACTTGATACGATGCTTCAGGTAGAGCAACGTTCGGCTCCATCTAACAACGGCAAGGTTGTTAATAGCCTGAGGATGCAACGGTGCTCGGTCGGATATTAAAAGAACTGGTTTCATCTAATAGGCAAAAACCAGTTAAGGAGCCGCACAGAGATCCCTATAGCGACGAACTTAAAAAAGGCTTTGACCAGTACCGATCCGGAGATTTTAGGGCGGCAGAGAAAGTTTTTCTTTCAATAATTCAGCATGCTCCCAACCACGTTGACGCACTGAATTTAATGGGGGAACTTTGTGCCAAACGCGGACAAATAGACATATCCGAAAAGTGGTATTGGAAAGCCCTTCAAAGCAATCCAAAATCGGCTCAAACACGTGTAGGACTTGGTTTGTTATTATATGAAAAAGGAGACCTTAAGGAAGCGCATACCCAGCTTAAAGAAGCTAATCGGTTACAACCCGATAATGTTGAGATATTAAGCAATCTTGGGGTCGTCGATGTAGCTCTAGGCAACACCGAATCAGCTACGGAGAAGTTTCAAGCTGCACTGCGCATTAATCCCAATTTTGCCCACTCTTGGAATAACCTCGGAATAATCGCCAAGAAAATTGGAAACTCGAAAAAGGCATTATATTGCTTTAAAAAAGCCATTGTAGCTAAGCCTGATTTTGGTTTGGCGCTGAGCAATTATGGCTTGGCGCTACGCGACGAAGAACAGTTGGTTGATGCAGAGCAACACTTGCGAGAAGCCATTCGATTGGCTCCCAATAACTCTCAAGTTCGCATAAATTTTGGGCTTCTATTAATTGATCTCCAGAATCTTTCAGAAGCACAAGAACAACTGCAGGAAGCCTTAAGAATTAACCCTAACAATGCAGATGTCCATACTGCACTAGGACTTTTATTCAAAAAGTTAGGCGATGTACCAAGAGCTTTTCATCATTATCAATGCGCCTTGAAAATTAATCCGGATGCAGCAGAGGCGAATTTTGGTCTGGGCGAGTTATATCTATGGTTAGGCAATTTCCAGGAAGGATGGCACCATTATGAGTTTCGGAGATTTTCCAACGAGTCTCCCATCCGCCATTTTCCCTATCCCGAGTGGGATGGGCAACCCTTGGAAGGTCGTACACTATTGGTTTATGCCGAGCAAGGATTGGGGGACATCATAATGTTCGGGTCTTGCTTATCTGACGTAATTTCACAGGCAGATCATTGCATTATTGAATGTCCCGCTCGTTTATCAAAGCTGATGGCGAGGTCTTTTCCGAAAGCTACGGTTCAAGGAACCGAAGCAAACGGTAACTTAGATTGGTTAGATAAACTGCCTCCGGTCCATAATCAAATTGCAATCGGCAGTCTTCCACGGTTTTGCGGCAATTCACCGTCAGGATTTCCATCGCATCGCGGCTACTTACAAGCTTCGTCTGATCGAGTGGCGTATTGGCAGCAACGGTTACAAGAGTTAGGTAAAGAAAATTTGAAAATCGGTGTAGCGTGGCGCGGAGGACTGATTCGCACTGACAGAATCCGCCGTTCGATCGATCTGGAAGAGTTGTCACCGATTTTCACGCTCCCCCAAATACGGTGTGTAAGCTTGCAATATGGCAAGTGCCAAGATGAACTAGCCATGCTGCAGGCAAATCATGGAATTGACCTCCCGCACTGGCAAGAGGCAATTGATGATCTGGATGAGACAGCTGCACTGGTAAATGCTTTAGACTTAGTTATCTGTGTCTGCTCAACGCTTGTCCATTTAGGTGGCGCCCTCGGAAGACCGGTTTGGGTATTAACACCGGATAATGCCAATTGGAGATATCTCAAAGAAGGAAGCTCATTGCCATGGTACCCCACAGTTCGCCTGTTTCGACAAACGCGCAAAGGCGACTGGTCAGAAGTTATTACCAAGGTTTTACGACAGCTTGAGAAGCCTCAAAGTCATTTTTCGACGCCATGCTGAACTGGTTTAAGAAACGTTGGAATTTCACGCAAGGTGAAAATGATAACGGGCGGGATACGGGAGCGTTAACGGATTCACTTACGATTGAAAATCTATTCATAACCGCGTCAGAACATGCTACTCATGGCGACATAGATAGCGCGGAGAAATATTGCAAGGAAATTCTGAAAATCGAGCGCTGGCATCCTGAAACCCACCAATTGTTAGCTGAGATTGAATCAGCCCAAGGCAATTATCAGGCGGCCATTCATCATCTCGAGGCTGCCGTTCACCACCATCGAGAGCCTGCTGAAATCTATTTTCGCCTCGGATCTTATTACCAAAAAATAGGGCAATTTGATGAGGCCCTCGATTGCTATCGAATCTCGACCCATTACGGACCTGATCGTGGACAGGCGTTTTTAGAAATGGGAAACCTTTACAAACAGAATGGCGAGATCGACCAGGCCATTCAATGCTATAAGAAAACGATTGAATTGGATCCTAGCTCGGCAGCCGCCTATGCACTGCTTGGGTCGCTGTATCACACTCATCGGCAGTTAGATGAGGCATTATTTAATTACCGGGAAGCTGTCCGACTAAAGCCTGATTTCGCCGATGTCTGGAATAATATAGGCAATGTCTTACTAGCAACCGAACAGTATCGACAGGCGCTTGAACCCCTTAAAACGGCAGCCACGCTTCAACCCAACAGCTCTAAAACTCGCCTAAATCTAGGATGCGCTTATCGCCATCTTGGCGAATTCGAATCTGCACACGATGAGTTTGAATTCGTTTTACGGAAAGAGCCAAACCATTTTGACGCAACCTGGTTCCGTTCTCATTTGTGGCTCGCATCGGAAGAGTGGGAAAAAGGCTGGTCCGCTTATGAGGCACGATTTCATGCTGAGGGTGTTTTAACCTTTCGCGCCCTGCCTTATGCGCCCTGGAAAGGGGAAGAACCATTAGACGGGAAAACCTTATTGGTCTTCGGCGAACAGGGTCTGGGCGATGAAATCATGTTCGCTTCATGCCTTCCTGACATTCTTGCACAAGCGGGGCATTGCATCGTCGATTGCAATAGACGCCTACTACCATTATTTCGCCGCTCTTTTCCGGCTGCGACTGTTGTGGGCAGCGATCATGAATTCACGCCTTCCTGGCTACGTGATGCCCCGCCGATCGATTATCAAATACCGATTGGTAGCTTGCCTCTCCATTTCCGAAACAAATCCTCAGACTTTCCTTCACATAAGGGATACTTACGAGCCGATCCCCAGCTTGTACGAAATTGGCAGCAGAAGCTTGCAGAACTCGGCGACGGATTAAAAGTTGGAATTTCGTGGAAAGGGGGAACGTCCCAAACGGGAATCAAGAACCGGAGCATCCCATTATCAGCATTAATACCGATTCTTGGCAAAACTCGCGCAAAGTTCATCTGCCTTCAGTATGGAGATTGCCAGTCAGAAATTGAACAGATTGAGCGTGAATTCGGCATAAAAATTCATTACTGGCGCGAAGCAATCGACGATTATGATCAGACGGCCTCGCTGGTATATACGTTGGATCTGGTCATAACAGTATGTACTGCCATCGTCCATCTAACGGGAGCACTGGGAAAACCCGCGTGGGTTCTGACTCCCGCAGTTTCGGAATGGCGTTATTTACGAACTGGCGAAACGCTGCCTTGGTATCCATCGGTCAAATTATTTCGTCAAAGAAAAGCAGGGGATTGGACTTCGGTGATCAATGAAGTAGCGGATTCCTTGGATAAATTCAGAGTTATGCTCGAAAGTTGTGGATGAGGGGCTGAGGTAGGCGGCGTATTCTGGATGGTCTTCGAGGTCATCCATTCCTGTTGAGAGGAGCGAATACGCCATGAGTGAAGATAAGGTCATTCGGTTGAAGAGTCCAGGGACACCTGG
>Ga0196971_1000369_pt1 | contig 37730 bp, 42 predicted proteins | sample S1v_1013CmetaG_FD_148660 | JGI IMG/M metagenome (GOLD analysis project Ga0196971, IMG submission 148660) | Soil microbial communities from Anza Borrego desert, Southern California, United States - S1+v_10-13C | ecosystem: Environmental > Terrestrial > Soil > Desert | place: USA: California...
GGGAACCCGGCGAGCGATTGTCATCAGGGCCAGCACGTACTGGGTGCACAACAGGCCGGATATATTGTTGCAGTCTTAACCTCGTTTCCAAACGCATGGGCGCTCTTGCAAAACGGGGGAGTCCATATATTACGTTAGGTGTCAGGATGGACTCGCTGCTCGCCTCAACCTTACCGTTTGTGCCGCCGAATTACCGGTAGTTTGTTAATTCGGGAGGTAGAGGTACAAACCGTGTCCGAGGGTGACGGCGGCCAGCAGTGCCGCGAATTCGGGCGGTGGGGGATGGCGGCTCCACCCCTTGCCAACAGCGGATGAGCCATCGCCACGGGGGCCAGCCAAGCACGCACGCGCCGCAGCGCTTGTGGCCAGCGCCCCAGCGGCGGGGGTGACGCGCTGATTTTTTTCCGCTCCCCGCCTGTGGTAGGTCTGGCCTGGCAGGAGGCCGGTGAAGCGGCGTGCGGTATCGAGGCGTTCACGTCGGCCTCATGCCACCAGCAGAAGCTGAAGGCACAGCACACGAGGGCCCAATGCCGACGAATCGCCCGGTCGGAACGGACCATGAAATCGGCCCAACCGAGTTCGACTTTCATGCATTCCAGGTGCGCAAGCCATAGAGATGGACGATTTCGGCCAGCGGCAAGATCGCCACTAAGTTCAACAAACTACCGCTAACAACCGCGTCAACTCGGACGACATAAAGCGACGCTCGCTTTCGCTCACGCAGCCGTGTATTGGGAGTGTGACCTTGCCGTGACGGAGTTGCACGCTACGCCCTTAAGAAACCCCGATCCGAATATCGACATCCCGGCTCAGCCACCCCAGGGTGACGGTGCGGAAGGCCGCCTCCTCGGCCTCGTCCCAAATCACGCAAAGCAGGGCTTCTTCGCGGCTGAGCAGTTCATCCCGCTCCAGTTTGGCAATGGCTGCCGCGCAATCGAGCGGATCGACTTCGTTGCGCGCAAATACGTCGCTAGCCGCCTGGATGCCATTGGCAATCTCTTCCTGCGACGCCAACTCGGCGTGCTTGCCCTCGATACTGATCGTTCTTTGCATGTTGACCCCTAATTTTTCATAGCCCGATTCGGATGTAAGACCTCACTGCATGGCCGGAGCGGACTTGGTTTCCGGCGGCGGCGGGTTGGCGCAGTGGGAAGCGTGATGATGGATGATGCGGATTTCGCCAGCCTCGACTATAAAGGTATTGTTGGCCACCAGCAGCGCCCCCTGAATTTCTTCATAACACACCACCGTGGCCATCGCACCATACACAAAGGCTCGGGCGTAATGCGGGGTGACGGTGCCGGTGGCGGAGTTCTGGAAAATTCGCCGCCAGCTTTCGATGATGGCGGCATGCTCGGTCAGGACCGGCCAGCCGGGATGGATGCAGAGCACGGGCCACTCCCGCGCCCACAGCCGCTCCATCACAGCGAAATCGCGGTGGGAAAAGGCGTGGTAAAACGTTTCGTTGGCAAACAGAACGGCCGTCGCGTCCATGGGGCTTGGGTGTTCCAACCGGTCATTCATTCATGTCGGGAAACAGGATAACCTCGTCCGGCAGATCGTTTTCGTTCTTCTGCAGATCGAGGCCGCCCACGAGAGCATAGCCGGCATCGCCTTCGTAAAGCACCACGGCGTTTTTCGGCATTTTCAGCAAGGCTTCAATCAGTTGTTCGACCGTCATCGCTATAAATCGTCGGAAATGGCTTCCATGGCGATCAGCTGCTCGCGCAAGGCCATGTGTGCGTAAAACCCATCCCGTCCGTCGTAGAGCGGGTCCCGATACAGCGCCGCCACCGCCGTTTCATCGGACAGATACACGCGGCAGACTTCCCGCTCGTGAGCGACGGCGGCGGCGCAAGCCTCCAGTTCGGATACCGGCTCGGCCTGCCAGACACCGGGACTTAAAAGATAATCCGCCCGATACAGCACGGTGTCCCAGCCATGCCGTTCGGCGTGTTCGAAAATCCCCGGCTGCTCGGCTCGGGCACTTGGCGACTCCGGCGCCAGACCGGCCGCTTCGAGCCGCTGCCGCGGGCTCAGCGCGGCAAAGACCGTCCGGTCGCCAAGTTCTTTAGCGGCCCGGACCTTGCGCGCGAAATCCTCCCGGTCGAACGCAAACCAGGCGGATGCTCGGCCTTGATGAGGAATCTCAACGACATAGATCATGGCTTACTCCACCTTTGACGAGGGTTCTGACCCGGCCGCGCCAGGCCGCCTATTGGTCGATAGCGCGGTCATGCGCAGTCAACCAGGGACGGCGGGAGGACGGGGGATGCGGTTTTTCCGACAACCTGGATGTTGACTGTGAGGGCGAACTCGCGCCAGGCGGCGACGAGATCCCGCCGGATGGTTTGCACGTAATCCGGCGCCGGATCGTGCTCCAGTGGAAAGTTCGACAGGGCGCAGGAGCTGCGATTGAAGCGCAGCGCTTCCTCGAGCAAGGCATCGTTGAATCCCGTGAACGGAGCGAGCAGCGGCGGGGTGAGGTCCGACCGGCCGTCGACGATGGCCACGCCGTTGCCTTCGAAGGGCAACTGGTCCAGTTGCCGCAAGGCTTCACGGTAAATGTTCTCCACGGTTTCCAACAGGGATAACTGGGTCAGTTGATCCCGCCGCTGGGCGGAGAGATTGTGGTGGATGCACTGCTGGTAGCGCTCGAAGGCGCCAGTCCTTTGAACGCTCACCCACTCGCCGAAGCGTGCGAGGCAATCCAGATTGACAGGGCTAGTCGGAGCTTGCGCCAATTGCCCCTGAAGCCGCGCGGCGGCATCCAGCGCGCCTTCCATATAGCCGCCGCCGTAGCGGGCGGTTTCCGAGGCGCCGAACAGGAGCTTCCCGTTCCAGTACGACCGGCTTAGAGCAGGGCTGCCGTACTCGGGATGTTCGTCCGGCCGCTCGCGGTCCAGCCGGCTGCACGTATAAGGCTCTGTGGCCCAGTCCTGGTAGTGTTGTTCCCCCTGCTCGGCTTCGGCGCCGAAGAATTGGACCAACTGGCTCCGGATCAGCATCGGCATGCCCACCCGGAACGCCTCACGCTGCTCCACCGACAGCGCGACGAATCCGCCCAAGGCGGCTTTCCCGGCGGTGGCGTCGCAGGCATCGAAAATCTCACCGAGCACGGCTTGCTCATGCCGGGCGAAGCCATTACCCGATAACCCCGCCTCGCGCCAAAACGGCCGGGCGAAGCCTATCAGAGCCTTGGCCTCCGCGGCCATCCAGGTAGGCGTTTCCCGCATCGCCCGGCGCAGCTCGTCGTCCGGGGAGGGTTCCAGGCGGACCTGCTCGTCCAGCACGCGGGGCGGGATGGCGAGTACCGCGCGACGCGTTTCGACCACCGACATGACATCGCCGCAACGAAAATGGAGGGCGATGTGATCGCCCCGATCTTCCACGGCGATAAGTGCTTGTCCCAGCCGCAGCCGGCTCTCGGGCAGCCGGCCCGCGAGGGCCTGCACCAGGGCCGCCATGCCGCCTTCCAGTCGCATGGCCCCGTTGTGCACGGGCGCGCCACCCAAGGATTCGAGCTTGCCGTCCGCCTCCTTGAGGCCGAGGACATCGCCCTCGTCATGCTGGGGAAAGCTGGCAAGGCCCAGGTCGGCCACCAGGCGGGCGATGCGCGGATGGATCTCCGGCCAGAACCAGGTCGGCCCCAAATCCAGTGCTATTCCGCCCGTAGCCGAGGGCACCGAGAGAATACGCCCGCCCAGACGCGAACGGGCTTCGAACAAGAGGTAGGATCGTCCCTGACGCTCCAGCTCATGGGCCAGCACCAATCCGCACAGCCCGCCTCCGACAATGACCGTATCCAGCATGGCTTTCACCTCTAATGCGCGATGGCCGCACCGCCGGCTTTCGCCTGGGCGGCGCGCTCCGGATCGATGGGCAGGGTTGCCGTCTCCAGGGGTTCGGGCAGGCGCTGTAGCGCGGCGCCGAGCACCTCGTCGATCCGGCGCACCGGGAGAATACTGAGGTGCTGTTTGACGTTTTTAGGAATCTCGGCCAGATCCTTTTCGTTTTCGTGGGGGATCAATACCGTTTTGATGCCGCCGCGATGCGCAGCCAGGAGCTTTTCCTTCAAGCCGCCGATGGGCAGCACCTCGCCCCGAAGGGTGATCTCGCCGGTCATGGCCACATCGGCGCGCACCGGAATGCTCGTCAGGGCTGAAACCAAGGCGGTGCACATGCCGATCCCCGCGCTGGGGCCGTCCTTGGGCGTCGCGCCTTCGGGCACGTGGATATGCATATCGCTGGTTTGGTAGAAGTCGGGGGGAATGCCCAACTCCGCGGCCCGGAGGCGGGCCACGGTCATCGCGGCACGAATCGATTCCTGCATGACCGCACCCAGCTTGCCGGTATAGGTCTGCTGCCCGGTGCCCGGCATGACGGCGGATTCGATGGTGAGCAATTCGCCTCCCACCTCGGTCCAGGCCAGCCCGGTCACCTGGCCGACCCGGTCGGTTTCCTCGGCGCGGCCATAACGGTAGCGCGGCACGCCCAGGAAATCATCCAGGTTATGGTGCGTTACCACGCATTTCTTGGCGCCGGGCTTGAGCAGCAGGCTCTTGACGACCTTGCGGCAGATCGTGGCAATTTCGCGCTCGAGGCTCCGCACCCCGGCCTCGCGGGTGTAATGGCGGATCATGGCCTGCAGGGCCGAATCGGTGATCTGGATTTCGTTTGCCTTCAACCCGTTATGCTTCACTTGCTTAGGAACAAGATAACGGGAGGCGATATTGATCTTCTCGTCTTCGGTATAGCCGGCGATGCGAATCACTTCCATCCGGTCCAGGAGAGGCTCGGGGATATTCAGGGTATTGGCGGTGGCGATGAACATCACGTCCGACAAATCGAAATCGACTTCCAGGTAATGGTCGTTGAACGCGTGGTTTTGTTCGGGGTCGAGCACCTCGAGCAGGGCCGAGGCCGGATCGCCGCGGGAATCCGTCGCCATCTTGTCGATCTCGTCCAGGAGGAACAAGGGATTGCGGGTTTTCGCCTTAGCCAGGTTCTGGAGAATCTTGCCGGGCAGAGCGCCGATGTAGGTGCGCCGGTGGCCGCGAATTTCGGCCTCGTCCCGCACCCCGCCCAAGGCCATGCGGACGTATTTGCGATTGGTGGCGCGGGCAATGGATTGCCCCAGGGATGTTTTGCCGACGCCGGGCGGCCCGACCAGGCATAGAATCGGTCCTTTCAGTTTCTTGGCGCGCTGCTGAACGGCCAAATATTCCAGGATCCGTTCCTTGACCTTGTCGAGGCCGTAATGCTCGGCTTCGAGCAGCGCTGCCGCCTTTTTCAGATCGATGCCGGCCCTCGTGCGTTTTTTCCAGGGCACGTCGATCATCCAGTCGAGGTAATTCCTGACCACCGTCGCTTCGGCCGACATCGGCGGCATCCGCCTGAGCTTGTCCAGTTCCGTTTCAGCCTTGGCGCGGGCGGCTTTGGGCATTCCCGCTTTCGTAATCCTTTCGGCCAGATGGTCAAACTCGTCGGGCGCTTCGCCCATTTCCCCCAATTCCTTCCGAATCGCTCTCATCTGCTCGTTCAGATAATACTCGCGCTGATTCTTTTCCACCTGCTGCTTGACGCGGCCGCGAATGCGCTTATCCACCTCCAGGAGGTCGACCGCGTTTTCCATCACCATGATCAGCTTTTCGTAACGGGCCGCGATATCGGCGGTTTCCAGAAGCGTCTGCTTGTCCTCGATTTTGACGGACATATGAGCGGCCATGGCGTCGGCAAGCCGGCCGGGCTCGCGGATATCGGCCACCGAGTTCAAGACCTCCGGCGAAATTCGCTGCTTTAGTTTCACGTACTGGTCGAAAGAGCCGGAAGCAGCCCGCATGAGGGCTTCGATTTCCGCTTCGCTCAGCTTGAGTTCGTCGTCGAGAGGAGTGACCAAGACCATGTCGTGGCTATCAGCCGCCCGATACTGCTCGATTCGGCAGCGCCTGGCGCCTTTGATCAGCACCTTCACCGTGCCATCCGGCAGCTTAAGCAATTGCAGAATCGTCGACAGGGTACCGGTTTCATACAAATCCCCGAACTCCGGTTCGTCGAGCTCGGCGTCTTTTTGCGCCACCACGAGGATGTGCTTGCCGGATTGCATGGCGCCGTCCAGCGCCCGGATCGATTTCTCCCGGCCGACGAATAGCGTGATTGCCATATGCGGATACACTACCACATCACGCAAAGGCAGTACCGGAACCAGGTTATCCACTGGATGAACGTTTGCGGTCGATTCGTTTTCCACGATAAAAGCCCTCGAACTAGAGCGGTTTCTGATTTGGCGTAGTGCCCGCGATAGCGGACGCTACGTGTCTTAGTCCCGTTAGAGCGCCCCTGAGCATCGCCGCCTGGGACCGGATTAGCCCAAAGGGGCGCGGCACGATGCCGCGCGGCGACCGAGGGACAGGACGTCCCTTCGGTTGGCCCCGGTCCCAGGCGGCGATGCTCAGGATCAGGGCGCTCTCCGGGTGCCCTTTCTTTTGGTTCCTTTTCTTTGGGCAAGCAAGGAAAAGGAACCCGCGTGCGGGGCGGCTCCCCGCTCTAAAAAAGCGCCGCGATTCGCGGCACCTTAGGATGTGCTTCCAGATACCACTCATCAATACACCAAACCAGAAAGATGCTCTAAAACAGCCGATTTACTCTCAATTGCTCGATGAGACGGCTCACGCCGACGCGCATTGCTTGTCTTCGCTCTGGTAGATGAGATAGGGCTGGGTTTCTCCGCGCACCACGTTTTCGTCGATGACGACCTTGGTCACAAGCTCCGAGGACGGAAGTTCGTACATCGTATCGAGCAAGACGTTCTCGAGTATGGTCCTAAGGCCCCGCGCGCCGGTCTTGCGCTCGATGGCGCGCTGGGATACAAGCTTCAGGGCATCGGCACGGATTTCGAGCTCGCAATCTTCCATCTTGAACAGTTTTTGGTACTGCTTGACCAGCGCATTCTTCGGCTCGGTCAGAATCCTGACCAGAGCCTCCTCGTCGAGTTCTTCGAGGGTCGCCACCACCGGGAGCCTCCCGACGAACTCGGGGATCAGGCCATAGCGGATCAAATCTTCGGCTTCGACCCCGGCGAGAACCTCGCCCACATTGCGGCGTTCATCCTTGCTTTTCACCTCGGCGGAAAAACCGATGCCCCCTGTTTCCGAGCGTGCCCGGATGGTCTTGTCCAGTCCTGCGAACGCCCCGCCGCAGATAAAGAGGATATTGGCGGTGTCGACCTGTATAAGCTCCTGCTGCGGATGCTTGCGCCCGCCCTGGGGCGGTATCGAAGCGACGGTGCCCTCGATCAGCTTGAGCAATGCCTGCTGCACGCCTTCGCCGGACACGTCGCGGGTAATGGAGGGATTGGCGGACTTCCGGGAAATCTTGTCGATCTCGTCGATATAGACGATGCCGGACTCGGCTTTCTCGACATCGTAATCGCACTTTTGCAAAAGCTTTTGGATGATGTTTTCCACGTCCTCGCCGACATAACCCGCCTCCGTGAGGGTGGTGGCATCGGCAATGGTGAAGGGCACGTTCAGGATTCGCGCCAGGGTTTCCGCCAGAAGGGTTTTTCCGGAACCTGTGGGCCCAATCAGGAGGATATTGCTCTTGGCCAGTTCGACGTCGTTTTTTCCCGCATGGGCCTTGAGCTTGAGCCGTTTGTAATGGTTGTAAACGGCGACGGCCAGAATGCGCTTAGGTCTGTCCTGACCGATGACATAATCGTCCAATATAGCTTTGATTTCCTTGGGCTTCGGTAGTTTTTCCGGATGATTGGAAGAGTTTTCGTACAATTCCTCGCGAAGGATGTCGTTGCATAATTCGACGCATTCATCGCACACGAATGCGGCCGGTCCTGAAATAAGTTTTCTGACCTCATGCTGGGTTTTCCCGCAGAATGAACAATAGAGAAGCTTCCCGCTCCGTTCCTTGCCGTTTTTCTCGTCGCTCATTGCTCTAACCTCTTACGTTAGCTAGATGTTTATTCGGTACGGCGACCCTATCGCATTAGCGCTCGTCGGTAGACGGATTCCGCTGGCTGAGCACCTGATCGACCAGGCCATATTGCCGGGCATCGTCCCCGCCCATGAAATTGTCGCGGTCGGTATCGGTCCTAATTTTTTCGATGGGCTGTCCGGTATGCTTGGCCAGGATCTGGTTCAGCCGATCACGGATCGACAGGATCTCTCTGGCATGGATATCGATGTCGCTGGCCTGTCCGCGGAAACCACCCAAGGGCTGATGAATCATGATCCGCGAGTGGGGCAGCGAGTAGCGCTTACCGGCCGCGCCGCCCGCCAGCAGCAAGGCGCCCATGCTGGCCGCCTGTCCGACGCACAAGGTGCTGACGTCGGGTTTGATGAACTGCATGGTGTCGTAAATGGCGAGACCCGCCGTGACCAAGCCGCCCGGCGAATTGATGTAAAGGTGGATGTCTTTATCGGGATTTTCGGACTCCAGAAACAGCAGCTGGGCGATCACCAGGTTCGCCATGTGGTCTTCGACCTGGCCAACCAGAAAGACGACCCGCTCTTTCAGCAGCCGCGAATAAATATCAAATGCTCGTTCACCCCGCGCGGACTGCTCGATGACGATGGGCACCAAGCCGCCAGCGGCTGAAGGGGCGGGGATTTCGGCGGGCTGATGTATCACGTTCGTGTTCTTATGGGGTGCAGATCAATGAAGCGTGCGCGGGATGGCGAGGCTGAAAGGGGCGATGGGCGCTTCGAAGGGCACCCCGTCGTCGGCCACCAACTGGTAGCTGCCCTGCATGCTGCCCACAGGGGTTTCGATCATCGCCGAGCTGGTGTATTGAAACGCCTCCCCGGGGCGCAAATAGGGATGTTCGCCGACCACGCCCTCGCCCACTACCTCGATCATTTTTCCATTGGCATCGGTGATGACCCAGCGCCGGCCCAGGAGCCTCGCCGGAATGGTGCCGGTGTTTTCCATGGTCACGGTGTAAGCGAATACGTAGCGCTCCGCACCGGGATGCGATTCCTCTCCAAGATAAACGGTTTTCACGTCGACTTTGAGTTCGCGAATACTGCTTGTCATAACGTTGCCCCTTGTTATTTGATCGATTGTCTTACTATGAACGGTGAGAACCCGTAGGGCGGGTTAGGCGGTACTCCAATCGCAAACGTCCCGCTTTAGTCGCGGGACCTTCCAATCGCAAACGGTCGCTTTAGTCGCGACCCTTCCAATCGCAAACGGTCGTCCTGGGAGCGCCAGGACGACCCTTCCAATCGCAAACGGTTGCTTCAGTCGCACCCCTTCCACCGTAACCCGCCGAATGCGCGAGATGGCGGGTTACGCGAATACGCTAACCCGCCCTACGGCTCACGAATAAGCTATTCCAAAAACCGGAGTCCCGGTCCTTGCGAATCCACTAACCGGACTTCGCCCTGAGCTTTTTCTTCGATCTTCACCACCCCGAGGAGAGCCACCCTTCCATCCGGGTGCCGTGCGGCGGACACGACTGTGCCGACGCTTTCCGTAGCGCCATCGCCATGAAGCTTCGTGCCGGACGGGGGAAGCTCTTTGCTATCCACGTAGGCCAGATACAGGCGGCGCTTGACCTGACCCCGGTAATGCAGCCGGGCGATGACCTCTTGCCCCGGATAACAGCCTTTGGTGAAACATAAGCCGCCCAAGGCTTCGATGTTCAGCATCTGGGGTATGAATTCACCGGCAGTCTCGGAGACCAGCAGCGGGATGCCAGCCAGGATATCCAGCAGGGACCAGGCGTTCCGGCCCACCGGCGGAATCGCAGGTACGAGGTTTTGCCAGAGGCTGGTAACCGCCGGGGTGCTGCCGACCGCCAGCCAGCGGGGATAGGGCTGCCCGGTGATGGCCATGAGGGTGCAATCGCCTAAGGTCCGGGTCTCCCCGGTCTGTAAGGGCGGCGGTGCGCCGAAGAAAGCGGTGAGCCTGGATTCCACACCCGGCCCGGATAGACCTAAGCGCAGCAGGCTGTCGCTCGCGTCCGTGAGGGTCACCTTGACCCTGAGGAGGTATTGCTTCAGTCCCGCCAACACCGATTTCACAATGTCTCTCGGAAGGAGAAGATAATAGGCACCTCCGCGCAAGAACAGCCAAAAGGTCGCCTGCGCCCGCCCCTTGGCATCGCACCAGGTGGTGAACTGGCTCCGTTCCGAGGACACGAGGCGTACATCGCCGGTGAAAAGACTGGCCAGAAATTTCTGGGCGTCGTCGCCCCTGACTTCGATCAGCCCGTAATGGGAAAGATCGGCCATGATATCGGCGCTCAGCGCCTGCCGCCCCTCGGATTCCGCCTGTCCGAAATCAATGACCCCGGACTCATCGAACCGCCCGCCGCTTTGTTCCAGGACCGCCCGCCACATGCCGGGCAGGCTTTCGCCGCCGGCATGCCCGGCCGGCGAAGCTGCTCTTTCGAGGCCGTGCGAACCTATCGCTTCACCGATTGCCATGCGCCGTCCTCCTCGGGTCCGAAACAATTGGCATACTCGACGCAGACCGCGCAACTGGGGGAGCGGCAAACAAAGGCCCCTTCGCGTTCGCAGAGCTGCTTGTAGAAAAACTTCTTCCAGCGCATGCCGCCGGTGTTCCGGGCGAACAACGCGGAGAAATGCCGCGCCAGAAGATCCGACAGGACCTGCCGGTTGGCAAGACCCATGTCCTGCCACAGATGGTCGTCGCCCATGCAGCAGGCGGCGATGGCATACGCGAGCCAGCGGCTTTCCCGGCTGTCGTCACCGCGGTGCTCGAGCAGCAGCGCCACGAGATCTTCGAACTCATCGGTTTCGACGCGGCGGGTCGCACCAGCGGCCAGGGCCGCTCTGAATGCTGGGGTGAGATACGCATCCTCGGCGCCGGGAAAGTAACGGTTCAGCAGCGCGCCGAACTCGTCCGCATCCAGACCGAATCCGGTTCGGCCGGAAAGCCTGGACGAGCTTCGCGCCAGTTCGATTGCCGAAACGAAGGTACGCGTCACAGGATCTTGCGGCTCCCGGGCGTAGGCCATCAGCGGATCGTAATGGTCCGCATCGGGGCTGCCCGAGCCGGCCGGCCTCGGAACGTTCGGGATGGGCTGCCACATGGGGGCCGGCATCAGGCTGCCACCGCCTCGTGGGTATAGCACTGCTTGGGGCAGATCTTGGCGCAAGCCTCGCACCCTACGCAGTTGGCCACGTTGGCGATGGACATGACCTTCTTGTCATATTCGTCATCGTCGTCCTCATCGGGACTGCTCAGCCTGACCACGTCCCCATCCTCGTTGATCCCGACCATCTCCAGGACCTCGCGTCCGCAGACCTTGTAGCAGCGTCCGCAGCCGATGCATTTTTCCTGATTGATGACCTCGACAAATTTGGGGGTCCATACCTTTCCCCCGGGCAGGGTTACCGTAAATTCGCTCATCGTGGGCTCCTAGCCGCCGGAACCGGCGGTCTCTTTGCGGAATTCGTCCAATTCGCGATAGGCCTGATAGGTTCTCTCCGCAACTTCCCGGATGCGTTCCCAGCCCGTAGGCAGGTCCTCGGCCAAGTCGTGGAGATCCATTTTCAGTGCGGTCGCTTGGGCGTTCAGTTTTTTAAACTTCGCTTTCGTGTCTTCTATGTCTGCCATCGCTGCCTCGTTGGTTTGCCGTGTAGGGTGGGTTTAGGTGGTACTCCAATCGCAAACGGTCGCTTTAGTCGCGACCCTTCCGCCATAACCCACCGGATACCGCGATAAGGTGGGTTACGCGAGTACGCTAACCCACCCTACGTCGCTCAGCCGTACTTCGCTACTTCGGAGTAGCGGTTGATCATGTCCACCCCGGCGGCCACCAGCTTTTCGCCCTCCTCGGCGAGCTTTTCCATGCTGGGAAAGCCGAACCGATGGACGTCGCGCAACTGCTTGTTCACCACGATCAGCCGGCCGGCGATCAGGACCATGCGGCCGAAGCCCTCGTGGGACATTTTCATCATGGGCGTGACCATGACCCCGCTGGCCCGCTCGATGGAGAGACCGACGGCGTTGTAGAACAATTCCAGGCGCCACAGAGTCTCGGGGTCCGGATCGCCGACAATGGGAATCTCCCGGCGCTTCTCTTTGTCGAGGACATACGGCTCGAGCAGCGCCTCGTCACTCTTGCCGTCCCAGGTGCCGTAGGAGTCCTGCGCACGCCATTGTTTGACCAGCTCCTTGACGAACACCGATTCCATGGGGGATGCGGTGCCTTCGGTTTTTACTGCCAATGCTTCAGCCATGTTCCACCTCTTCTTCTTCAAAATCGAACTCACGGTCCTGGCCTTTACCCTCCTTCGCCAGCACCTTGCGGAGCCAGGGCGGCGGATTGCCTTTCAGGACTTCCTGCAATTTCTCCAGGAGTTCCGTGATGGGCTCCGGCTGAGGAACCTTCATGGGATGTATGCCCTGAGCCACCACCCGCGCCGCGCCGGAACCGCCGATGGCGGCGACGTACAGAATCGCGCAATCCTTGATGGCTTCGAGCTTCGGGGCCAGCTTGTCCTCGTTGCCGTCTTCCTGCAGATCGCCCTCGAATTGCACGGCTTCGAGAAACCGGTAGCCCTCCGCCGACAATTCGTAGATGGCGATGTTTTTGGCCCAGCCGAAATGGGCGTCAACCCGTTGCAGATCCTGGGTAGAGAATGCGACTTTCATGCTTCCTCCGCGATAAAACGTTTCGTTTGATGTAGCTTTCGGCTTAATGAGCCGCAAGCGCCGCCGTGCCAACATGTCCGCTCTCCTCAGAGGTTGTGGAAAAACCGTCACGAGCGCCCCGAGGGCAAGGAGCCCGGACAAATCCGCCGGGAGCGGATTTGGACTGCCGAAGGCAGGCCCCGTCAGGGGCAGGTTCCAGGGATGGGAGCTGCAACGCAGGATCCGGAGTGTACGTGGGAGTACATGAGGAGTGATGAAACACGTCCTGTGTTTCACCGCTTCGCGGCGCTTCGCGCCCAAATCCGCTCCCGGCGGATTTGTCCGAGCACCGCGCGACGCCGCCATCGGGACACGCAGTAGGTTTTTCCACAACCTCCTCGGGCAGGGACCAGGTTTGCGGATTCGGTTCATGGCCGTTAGCGATAAACATATTGGCAATCTCGAAAATGAGATTGCGCGTTCCGCGATAGCCGACGATGGTCTGATGCGCGGCGCCAAGGCGATCGAACATGGGGATGCCGATGCGGTAGAACGGAATTTTCAGCCTTTCCGCCGCCTGCCGCCCGTGGGAATGGGTCATCAGGAGATCGCAGCCGGCGGCGCGCGCCTCCAGGTCTTCGAGATCGCCGATCAAGACTTCGTCGGTCGCGACCCGCTCCAGGAGCGGCGAGGCCGTCGTCGTCACGGCGGCGGCGATTTCCGCGCCGAGTTCGGTTGCCCACTGGCTCAGGGTCCACAAGAGGTCGGGCTCGGCGCCGATGGCGACTTTCTTGCCGCCGAAATGAAAATGACCGTCGAGCATGGCATCGACCAGTTGACCGCGCTGACGCCGGATCTTGGTGGGTACAGGCCGCCCGCTGACCCGTGCGCACAAGGTGATGAATTGATCGTTCGCATCGAGCCCGGTGAGCCGGTCGAACAGGGTGTAGGGAACGCCGGTGCGGGTTTTCAGCGCCGTCGCCGCGTCCCGCATCTGTTCGCCTACCGCGATGGTATGGGCGGACAGCCCCAGCCCGGCGATTTCCTCAAGGGAAATCCCCCCGAGAGTGGTAGGTGTGAAATCGTCGGGGATGTGGCCGTCCAGTGAACCCGACAAATCAGGCAGAACCAGAGCTTCAAGGCCGAAGGCTTCCAGCACCTCGCGAAGTTCGTCGATGTCACCGGGGGTGAGGTGCGCGCCCGGCAGAAGGTTCACCCGATTGGCAAGGCGCTCCGCGTCGGCCGGCACCGTTTGAACCAACTGCTCGACCAGCTTGGTCACGGTCTTGGCCCAGCCGTCCTGAAAGGCATCCTTGAAATCGGGCGTCGACACGTACACCAGGGCGATGTGGTCGAGCTCCGGATGCTTGTCCCGGATCAGCTTGATGTAGGCGTCTACATCGTCGCCCTTGGTTTCGGTTACCCCAGTGGACGAAATGCCGATGATCGAGGGCTTTTGCCGATTCGCGATGGTGATGACCGCCTGCTCCACGTTTTCGAGTCCCCCGAGCACCGTCGCCACTTCGCTCATGGCGGTCGTCTGCAAGGGAATCGCTTCCTTGAAATGCCGCACGAACAGGACCAGGCCGAAAGAGGTGCAGCCTTGGGAGCCGTGGAACAAGGGCATGCAGTTCTTGATGCCCATGAAGGCCAGCGCGCTGCCGATCGGCTGGCTCATCTTCAGGGGATTGACCGAACAGGCTTTTTTGGGCGTTATCACGATGGCCATGGCGTTGCCTCAGGCCGCTTGCTGAGACCGTGGAATCGCCCCGCCCGCTTCGGTAATGGGGGGATGCCAGTGGTCCATGGTTTCGAGGATCTTGCCGAGCTTGCCGCTGCAACTGCCGCAACCGGTTCCCGCCTGGGTTTTTTCCGACACCGCCTCCACCGTCGTCAGTCCGTACTCGAGGATGGTGTCCTCGATGGCGCCCCGGTCGACGCTTTTGCAATTGCAGACGGCAGTGGCCCGGCGCTTCTGTTTGGCGAGCTCGGGATCGGCCGCAATCGCTGCCGCTTCGGCCGCGATTGCCGCATCCGCCACATCTTCCCAAGTGCTCTCTTCCCAGGGAGCGCGCTTGCGCACCTGCTCCCATACCGGGTTGTACAGCGCCTTGTCGATTTCCTTGACCAGTTCGACCATGCCGACGTAACCCATGTAGGCATGGTGACGTTCCTGGTTGATGTCGAGCCACGGCATCTTGGCCTTCAGGGCCACGAATTGGGAACGACCGCCTGACAGCATGATGTCGGCCTTGGCGTCCTTCAGCATCTTGTACATTTCTCGCGGGCTCATGTCGTCGATCATGTGGGCATCCTCGCCCATGATCTCCTTGATGCGCTCCTTGTCTTCCTTGGTCGATTTCTTCACGCTGGTCCCGACCAGCTCCATGCCGGCTTCCTGGAGCGCGGCCACCACCGACCAGGATTTCACGCCGCCCGTGATGAGCAGCACCTTCTTGCCGGTCAGGCGCTTCTTGTAGGACTCGATGCCGGACCAGGCCCGCGCCTCTTCCCGGGCGATCAGGGCTTCGGTGCGCTCCATGAGCTCCGCCGGAGCGCCGCGCTCGATCAGCAGGCGCGAAATCTCGCGCAACGCCTCGCTGGTGTCCTCGATGCCGTAGAAGGAGCCCTCGAAGAAGGGGATTTCGTAGCGCTCCTCCATCTTGCGGGCGATATTGATCATGGATTTCGAACATACCATCATCGCCGCCCTGGCGCGGTGGGACGAGGCGATGTCGCGGTATTTCGCGTCGCCGGAGATGCATGCCAGAATGCGGATGCCCAGTTCATCGAGCAGGGGCTTGACCTGCCACAACTCGCCGGACAGGTTGTATTCGCCGATGATGTTGATGTCGTAGGGAGTGGTGTATTCCGGCTCCTCGGTGCCGATGACGTAATCGAGTATCGCCTCGCCCGCCAGCTTGTTGCCGAGGTTTTTCGGCCCGACGAAACCCGGCGAATTGACCGGTACGACTGGTTTCCCGAATTTTTTCGAGGCCGCTTTGCACACGGCTTCGATGTCGTCGCCGATCATGGCGGGCACGCAGGTCTGGTAGACGAAGACCGCCGGGGGATCGTATTTCTCGATGATTTCCTTGATCGACTTGAACAGCCGCTTTTCACCGCCGAACACCACGTCGGTTTCATTGATGTCGGTGGTAAAGCCGGTGCGCCAGAGATTCGAGCCGGATGATCTGGAACCGCGATTGTCCCAGGAATTACCCTCGCAGGCGATCGGGCCGTGTACCAGATGGGCCACGTCGGTGATAGGCTGCAGCGCGATCTTGGCACCGTCGAAAGCGCAGCCGCCGGCCGCTCCGCCCGGCTGCAGTTGTTTGGTGCAGCCTTTCTTGCGCTCCTTTTCCGACTTGCCCTGGTTTTTCCCGCAACCGGGCTCGTTGAAAACGTCTTGAATCTTGCTGGATAAGCTGCTCACGCTAAACCTCCGCTTTCAAAGCGCTACGACTATGTCTTCTTCACCGACTAGGTACTGGCAGGCCAAACGCCATATCGGACTGCTGCAAGCCAACACGGGAGAGGCATACTGTTGCCGGGTCAGTCTGCCGGCGGCGAACAGGGTCTCCCGTTCGGGGTTACCCAGATATACTCCCGGGTGCTGCCCTTTGTGGCGAAGTACCGCCACCTTGACGGCGCAACTGCCGCAGGTTCCGTTGCGACACGCGCAACGGTGGTGCAGGCCGTGCTGCTCGATCAGTTCCAGAAGGGTGCAGCGCCGGCCGCCGCGGAAGCGCACCTGAGTGCGTTCCAGCGTGCCGCCGTTTTGGCGCTGCCCGAGAAACGTGATCGAGCACATGGCGTCCTCCTATCCACCAGTTAGTTAACGATAGACACGGCGGTTGACCCGATTCAAGCCAACCGCCCGCCGCCTTAGCGGATGATGTCGAAGCTGTAGTCGGTTTTGGCCGGCACGATGGTGTTCTTGTCGATCTCGTCGAAGATCTTGTCCAAGATCCATACGAGAACGTTCATCGCACCCTGGTAACCCCACACCGGATAACGGTGGTGGTGATGCCGGTCGAATACCGGGAAGCCGATGCGGATCAGAGGCGTTCCGGTATCGCGCTCCAGGTACTTGCCGTAGGTGTTGCCGATCAGGAAGTCGACCGGATCGGTGAACAAGAGCGAACGCATGTGCCACAGGTCCTTGCCGGCGTACACGTGGCAGTTCTTGCCGAACGGCGAGGAATCGAACAGTTCCTGCACCTTCTTTTCCCACGCCTTGTTGCCGTTGGTGGCCAGCACGTGGGTCGGTTCGGCGCCCAGTTCCAGGAGGAATCCGGCCAAACCGAGGCACAGGTCCGGATCGCCGTAGATGGCGAACTTCTGGCCATGGATATGGGCGGTGGAGTCGGCGATGGCGTCCACCAGACGGCCGCGCTCCTTTTCCAGGGCTTCCGGGATCGGCTTGCCGGTGATGCGGGAAATTTCCATCAGGAATGCGTCGGTCGCCTTCACGCCGACGGGATGATTGAAAGCGACGGTTTCCTGGCCATGCTCCGCGATCAAGGGCAGGGTTTTTTCCGTGCAATATTCCTGCATGGAAATGGTCGCCTTGGCGTGCAAAGCGTTGGCGGTCTCCTCCAGGGTGGTGCCGCCGTCGTACATGCGGAATTCGCCGTCGCAGGGGGTATCCCAAACGTCGCTGTTGTCGGCAAGGATGGTGTACTCAACCCCAAAGGTCTCGAAAATGCGCTTGACTTCACGTAGGTTGCCGACGGTGTAGCCGTCGAAGCCGCCGATGAAGTTGATCTTCTCGTTGGGGACCCGGACCATCGGTGGCTCGGTGCCGGCCTTGCCGTCCCAGAAATGCCAGAGGATGCCCTTGAGCACGTTGTCGTAGCCGGTGATGTGGCTGCCGACGAAGGCCGGGGTGTGGGCGAACGGAACGTTGAATTCCTGCGGAACGCTGCCCTTCTCCTTGGATGTCTTGATGAACGCGTTAAGATCGTCGCCGATCACTTCCGCCATGCAGGTGGTGGACACCGAGATCATCTTGGGCTTGTACATGTTGTACGTATTGGCCAGCCCGTCGATCATGTTGTTGAGCCCGCCGAATACCGCCGCGTCTTCGGTCATGGACGAGGACACGCAGGAGGACGGTTCCTTGAAGTGGCGGCTGAAGTGGCTGCGGTAATAGGCGACGCAGCCTTGGGAGCCGTGCACGAAGGGAATGGTTCCTTCGAAACCCACGGCGGCGAACACCGCGCCCAGGGGCTGACAAGCCTTGGCCGGGTTGACGGTGAGCGCCTCGCGGGCGAAGTTCTTCTCCCGGTACTCCGGGGTCTTGGTCCACTCGCGGATTTCCTCCAGTTTGTCCTGAGGCTCCGCGAATTCGAATTCCTTCTTTTTGTTCTCGAACAGCTCCACGTATTCCGGCTCGCGGAACAGGTTGAAGTGATCGAGCACCTTTTCAGCATTCTGAGTCATGATTTAGCTCCTAGGTAGGGTGGGTTAGGCGGGGATGCCTTAACCCATCGTGTGTTTGGCGGGTTACGCTTCGCTAACCCACCCTACGTTTAAATTTTTGCTCAGGCCGCCTTCTTCCAGGGAGTCTTGGTCAAACTCCAAACAGGATTGTTGATGGCCATGTCCATGTCCCGGGCGAAGATGGCAAAACCGTCATAGCCGTGGTAGGGGCCCGAATAATCCCAGGAGTGCATCTGGCGGAACGGTACGCCCATCTTCTGGAAAACGTACTTTTCCTTGATGCCCGAGCCGACCAGGTCCGGCTGAATGGCTTCGACGAACTTCTCGAATTCAAAGCCCGTCACGTCGTCGTAGATCAGCGTGCCGTCCTTGACGTAGTGCGTGGTGCGCTGATAGTCGTCGTTATGGCCGAATTCGTAGCCGGTGCCGACGATCTCCATGCCGAGATCCTCGTAAGCGCCGATCACGTGGCGGGGACGCAGCCCCCCGACGAACAGCATGACCTTCTTGCCTTCCAGGCGCGGACGGTACTTCGCGATCACCGCGTCGTTGAGCGCCTGGTATTTGGCGATCACGCGCTCGGCGCCTTCCTTGATCTTGTCGTCGAAATGGCTGGCGATCGTGCGCAGCGACTCGGCGATCTTGGTGGGACCGAAGAAGTTGTATTCCACCCACGGCACCCCGTACTTCTCTTCAAGGTGGCGCGAGATGTAGTTCATGGAGCGGTAGCAGTGCAGGACGTTCAGCTTGGCCTTGGGGGTGTTCTCCAATTCGGCCAGGGAGCCGTCGCCGGACCACTGGGCGATCACGCGGAGGCCCATTTCTTCCAGCAGGATGCGGGAAGACCAGGCGTCGCCGCCGATGTTGTAGTCGCCGATGATGGCTACGTCGTAGGGCGTGGTCTTGAATTCCGGATGCTTGTCGCCCGTCTTGTCGAAGATCCAGTCGCGGATCGAGTCGTTGGCAATGTGATGCCCCAGGGACTGGGACACGCCCCGGAAACCTTCGCAACGCACGGGCACGATGGTGTGTCCGTTGTATTCCTTGTTTTTCTTCTTGGAGACCGCTTCGATGTCGTCGCCGATGAGACCGATGGGGCACTCGGACTGCACGGTGATGCCATGGTTCAGCGGGAACAGTTCCTGGATCTCGTCGATGATCTTTTCCAGCTTCTTGTCGCCGCCGAAGACGATGTCCTTCTCCTGGAAGTCGGAGGTGAACTGCATCGTGACGAAGGTATCGATGCCGGTGGTGCCGATGTAGTAGTTGCGGCGCGAAGCCCAGGAGTACTGGCCGCAGCCGACGGGGCCGTGGCTGATGTGGATCATGTCCTTGATGGGGCCCCACACCACGCCTTTGGAACCGGCGTAGGCGCAGCCGCGGATGGTCATGACGCCCGGCACGGATTTGACGTTGGATTTTACCCCGCAGTCGGACTTGCCTTCTTCAAAGGTGCCGAGGTGCTTGGCACGTCTTTTCGCGGTCTTCTCCGGATAGACCTCCAGGACCTCCTTGATGAGCGCCTGGTTTCTTTCTTTGGTTTGTTCAACTGTGAGGCTCATTTGGCCCTCCTGATTCAGTCGGTTGATGAATGACGTTAAAGGTTGGGGGCGGGCGAACGCCGAGGGAACTGACTCCGGCTGCGCCTTCCCGCACCCCGTCCCGTTTAGGCCGCGATTTCAGCCGCGGTCTTGCCGACCTGGCTTTCGTCGATCTGCTTCATGATGCCGTGCTCCATCAGCATGTCTTCCAGCTCGTCCATGGTGATCGGGGTCGGGATGATGCCGTTGCCGGAGTTGTTATGAATCTTGTTGGCCAACTGACGGTACTCGTCGGCCTGCTTGGAGTCCGGCGCGTATTCCATGACGGTCATGCGGCGGAGTTCGGCGTGCTGCACGATGTTGTCGCGCGGCACGAAATGGATCAGCTTGGTGCCCAGCTTGCCGGCCAGGGCTTCCGCCAGTTCCAGCTCCTTGTCGGTCTGGCGCTCGTTGCAGACCAAGCCGCCCAGGCGCACGCCGCCGGAGTTGGCATACTTCAGAATGCCCTTGGAAATGTTGTTGGCGGCGTACATGGCCATCATTTCGCCGGACATGACGATGTAGATTTCCTGCGCCTTGTTCTCACGGATCGGCATGGCGAAACCGCCGCATACCACGTCGCCGAGCACGTCGTAGGAGACGTAGTCGATGTCCTCGTAAGCGCCTTCTTCCTCAAGGAAGTTGATGGAGGTGATGACCCCGCGGCCGGCGCAGCCGACGCCCGGCTCCGGGCCGCCGGATTCCACGCATCTGATGTCTTTGTAACCCACCTTCATCACGTCTTCGAGCTCCAGGTCCTCGACGCTGCCGGCGGCGGCGGCGAGGCTCAGGATGGTGTCCTGGGCCTTGGCGTGAAGGATCAGACGGGTGGAGTCGGCTTTCGGATCGCAGCCGACGATCAGGATGCGCTGACCCAGATCGGCCAAGGCCGCCAGGGTGTTCTGGGAGGTGGTGGACTTGCCGATACCGCCCTTCCCGTAAAAAGCAATTTGTCTCAGTTTTGACATGGTGGATCTCCAGTCGAAAAAACACGTTGATCAATGAAACGTCCGTGGTCAGTAGCATTCCGCCGAAAGAAAAAATTTTTGGCTCAAAACCGGCGAGCTTTTCTTTTTTTTCTTTTGCTTATCGCCGTTCCTTTCGGCGAATGGTCGAATACTGCCCGAGGACATTTAAGCAACGGCTGTGCCACACACATCAAGAGAGAGATATATGTTTGTTTACTAAGGACAATCCTCTATCGCCAGTGCTGCCGATGGCGTTATTCGAGATGTTACCAACCGGACAAAACCATATGGTTTGTAAGGAACGATACAAACGATCCGGAGCAGTTCGGATCGGAGACAAACCGTCTAATAGGCCGAAAATCAGCGACTTCGGCCGCCTCGCGCGCGGGCGATGGCAATGGAATGGATATTGCTTTAATCCAAAAGGCGCCGCTAAGAGCGGCCACTCTTTTTGAGAGCGGGGAGCCGCCCCGCACGCGGGTTCCTTTCTTTTGCTTGGCCAAAAGAAAGGAACCAAAGGCCACCCGAATGGCGCCCTCATCCTGCGCGTCACCCTCGTGGACCGGGGCCGACCGAAGGCACGTCCATGTGCCTCGGTCGCCGCGCGCGATCCTTCGCGCGCCCCGATGGGCGGTTCCGGTCCACGACGGCGATGCTCGGAGGCGCCCTAACGGGGCTAAGACGGGTAGCGCCCGCTATCGCGGGCGCTACACCAAATCAGAAAATACTTTTTGGGAGTAGCCCATGCAGATCGGTGTAGACAGTGAAAGGGCTGTGGACAACAGGCGCGTGTTTGTCGTGGACAGCGATGAAATTACCAGCGCAGCCCTGCAGTTCATGCTCCACGACGAAATCGAAACCCACGAGTTATCCAGTCTGGATGCGGCTTATGCCAAAGCGCGGGACTGGAAACCGGACGTGCTGCTCTTGGGGATAGGCATCGTGCAGGAGAAGGGTATCGAGGTGCTAGCGGAGATCCGCTCTAAGCTTACCGACCTCAAGATCATCCTGGTGGCGGACTCCGCAACCGATCCCCTGGCCAAGGATTGTCTCAAGAACGGCGTGAATTCCATCCTGCCGAAACCCTTGACCATCGAGAAGACGCGCCAGAAGGTCGATGCGCAGCTCGGGCGCAGGGTCAAACTGAGCATTCCGGTCCAAGTGGTGTGACGCAGTCGCCCACGCTTCCGCCGGCTACGGCGGTCACGCTCCCCGCGGCGCTCGACAACCCCCATTACCGGCAAATCGGTGGGGAGGATGCCGTGCGCCGGCTCGTCGAGCGTTTTTATCAGTTGATGGACGAGCTGCCCGAAGCGCGTGCCATCCGGGCGCTGCATCCCGAGGATCTCGCCCCGGCAAAGGAGAAGCTTTTCCAGTTTTTGTCCGGCTGGCTCGGCGGTCCGCCGCTGTATGCCGAGCGCCATGGTCCTCCGCGGCTCCGGCAGAAGCATCTGCCCTTCCCTATCGACGCCGCCGTGCGGGATGCCTGGATGGCTTGCATGAACCGCGCTCTGGAAGAACAGGTGGCCGATACCGCTGTGCGGGCGCAGCTCGCCGCTTCCTTTTTCAAAACCGCTGATTTTCTTCGCAACCAACCTTGAAGGAGTGCTATGACCACTATCACCGAAACGCCGCTCGCCAGTTTGGACGCCGAAAAGCGCCTTCTGTCCCCGGTTTTCAAGGGCCAAACCAAACCGGGTTATTTCGGCTTCCGGGGCGAAATCGCCCTGAAGTTCGCGCAACAAGTCGGCGATGAGGCCCGCCCCCCCGAAATCCGTTTCGATCAGGTGATGATCGTCGCCAAGGCCGGGGAACCGACGATTCCGTTTCTGGCCGGCGTGGCGCTGTCCCTGGAGCATCTGAAGCTCTTGTGCGAAGTGCTGGGGGACAAGCTGTCGCCCACAGGCAAGTATTTCTTCTTCGCCGGCAACCTGGATATTTCCGAGCGTTATCAGATCGCCTACGGCGGCACCACCTTCTGGGTTCTGCCTCTGGAGGAGGCGACGGTGTACAACGAACTCCGGGATTTGTTCAACATCGATCGCGGCGATCTGAAAAAACTCGACACCGCCGGCAAGCTGCAGGTCGTCGCCGACGCCGCCGCCCATTTCACCGAAAAATTTCCGGAGATCAGCTTCGAGGAAGGCTTGAAGATCATGGGACCGATCAAGATCCCCGAGAATCGGCCTGTTTAAACGGAACAGGAGTCCGCCATTGCATGGCGCAAGACATCGCCCGCATCGGCCACAGTACCAACCTCGTGGGTATCCCGACGGGACTCTTGGCCAGCACCGCGTTCAACGAGCACCCGCTGCCGCTGCACATCAGCGGCGTGCGGGAGGCGAACTACGGCTTGTTCGATCGCCTGAAGGAAACCGGGGATCCTCGAGCGGCGGCGGAGGTTTTTCAAGATTACATGTACCTGCTATTCGGCCTCAACGGCGAGCCGCGCGCGGTTCAGGACGGCACCGGACCGCGCCGTTTCCGCTCGAGCTATCTGAAGCTCTTGAGCGGCTGGGGTTTCGATTCCAACAATCCCCAGGGCGCGGTGCTCAAGGGCTGGGTGGAAAGCCGTTTCGGGCTGTTTCCGACCTTCCACAAGGAATCCTTGACGCGATTCACCTCGCCCGCCTGGATGGCCTACATCGAAGAGAAGATGTCGAGCCGCTTCCACAACAACAGCATCAATCTCCAGCTCGACCTGCTGTACGAATTCTGCCAATGGGCAATCGCCCGCTTCGGCGTGCCGGCCCGGCGCCACGTGACCCTGTATCGCGGCGAGAATCGCTTCGAGGAGCAGCGACTGATCGGCCCACGCGAGGGCCGCTGGCTCACGGTCCGGCTCAACAATCTGGTGTCGTTCAGCGCCAACCGGGACACGGCCTGCGAGTTCGGCGACTTTATCCTGGAGGTGCAAGTGCCCGTGGCAAAAATATTCTTTTTCAATGACCTCCTGCCCCGCCATCCGCTCAAGGGCGAGTGGGAGTACCTCGTGATCGGCGGCGAGTATCGGGTCAACGCCTCCTACTACTGATGAACAACGCGGAACCACGCCATGACCGCGCCTTGGGCGCATATCTCGGGCTCGCCATCGGCGATGCCCTGGGCGCCACGGTGGAGTTCATGACACCCCGGGAAATCGTGCATCGGTATGGCGTTCACGACAAAATCGTTGGCGGCGGCTGGCTCAAACTCAAGGCCGGACAAGTGACCGACGACACCGAAATGTCCCTGGCCCTGGGCCGGGCCATCGTCGAGAGCGGCGGTTGGGACCTCAGAGGGGTGGCGGAAGCCTTCGCCGCGTGGCTACGGCGGAAACCTCCGGATGTGGGCAATACCTGCCGGCGCGGCATCCGCCGCTACATGCTGGACGGGAGCCTCTCGGGGCCGCCGAATCCGGGGGATGCCGGCAACGGCGCCTGCATGCGCAACCTGCCGGTGGCCCTGGCCACCTTGGGAGATGCGGAAGCCTTCACACAGCGGACGCTTGAGCAGTGCCACATCACCCACCATCATCCGCTTTCGGACGCGGCCACGCTGGCCCTGGGTCACATGGTGCAACGCCTGGTTTGCGGCGGCTCGCCGGAAGACTGCCGGCCGTTAGCCGCGGCTCTGGTCGACGCCCATCCGGTGTTCGGCTTCGAACCTTATCCCGGCCGGGCCAGCGGCTACATCGTCGATACCGTCCAAACCGTACTGCATTTTTTCCTCGGTACCGATTCCTTTGCCGCCTGTGTCACGGGGGTCGTAAACCGCGGAGACGACGCCGACACCACCGGGGCGCTTGCGGGCATGCTGGCGGGCGCAGCTTACGGCGTTTCCGGCATCCCCGAGCGCTGGCTGAAAAGTCTCGACGCCGAGATCAGGCGGCACATCGAACGGCAGACCGACGCCTTGCTCGGAATCGCCGGCCAGCCGGAATTCCGGGCCCGGTTGTCCTCACAAAGCACTTAATGTCGAGAGTACGGAATCATGGGCACCCTGAGTTTTTCGATCGAGTTCGAGGGCTATTGGAGAGAGAAGAAAAAAGGCGGCATACCCGCGGGGTCCGGCGTCTATTGCGTTTATACCTGCATCTACAGCGGCAAGAAGCAAACCTGCTCGCCGCAGAAGCTCGTCTATATCGGCGCCTCGGAAAACGTTCGGGACAGCCTTGCGGATCACGTGAAGCAGGCTGATTGGGAATCCCATATCGACACCGGAGAAGAACTCTGCTTCAGCTTCGTCCCGATGGATGCGGAGACACTAGAACGATGCGCCGCAGCGCTGATCTTCAAGCACAAACCGCCGGAAAACACCGAATACGTCCAGATCTTCCCGTTCGATCGGACCAGTTTCACCTTGTCCGGCAAAGCCGGCTTTCTGTCGAAATCATTTACCGTGTGAGGATTTTCATCATGTTTACCAAAGCCTGCGACTTGAACGAACTTCGGGAAGGCAAATACGAAGTGGTGGCGGTCAACCGCACCCTGATGCTGGTGGTGTGGCCGCAAGGCGTGCAACCCCGGGCGTTTCAAGGGCTGTGCCCCCACTTCAAGGAACCCTTGGCCGATGCCCGTTTCGACGGCAAAACCCTGACCTGCGCGCACCACGATTGGGCTTTCGAAGGCGCCTCCGGTACGTGCATCAAAGGCAAGCCCTGCACGCTCGCCGAATATCCCTTGAAGATCGAGGGCGACGAAGTGCTGATCGATACCGACGGCGTCACGCCCATTTTCGTCGGATAACCGGAGTAGAAGCGCATCAATCGCGAACGATGCACTTCTCTTCGTTCAGCGCATCCTACGATTTCTCCCACACAACGGAGCGAATCCATGGCGACCATCGTCTTTTACGAAAAGCCCGGCTGCGCCAACAACGCCCGGCAGAAAAGCCTGCTCTTGGAAGCCGGGCATGAGCTGATTGTCCGCAATCTTCTGGAGACCCGGTGGACGGCCGACGAGCTGCGCGCATTCTTCGGTGAGCGGCCGGTATCCGAATGGTTCAACCGGGCGGCGCCCTGGGTCAAATCGGGCGAGATCGTGCCGGAAGCGCTCGACGAACGAACAGCGCTGGTGCTCATGCTCGAAGATCCGTTGCTGATCCGGCGGCCCTTGCTGCAAGTGGGCGATCGTCGGGAAGCGGGTTTCGACGCCGAGCGCATCCATGGCTGGATCGGCCTGGCCCCGGCTGCAGCGGAAGTCTCGAATCTGGAACAGTGCCGGCGCACCGAACACTGTCCGACACCGGCTCGGGAGGATACCGCCTGATGGACGCGCGGATCGAAACCGGCGGATACTCCGGGCCCGATGGCGGCGCAACCGTGAACGCAGCAGCGGACCGCTTGGCGCGGGTGCTGGCCTATCACGAGCGGACCAAGCATCGTCTGGAGCGCTATGCGGCGGGACCGGAAACCCTCGATTGGGACAGCCAGCCCGACCCGTTCCGCTGTTTCGAAGGCGCACCCAAGGTCCGACTGCCCTTGGCCGCGGACCGGCTGACGACGTCCTTTGGCGCGCTGTTCGAGCCGGGAGTGGTGGCGCCTCAGCCTTTGTCGCTCGAAACCATCGGGATCTTGCTCGAACTGTCCCTGGGGCTCTCGGCGTGGAAGGAATACGGGCCGGATCGATGGGCCTTGCGCTGCAACCCGTCGAGCGGCAATTTGCATCCGACCGAAGGCTACATCATCTGCCGGGCGGTTCCGGAACTTCCGGACGGGGTGTACCACTATGTCAGCCGGGACCATGTTCTGGAACGGCGCTGCCGGAGCGCCGCGGAACAGCTTCCGGCCACGGCCCCACGCCTGCTCCTGGCTTTGACTTCGATCCATTGGCGGGAGGCCTGGAAATACGGCGAGCGGGCCTTCCGCTATTGCCAACTGGATACCGGACACGCGCTGGGCGCGTTGCGCTATGCCGCCGCCGCGCTCGGCTGGAGCCTGCGATGGGTGAGCCAAGCCGGCTTTTCGGAACTCTCCGCGGGTCTCGGACTCGACCGGCACGAGGATTTTTCCGGGGCCGAGCGGGAGGAACCGGAGCTCCTGCTGGAACTGATCACCGACCCCCTGGCTTCGGAATCCGATCCGACGGACCTTGTTTCGGCGGGAAATGCCTGGAGCGGGCGGGCCAACGTGCTCGATCCTCATCCCATGTACCGTTGGCCGGTAATCGACGAGGTCGCGGAGGCGACCCGAGCGCCCGGAATGGACCCGGAGCCCGGTGCAACCGCGGTCTATCCGCCGCGGCCGGGTCTTTCCGCCGAACCGGCCGCCGCCCTCATCCGGCAAAGGCGCAGCGCGCAACATTTCGACCGCCGCCAGGTCTTGAGCGCCGCCGATTTTTACGGGCTGCTGGACGCCCTGCTGCCCCGTCCCGTGCCACCCTGGGACGCGTGGAGTTTTACCCCGCGTCTGCACCCCGTGTTCTTCGTGCATCGCGTGGAAGGGCTCCCACCGGGACTCTATATCCTGCCGAGGCGCGCGGCTATCGAGCCCAGTCTGAAAGCCGCCTTGCACGGCGAGTTCAACTGGATCAAGCCCGCGGGTTGCCCCGAACATCTGCCCTTTTTCCGGCTCTCGGAGGCCGATTGCGGCAAACTGTCCAGAACCGTCAATTGCCATCAGGCGATCGGGGCGGACGGCGCCTTCGCCTTAGGAATGCTGGCGGAGTTCGAGGCGACCCTCACCGCCGCCCCGTGGCGCTACCGGCAGTTGTATTGGGAAGCGGGCCTCTTGGGGCAAGTACTCTATCTGGAGGCGGAGGCTATCGGCATCCGGGGAACCGGCATCGGCTGCTATTTCGACGATGTCTTCCACGAACTGCTCGGGCTTTCCGGGCGGGCCTTCCAATCGCAAACGGTCGCTTCGGGAGCGCCGAATCGACCCTTCCAATCCTTGTATCACTTCACCGTGGGTTTTCCTCTCACTGACTCGCGGATACTCACCTTACCGCCCTACGGCGGACGTAACTCGGACTAATCCATCCATGGCAGCAACAACATTAGAGGTTCAAACGATGCCTGAATTGCAAGAACCGGTCATAGTCGTGGCGGAAGGCGCGCAATTCGCGCTTTTGTCCTGTGGAAACGGCGCCGCTTACGTGCTTCGCTCCAAAGAGGACCAGGCATCGGCTTATTTCGAGGGGGACGATGTCGCGGCGTTTCTCACGGAATACGACGCGGTCAAAGCGCAATACCCAAGCTACAACACCGATCAAATGCTGGCCCAGCTATGGGATCAAGGCGGCTACAGCTGGATGGCGATTCCGGATGCGGAGTGAACGGCCGGCCGCCGGCGAAATACTTTGTATATTGAGGAGATATCATGACCTCGGAAACCGCTTGGCGACGGGTGAACGTCGCCGAAACACAAGCTTTGCTGCAACAGCCGAACCTTTTGATTTTCGATGTACGCGACCCGGCCTCGTTCGCTGCGGGACGTATCGGTGCCGCGCAGCATCTGTCGGACGCCAACCTGGAGCGGGTGCTCCTGAGAACCCCGAAGTCGCAGCCGGTGCTGGTCTATTGCTATCACGGCAACGCCAGTCAGACTTATGCCCAAATGTTCGCGGATTTCGGCTTCAAGCTTGTTTACGACCTCATCGACGGCTACGAGGCTTGGCGCGCCGCCGCCCCCGCGCCGGGTTCCAGGGACTTGAGCCCGGCCCTTCGCAGCTGGCTGAGCGATCAGGGCTTTCCGGCCGACAACATCGAGGCTACCCGCGATAACCGGATGACGCCCCTCATGCAGGCTTGCCGGCTGGGCGACGATGCCATCGTGGAGGCACTGCTCGAAGCCGGCGCATCCCTGGAGCCTCTCAACAGCGACGGCAACAATGCCCTCTGGCTGGCCTGCTACGGTGAAAATTTGGGCGTCATCGATCGCTTGATCGAGCGGAGAATCGCCGTCGACCACCGGAACGACAACGGTGCCACCTGCCTGATGTACGCCGCATCCACCGGCAAGGCGGCTGTGGTCGCGCGGTTATTGGCGGCCGGTGCCGATACCGGCATCAAAACCCTGGACGATTTCACCGCCCAGGATATGGCCGCCAATCTGGATTGCTTGAACCTGCTGCGTGCGGCGACGCGCTGAGCTTTCGATGCATCCAAGCACGCGCGTCGCTCCGCCGGCCGGCCTAAACTTCGGCAGAGTGATGCTGAACGCCGCTGTGCAGCCCGTATCCCTGCCTTGGGCTCCGCCCAAGCAAAACCCGCATCCGGGTCCAATGGAGCCAGACCGTGTTCCTGCATGAGCTGATCCGCCAAGGCCGCCAGCTTGTCGTTCAGACTCTGGGAAGGGTCGTTGTTGGGGTCTTCGAACCGGTCCAGAGAAATCTCCGGACCTTCTTCATCGTCGATCATATGGATAAGGAAAAGCTCTTCGATGCCGGGACGGCCGTGTACCGTGGCCCTGAAGGTTTCTCCGCGATACGAGAATTCACGCACCATGTTGCCTCCTGATCTTGGATTCTTTTTGATTGAAAAAATAAGGACTTACCTAAGTGCACACCAAGCACTTCGGGGCATACATCTACCACAAATAGTATGGTTATTTTGCAACGCAATAAAGCACACCCGCTGTACTGCAAGCATTCGCTTTCACCCGGCTGGCTGCCCTAAAGGTGCGGCCCGCTTATTAGCTAGCTAAAGAGGTTCCTAGGCCATGAAATACGCTTTTGCTCCGGCGCCGATCGTTACCCTTCCGGCCATGTCGTGCAACCCCTTTCCGGTACGGCGTATCTTCTGCGTCGGTCGCAATTATCCGGACCATGCGCGGGAAATGGGCGTCGATCCGACCCGCGAACCGCCGTTCTTCTTCATGAAACCGGCCGATGCCATCCTGCCCAACAACTCGGTCCTGCCCTACCCTCCGGGAACCGCAAATCTACAGCCGGAGGTGGAGTTGGTAGTCGCCATGCAGCTCGGAGGGACGCAAATCCCCATCGACAAGGCCAACGATTACATCTTCGGCTATGCCGTAGGCTTGGACATGACCCTGCGCGATGTGCAGCTGGCCGCACGCGAAAAGGGACTGCCCTGGGACATGGCCAAGGGATTCGATCATTCGGCGCCTTGTTCGGCGATAACCCCGGAGTTTTACGCGGGCGTGATCGCCCAGGGCAAGATCGAACTCAAGGTAAACGGGGAAGTTCGTCAAAGCGCCGATGTCTCCCACATGATCTGGAAAATGCCAGAGACCATCAGCTATTTGTCCACGCTGGTGGAGATTTGTCCGGGAGATCTGATCTTTACCGGTACTCCAGCCGGGACTGGGCCGGTAGTCAAAGGCGATGTCCTCGAAGCGACCGTCGCGGGGCTGGAGCCTTTGATCATTACCATCGGGTAGTGCCGCGTGGATGCCCTTCCCGGCCCCGCGCCTCTCTATGCGGATACCGTCCTTCATCAACTTTCATGCGAGGAATAGCCAAATGAAATGGAGCGATACCTTCGACATCGCCATCGCACTCACCGAGCAGCATCCCGATGTCGATCCCAAATACGTACGCTTTACCGATCTTCTGAATTGGGTGATGAGCCTTGACGGCTTTGACGACAGCGCCGACAAATGCAATGAGAAGGTCCTCGAAGCGGTTCAGATGGCGTGGATTGACGAGGTCAGTTAGAACATTTTTCGCTATTGTGTGGCGGTAGCAAGGTGCCGCTAATCGCGGCGATTGTTTTGGAGCGGGGAACCGCCCCGCACGCGGGGTACGCTGCGAACTCCGTCCCTGGAGTTCGCCCTTCGGGCCAGCCGTTGGCTGTCCAAATTTGTTCCGGACAAATTTGTCTTTTGCGTGGCCAAAAGAAAGTACCCAAAGGCTACCCGGCGGACGCCCTGATCCTGCGCGTTTCGCCCGGCACCGAGAGCGACCGAAGGCACGTCCCTATGCCTCGGTCGCCGCACGCTTCTTGGCGATGCTATCCTGCATCGCGGCGAAGGCCGGGGTTCGCCTTTTCCGCTCCGCGTCCTTGTTACGCGGAAAAGTCCGGCCCGTACGTCCTGTACGGGCGTTCGCCGGGACGGGAGGCCACTGGCCTCCCGTCTTTTCCGGCTCACCCTTGGCGAACCCGCTCGGCGGGACGCGTGTTCACCGGACACGCGTCTTATCCGCCTCGCCCTGCCGCGCCCCTTTGGGCTGGTCCGGCTCAAGGCGGCGATGCTCGGGGGCGTCCGAATGGGATCAAGACGTGTAGCGCCCGCTATTACGGGCGCTACACCAGACCAGAAAACGCGCTAGTCCGTTTCAAGGCGGCGATGCTCGGGCGTGCCATGACGGGACCAGACACCCAATCCGAAAATGCACCAAGGGGATCTCCGATCCCGCTACGGGTAGGTCCACCGCTCGCTTTGCAGTGCCTCCGCGATAGCTTGGGCGCGCCGTTCGAAAAGCTCCGCGCCTATCTCGGTCCGGGAGGCCGTAGCCGCATCAACGCTCGCAAACGCCTTGAACGCTCGGCGTAGCCGTTCGGCCTTCGGGTAATCCCCGATCTCATGTCCGGGGTAAGCGAGATAATCGCAGGTGCATACCGCCAACAGCTGCTCGAAACGCTCGGCGTGGCGTAGCGCCTCCACCTGATCGAGCAAGGCGGCGATCGCCGCGGCTCGCATATCGACGGCACGACGGACGCGATCGCATTCGCGCAGCACCAGCAGCGCCAGGTCGCGGCATTCCGCGGAGACCTTGAAGCGTTCGCAGACCGCTCTGACCAGGGGTTCGCCGCGAGCTTCGTGGCCGTAGTGGCCAGGCCAGAATTCGCGCGGCGAACCGGCTTTTCCCAGCTTGTGCAGCAGTGCCGCCCAGCGCGTGGCCAGCGGGACCTTTATCCGTGCGATTTCATCGATCAGCCGCAATTGGTGCACGCCCACGTCGACTTGCGGCGGATCGTCCGCGCTCTGGGGCACCCCGAACAAAGCGTCCACTTCCGGCAGCAGGCGTGCCAGAGCGCCGCATTGGCGCAGGACTCCCAGCATCCGCGAGGGGCGCTCGCTCATCAGGCCACGGGACAGTTCCGCCCATGCCCGTTCGGGTTCCAGAGTGTCGATGACGCCTGCGGCTACCCGCTCACCCATCAGATTCAGGGTTTCCGAGGGCACTACCCAATCGGGCGCATGGGCGGCAAACACCGCTATCCGCAGGATGTCCAGCGGGTCCTTGCCGAGGGTGGGTTGGGAACGGCGCGTTATCACGACGAGCAGCTGACCTCGATGTGCCGCAGCTCTTCCGGCGGCGCGGCGGCATAGGCGTCCATCTCCGGCTGCTCGCCGTAAGGCTGGCCGAGCAGCCGCATGAGCCTCTCCACTTCCGAATCGTCTCCCGCCGCTGCTTTCTCTATAGCGGCTTGAGCCAGATGGTTGCGCAGCACGTACTTGGGATTGACGCGGTCCATGCGCCTGGCTCGTGCGTCGTCGTCGGTGTTCTGTTCGGCACGCAGGCGGGCACGATAATCGACGATCCAGGCATCGTAAGCTTCGAGGTCGGCAATCTCCTCGCGAGCGCCAGTCGCGCGCCCGTCGCTGTCCGTGCGCACCCTGGAGAGATGGCGGAAGCTTCGGGTGAAATCGCTCTTGCCGCGCTGCAGGATGGCCAGGAACCGATTGACCAGGTCGGCATCGCCGTCACGGACCTCGTAAAGGCCCAGCTTGTCGGCCCAGCGGCGCATGATCGCCTGGGTATAAACGGGGGCGTAGCGCTCGAAAATGCCGGTGGCGATCTCCAAGGCTTCAGGTTCCCGCTCGGAAAGCAGGGGCAAGGCGGCCCGCAGCAGCCGCGAGCAATTCCATTGCCCGATCTCGGGTTGGGCGTAATAGGCGTAACGGCCTTCATAGTCCGAGTGGTTGCAGACATGGTATTGCCGAAACGCGTCCATGAAGCCGAAAGGGCCGTAATCCAGGGTCAAGCCTAAACCTGAGAAGTTGTCGGTGTTCATGACGCCATGGCAGAAACCCAAAGCCTGCCATTGGGCGATCAGCCGGGCGGTGCGCTCGATCACCTCGCCCAGCCAGGTGGCATAGCGATCCGGGCGGGCTTTGAGGTGCGGAAAATGCTCGCCGATGACATGTTCAGCCAAGGGGGCGAGATGCTGGTGTTGTCCGTTGCGATAGAAGAATTCGAACTGTCCGAAGCGCACGAAGCTCGGTGCCACCCGGCAGACTACGGCCGCGGTTTCGACTGTTTCCCGATAGACCGGCTCCGGTGATGCAACCAGGCTCAAGCAGCGCGTGGTGGGCACGCCGAGGGCGTGCATCGCCTCCGAACAGAGGTATTCCCGTATCGACGAGCGCAGCACCGCGCGGCCGTCGAGCCCCCGTGAGTAAGGTGTTCGCCCGGCACCCTTGAGCTGTAACTCCATCCGCGCCCCGGCTGGCGTTTGTACCTCCGCGATCAATAGCGCGCGGCCATCCCCTAGTTGGGGCACCCAGGCCCCGAACTGATGCCCCGCGTAGACCGACGCCGACGGCGCGTACTTCGGCCACGGCCGATTGCCTGCCAAGATTCGCAGAAATTCCGGCGATTCGGCTTCGCCGACGTCAAGACCCAGTTCCAGAGCCAGGGACGCATTGAAATGCACCAGCCTCGGCTTCGGCAAGGCCGTGGCCGCCACCAGCGTATGGTAAGGCTCGCCCAGTTCCGCGTAGCGCGGCGCCAAGGGCAGTTCCCGATGGGAACGGCGCGGAGAAAACCCGTGCATCGTCTCTGGTCCGGGCGGTATGGGCACCGCTTCGCCGGCCGGGGTGTTCCGGCGCGCGGGCGCTCCCTGCGGGCGGGAACCCGCGCTGATTCTAGTCATCGATACCCCCCGCGGAAAAGACTTTGGGATCTAGGGTCCATTCCTCGACGACCCTTGAGGATTCGGTACCAGCCAGGTCAAAGCTGCGTTCCTCGAAGTAGACGCTGCCATCCCGCGCCATGACCAGTGCCGTGCTCGAACGCGTACCGGATTCGGGCCCAACGACGAAACAGGCGGAGAGGCGTTCCTCTTCCGCGGCGCCGACACCGGTATCGGGCAGTCCTTGAGAAGTGGTTTCGCGATCGGCGAGCATCGCGAATCCCGCTGTGGCGAAATCGGCCGGGGAGACCGGCTTGACGGCGCAGGCCGGATCGTCGGCGCCGCGAACGCTAGCCTTGGATAGATCCGAGTAGGCGCCCAGCAGCATCGCGAAGCCGCCGTGGGTTTTCAGATAAGAACCCAGCAGCGTGTCCAAACGCACGCACTTGGGCCAGGGCTCGTCGACCAGTCCGTTGGACAGAGTGTGTATGCCGGGGGTGAGCGCCAGCGGCAGGCGAGCGCGGGTAGCAGCATAGAACACGTGTCGCGGCGAACCCAAGAGCAGATTGAAGGGCGGATGGCCGCCGCGGGCGCGGGCGAAACGCCGGGCATGAACCACCGGCTCCTCGTCGGCGGTAAGGTAGTCCAGGGGCAATTGGCCGCGCGTAGGCGCGGCGGGATCGGTCGGCGAGCCATCGCGAAAGCTGGTAACGAGCGCGAAGCGGCCATCGCGGGCGACTCCGAACCAGGTACCGCCCCGCGCCAAGTCGCGGGCGCCGAGATAGGCAGGCTCCGTCGGCCACCAGGCGGCCGGCGCCGTCGGACGGGCGTGTTGCTCGTCGCGGTTGGCGATCAGAACCAGGGGAAAGTCGGGATGGGCACCCCAGGCCAGGGCAATCACGCTCATAGGAGAACTCCTCCGTAAGGTGATGAATACCCCGTCCGGCATGATGAGCCGCTGAAAAATTCAGAGGCTGGACAGGTACGTTGACCTGGATACATTGAGATCGCAATATGGCTACTTTTATAACGCATGACAAACTCACCGATGCTGGAAGAAACAATGGCGGATCAATCCGGTCCTCTGGCCTTCTTCAAGGCGCAGCACCAAGCCTTCGCCGAAACCCTCGCCGCGAGACGCGGCCGAGAGGACCTGATCGACGGACTATTGGAACAGGCCTTCAGCAGTTTCGAAGGCAATGTCGAAATTCAGTCCGAGGGGCTGCCTCCCTTGGCCTGTCATAAGGGATGCGCCACCTGCTGCACGCTTCGGGTGACGGCAACGGCGCCCGAGATCCTGATGATCGCGCGCTATATCCGTTGGGCATCCGCCGCCTTGAAACGTGCCGAAATCGATTTGGAGCAGCGGATCGCCGATGCCGATCGCGCGACCCAAGGACTGAGCGAGGAGCAACGGGTAGCCCTCAGGCGCCGGTGTCCGTTCATCGCCAACGGCGTTTGCGTCATTTACCCGGTGCGTCCACTCGCCTGTCGCGGCCACGCCTCCTACGACAAGCGCGCCTGCGTCGAGGCCGCGGCCGGGCGTGCCGGAAGCGTGCCTTTTTCGGCACCCCACATGACTGTCCGGAGCCTGGTCCAGAACGCGATGCAGTCGGCGCTTCGGGATGCCGGCTATGCATTCGGCGCCTATGAGCTCAATCGGGCGGTATCCATGGCTTTAACCGATGGCAATCACCACGAGCGCTGGGCGGCGGGTGACGACGTCTTCGCCGACGCATTGGTGGCCGAAGTCAGTCTCGACGAGATGGCGAGCACCTTCGACGCCATTAAGGCCCATCCGTAGGGCGTTTTCGAGTTCGCTGCATGGATTTTTTGTTTTGTCCCGTTATGGCGCGCCCGAGCATCGCCGCCTGGAGCCGGACCAGCCCGAAGGGGCGCGGCGGGAAGCCGCGCGGCGACAAAGGCACACGGAAGTGCCTTTTGTCGCCCCCGGCTCCAGGCGGCGACGCGCAGGATTAGCGCGCCATCCGGGTGCCCTTTCTTTGGGTTCCTTTTCTTTGGGCACTCAAAGAAAAGGAACTCGCCCGCGGGGCGAGACCCGCATCAAAATAGACTGCCGCCCACGGCGGCTTCCTTTTCCAATCAACGTCTCATACTACTCAGCCCCACACGTCAGAACTGACGACGCTCTAGGGAAAAACCGAAAGAGGGAACGGCGTACCCGTACATTCCGTCACATGAGGCGTCCACATGAAACTATGGCGCATCCCGGCCCAAATCCATCCCCCGAAACACCGAGCAGCGTTTGAAGGCTTCCACCGTCGGCTTCACCTGCTTCTGATGACAGTACTTGGCCACCAGCTTCGCCAGTCCCTTGATGTCGCGGCCGGTTGCGGCCGGAAATAGGTCTACCAGTTCGTCGAGTAGCTTCGCGTCTACGTCCAGCGCGAACTGCTCGGTCATCACTTTCCAGATTTTGCGCCGATCGTCCCGATCCGGCGGGTAAAACTTGATCAGGGCGATACAGCGGGACACGATGGCCTCGTCGATGTCGTCCACCCGGTTGGTGGTGAGGAACAGGAGCCCGTTGAAATACTCCAGCACCCGCAGAAACACCCCGACCACCGCATTCATGGTGATGTTGTCGTCGCGGCGCTTGATGTAGACATCCGCCTCGTCGATCAGCATGACCGCACCCCAGCGCTGGGCGCGGGTGAGGACGTCCTTCAGCGCCGTTTCCATTGCCGCGACGTTCAGCCCCAACTGTCCCGAGTGCACCCGGTACAGCGGCCGCTTGATGATTTCGGAGTAGACCTCGGCGGTCAAAGTCTTGCCGACTCCCGGGGGGCCCGCACACAACACCGTGGTGCCTCCGGACTTGCCGGCGACGATGTCGTCCATCAGCACGTCCATCTCGGCGGTCAGGATATCGATGAGATCGGTCTGTTCCTCCGGCAGGATCAGCTTCTGCTTTAAGGCGGGCTGGTACCGGTAAGGCGCGATATCGTCCACGTGCACCCAGAGGTAGTGGTGCAGGTCCAGGTGGAACATGAGGATGAAGAAATGCACGGGCAGTTGCGTGAACAAGCCCTTCGGCATGGCGGCCTGCGATTCCTGGACTTCATCCTCGGCGTCGTAGCGATTGCTCTTAGCCGCCTTCCGCAGATAAGGCCCCAGAATGTCCCCGGTGGCGTCGAGGGTAAGCGATCGCGTGGTCAGGATGCTCTCGTCGTTGACCAGGCGCGCGCTGCCGCCTCCGGACGACAGCACCACCACGTCCTTGCGGGACCAATCGGTATCCCGGTGCGAGGCCGTCGGATCTTCCGCGTAAAAGCCGGTACCCTGGCCGGAAAACTGGGCCCCGTACCGGGCGCGCCAGTCGAAGTAACGCTCCGCGGTCTCATCGTAGCTGCGGATGAGCTCGGATGTTTCCTTCAGGAATCCCTTGGCGGCGAAAATCTCGGCCACTGTCTTGCCGGCGATGTCGCTCGGCAAAATCCGGATGGTATGGGTGGCGATCGATCCCTTGGCGTTGGCTTTCAGCTCGATGAACACTTTCCCAATCTCGTCGTTCGAGGCCGGGGTGTAGTCGAGCCGGGTGATGACGTAGGGCAAGGGTCTGCTGGCCACGTTCGCGGTGAACAGCCAACCCCGGAGCGCATCCGTCGCCAGGTAGCGGGCGATGGCCGGGACCATCATTTCGAGGTCCTCGGCCGCGAACCGGACTCCGTCGTCGTTCATGGCCTTTTGCAGGGTGGCGAGCTGCGCGGCCCGGGCCTGCATGTCCGGCCCCGCCTGCCGGTAAAGATTCCCGAGGAAAGCGAGTTCGCTGTTCGACAGTTGCTGGAACGGCACCTCGATGCGATTCCCGAAGCGCAGCTGTTCCTTCAACGGCGCCAATCCCGGGAACTCCTCGACCATCGCCTCGATGTAGGGCCGCTCGATCTGAAGCTTCATTTTCTCACCCTCCGATAAAGACGCGATAAGCCGGAATGCCGGAAACGCTTCGCTTATTCCGGCCTACAAACCGTTGTAGGCCGGAATAAGGCGGCAGCCGTTCCCGGCGAAGGCGTCGGAGCGCCGGGATAAGCCTGTCTTGAGCCCGCGTCGTAGGGCGCAATAGCGTAGTCGCGTATTGCGCCGCACGGGGACCGAATCCATCCGGCGGAAGGGTTGTCCGGGCGCTCCCCGGACAACCGTTTGCGATTGGAAGGGTCATCCTGGTGCTCCCCGGATGACCGTTTGCGATTGGAATACGGGAGTACCCTATTCCGCCCTTGTATTATCGATTTCGTGATGTTCTTAAGATTTTGGAGATACTCCGTGTCTTAAGACTCACACCTGGCGGGCACGCCAGGTTCGAGCGACTGGATGCCGTTTCCGCCCTTGGGAGATCACGCCC